>Ga0105046_10005027_pt1 | contig 20963 bp, 15 predicted proteins | sample MAT03_FD_78385 | JGI IMG/M metagenome (GOLD analysis project Ga0105046, IMG submission 78385) | Freshwater microbial communities from Lake Fryxell liftoff mats and glacier meltwater in Antarctica - MAT-03 (megahit assembly) | ecosystem: Environmental > Aquatic > Freshwater > Ice > Liftoff...
AGCGAAAACGGGAGCAGCGCGTTATCCAATAAGCGTGGCTGGCCGAGTTGAACGGTCAGTGACGCCAGCATGGGGGAGTCGGTTGGCACGTCCAATTCTTGCAGGGTAATCGGGTCGGCCAGTGAGATGTAATCCACTCGTCCTTGTGATTCTGTCGCTAGGATCGCGCTGATGAGGTCGCGCAGTACGCCCGGATGATGTTCCCCGGCGGCATGGGCATCCCCTGCGGCTTTGAGGGCGCGATAAATCACTGGTGCAGCGGCGCGCTGGTCTGGGGTGAGATAGCGGTTGCGCGAACTGAGGGCGAGGCCGTCAGACTCGCGCACGGTTGGGATGACGGCGATGTCCACCGGAAAATTTAGGTCGGCGGTCATCCGTCGGATGACAACCACCTGTTGGGCGTCTTTTTGTCCGAAATAGGCGATGTGCGGCTGGGTCATATTGAACAGTTTGGCGACCACGGTTGCCACACCTTTGAAGTGACCGGGGCGTTTTTCGCCCTCTAAACCTTGTGAAACGCGCTCGACTTCTAGCGTGGTCTGAAACCCGGGCGGATAGACCTCGGTGGTCAGCGGCGTAAACGCGATGTCTACGCCGCCGTTTTCAAACGCCGCTAAGTCCGCCTCAAGCGTGCGGGGATAAGCGTTGAAATCCTCGTTGAGTCCAAATTGCGCGGGATTTACGAAAATCGTAGCGATAATCGCATCATTATCCGCCCGCGCTTGATGAACCAGTGTGAGATGTCCTTCATGCAGCGCGCCCATGGTCGGCACAAGCCCGACTGATCCGGTCAGCTTGGCGCGTGCGGCGCGCAGTTCGGCAAGCGTGCGGGCGAGTATCATTCAGCCGCCACTTTACGGGGAAAAACCCGCAATGTGGATTCGACCCGGTTGCGGAGTTCGGTCAATATCTCGTCTTTGAGCGCGAAACTGTGCGAGGCATCCGGGAATTGATGTTCTTTCACATCGGCGGCGTAGTGTGCGAGGGCGGCGCGGATGAGTTCACCGACATTAATATATTGCTTGGCGTGCTTGGGCAAAAATTCGCCAGCCAACACCAGCAAGTCGTGATAGACCTGTACTTGACCATCACAGCCGCCGCCTGCGCCGATGCCGATGGTCGGGATGCGGAGTAGGCTAGAGATGTACTGTGCCACCGGCGCTGGGACGAGTTCTAGCACAACGCCAAACGCGCCCGCCATTTCAATGGCAAGGGCGTCTTTGACCAGTTGATAGGCCGATTCGATCTCACGTCCCTGTACACGGAATCCGCCGAATTGATTGACGCTCTGCGGGGTGAGGCCGATATGCCCCATCACAGGGATGCCGCTGGCGACAATCCGCTCGATGGTCGGGGCAAGCCACTCACCGCCCTCCAGTTTGATAGCGCTGACTCCGCCCTCTTGCATCAGGCGGGCGGCGTTGGTGAGGGCTTGCTGGGTGCTGACTTTATAAGTCATGAACGGTAAATCGCCAACCACCAACGGGTGTTGTGTGACGCGGCTGACGATTTCGCAGTGGTAAATCATGTGTTCCAGCCGGACTTTAACGGTGGAATCATGTCCTTGTATGACCATCCCTAACGAGTCGCCGACCAAGAGGGTAGGGACGCCAGCGGCCTCGGCGAGGCGGGCGCTGGGGGCGTCATAGGCCGTGAGCATGACGATTGGCTCACGGGTGTCTTTCATCTTTTGGACATCACGAATCGTAAGGCGCATGAACTCACATCATCTCTTTCTGGTGCAAAAGCGCCTGAATTGGGGCAATATCGACGCCACGAGCCTCGACCAACGGCAGGGTAATCTGCGCGAGGGCGAGATAAGCGCGCCGCAAATCTGGCGAGTCGGCCAGCGCATCCAGATGGGCGGAAACCGTGCCGAGGTCTGCACGCACCAGCGGGCCAGTCAGGGCGTCTGGGATGCCGTGTGTGCGGATATTGTGCGCTGTGGCCTCTAAGAGCGTCAGCAAAGCGGAATCTGCCGCACTCTGAGATGCGCCCAACGCTGTGAGCAAGCCTTGAGCTGCTGCGTACAGCGAGACGGCATAATTGCTGACCATCACCAGCGCAGCGTGATAGCGCGGGCGGTCATGGGGTTGAAGTGTGAGGGGAATCCCGTCTAGGACGGTTACAAGGCTTTGAAGCTTCCCTAACAATGCCGAGGATTCAGCTTCGATGGCGAATGTCACCCCAGCCAGACTCGGCATAAAATCCGTCGCAAACGGATAAGCCGGATGAAGCGCCCCCACCTGTATACCCATGTCTGCCAGCGGCGAAAGCACCTCTGCGCTATACGCGCCTGACGTATGGACGACGGCTGCACGGGGAATCTTACCCGATAATACGGCTAAACCGGATGCCATCTCATGTAGCGCGTCATCAGCAAGGGTCAGGAAGGCTATATCAGATTGGTTTAGCACATCGTCAGGGGATTCAACCCGCCGCGCCCCAACTTGTGCCGCCAAGATAGCTGCTTTGGATGGGGAGCGATTCCAGACGACTCCAATGGTTACATTTTGCGCGTGCAGCAAGCGTGCCAACGTGCCAGCCACACGACCCGTACCGATAAATCCAATCACAGGCAAGGCGTTGGACATGCTTAATTACCAAACGGGGTCGGGGTTGGCAGCGGTGGGCGGATGTAAATGGTGATGGTACATGAGGCGCGCATGGTATCGGTGATGTCGAACACCGCCAAGCGGAACTGGTACGTGCCTTCGGCGTAACGCGCTGGGTTGAACTGGCTCAGTTGTTTGAGTTCCAGCGCAGGCTGGATGTAACTTTCCATCGAGAAGAAGTTATCGCCCAGCGACTGACCTTTGATTTCGAGCTTAAAGGTGGCGAAATTTTCGACATTTGCGACGCCCATCACGGGGACGATCTCGCGGACGACCTGTCCATTGGCCGGAATTTGTAAGGTAGCATTGGGCGTATCACACCCGATGGGATCGGGCGCGTTTGGCTCAATTGTGCCGACAGGCGTCGCGGTAGGGGTCGGCGTGATTTGGATTTCCCCCGCCGGGTTAACTACCCCGAAATCGACATTGCTGTCGTCAATACTGACCGGCGCGAATAATTCTGGGGTTGGTGTGCTGAAATCGAGGTCTTCAATCACGTCCACCGTGACTGGGGTGAAGCGCAACGTCTGGCGCAAGGTCGGCGCAACCACCCATTGCATACCCAAGACAATCAACCCTGCTTCAGCCAACAGCACTAGGGTCGTGAAGGCATTGGCGCGTTTGAAACGGGCAAGGTCACGCTCTAGCTCAAAGCGGGTGGCGCGATACGCCCCCCCGGCGCGACTATAGCGTCGTAACGCGAGAAACGCGCCCAGCCCGATGAAGATATACAGGCCTACGGCGACCTGTTCGATGAGGAAGACAATTGAAGGCATAGACCCCTATAACGTGCCAAGCACGCCTTTCACAATCGTTTTTAGCTTGGGGACAATCACGAGACCAACTTCTAAGACTTCTTCGTGAGTGGCGTCGGTGTTGCTGTCAATTTGGTCGATTCCGGTGTTGGTGATGGCCGAAAAACCCAGCACGCGCATCCCCATGTGACGGGCGACGATGACCTCGTGGACGGTGGACATGCCAACAGCATCCCCGCCGATAGCGCGCAACATGCGAACTTCGGCGGGCGTCTCGAACGATGGCCCAGACACACAGGCGTATACTCCCTCGTGCATTGGAATACCAGCCTTGTCTGCGGCGGCTCTAGCGAGGGCGCGCAAGTCCCGGTCATAGGCTTGTGACATGCCGGGGAAACGCTCCCCAAGTGAATCGTCATTCGAGCCGTATAACGGATGATTGCCCGCCATGCCGACCAAGTTGATGTGGTCGTTCATCAACATGATATCCCCGGCGCGGTAGGCCGAGTTCACCCCGCCCGCTGCGTTGGTTAGAATCAGGGTTTTGATGCCCAAAAAGTGCATGACTCGAATCGGGAAGGTGATTTCTTGAGGGGTATAGCCCTCATAAAAATGGGCGCGCCCTTGCTGGCAAATCACCCATTGGTCTTCCAGCTTGCCAAAGACCAATTGACCGCTGTGACCGTGAACAGTAGAAAGCGGCCAGCCGGGGATTTCTTCATACGGGATGGCGATTTTGTCGGTCAATTCTTGGGCGAGAACGCCTAAACCAGACCCCAAGACGAGGCCGGTGGTTGGGGTTTGATGGGTGTGGGCGCGGATGGCGGCAACAGCCACATCGTAATCCGCTTGTGTGTAAGAGGTGTATCTCATGGTGAAAAATTACTCCGCGTGCGCCAATTCTAAATAGTCCAGCGAGAGGACATCATCTGGCTCTAGGCCGAGGATTTTGAGCATCTCTTGGATGTGCGCGGCCTTAAAATCGGCGTCACGGGCAGACCATGTGCGGCTCTTAATCTCGATGAACAGCTTATCTTGGGTTGGGTTTAACACGCGATCCACATTGATGTAGAACTGCACCCCGCGATAATGAATCGCCCAGCGGCGTCGGTCTTTATCCAGCGTTAACTCACTGTCGGCTTGGAAATATTCGCGGTAGAAACGCAGCGGGCGGTCTGCTGCTGCGATAAAGCGCGAGTGTGACAAATCAACCGTGGAGTCGAAAGACTTTTCCTTACGCGGTGAGGTATAGGTCAGGCGAGTGCGGACTTCGGTAATGCGGCCTTGCTCGTCCAAGATGTCGTCTTCACGGTAGCGCACACGGCCAGAATTGGCGTCGTTGAAGGTGAAATAGGTATCGTGCTGACGATAATGGGTGGTCTTGAGGACTTCGACATCCGGGTGGTCAAGCAAGATTTCAATCGCTGACGGGTCGCGCAGGACGGCCTTGCTCTGCACCTCAAAACTTTCGCCCCGTTCAACACCTACCGAGACGGCCACCAATTTGCTCAGGACATTGCTCTTGTAATCCGACAGGAACGCACCGATGCGTGCGGCATAGTCATTGGCTTGGGCGCGCAGTTCGGTCTCGTCAACGGTCAGCAGTTGGCGCTCGCGCATCAGGAATTGACCGGCTACCATCGTATGCGTCACATCTGACGATTTGGCCGAATAGACCACACGCCCATAGACGTTATCGGGGTTGAAATCATAATGCGGGATGTTGTGTAGCGGCGCGGCGTCAACGATGATGATGTCGGCGGCCTTACCGATTTCGAGGCTGCCCGTCACGCCATCTAAGCCCAGCACCTTTGCGCCTTGACGGGTCGCCATTAAGAGCGCAGTTCGGGCTGGCAGGGCGGTGGGATTATAGGTTTGGGTTTTGGCGAGCAGCGCCGCGAGGCGAACCTCCTCGAACATATCGAGGTCGTTGTTGCTGGCCGGGCCGTCCGTGCCGATGCCTACGGTCACGCCGGATTCCAACATCTGATGTACGCTGGCAATACCGCTTGCCAGTTTGAGGTTAGCGGTGGGGCAGTGGGCGATTGAGCCGCCCTTCTCGCGAAAAATCCGCATTTCGGTCTCGTCAATCCAGACGCAGTGCGCTGCGATGACTTTTGCGCGGAACAGCCCGATTTTGTTCAACCAGTGAACCAACGTCTGTTTGTTGGCGTTCATGTGATCTTCCGCTTCGGCGCGGGTTTCGGCGATGTGGATAATCAACGGGACATCGAACTCTAGCGCCAATTCGGTGCATTTCCGCAGTGTTTCCTCGGTGTTGGAGTAGGGCGCGTGCGGGGCGACGGCGGGTGTGATGAGTGGGTGGCCGCGCCATTTTTCAATCATAGCGCGGGCGAGGGCGAGGCTTTCCTCATACGAGTCTGCGTCCGGCGCGGGGAACTTTAGGATGGTTTCGCCCAAGACAGCGCGCATCCCCACCTCAGCGGTTGCGGTTGCGATGTCGTCCTCGAAATAATACATGTCGGTAAAAGTGGTCACGCCGCCGCGTATCATCTCGGCACAAGCCAACTTTGTCCCGACTCGACAAAACTCAGCACTGACAAACTCGCGCTCGGTGGGCATGATATAACCATTCAGCCAGACATCGAGGCGCTGGTCGTCCGACATGGCGCGTAACAGCGTCATGGGGACGTGGGTATGGGTATTGATAAGCCCCGGCATGATGTATTGGCCGGTGCAATCAATCACGGTTTCGGCGGTATACTGCTCCGCAATATCAACAGCCGACCCCACTGCAATGATTTTGCCGTCTTTAACAGCAACAGAACCCTTGAGGTAAGCATCAAAGCGGTCATTCATGGTGAGAACGAAACCGCCAGAGAAAATCGTATCGACTCGTTGCATCGTGGTATCCTTTTCAGAGTTGCGGGCCGCGATGCGCGGCATTATACACCATATTGGGTTATTAACTGGATTCACGGCGGTTAAAACAGGTCAAAATGTGGCCGCTGAGGGGGACGTGTGTCAGGATTAAACAGAGTACGGAACGTGTTAGAGGCTGGGCTGATTGGCTTGTTTTTAGTGCAAGCATTGCGGGCGGCGATTGCGCTGATTTATGGCCGGGTAGCGAGCGCCTCAATTTACCCAGCGATTGACCTGACGTTGATTGACCCAGCCACGTCGGGGTTAATTTCGCCCACCGTTGTGCAAGGCGAAATGATTCTGTTGGCCGCTATGATGGCGTTGCCGTTGCTGACGTTATTTTTCGGGCGGTGGCGCGGTACGTTATTCCTGATGGGATTAGCGGTGGCCGGTGCGCGCTTGGTGATGGCTGTCCCCAGCGAGGCGCTGTCGCCACTGGTCGGGGCGGCTCTGACCCTCGGCGCGGGGCTGGGCTATATTGCATGTATGGTGCGCCACCGCCTGACGCATTTGCCTTATTTGTTCGTAATCGGGTTCACGGTTGACCAACTGTTGCGAGCGGCGGGCAATACGCTTGATGTCTCTCTGAACGCGAATTATCTGCCCGTACAAGTCGGGTTATCGGCGGCACTAGCCGTACTGGTCATCGCCAACAGCGCCCGCCCCGTCAAACTCAGTTCGGCGGAAGGGCGGGGTTTGTTCACGCTGTGGGGCGGGGTAGGCATGGGCGCATTGCTGTTCTTGCAGTTGGCGCTACTGGCCTCACCGAACGCGGCAGCGGGGCGGGCGGGCTTTGATTACACGCCGCTCGTCCCGGCGCTGATTGCGGCTACCGCGCTGCCTCTGATCCCAGCGGTGCGCGATGCCGCACGCGGGTTCATCGGGTTATTTGACCCGGCGGCGCAAGGCTGGGTCTGGTTGCTGTTGCTGGCGCTGATGATCGTGATTGGGACGCGGGTACAGGGCGTGGTCGGCGGCGGCGCATTGGTGGTCGCTCAGGCGATTGCTTCGCTCAGTTGGTGGTGGCTGGCGCGCCCACAGGCCGAAAAAGAACGCAACTTCAGCGGTTTATGGATGGTTGGCGCGATGGCCGTGTTGGTCGTGTTGGTCGTGTGCGACTTGTTCACGTATGAGTATGCCTATGTGCGCGACTTTGCCGGTCAAGTCGCGTTTTTGAATCGGGTCGTGACGCCGCTTTTGCGCGGATTCCGAGGGCTGGGGTTGGCCGTGCTGATGCTGTCTGTGGTGCTGGCGGCGCTGCCGGTGGTCGCCAGTCGTCGTAGCGGGGCGTGGAGCAGCGGTAACGGGTTGCAATCGTTATTCGGCGTTTTGGTCGTGATTGCAGCTGCGTTGGGCGGCTTATATTTCGCCCGACCAATCGTGATTGTGCCGGTACGCGACGCGGCTGAAATCCGAGTGGCGACTTATAACATCCACAGCGGTTACAGTGAATTTTATCACTATGACCTAGAGGCGGTGGCGCGCACGATTCAAGAAAGTGGCGCGAATGTCGTTTTGTTACAAGAGGTCGAGGGCGGGCGGCTGACCAGTTATGGCGCAGACCAAGCTTTGTGGTTGGCGCGGCGCTTACGGATGGACAGGCGCTTTTTCCCGACCAATGAAGGCTTGCAAGGCTTGGCGGTGCTTTCGAATATCGAAATCACTGAGGCGGACGGTATTTTGCTGACCAGTCGCGGCCTACAGACCGGCGTGCAGCGCATCAAAATTCGCCCAGATGACGGTGAAATCAGCTTGTATAACACATGGTTGGGCGTCTTATTGGAAGGCGCAGGCGGCGGCGCATTGGACGCGCAAGAACAAGATCAGCAACGCCAATTGAGCGAAGTTTTGAGTCTGATGCTGGCGCATGGCGGTGGAAACCTCAATGGGCTGGGGCGTTATATCTTGGGCGGGACGTTCAACAATGTGCCGAGTTCGGATGTGATTATCACCTTGAGCCGAATTCCCGGGTTGGCTGACCCGTTCGCAGACGAAAACCCGATCAATGCGACGACTTTTCGCCAAACCGGGCGCAGCGCACGCTTGGATTACCTGTTCACCAATATGTTGGCGTTAGGGGCGATTGTGATGGAGCAAGCCCCATCCGACCACCGTTTGGCCGTGATGGGCGTGAGCGTGTCGCGTTAAACGTCGAATCCGTCCAACTCGATCCGGGTCAGCGCATTGATGGCGGCTTGTTGACTGGCGAGCAAAATGGATTTGCCCGTGCCATTGGCGATGCGCTTGTCATTGAGGCGAACTTCGACTAGATATTGGCGCTCATGGTCAGGGCCGTCTACGGTCAGGACGTGATAGGTGGGCGTTAGGCTGAACTCGGCCTGACTCCACTCTTGTAAGCGACTACGGGCGTCCTTTGCCAGCGCCGCCGCCAACACCTGATGCTGCATGGCTGTCAGGCGTGGGATGACGAATTCGCGCACGCGGTCTAAACCCTGATCTAGGTAAATCGCGCCGACCAATGCTTCAAACGCACGGCACAGGGTAGACATGCGCTCTCGTCCGCCATTGCGCGCCTCACCCTTGCCCATGCGGATGAATGTGCCGAGGTCAAGGGCGCGGGCGAATTCTGCCAGTGCTTCCATCCGCACCAATGCCGAGCGCAACCGGGTCAGTTCGCCCTCGGTCAGTTCTGGGAATCGGACGAACAACATCTCTCCAGTGACGAAATCCAGCACGGCATCGCCCAAAAACTCTAACCGTTCGTAATCTTTGACATCCGCATCGGGATGTTCGTTGAGGTACGAGCTGTGCGTGAGCGCCTCTTCAAGTAGCTCTTGACGATTGAAGCTGAAACCGATGACGCGCTGAAATTCGTGAAAACTCATCCGATAAACCGCTTAATAATCAGGCTGGCATTGTGGCCGCCGAAACCGAACGAGTTGGACATCACACAGTCGATGGGGATTTCACGGGCGGTATGCGGCACATAATCAAGGTCACAAGCCGGGTCTGGCTCACGCAGATTGATGGTGGGCGGCGCGACGTTATCACGGATGGCGAGGATGGCAAAAACTGCCTCAACCGCGGCCGTGAACCCCATTCCGTGACCGGTCATACTTTTGGTTGAACTCATCGGGACTTTATAGGCGTGTTCACCCAGAACCGTCTTGATGGCGGCGGTTTCCATCGCGTCGTTCAGCGGGGTAGCCGTGCCGTGAGCATTGATATACTGCACATCTTGGGCGGTGATTCGCGCATCGTTCATCGCTTGTTTGATCGCTCTAGCCGCGCCTCTGCCGCTGGGGTGCGGGGCGGTGATGTGATGACTATCAGAGGTCGAACCGTAGCCGATCACTTCACCGAGGATGACTGCCCCGCGTGCTTTGGCGAATTCCAATTCCTCCAAGACCAGCACGCCCGCGCCTTCCCCAAAGGCTAGGCCAGCACGATCTTTGCTGAACGGGCGGACGGCTTCATGGGGATTGTCATTGTCACGGCTGCACGCGCCGATTCGGTCAAAAGCAGCGATGGCAATCGGGATAATCGGTGATTCTCCCGCACCTGCCAGCGCCGCGTCTAATCTGCCGAGGCGAATCTGGTCAAAGGCATGGCCGATGCAGTCTGCGCCGCTGGCACAGGCCGAGGTTAAGACATACGACGGGCCGCTGATGCCATAATCAATACTGACGAGTGCGCTGCCGCCATTGCCCATCAGCATCGGGACAGCGAACGGTGTAACGCCACGAGCATCACCGGTCTTGAAGAAATCCCACAGCAGTTCATAGTAACTGGTCGTGCCACCGACTGCCGACCCGACAAATACGCCGATATTGTCCCTGTTTTCGTCCGTAATTTGTAAGCCAGACTCCTTCATCGCTTGGGCGGCGGCGGCGGTGATGAATTGCTGATAACGGTCACGGCGGCGCACTTCGCGGGTGTTCATGTGTTGTTCGGGGTGAAAATCTTTGGCCTCTGCCGCGATTTTTACCAAGTAAGGCGAGGCGTCATACAGCGTGATTGGGGCGACGCCACTGCGCCCGTGTTTGATGTTGTCCCATGTTTGCTCGACAGTATTGCCACACGGCGATATCATGCCGAGGCCGGTAATGACCACACGACGGGTCATAAAATACCTCTCCAGTTTTGAATGAACGCAAAAATAGTGAACTTTGTTGTTGGGTATATACCACAAATTAGGGACTGGGCGCTAGAGAGCGGAGTCAGCGCGGTCAGATAAGTCGGGGGTATAACCGCCCTCAATCCATGACTCGCCCCCTGCGCCGATTTCTTTTTTCCAGACTGGGACGATTTCTTTCAGGCGGTCAATCCCATAACGGGCGGCCTCGAAACACCCCTCATCACGATGGCCGGATGAACACGCGATCAAGACGGTATTCTGACCGACTTCCAACACACCGACCCGTTGGGCGATGGCGATCCCGATCACCAGCGGCCAACGCTGGCGGATTTCATCAGCCACTTGTTTCATTTTCGCCAGCGCCATCGGGGTATAGGCTTCATATTCAAGGCGGACGGTCTGCTTTTGATGGCCGGGGCGGTCTGTTTCACCGCGCACCATCCCGCTGAACAGGCAGACTGCGCCGGTGGCTGGGGTGGTAATCGAGGCGACTATTAGGTCGTGATTGACTGAATCAACCGGCAGCATGAAAAATTCTGGACGGTCTGAGTCCACACTCCCACCGCTGACGGGCGGGAACAACGCCAGTGTATCACCGTCGCTGACCGGAGTCTCCGGCGCTGCAAATTCCTCATTGACAGCTGCAATGGCGGTTTCAATGTTGCGAGCCGCAGCCGGGTAACGTCCGACCAGCGCGGTTTTGACTCGCGCCACAGTAGACGGCAGCGGCAAATCGAAAGACAGCTTAGACTGCCCAATTTTATCTTTCAGAGTCGCAAACAACATGATTTTGATGGGCATGGTTATTCCGCCTGATAATCCCCGTGGACGCCGCCAGTTTTCTCGGTCAACTTGACCTCACCGATAATCATCCCACGGTCAACCGCTTTCGCCATGTCGTAAATCGTCAGGGCGGCCACGGTCACGGCGGTTAGTGCTTCCATCTCGACGCCGGTTTTGCCGGTGGTCTTGGCGGTAGCGCTGATTCGGACGGCGTTGGCCGCCGGGTCAAGGCTGAGGTCAACGCTGATTTTGGTCAATGGGATCGGGTGACATAGCGGTATAAGCTCTGCGGTGCGTTTGGCGGCCATGATGCCCGCGATGCGCGCCACGGTCAGCACATCACCTTTTTTGAGCGCGCCTTCGGTGATGAGGCGCAGCGTTTCGGGCTGCATCGTGATGCTCCCAATCGCCGTGGCTGACCGGTCAGACTCGGGTTTATCGCCGACATCAACCATGTTTGCGCGGCCTTGTTCGTCCAAATGTGTCAGTTTTGAGTCCAAACAGTCCCCCTCTTAATAACGGCTTGATGGAGTGTATCAGCGGCTAGTATACTACTAAGGACTCTTAAATTCGGTGTATTCCAATCTTTTGGACGGGGTGACCGCTTGGGTATCTTTCGTAAGGGCATGTCAAAAACGCGCCAGTCGTTTTTTGGCCGAATCGCGTCTGTCTTAACCGGCGGCGGCAATATCACGGATGAGATGTGGGACGACATCGAATCAGTGTTGATCCAATCCGATCTCGGCGTGAAAACATCCGGTGATGTGGTTGAGGCGTTGCGGGCTAAGGCCGGGCGCGAGGGGATTAAAGACCCGGCCAAACTACAAGCTGCATTGCGGGAAGTCCTCAAGGGGATGTTGAAATTCCCGCCGACCATGAATATCAGCGGGCGCGAACTCTCGATTATCTTGGTGGTCGGAGTGAACGGGTCGGGCAAGACCACGACCATTGGCAAGCTGGCGAACCGCCTCAACCGGGCGGGGCGCAAGGTGATGTTATGCGCGGGCGACACCTTTCGGGCGGCGGCGATTGAGCAACTTCAGCAGTGGGGGCAGAAAATTAACGTCCCAGTCATCACCGGCAAACCGGGCAGCGACCCAGCTGCGTTGGTACATGACGCCGCGGCCGCCGCCAAAGCACGCGGCTATGACATCCTGATCATTGATACGGCGGGGCGTCTGCATACCAATTTTAACTTGATGGACGAGTTGACGAAAATCAAGGACATCAGCAAAAAAATTCTACCGGACGCCCCGCATGAGGTTTTGTTGGTACTCGACGGCACAACCGGCCAAAACGCCTTAGAACAAGCCAAGCACTTTGGCAAAGCCGTTGATGTGACCGGCGTGGTCATCACCAAGCTGGATGGCTCATCTAAGGGTGGCATGGTGTTTGCGGTGTTCGGCGAACTCGGCTTGCCGGTGCAGTATGTCGGGCTGGGTGAGGGGATTGATGACCTGATCCTGTTCAACCCGGAAAACTTTGTCCTCAGCCTCTTTGACGAGAATTGACCTAGCGGAAAGCGTGTGCGCCGGGCATCCCCCGGCGCTTTTGTATTATGTTTGAACTCATCACTAGCTTACAGAACGCACGAGTCAAATTGGTGCGCGGATTACGCGATAAGCGTGACCGCGAACGCGAAGGCCGGTTTGTGATCGATAGCGCCCGTGATTTGGCGCGGGCGGTGGCCTGCGGCCTGACGCCGGACTTTGTGCTGGTCTGCCCGCAACAATTGCGCGAAGACTTGCCGGAATTGCCGCCCGGAACAGTGATTCATGTGACGCCGGAGGTGATGGAGAAGGTCAGCTACCGCGACAATCCAGAAGGGCTGGCGGCGGTGATGTTGTCTCCGGCGAAATTTGGCGCTGGGGCGCTGGGCAATGTGCCGGATGCGCCGATTTTGGGGCTGGTCGGCCTGACCAAGCCCGGCAATATCGGCGCGTTGATGCGGACGGCGGATGCGGCTGGGTTTCGCAGTATCTTCTTGATTGATTGCGCGCTCGACTTGTATAACCCCAATATCATCCGCAGCAGCACCGGCGCGGTGTTTCTGGGCAATACCTACACCCTAACCCGTGCCGAGGCGCTGGCGTTTTTTCAACAAAACGGCGTCCAAGTGATAGGCACACATCTTCAGGCGGCCAAGAGCGCGTATGATGTAACCTATACTGCTAAGATGGCGCTACTGATGGGCGCGGAAGATGTCGGGCTGGATGACTCGTGGCTGCCGGAATGCGACGCACAGGTGATTATCCCGATGGCGGGGCAACTGGCCGACTCGCTGAATGTTTCGGTGGCTGGGGCAATTTTGATGTTTGAAGTGCTGCGCCAAACGCGCAGCGGATTGCGTTAAGGTGACACGATGAGCGCGTTGGTCGATACCCTCAAAAACTATGAATCAACCACTATCGACTTGATGGATAAACTGGCGATTGAAGCGCTGTTGATCTCGGTTGAGGAGTTGGAGGCAAAGGCGGGGGAGTCTGAATTTTGGAATGACACCGAACAAGCCCAAAAGACCATGCAAGATATCGCCCGACTGAAGGGGCGGATTGAACCGTGGGTGCTGTTGAAGGCACATATCAGCGACACGTTGGAATTGGCGCTTCTAAACGATTCTGACTTGGCGGATGAGTTGGCGACAGAGCTAGAAAAAATCGCTGAACAGGTCTCGCAGATGTCGATACAGGTGCTTCTCAGCGGCCCAAACGACGCTAAAGATGCCTTCCTCGCCATTCACAGCGGGGCGGGCGGCACAGAGTCCCAAGACTGGGCGCTGATGTTGGAACGCATGTATTTGCGCTGGGCGGAAGAGAACCGCTATCAGGTCGAAGTGATTGACCGTAGCGAAGGCGAAGAAGCTGGCATTAAGAGTGTGACGTTGTGTCTGCGCGGGGACAATGCCTATGGCTATCTCCGCAGCGAGCAAGGCGTGCATCGGTTGGTGCGAATCAGCCCGTTTGACGCCCAGAGCCGCCGTCACACCTCGTTTGCGAAGGTCGAATTGTGGCCGGATGTGCAAGAGGCCGCCAGCCAAATTGACATCCCGGAAAAGGACATCCGCATGGAGGTTTTTCGAGCTTCTGGGGCGGGTGGTCAGCACGTCCAGAAGAACAGCACGGCGGTTCGCATCATCCATATCCCCAGCGGGTTGGTGATTCAGTGCCAAAATGAACGCAGTCAAGCGCAGAATCGTGAGCGCGCCATGCAAATCCTCAAAGCGCGACTGCTCGACCTTGAGCGCCAGCGCAAAGAGGCGGAATTGGCCGCTTTGAAGGGCGAGAATATGGACGCCAATTTTGGCAGCCAAATTCGGTCTTACGTGCTGAACCCGTATCAATTGGTCAAGGATTTGCGGACGAATCACGAGACCGGCAATAGCTCGGCGGTGTTAGATGGGCGCCTGAACGACTTCATGCACGCCTTCCTCCAGATGAAAGTGGCCGAAAACAGCGCATCAGGGCAGGGGTGAGATAGGGCGGCTGTGCTATACTCGGTCGCGTCACCCATAAAATATTGTGTTTGGCGGGCGTGCATGGGTGCGCCCGTTAAACATTGCACCCCGCAAGCGAGTGAGAATAATCTGGTTTCTTTCATGATATAATCGGACTGAAAAATGGGTTATTATGGTCAAAAAGCAAAAACTCTATCAGCGATTAATTAACCATCAGAAAAACATTATTGGGGATACACAGAAAGAAAATAGCGATGACGAATGATTATCATATCAATATCTTTTACAGCGCGGAAGATCAAGCCTACATTGCCGATATTCCCGACCTTAAATATTGCTCCGCACATGGCGAGACACCTGAGGAAGCCTTAAAAGAAGTCCTCATCGCTAAAGCGGAATGGTTGGAAGCGGCTCGCGCAAACGCACGCTCCATCCCTTTACCCCGCTATCGTCCAGCGATTTATCAGGCCGGGTAGCTTGCGTCGTCTGACTTAAATCCCCAGACTTAAAATATCCCCGCTGAATTGCTTGACGGCGGGCGGTTTGGCGCGTATACTATGCGATACGAATGTGCAAAGATGGCGTTCTCCGACTCAAAAGCCAACGTGGGCAAGATAAACCTCGCCTAACGTGTGGCTTTGCGTTCGTTTACGCCAGATGTCATTTCTACAGAATTTCCCCCACATTGCTTGTCACCCTTTAAGCAGGAGGATGCCCCTTGGCGGCCAAAGATTTTACGGCACTCCGCGTGAGTTTAGCCTCACCCGAACAAATCAAGAAGTGGTCTTATGGCGAGGTTACCAAACCTGAGACCATCAACTATCGCCGTCTGCGCCCAGAGAAGGACGGCCTGTTCTGCGAGGCCATCTTTGGGCCGACTCGTGACTGGCAGTGTTACTGCGGCAAGTTCAAAAACATCCGCTATAAGGGCGTCATCTGCGACAAATGCGGCGTAGAAGTCACTCGTTCGGTTGTTCGCCGTGAGCGCATGGGTCACATCGACCTCGCTGCGCCGGTAGCACACGTTTGGTATACCCGCCGCGTCCCGAGCTATCTCGGCCTGTTGCTGGATGTTAGCCGTCGTAACCTTGACCGGGTGCTGTATTTTGCCCAGTATGTCGTGACCGGCGTCAATGAAGATGCGCGCACCCGTGCGGTCAAGCGGATTGACCGCGAGTTGGAAGCTAAAGAGAACGAGCTTGGCGACGACATCAAAGGTCAGATGACCGAGATTCGCGGAGATCGTGATGAACGCCTCGCTGAGTTTGACTCGCGTGAAGCTGAAATCGCTCGCCACTATGAAGAAGAATTGGCGCGCCTGACCGATAAGCTGATGAGTGAAGCGGCTGCGGTGCAAGCACGCCTTGAGGTCTTGCGGAGTAAGTCGCCTGAGACCGATGTGATGTTGGAGTCGGCAGACGCCGTGATCGTCGCTAAGGGCGAGGTCGTGACCAATGAACATCTCGCCAAAATCAAGGACATCACCAACGATTATTTGAACGATTTGCAGTCTGAGATCGATTCTCAGCGCCGTTCGGCGATGGCCGAATTGGAAGTTCAGCGCGACGGCCTGAAGCGAGCCTCGTCTGATGGCCTTGATGTTCGCATGAACAAACTGCAAGACCGTATGGGCGATGTGATGAAGGCCGCCAGCGAAGCCAAGCGCGAGCTTCAAGAACTGCACGTCCTGCAATTCCTGAGCGAGAGTCGTTACCGCGAATTGCGCGCCAAATTTGGCAGCGTGTTCGAGGCCGACATGGGCGCTCAGGCCTTCCACAAGATTTTGAAGGGGCTTAACCTCGACACGATGTCGGTTGAGCTTTGGAATGAATTGCGCCACAACAAGAGCAAGCAGCGCAAGAAAAAAGCCACCAAGCGTCTGAAGGTGGTTGAGAGTCTGCGTAAGAGCCACAACCGCCCGGAATGGATGATTTTGGAAGTGCTGCCGGTGATCCCGCCGGATTTGCGCCCGATGGTGCAGTTGGACGGCGGGCGTTTCGCCACCAGCGACCTGAATGACCTGTATCGCCGGGTGATTAACCGTAACAACCGCCTCAAGCACTTGCTTGAACTCGGCGCGCCAGACGTGATCGTCCGCAACGAGAAGCGTATGCTCCAAGAAGCGGTCGATAGCCTTATCGACAACAGCCAGCGCGGGCGCGCTTTGAGCCGTCGGGGGCGTCGCGAACTCAAGTCTTTGAGCGATATGCTCAAAGGTAAGAAGGGGCGTTTCCGTCGCAACTTGCTGGGTAAGCGCGTGGACTACTCTGGCCGTTCGGTCATCGTGATTGGTCCGCGCCTCAAGCTGCATCAGTGCGGCCTGCCGAAGACGATGGCGCTGGAACTCTACCGCCCGTTCGTCATCAGCAAATTGGTGGCGGATAGCTACGCCCAAAATGTGAAGGGTGCGAAGCGCATCATCGAGCGTGAGCGCCCCGAAGTTTGGGAAGCGCTGGAGCAAGTGATTAAAGACCGCCCGGTGCTGTTGAACCGTGCGCCGACGCTGCACCGCCTCGGCATTCAGGCATTCGAGCCGATTCTGGTTGAAGGCAAGGCCATCCAAATCCATCCGCTGGTTTGTTCGGCGTTTAACGCCGACTTTGACGGCGACCAGATGGCTGTTCACGTCCCTCTCAGCGAGAAGGCCGTGCAAGAAGCTCGTGAACTGATGCTCAGTTCGCGTAACCTGTTGAAGCCATCCGACGGTCAACCGATTGTCGGCCCGGCCAAAGACATGGTGCTTGGGATTTACTATCTGACGATGGATCCCGGCGTCGAAGTCGTCTCTCGCTTGGCTGAGGCAGACGACTATCGCACGATTGACGCGCTGTATGATAAGGGCGTCAAGGTCGGCGTGGCGATGCGCTCCAACGGCTATTATTACGCCATCCGTCACGAAATCCCGCTGTTGACCATCTATAGCGACGAGACCATGCTGGATGAGCGTGGGCGCACCAAAACCACCAAAAAGGCGGTTGACCTGACCATCGACGCGCTCTTGAACGGCGATATCGACATCGCGCTGTTCAACGGTTACGAGATGGACAAGTTGATTCGTGCGCGTGGACTCAGCGATAAGCTGACGTTGGCGAATCTGCACGAGCGCCGGATTGTGACCGACATCGACGAGGTGGAATATCTGTATCGCCTCGGTGAAGTGAAGATACACACCTCGATTTTGCTGGGCAATGTCTATGATGATATGCCCGCGCAAGAGCGCCCTGAAATCACCACCGTCGGGCGGGCGCTGTTCAACCGGATTGTGCCGGATGAATTGCGTTTCGTCCAAGAAACCCTCGGTAAGAAGGGCTTGCAAGACTTGGTGGCGCGTTCGTTCCAGTTGCTGGGTTCTGACCGTACCACCGAATTGGTGGACTCGATCAAGAACATGGGCTTCCATTACGCCACGGTATCCGGGACGACGGTAGCGGTTTCTGACTTGACCGTGCCAGATGAGCGCGCAGGCATCTTGAAGGCCGCTGATGAGGCTGTCCAACAGGCAGAGCGCGAGTTCCGCCGTGGGATGCTTTCGGAAGAAGAACGTTATCAGCGCACGGTTGACGTGTGGCGTGAAGCGAAAGATTACCTTGAGTCGTTGATGAAGGGGACGCTTGACCCCTACGGTCCGATTGCCATTATGGCGCTGTCGGGTTCGACCAAAGGCGGTTTCGGCCCGATCACCCAATTGGCCGGTATGCGCGGTTTGATGAGCGACCCGTCTGGACGCATCATCGACTTGCCCATCCGTAGCCACTTCCGTGAGGGGTTGAACGCGCTAGAATATTTCATCAGCACGCACGGCGCACGTAAAGGTCTGGCCGATACCGCGCTCCGCACGGCGGACGCCGGTTATCTGACCCGTCGCTTGGTCGATGTCGGTCAAGACGTGATCGTCAATCGTACCGACTGCAATACCAACCGTCATCTGACGATCCATCGCTCCGATGATATCGGCGGCCAAATGGTTTATCAGCGTATTTTAGGGCGTGCGGCGGCGCGGGATATTCATGACCCTGAGACGGGTGAATTGATTGTCGCCCGTAATCAGATGATTGATGAGGATGTGTCTGACCACATCCAGAAGAGTAAGCTGGAAGAAGTCCCGGTTCGTAGCCCGCTGACTTGTTCGCTCATCCACGGCATTTGCGCGTTGTGCTATGGGCGCGACCTCGGACGCGGTGAGATGGTCAACATCGGCTCGGCAGTCGGTATCGTCGCGGCGCAGTCGATTGGTGAGCCGGGGACGCAACTGACGCTCCGCACGTTCCACAGCGGTGGTACGGCACAGTCTAGCGGTGACATCACCAGCGGTCTGCCGCGTGTTGAAGAACTGTTTGAGGCGCGCAAGAAGCCGAAGGGCGAGTCCGTGATGACCGATATCAGCGGCATTTTGCGAATCGGCAAGAAAGATGGCGTCCGCACCGCCACCGTCATCAACTCTGAAGTGTTCAGCACCGATGTGACGATCCCAGAGGGTTGGTCTATTGAAGTCGCGGATGAAGCGGTCATCAAGACCGGAGCGGTTTTGGGACGTGCGCCCGATGGGGATGGCGCGTTACTGGCTGAGATGGATGGGACGGTACACCTTGAGGGGCGTAAACTGTTCCTCCGTTATGAGCGCACGATTGAGGAAGTCTACGACATCCCCTCAATGGGGCGTTTGTTGCCGGGGATTGAAGACGGCGTGGAAGTGTTCGCCGGTCAACAATTGACCGACGGCGCTAAGAATCCGCACCGCATCTTGCGCGTGTTGGGCGAGGAAGCCACCCAAATGTACCTGCTGAATGAGGTGCATAAGGTCTACCGCGCTCAAGGCGTCGATATTGCCGACAAGCACTTTGAGGTCATCATCCGTAAGATGCTGTCCAAGGTGCAAATCACGGCCGGTGGCTCAACCGAATTGCTGCCGGGTGAGCTGATTGACCGCCTGCAATTGATCGACCTCAATGCCCGCGTGATGGAGAAGGGCGGCGAGCCTGCGAAGGCCGTGCCGGTCCTCTTGGGCATCTCAAAGGCAGCTTTGAACACGGACAGCTTCTTGTCGGCAGCCAGTTTCCAACACACCATCAAGGTGCTGGCGGGCGCGGCCATTGAAGGCAAGATTGACCGTCTGTATGGCCTGAAAGAGAACGTCATCATTGGTAAGCTGATCCCGTCCGGCACGGGTTTCCACACCTACCAAGATCGTGAATTGATCGCGCCGAACGAAACGCTCGAATCACAAGGCGCGCTTGACCGCGATGGCGATGTCTTTGATGACAGCGACAGCGAAGAAATGCTCATGAACTAAGGTCGCGTTAGCGCGCCTACATCTCCGCTGATGAAAAAGCCCCGACCCCCAGTAAGGTCGGGGCTTTTTTTCATATCCTTTCCGCCGCAAATAGGGTACAGTTAACCCGAATTATCCTCTCAGGTATGGCATATCTCACTCATGACTCAACCGATTAACATTTTCATCAGCTACCGTAGTCTTGACAGTTCAAAAGTTGATGTCATTTGCGTCCGTTTGCGTTCGCTCAAAAATCCTGACGGGACGCCGCGCTATCGCATTTGGCAAGATAAACATGACATCATCGAAGGCAGCGATTGGTGGCAGTCGATTATGGACGCCATTGAACGCTGTGACGCCGTGATTTTCATGATGTCGCATGAGGCGGTCAAAAGCGAGGTCTGCAAGACCGAACTGCGCCACGCCGGCGCGTGTAACCGCCCGATTTTGCCGCTGGTGTTGCAAGGCGAGTATGAGTACCGCACGGGCGGACGAAACGTCGCTTATTTGGCGGATGTGCCGGATGTGATTCTAGCCCGCAAGCTACATTTTCTGTTTCATGAGGGCGAATCATTTGTCGAACTGGTCGAACGTGCTGTCAACGGGTTCATGGGCGATTCGCAAAGCTGGCGATTCACAAAACCGCTGTATCGTCCGCTAGACCCCAACGCGACTACCAAACAGAGCAATGATGTCATCGCGGTGTATGACGAAGCGTGTGATTATGCTTTGCGGATGGAATTTGAGCGTGCCGTGCAATTATTCCAGCGCGTGATTCAATTGAATGATTCAGAACTGTCCGATGATGCTCACGGTTGGACAGGACTCCTCAGCGACTATCGTAGGCTAATGGATTTTTATGCGCGAACCAGCACCCGTCATCGTGCCGAAGCGCGTTGGCCTGAGTATGTCAAGTCGTTTCCCAGACCGTTCACGAAGGCCGTCTTTGACCCCAAAAACCTAGCCGGTTTGATTGCGGGCGACAAACCGCCCGATGAAGGCTTGCCGCCACCACCGCCACCGCCGCCGCCCGACCCGTTGCAAGCGGCCTTGGCGCGTGCGCGTGAGTTCAGCAAAACCGGCCAGCGGAATAAAGACTGGACGC
>Ga0105046_10005028_pt1 | contig 20958 bp, 16 predicted proteins | sample MAT03_FD_78385 | JGI IMG/M metagenome (GOLD analysis project Ga0105046, IMG submission 78385) | Freshwater microbial communities from Lake Fryxell liftoff mats and glacier meltwater in Antarctica - MAT-03 (megahit assembly) | ecosystem: Environmental > Aquatic > Freshwater > Ice > Liftoff...
AACTGCCGTCGTTGAACAACCTGTGGTGAGCGCAGAAGAAAAAGCGGCGGCGGACGAAGCATACAACAAGTCGATGGACAATTAGGCTGCATTGAGCCTAAACGGTGAACCGAACTCGCCAGCGTCGCGCGCGGCGAGACCACGGGAATCCCATTTGGACTTGCTAAGGCTGAAACTCGGGAAAGTAGTTTCTTGTCGATCGAACTTCTGGCCCGCTCTCGATGATGGCGGCAAGCCATTCTGTACAAACTTTGGTGCAACTTGGCGTTTTAGCTAGAAATCGCGACTTACAGTCTCAGGTATCCACCAAAGTTCTGGCCTTTCTCTTGCAAAACAGGCAAGTATTTACTTGCATACGTCCATTGCCAATTGCTACAGTGGCGGCATCTTGCCACCCCTTGCATGTGCAGTAACGGTACTATCCGGCTCAAGTGTAGAAATTGTGGTGTTTACATTCCCTTATTTCGGAGCTCGTGAGTAATGAAAAGTCATCGTCAGAAATCAGCAGGTTTCACCTTGGTGGAATTGCTTGTCGTCATCGCCATCATTGGCGTGATGGTTGGTCTATTGCTTCCTGCGGTTCAAGCCGCACGTGAGGCAGCTCGACGTATGAGTTGTAGTAACAACTTTAAGCAGATCGGGTTGGGACTCCACAACTACCACGCTGCCTTCAACCAAGTCCCATACAACTTAGGAGGCACCACTCAGCGTGGCATCGGCGCAACCGCACCCAATGGCAATGTTTGCAACCGGTTCTTCTTGAGTGGCTTGGTTGGCTTGACTCCGTTTATCGAGCAACAAGCACTTTGGGAGCAGATTAGCAACCCGCTAAGAGTCAGCGCTACCCTTACCTATCAAGCGATGGGACCTCAACCGTGGCAGACAAATTATATTCCCTGGAGTACTGAAGTTTCCAGCTACCGATGCCCGAGCGATCCCGGCATTGGCCTACCCGCTCTGGGGCGCAATAATTATGCGTTCTCCTTGGGGGATAACATGGATTTGGTCAACTCGGGTGGCCGAAATCAAAAAGGTTTCTTTGAAGATGCTGGATTTGGTGCCAATCAATCGATCACCGGCAATGCAGAATTGGACGATGTAGCTGTAGCGAATCGTGCCCGAATGACCAATCGAGGATTCTTCTGGAACCGAAGCAAGTCTGGATTCCGCGACATCCTTGACGGCCTTTCTAACACCATTGCGATGGGTGAAATCGCCACCGGTCTTGGTCAGAATGAACTCATTGCCGACACGAAAAGCCTGCTGCCGACGACGCTGATCACCAATCCGAGTATTTGCTCGGGTCCCACCGTCATTGATCCACTACGGCCCCGTTTTTACCTCCCAGGCAATATCCTAGGTGGTACCCAGCAACGAGGCTTTCGATGGGCAGACGGACGAACCCTCTACACTGCGTTTCAAACCATCCTTCCTCCGAATAGCGGAAATTGCAACGTCCAGACGCCTGCAGGAGACGCGGCACCGGGGGTTTCAAGCGCAAGCAGTCGCCACCAAGGCGGCGCACATATTCTGTTGGGTGACGGTGCTGTGAAGTTCATCACCGAGAGCATCGACGCCGGCAACCGCAACGCTGCCCCTGCTCAAGGTGGAGCAGCAAGTGTCTACGGGCTTTGGGGTTCCCTCGGAACTCGCGGAGCTAAAGAAACGGTGGACTTGAATCAGCTTTAAGCTTCTGGCTAGTAAGTTCAAGAGTTTGCTTAATAGCGTCCAACCCGGCCTTGCTTGGCAATGCCGGGTTGGTTCATTTTCAATCGCTCATGCGGTAAGCCAACGAGGCCAGTAGTGCGACTCCGAACCAGCCACGCTGCCGTCGGCGGATCGACGGGCGATCCAACTTTAGCCTAAGGCATAGCGTTCAAGCAGCCGATAGAGCGACCGACGGTGAATGCCCAATAACCGTGCCGCCTCGGCTTTGTTCCCTTTCGCTCGAGCCAACGTCTCTTGAACAAAACGACGATTCAAACTTTTTAAGTCATCATCAACGTGCGCGATGGTAGACGCAGCAACGGATCCATGAGCTTCATCAGCCGTTAAGGCAACTCCAATCACCTGTTTTGTTATTTCCGGCGGTAAGCTGCGAGTATGAATCACTCCGCCATCGGACAGCAGTTTCCCACGTTGAATCGCATTGATCAGTTGCCGAACGTTCCCAGGCCAGGCATAAGCTTTCACCACGCGAGTCGCTTCGTCGTCGAGAGTCCAGTCCGGACCAAGTAAGTGTCGCAGCAATAACTCCAAGTCGCCCGTCCGTTGTCGGAGCGGCGGCAAGACAATACGGAGAACGTTCACGCGATAGTAAAGGTCTTCACGAAATCTACCCTCAGCAACTTCATCAGCGAGGCTTCGATTGGTTGCGGCAACAAGTCGAACTTTCACCTGCCGCTCCTTCACACTACCGACGCGCCGAATCACACCGTCTTCAAGCACTCGCAAAATTTTCGCTTGCAGCGATATCGCCAATTCGCCTAGTTCGTCGATGAACAGTGTCCCGCCATCAGCGATCTCAAAAAGCCCTGGCTTAGCAGCAGTTGCACCGGTAAAGGCTCCCTTCTCGTGTCCAAAAAACTCGCTTTCAAGCAACTGTTCCGGAAGTGCCGCACAGTTCACGGTAACCATCGGGCGATCGGCAACCGGACTCCGAGCGTGGACCTGACGAGCGACCAGTTCCTTCCCCGTACCGCTCTCGCCTTCAATCAGAACCGGAAGGTCAGTCGAAGCGACACGGTCAATCAAACGAAACACTTCTTTCATTTCAGGCGAACTGCCAATCATCTGTGGCCCGGACGACTGACGCCGAATGGCTTGCTTCAACCTTTTGTTCTCGCGTTGCAAATGATTCGTTTGTGCGGCTTTGCGAATCAATCGTTCAAGGTCCGCTAATCGAATCGGCTTGGTGACGTAGTCGATCGCGACAGCCTTCATCGATGCCACGGCGTTATCGACCGTTGCGCCGCTGGTCAACATCAGCACTTGAAGTTCGTCGTCTTCCTCAAGCAAGCGAGATAACAGCGTTACCCCGTCAAGCTCGGGCATGTGGACATCAAGCACGGCGACTTCGAATTCCTGTTTACCGATCGCTGCAATCGCCTCGGCTCCCGACGCGACCGCAGTCACACGGTGGCCGAGTCGGTCAAAATAATCGGCCGCAGTCTCGCGAAAATCATCCTCATCATCGACCAGCAAGAGTGCGATCGAAGTCCCTACATCGCAAGGACTTGCCAAATGATCTCGTCGCTCGCTCGATTTTGAACGGTCTCGCATGGGCAACTCCGGGGGTTCTTTTCGACACTTCGTCATCATCTGGAGGCCCGATAGGATCGCTGGGAACGATGAAAGGCGTTGCGACTCTCGTGAGCAAGTCCTGTCATGGTTTGCCCGATCGCGGCCAGACGCTCCGAACGAACCAAACGAGATTGCGCATCACTCAACTCGGTGATGTCCTGCCCAACACAAAGCACCAAATCACTGGCAGCGGAAATCCGCAGCAGTGATGAAACCGAATCCGTGTACTTTCTGGCATGCCAACGAACCCTCGGTGGTGGTCCATCTTCCGTGAGCAGCAAGGTTTCAAGTGGTGTCGGAGAAGCGCCTGCCGCCGCTTGCGATATGAACATCCGAAGGGCTTCTCGTTGTCCTTCAGCGACCAAGTCAAGGCAGTTAGCGTTTGGCAGTGCCGCCGCTTCGCTGTTTTCAACGGTCCAGCCAAGCCGTTTGGCGAGAAATTGATTGACGCGAACGATTGCTCCATCGCGGCCAACCATCATCACTACGGCTTGCGCCGTATCGATCACACCTTCCGCAAAATCTCACTGTTCAGCAATTTGTTTTGCAACAGATTCGGCATGATATGCATCCTGAATGATCGCCAGGTCGAGATCCATCAAGCGCGCGATCGCCGAGCTTACCTCGTGTAAATCGTTACGATCTTTGGGAAAACGTAGGATTAGCGATTTCAAAATTTGCTCGCGTAGCCGCGACATGGCGGCAGAGACCCATATGGATTCCAATCCAATCTGAACACGTCGTAAACCGACTGACCAGCGCCGAGCAACAAATGCCTCGTCGTGCTCTGAGGTGAATAGTTCGCTGATCCAGTTCCGAAGCGTCACTTGAAGACGCGTGACCTGTTCTTCGCCATTGAACACACGACGCGCTGCTTCGTGCTGTAAAATCTCATTGTAGAAATCCTGGACAAATGAACTAAAATCCGGCTCCACGATCGGCCAAGCCGATGCGGCAAGTCGCGTTTGAGCATCGGTTAATCCGACGTAGTCACGAAGTTCAAGACTTCGCTGGTAGAGCCGTGATTTTTGCGTGACAATATTATTCATTATGCAACGCGATTTTTGAGTTCATTTCTTTGGTTATGCGACAACGACCGATGTCCGATTTCAGCCCCAATTCATTGCCGGCATACTAGGATAAAATACTTCGTAGAACTCGCGTAGCGGCAGCCGACAATCCCGTCACAGCTTCATCAACGAAGCAGCGATATCAAAACCATATCGACTTTCCACGGCATTCCAAAGATGACAAACATCCGCGTTCCAGTCGCTCTCACCATCGCGGGAAGCGATCCTTCGGGAGGCGCTGGACTGCAGGCGGACTTGAAAACGTTTCATCAACACGAAGTCTACGGCACAAGCGTTGTGACTTTACTGACCGTACAAAACACTCGCTCCGTCTTCGCGCTTAAACTGTTGCATCCGAAATTCGTTTCCGCGCAGCTCGACGCGGTATTGGGTGACCTTCCACCAACCGCCGCGAAAACAGGGGCGATTGGAAGTGGCAAGCTGATTCAGGTCATTGCCGACTACGCCAAACATTTTTCTTTTCCACTGGTGGTGGATCCGGTGATGATCAGCAAGCACGGTTCTTCCCTGATCGATGACGCTGCGATCGAAGTCTTGATCCGTGAGTTGCTCCCTCATGCTTACCTGGTAACTCCAAACCGATTTGAGGCGACTCGACTGACTGGACTGGAGATCGACAATGAATCACAAATGGAAGCCGCAGCCGCGTGCCTTGCATCGCTTGGTCCTCGGAACGTACTGATCAAGGGATTACATACCGGCAACGAATGCATCGACCTACTTTGGACTGATGGACAATCCCTTTGGCTTCGAGGGGAATGGATCGAAACGCAATCCACGCATGGCTCCGGCTGCGTCTATTCGGCTGCGATCACCGCGTCGCTTGCCAAAGGAGTCGGTCTTCCGATGGCCACGCAAAATGCAAAAGAATTCATTTCCTGTGCGATTCGAACCGCGCCGAGACTAGGGCAGGGCAGGGGGCCCGTGAATTTTTTCTCCCCATCCAACCTATGCCGCGATTGATCGACGCTCTCGTAACGGCGACCAAGGCACGCGGTCTACAAGCAAGTGCTTAATCGCCCGGCGATATGTGCGGTTTTGTCACAAGGTCGTCGACAGTAACCCTGGCATAATGAAATTCCGCTCGACGTTATCATGCGATGCGACAAGATGTCCGACGACTTGGTTTGTATCGCGTTTTTGGCTTTTTTCGCCGATGGAAACCCGGTATTCACGGTATCCAAGATGACAAACAGTGTGCAAAACTCGAAACTTGGCACCGTTTGTGTTATGCACTCCAATTGTCAATTGACGTCCAGATTTGAAAACTCGGAGAGTTCATCGCGATGGCGACTTCCATTGTCGGGCCTACCAGTGTGGCTTCGACCACAGACCAATGCGTCCGCGACCAAGCAGAACCGCTAGAGAAGTTTAGTTACGACGACGCGATTGTTCGAAAGTTTGTCGCGGCGACCGTCCTGTGGGGACTTGTGGCGACGTTGGCTGGTTTATTTGTCGCAGTGCTTCTGGTAATGCCGAAGCTGGTGGAACCACTCGGGTGGCCGGCGCAGTTTTTGTCGTTTGGACGATTGCGTCCGCTGCACACCAACGCAGCGATCTTTGCATTCGCAGGTAACGGAATCTTTGCGGCGATCTATTACAGCACCCAGCGACTATGCAAGGCCCGGATGTGGAGTGACAAGCTTAGCGGACTGCACTTCTGGGGATGGCAACTGATCATCGTTGCCGCCGCGGTGACGCTTCCGCTGGGAATCACCCAGAGTAAAGAATATGCCGAACTCGAATGGCCAATCGACCTGTTGATCGCTGTCGTCTGGCTAGGATTCTTTGGTACGAATTTCTTGATGACGCTTGTCACCAGGCGTGAGCGTCACCTTTACGTCGCATTGTGGTTTTACATCGCGACAATCGTAACGGTGACCGTACTTCACGTTTTCAACAACCTGGTGATTCCGATCGGCTGGACAAAGAGCTATCCGATTTATGCCGGCGTTCAGGACGCGTTCATGCAGTGGTGGTATGGGCACAACGCGGTCGCATTTTTCTTGACGACACCGTTCCTGGGACTGATGTATTACTTCCTTCCGAAAGCCGCCGAACGCCCCGTATTCAGCTACAAGCTATCGATCATTCACTTTTGGTCACTGGTATTCATTTACATTTGGGCCGGTCCACACCACTTGCATTACACGGCATTGCCGGAATGGGCCACGACGCTTGGTATGTTGTTCAGCCTCATGCTTTGGATGCCGTCTTGGGGCGGCATGATCAACGGCCTGCTGACGCTTCGCGGTGCGTGGAACAAAGTCTCCAGCGACCCGGTCCTGAAGTTCTTTGTCGTCGGAATTACCTTCTACGGGATGGCAACATTCGAAGGCCCGATGCTAAGCATCAAGAGCGTCAACGGCCTCAGCCATTACACCGACTGGACCATTGCCCACGTCCACTCCGGTGCACTTGGCTGGAATGGGATGATGACGTTCGGAATGATCTACTGGCTGTTACCTCGACTATACCAAACGTCGTTGTGGAGTAAGAAGCTCGCCGAATGGCACTTCTGGCTCGGCACGATCGCGATCTTGCTCTACATCGTTCCGATTTACGTCGCTGGCCTGACCCAAGGCCTGATGTGGAGAGCGATGGACGAAACGGGGCGTCTGATGTACCCCGACTTTATCGAAGCAGTTCGCGCCTCAATACCGCTGTGGTGGTTACGAATTCTTGGTGGTGCGATGTTCGTGACGGGCATCATCATGATGGTTTTGAACCAAGTGATGACTTGGGCTAATCGACCTGACGTTTACGAAGTACCGGTTTACTCGGCTCGACGTCTTGCCCCAATGCCTTCGACCGTAACGGCAATCGATACGCCTTCACCGGTCAGCGAGCTGAAGAACGCACCGGTGCTTGATTTTGCCAAGAACCTTGACTCTTGGAGCAACATGAGCTGGCATCGTCGTTGGGAGCGACTGCCGCTCCGGTTCACCGTGCTTGTCGTCGTCGCCGTGGTCGTCGCAAGCTTGTTCGAGATCATTCCAACGTTCTTGATTCGCAGCAATATCCCAACGATTTCAACGGTAAAACCATACACTCCGCTAGAACTTGCCGGTCGAGACATTTACGTCTCAGAAGGCTGTTACAACTGCCATAGTCAGATGATTCGTCCGATCGTTGCGGAGACGAAACGATATGGCGAGTACAGCAAGCCTGGAGAGTTCGTTTACGACCATCCGTTCCAGTGGGGAAGCCGCCGAATCGGCCCCGACTTGGCCCGCGAAGGTGGTAAGCAAAGCAGCTTGTGGCATTGGTTGCACTTCGAGAATCCGCAACAGATCGTCGATGGAAGCGTCATGCCAAGTTTCATTCACCTGCTCGAAACGCCTCTCGATTTCAAGAAAATCACGGATCGCGTTTGGGCGGCAAACAAGCTTGGCGCGCCCTATGATCGAGAGTTATCTGAAGCCCCGGAGATGGCGAAGAAGCAAGCCGAAGAGATCGCCGCACAAATCGTATCCCAAGGTGGCCCAGTGATGCGAACGATCGAAAACAACGAAACGCTGATGACGATGGATACTCAAGCCGTCGCCTTGATTGCCTATCTGCAGCGCGTTGGCGTCGACCTTTTCAAGCCTGCCGATTCACCGGCCGCTGCAACGGCAACTGAACCCAGTCCAGCACCTGCGGAGGCACCGATTCCCGTCGCGGGCCGAGAGCCAGAGCCGACGCTTACCAATCGAAACAATCCAAATGCCGGGGATTTAAGTCATGCTGAATGATGTGATTCGAGCGATCGATTACAGCGATTGCGCCGAAGTAGCGTTGTTACTTTTTTGCGTTGCGTTTGGGTTAATGACCTACGCGACGCTGCGACTTTCAAAACGTGCGGCAGAGACGTTCGCTTCCATTCCTTTATCCGACGAAGTCCAAGACCCACGATTCGATACGCGACAGGACACGCGACATGAATAATCACGACCATACCACCTCAGAACAGACAAGCACTCCTGTGACGCTCGGGCCGAACGAATCGATTCCCAACGATACGCTGACCGGCCATAGCTACGACGGCATCCAAGAGTTCGATAATCCTCTACCCGGTTGGTGGAAATGGCTGTTCGTTGCAACGATTATCGGCAGCCCACCTTACTGGGCGTTCTACCACTTTGGAACCGAGGGACGCGCCGCCACGGCAAGGTACGAAGTCGCCGTGGCGAACAACGCGAGGCTTCAATTTGCCGAGGTCGGAGAACTTAGCGGTGACGAAGCGACGCTCGTCAAGTACATGAACGAGAAAAGCTGGGTCAGCTTGGGTAAAAGTATTTACCAATCGAACTGTATCTCGTGCCACAAAGCAGACGGAAGCGGTTTAGTAGGCCCGAACTTGACCGACGACAATTATAAGAACGTAAAGCAGATCGAAGACATTTACAAAGTTTTGGTTAATGGCGCCGGTGGTGGTGCCATGCCGGCTTGGAAGAACCGCCTTTCTCAGAATGAAATCGTCATGACGGCTGCCTATGTAGCTAGCCTGAGAGGTGCGCCTGCCGGTGCCTCGGCGCTTCCACCGCAAGGCGACGTAATTCCGCCATGGCCCAAGCTTGAAGAGATTGCGATCCCTGAGAATGACGCAGCAACGAAAACGGGCGATGTAGGAACTGAGTAATGAGTTGCGCAGCATTGAATACCGCCAACGGCCTCGGCTTGGTAACCATCTCTCTTATCACTGGAAACCCATCGAAAGAGCAGGGCGGTGTAATGCTCGACGCACCCGACCATGTACTGAGTACTTTGGAAAAGGATGGCTCTCGTCGTTGGCTATGGCCAAGATTGTCCACAGGCAAACACTGGCACCGGCGACGTTGGTTCGGATATTCACTGATCGCGTTCTTCGTCACTCTGCCGCATTTACGATACGCCGGAAAACCCCCGCTGCTGCTTGACATTCCCGCCCGCCAACTTGTGGTGATGGGCAATACCTTCTTGCCAACCGACACTTTGCTACTTGCGTTTGGCGTTTTGGGTGTTTTCTTGAGCATCATGGCAATGACAACGCTGACCGGACGAGTTTGGTGCGGTTGGGCTTGCCCACAAACGGTTTATTTGGAGTTCCTGTTCCGACCGATCGATCGCTTTTTCGAAGCAACCACCGGTTATGGTGGAAAACCACGACGAGCGGTTAAAGGCGCTTTAACGGTCGCTAGATTCGCCATCTACCTGCTTCTTTCGATGGCGCTAGCTCACACCTTCTTGTCCTACTTTGTGGGAACCGATCGGCTAGCAGCGTGGATTCGCAGTTCTCCGGTGCAACACCCGTTGGCCTTCTTTGTGATGATCGCGACGACGGTTGCGATGATGTTTGACTTTATGTTCTTTCGTGAACAGCTTTGCCTCATCGCATGCCCCTACGGTCGTTTTCAGTCGGTCATGCTAGACCGCAAGAGTTTAATCGTGGGGTATGACGTGGTTCGCGGAGAGCCACGTGGGCGTCTACAAAAACAGAATCAAGAACCACCCTTAACGCCCTCAAATGGCGATTGCATTGATTGCAAGTTATGTGTTGCGGTCTGCCCAACAGGAATCGATATTCGCGAGGGCCTGCAAATGGAGTGCATCAATTGCACCCAATGTATCGATGCCTGCGATTCCGTGATGGAAAAGATTGACAAACCGAAGGGTTTGATTCGGTACTCGTCTCAGGACGGATTGACCGGAGTTCCATCAGCAAAGATTCGACCTCGAATGTTGCTTTATCCGACACTGCTAGCTGTGGTCACGACCGCGTTTCTATTCACACTTTTCACGAAGTCCTCGTTCGACGTATCGATGCTTCGCGGGGCAGGCAATCCATACACGACGATCGGCATCGGCAAACTTCAAAACTCTCTAAAGCTGCGTCTCGTGAATCGATCCGGCAGGCCGCAAATTTATCAACTCGCCGTATTGCAGCCCGAATCTCTAGAACTCGAAGTCCTGGCCCCAGATAAGCTAGTCATGCAGCCCGGCCAAAGTCATTTGATTCCGCTGTCGTTATCTTTTCCCGCAAGCCTTACCGCAGGGCAGGGCGGGCGAGTTGTCGCCAAGCTCAAAATAACCGACAGTGAAAACCGATCCGAAGAACTCGATTGTCAACTTCTCGGGCCAAAGCAGTGACCACTAGCCGTCTCTCTTATCAATGAATCAATCATGAATTCGCAAACCAACGGCTTCGCCGCCTTTAAGTGGGGGACTTTGATCATTTTTCTACTCGCAAGCCAAGTCGCGATCGGTATCGTCGCAATTGTTCTCGCCAACTCTGACCCTACGGTGGCGGTTGTGCCCGGCTATCATAAGAAAGCTTTGCTGTGGGACGAATCGGTTCAACTTCGTCACAGCAGCGCTGATCTTGGTTGGAACGTCAAGTTAAACGTCATTCCAGGCGTTAGCAGCAGCCGATTGCAATGGACCGTGACCGATCGAGATGGTAAGGCAGTACAGAATCTACATGGTCCTGTGGTGATATTCCATCACGCCAGAGCGGGCACGCCGATCGAATTTCACATCGAAGACCAACGTGACGGCATTGTTTTAGACCGCGCTGGATACTGGCAAGTAGAAATGACACTAAACAATGGCGATACCTCGAAGCGTTTTTTTGATTCGAAGCTGATCGATGTAAAACGAGCAATCTAATGGGTACACTTTTCGTCGCGGTTTTCATGGCAAGTTTGCTTGGAAGTTTTCACTGCGCCTGCATGTGTGGACCGATCGCAATTTGGTCAAGCGGCGCAACGACATCTAACCACTCGAAAGACAGTCGCCAACGTGTGAACGTCGCCAAACGGATCGGTGGTTATCACGTTGGGCGTCTTTTGACCTACCTCGTTCTCGGTGCAATCGCTGGTTTAGCTGGAAAAGCGATTGGCTTGGCGGGTGACGTTGCTGGCATTCAATCGGCTTCGGCTCGCGTCGCGGGTGGATTGATGATCGTGATCGGCGTGTGGCGACTTCGCTCGTTATTGAGGCGAGGCGAAGCTTCCGCGTCGAGTGGTCTACTCAATAAAATTTCAAGCCGAATCGCGAAGACGATTGCGAGTGTTCGGCCGCATCTTTTAAAGCTACCGGTTACCGCGAGAAGCGTCGGCATTGGTGCCGTGACCGTGCTGTTGCCTTGTGGGTGGCTTTACTTATTTGTCCTATTCGCCGCAGGCAGTGGTTCTGTTTTATCGGCGATGAGCGTCATGGCTGCGTTCTGGCTAGGGACGGTCCCGTGGTTGGTTGCGATCGTTAGTGGATCTCTTCACCTCAGCAACGCGAGTCGACACGCCTTGCCGAGATTTATACCCGTGATTGGTGGTTTGGTTCTAATCTTGTTCGGAGCTCATACCGCAACGGGACGCGCCAGCGCCGACCTTCAGCAACTTGAAAGCCGAATCGGCGGTGCGATCGCTGATGAAAACAAGCCACGCATGGATGTGATTCAAACCATTCGCTCCCAGCCGCTGCCGTGCTGCACAGATGCAAAATAATGCCTTCCCAAACGCACCGGAACACGTTGTCGTTCGCGACAGTGATCCGTGCAATCATTGCGGCTTACCTGCACCGGTGCGCCGAGGCGAGCAGTTAACGTTTTGTTGCTCCGGATGCCTTGCCGGCTACCAATTGATTCACCACTGGGGCCTTGAAGATTACTATGCCCTTCGCGACCGTCTGTTGGACGGTGAAGCAAGCCCCATCAATGGGAAACGGGCGTCCGACACACCATGGGATGAACTTACAAGTGCGAACTTGCTCGGCGCATCAACACCCAAACCGCTCGGTGATGGATTAGTCTGTAGCCGCTTGGCCATAGAAGGCGTTCATTGCGGCGCTTGCGTTTGGCTGATCGAAAAAATGGCAACGATTGCACCGGGATGGCAAGGCGCACGGATCGGCATGCACGATCACAGCATCGAAGTTACGTACGATCCTGCATTGACGAACCTCGGCAAGATCTCGGAAGAGCTATCAGGCATCGGATACCGCCTCTTGCCATGGGTTGAAGGTTCAGGAGCGGAGCGTTATCGAAACGAAAGCCGCGGTCGCTTGGTTCAGGTCGCGATCGCTGGATTTTTCGCCATGAACGCGATGTGGATTGCGATCGGAATATATGCAGGCGAGTACTCTGGAATCGCAGGGTCGCAAATCGCTTTGCTGCGGATGGTCGGTGTCGCACTTGGAGTCGGCGCGGCGTTTGGTCCGGGAAGAACTTTTTTTCGTGGCGCAATCGCATCGATTAAAACACGAACGCCTCACATGGATTTGCCGATCGCGATTGGGATTGGCGTCGGCGCTGTCGCAGGAATTGTCAGCCTCATCGTTGGCCATGCAGATATCTATTTTGATTCGGTCGCGGTCCTCGTTTTCTTCTTGCTTTTAGGACGTTGGATTCAGTTTCGTCAGCAGCATCGAGCCGCAGACGCAGTGTCTCTCCTGTTGCGAATGACACCGTCTCTCGCGGTTTGCGTTGACGAAGCTGGCGTCCACCACAAAGTGGCTGCCGATTCGCTGCGTCCCGGCGATCGGTTCTATGTGATCGCGGGCGAAACAGTACCGGTTGATGGACATCTTGTTGATGGTGCAACATCGATCGACCGATCGCTGATGACTGGCGAAAGCATGCCGCTGTCGATTGGAGTAGGTGACAAGGTTGAAGCCGGGACACTCAACATTCAGTCTCCGTTCACTGCGATCGTGAGCGCTTCACGAGAAGACTCGCGAGTCACAAAGCTCATGAAGCTGGTTGAAGAAGCAAGTTTGAAACGGACACCCATTGTTCAGCTTGCAGACTCGATAGCGGCCAGATTTGTCATCGTCGTTTTGTGCCTTGCCTCGTTGACCTTGGCTATCTGGTGGCAGATTGATCCGATACAGGCGGCGAGTCACGCAGTCGCATTGTTGATCGTATCGTGCCCCTGTGCGTTAGCGCTGGCGACGCCGCTGGCGATTGCTGTAACGCTGGGTCGAGCCGCAAGACGAAAGTTGCTGGTTCGGAGTGGAGAGACGCTGGAGCGATTATCTCGACCAGGCATGATCTGGTTTGATAAGACCGGAACGCTGACACAGGGCCGTCCCCGGTTGTTAGTGGATCAGTTCGATGCGCACACGCTTTCCATGTGTGCCAGCCTTGAACGACATTCGAATCATCCGCTCGCGATTGCGATTGTTGATGCGGCGAAGCTTCGACAAGTTGCGTTGCTTCCGAATGAACAAATTTCAGATGTTGAACAAACCTCCGGCGCGGGTATACGTGGGAGAGTCGATGGGTTCCATGTCTCGATCGGAACGCTCGAGTTCATTCGTCGTTCGGTGCTTGAACTCGATCAGCAGACGATCGCCAACGTGGTCGAGATCGCGAAACAGGGAATGACACCCGTTGCAGTTGCAATCGATGGCGAAATCCGAACGGTGCTTGGTATCGGCGATGCACTCAGGCCTGAAGCGATTGAGTTGGTGAAGGCGCTGCGCAATCGCAACTGGGAGATCGGTATACTCTCCGGTGATCATCCATCGACCGTCAAGGCGGTTGCAACGAAGCTGGGCATCCAGGACAACGTTACTGGTGGATTGTCGCCTGAGCAAAAGCTTTCTGTCATTGAACAATCACGAGAAGATGGCCTAACCATTGTCATGGTGGGGGATGGAGTTAACGATGCGGCTGCACTTGCCGCTGCCGACGTTGGAATCTCGATCCGCGGTGGAGCGGAAGCGAGCCTGCAGGCGGCACCGGTGTATCTGGCGGAAGGCTCGCTTTTGGGCATCGTTCAACTGATCGATGCAAGTACCGCGACGGTTCGGGTGATTCGTCGAAATTTCTGCTTTTCGCTGTTCTATAATACGATCGCGGTTGGGCTATCGATGTGTGGACTTATCAATCCGCTTATCGCAGCGATTTTAATGCCGATTAGTTCGTTGACGATCTTGTCCTTGACCCTGGGATCGAAAACATTTGACGCTGTCGCCGTTGAAAGAGTAGAAGAACATTGAGTGTGATCTTTGTCGCGTTACCGGTGGCAATCTTGATGGGCGCGGCTGCAGCGTGGGCTTGTACTCGATGCATTCGCGTTGGGCAATTTGACGACCTTGAATCGCCACCGGTTCGAATGCTCATGGATGACAAGCCTTTGCCCGTCCCACCATCAGATTCCTCTAAGCCCTTCGATACGGAGTAGGATGTCTGTACAATCGTCACAAAGCTCAATCCCGCAACTTGAAAACAATTGACTGATTACAATTTGCTGCATGACGCAGACGCTCCTCGAAACGCGCAAGAACTTGGTGGAGAATGAAACTCCGCGTACGATTTCGTTGGGACGTCGCGTTCTCCCGATGGCGACGACCGTTGGTGTTTCTTTCGGAATCGTTGCGCTTCAGCTTGCCCAGGGGATCTTACTGGCGAGACTACTTGGACCGCAGGGTCGCGGAGAGTACGCAGCGGCAGTTCTTTTCCCACAGCTACTGCTTTACGCTGGCTTGTTTGGCGCTGTCGAGGTTGTTTGTCGATATGCGGCCAACAATCGGTTCAATCGAAAGTCGCTCCGAAGATCTGCAGGCCGTCTTTCGCTCATGACTGGCATCGCGACGACATTGCTGGTGATCATGTGTATCTTTTTGGGAATGCCGTTGGACAAGCAATACCTGCTTCCACTGGCGATGCTCTGTTCGCTATCGATCATTGGCCAGCACGCAACGCTCGTTCTCACCGCCGTCGATCGCGGTTCCGGTGACTTTGCGAGATACAATCGCAACCGGTTGATTGCGGCGACGGCCTTTCCGATTTTGCTTGCTCTGTGGGCTGTTTTCGCTCAGACGACACTGCTGTCGACTTGCGTCTTGCTTGTCATCGCGACTCTCCTTTCAACGGTACCGTGTTTCATTGGAATCAAGGATCGTCCCGGCGATGAGGAAGCGCCTCCTGCGTTACAGCTAGGCAAGGAAGGCAGCCCGTATGGCCTGTCGATGCTCGCAACCGACCTCTTTGAACGGCTTGATCTGTTGTTAATGCTTTGGCTTACGAGCCTTGTCACCCAGGGGTTTTACAATGCGATGGTGCCAGTCGCTTATCCGCTTACCGTGATTCCGAACACGCTAGGGATGTATCTATTCAACACTGGGGCAAGGGAGGGCGGTGGACTCACCGTTTCTCGTGTTCGCCATATTCTTGTGTTTTCTTTCTTGCTTCAAATAGCAACGACCATCGGCTTTTTGATTCTCGTTGGTCCAGTCGTCCGATTCGTGTACGGAGTCGAATTTGCTCCCGCCGTTGTATTTGCGATGTGGCTCGCCCCGGTTGCCGCAATCAAAGGAATTGTTCAAGGTTTAGAAAGCTACATAAAGGGCAGGGGGAGGCCGATGGCCACGATTGGCCTGCGAGTCTTTTCTGCCGTTGCGATGCTGGCCTCAATCGCCCTGCTTTATCCGATTACGAATGTTCTGTCGATCGTGCAAGGCTCTCTTGTCGGACAGGTCGTCTGCGTTATCGGCCTCTCGTTAATCGTTTATAAGGATGCGAAAGAGGTCGATCGTCCGATGACGACAAACGCAAATAACAACTCGCAATACCATTCCACCGGCGAATCCGTTTGATGCGAGTCATTCATGTCATCACTCGTATGATCATCGGAGGCGCGCAGGAAAATACGCTTTTCAACTGCATCGATCTTATTGACGACTTTGACGATGACGTCTTGCTTGTCACGGGCCCATCGATCGGTCCCGAAGGGGATTTGATGTCGCTGGGCAGGGCGGTTGACGTTCCGAACCGAATGGTACCTTCGCTAAGACGTGCAATCGATCCTTGGAATGACTTCAAAGCACTTCAAGAGTTGCGCCGTATCATTCGCGACTTCAAACCGGATGTCGTCCACACACATAGCGCCAAAGGTGGTCAATTGGGACGGTATGCAGCCTACCGAGAGCGAGTTCCTGCCATCGTTCACACAGTTCATGGTGCGCCTTTTCATCCTTATCAATCGATGCTTGCGAGAAATGCATTTCGCTTGTGTGAAACGCAAGCTGCAAAGTGGTGTCATCGAATGATCTCCGTCGCCGATGCGATGACAGAACTGATGGTCAACGCGAACGTTGCGGAGCCTGAAAAATTTTGCACGATTTATAGCGGCATGGATGTCGATCCATTTCTCGAAGCGAGCACCCATCGCGAGGCGATTCGAAAGTCCCTGGGGATCAAGCCTGAAGAAGTTATCGTCGGCAAGATTGCTCGACTATTTCATCTCAAGGGCCATGACGACCTTATCGCCGCCGCAGCCGAAGTTACAACAGTATGTCCGCAGGTTCGATTCCTTCTTGTTGGCGATGGAATTTTGCGTGACAGCCTGCAAGCGAAAATCAGGCAGTTGGGCCTTGAGAATCACTTCGTCTTTACCGGCCTAGTGCCGCCTTCGGACGTGCCCAAGATGATCAGTGCAATGGATACCCTAGTCCACACCTCGTATCGCGAGGGACTCGCTCGGGCCCTTCCTCAGGCGCTCATTTCTGGAATTCCGGTGGTCAGTTATGACGTCGACGGAGCCCGAGAGGTGGTCATTGACGACGAAACGGGCTACCTGGTTCCCGCCGGCGATACTCAACAATTGGCGACGAGACTTATCCAGCTTGCAACGCACCCTGATCTGCGACTGAGGATGGGAGATACCGGCCGAAATCGATTCACCGATCAGTTTCGCCATCAATCGATGACCCGCCAAATACGGGCCGTTTACTCTCAGATCCTTGCGAAGTCAGCTCGACATCATTGAGGCAGGAACATCGCGGCGACGCGTTTGCACCTGCCAAATTCGCTGGTTTTTTGCCGATTTCTTCCAAACATCAACGGGGTGCAAGTAGAGCAGGGCGGTGCCGACCTTTCGGTTCCTGCCCCTTTTCAACTATCATTAAGGGATCGTTGATCCGTACCCGCCCTCGAAATCTCTGTCAGCAACCTCATGACTAAGACTCGCGATTTCCTCGGTCCTTATCGTCTGGCTCGGCTGATTCGAGCCGGAAACACCAGTCAAGTTTGGGAAGCGGTCGAAGAACCGAGCCAAGATCGATATGCCTTGAAGGTACTCTCGCAAAAGTATCGCAATGACAAAAATGAAATCGCGCTTTTGAAGTTTGAGTATACCGTTGGCAGTGACATGTCGAGTCCGCGGATCATTAAGTTGCTGGACTTTCGCATCGAAGGCGGCACGCCGTTTCTGGTAATGGAGCTGTTCAGTGAACTTAACATGAAACAAGCGCTCCGGCGGGGCCCGGAAGCCTTGGCATTCATGCTCGATACGATTGTCGAACAGGCGGCAGAAGGCCTTTATCACATGCACTCGAAGGGCTGGATTCATCGTGACGTGAAACCGGACAACTTTCTCGTTAGCAAGACCGGCGAAACGAAACTAATCGACTTCACGATTGCTGAAAAGAAGAAGTCAGGAATGGGAAAGCTGTTTCACCGAGCCAGCAAGACGGTCCAGGGCACGCGAAGTTACATGTCACCCGAACAGATCCAAGGCAAGGTCTGTGACGAACGCTCCGATATCTATTCGTTTGGTTGCGTGCTTTTCGAGGCCGTTACGGCGAAGCCTCCGTATACAGGACAGACGCCGAACGACTTGCTCACCAAACACCTTAATGCATCAATCCCAAGTCCGGTTGTTTACAACGACAATGTCACGCCAGAATTTGCATTGATGGTGAAAAAGATGATGGCCAAGAAACCCGAGCATCGCCCGCTATCGATGTGGGAGGTTCTTAAAGAATATCGCACCGTCCAGGTTTTCAAAAAACGTCCGAAGGCGCCCGAGGTGAGTGTCTTCGATGATATGCCATCCATCAAATCCTCAGATGACATGTTCAAGCGGTAGTCATCAATCGCTCGTTGTATCGAGCAATAATCAATTTTTAATATCACAAGACAGAGCATCGGAAAATGGAATCAGGATCAGGGTTAGATTTTGAACGGCACATTACTGAGCTTGAACAGCAGATGGGTGTCATCGAACGCCAGACCCAGCGCAGCGATGAAGACGAAGCGACCTTGCGGGGATTGCGTCTCAAAAGGATTGAGCAGCTTCGAGAGGTTTATTCCAACTTAACGCCTTGGCAAACCGTACAGGTTGCGCGTCACAAAAACCGGCCGTACACGAAGGACTACTTGAACCTCGCGTTTCAGGAATTTGTCGAGTTGCACGGAGACAAGTTCTTCGGCGATGACCGCGCGATGTTGGCCGGGTTCGCGAAAATTGACCGATTCAAGGTGATGGTGCTTGGCCATCAGAAAGGTCGTACCTACAAAGAACGCGCCGCCTGTCACTTCGGTTGTGCCCACCCCGAAGGCTACCGAAAAGCGATGAGCAAGATGCGGATGGCTGAGAAGTATCACTTACCGGTTATTTGCTTCATCGATACTCCGGGAGCCTACCCAGGGGTTGGTGCCGAGGAGCGAGGGCAGGCCCAAGTGATCGCCGAAAGCATGTTCATGATGAGCCGACTGCGAACGCCGATCATCTGTGTCGTCATCGGTGAAGGCGGTTCCGGAGGTGCTCTGGGAATCGGCGTGGGGGACCGGGTCGCGATGCTTGAGAACTCTTATTACAGCGTTATCAGTCCCGAAGGTTGCGCCGGCATCCTGTGGAAAAGTCACGAGCACGCGCCGAAAGCGGCGACGGCACTTCGGTTCACGGCGAAGGATTTGTCTCAATTCGGAGTCGTCGATCAAGTCATCACCGAACCGCTTGGCGGAGCCCATCGCGACCACCATCAAATGGCGACTCGCTTAAAGACTTATCTTTCCAAAACGCTCGCCGAGCTTGAGTCACAAGACATGGAAACTTTGATCGAGAATCGATACGAAAAGTTTCGCCGAATGGGCGTCTTTCTCGAAGAGCCACTGAGCACTTGAGCGAAAGTAATTGCGCGAAAGTATTTGTTCCAAACGACGTCAGCAACTCGCCTTAGTTAACCGTGACAATCTCGCGGTGTCAGGACCGAAACTGAGACGAGCGGGGCCGAGAAACGGCCATTTTACCCGCCCCGGCAACGTCCGATAATGTCCCTTATGTTGTATTGAGTCTTTAAATACGCCCGTAAATACGCGGTTTTGCGTTTTGGAGCTTTTCTCACAAACATTGGCGACCACGAGCCTTTGCGGTCCTCTGCCGATTGGCTTGCGGCCGTTTTCCCGTTGGCTTGCCGGTCTTTTGATGCGGCCGAAGTTCAGTTGCCACCGGACGAATAAATGCTGCTCCAAGGCTGCTGCTGAGACGGTGCTGCGGGAAGCAGATTGGATGAACTCGCTGGGAACGCAGGCGTCTGAAAACTGGGTTGCGAATAGCTTGCCGGACGCTGGACCGAAGTGTTGATTGGCGTGTTCGGCCAAGGGGTCGATTGAGCTGTGGGAGCCAGTTGCTGGACCGCTTGATTGGCGCTCCAAGGCGCTGAATTGATGACGCTTTCTTTGACCTGATTGACCCATGGGGATAACGGACTTTCGCCGCCCCCAAACCGCTCGTCGAACTTTTCCAGATACGGCCGGATGACCTCCTGGATCTCCGCCGGGATGACCGACTCGCTTCGATCGAGGACCTGGGCGATGTACCGGCCACTCTTGGAAACAACGACGGCCTCGCGAATGTCGTCACCCAAAAGCGTCACCGCGAACAGAGTGATCAGAATGCAGTACAACGCGCCTTTGGCCAATCCGAACAAGGCTCCGACTTGACGATCAAATTCCTTCAGCCGGAGACGATCAATCGTTTGACTGATCATTCGAAACGCAACCCAGATAACCAGCGAACAACCGACGTAGAGGATCAACATCGCCAAAAATCGGTTCCACGGCGGGTCCGCCTGTATCGATTGACTCAGCGGCTCGCGAAAACGATAGGCGACGAAATAGCTAACGACGATCGAGCCGATCGATGCCAACTGCCAAGCGAATCCTTTGACGGCCCCGAACAAAGTCGCGCCGACAACGACCACCAACATCACGATGTCGTACTTTTCCAACTGCGGCGACCTCCGTGCCGATGCCAATTTTTATCTCTGCAACCATTGAAACGTCAGTAACAAGCGGGCAGGGTGCGAGGACTATACCAGTCTGACCTGATGGAACGAATAGCAATTTGAGTAGACTTTTCGCATCCGTCTGGCGGTGAGCGAGCGAAAAGCGGTACAGAAAACAAAGATCGGATGGGTCGCGATTCCGTTTATTTTTCTTGGCGTTGCAGCTTGTGGCTGACTTCAAAACACATATTACTGGGAGCATCATCGTTGGCGCCGCCTATGGCTATTGGGGCGTCTTCAATCAAGGGATGTCCGTTGAAACCGGTTTGCTAGCCGCGGGTCTATGTTCGGTCGCGGGAATGTTACCGGACTTGGATTCGGACTCTGGAAAGCCGTTACGAGAAACAAGCATGTTTGCGTCGGCAACCGTTCCCATGCTGATGCTCGAACGCTTTCGCGATATGCAAATGTCTAACGAGGAGATGGCACTTGCGGCGATGTTCATCTACATCGTCATTCGATTTCTCATCGTCGAATTCTTTCAACGCTTTACAGTTCATCGCGGCATGTGGCACAGCATCCCAGCCGG
>Ga0105046_10005032_pt1 | contig 20946 bp, 15 predicted proteins | sample MAT03_FD_78385 | JGI IMG/M metagenome (GOLD analysis project Ga0105046, IMG submission 78385) | Freshwater microbial communities from Lake Fryxell liftoff mats and glacier meltwater in Antarctica - MAT-03 (megahit assembly) | ecosystem: Environmental > Aquatic > Freshwater > Ice > Liftoff...
ATGGGACCTATGGGACCTATGGGACCTGTCGAGCCAGCCTCCTAAGAAAAAGGCACTCCGTTTCGATTACAGGGTCACGCATGGAAAAATTGCCGATTTGAGTCCTCTCTGCGTGGCCTGAAATGCCTGGTTTTTCTCTGAAAAACGAGGCTCGGGCTTGCGCGATGGCAAAGTCTGGCAATATTGCAGCGCCCCCGGCCGGAACTACGGTGCCCCGGCCACCCATTTAACCTAATGAAAGTCTCCTTTTCTCTTATCGTCGTCTTTTGGCTGAGCTCGCTGCATTTGCAGGCGGCTCCCGTGTTGGATGAACCAGTTCCATCCGGGGTAGAGCCAGCCAGAGTCGCCCCAAACATTCCTGTAGGCAAAACCCTCTTGTTTCCGATTACCGCCAGTGCGGCGGCAGGAGACGCGCTGGAGTATAAAGTCACGAGCTCCAACCCAAATATTCTGGTAAGGGCAAAGACCGGTAATCCGGTGCTGCGGATGACGGTGTCGCACGATGACGGAGGGGTGACTGACCCGGCTTATACAGGGACGATGGATTTCATGTTGTTCCAAGACTGGCTGCCGATTACGACCGGTTACGTAGCGGGAATGGCGCAGTCGGGCTTCTATAATAATAAGCTGTTCCATCGTCTGGCCGACCTTGGTGGTGGGGCGGGTACAACGGGTTTTATATTTCAAGGGGGTGATCCGCTCGGCACGGGTGGGGGTGGACCGGGAATGACAGCAAACGATCCTCAGACTTCGTGGAAGTTTCAGAACGAGTTTTTTGAAGGAACGCTGTTTACCGGGCGGGGTCAGCTGGCGATGGCGAATGCGGGAACTTCAACTGGATATTCGCTGGGAGCAGGCGGAACTTTACAAGTGCCTGACTATCTCGACTCGAATGGCTCACAATTTTTCATCACGGACGGACAGCCGCGTCACCTTGACTTCAAGCATAACATTTTTGGGCAGCTGCTTCGCGGGTGGGATGTGCTTCCCAAGATGAGGTCCACCAAGACCACCAGTTCGCGTCCGGACGAGGATGTGAAAATCACTTCGGCGACCATCGTGACCAATGAAACCGACGCCGTGTTAGTGCTCAGTGCTAAGGCAGTGGGGACGGCGACGATTACCGTAACTGCAACGGACCCCGCAGGCGCAAAAGCGATCAAGACATTCATCGTCACCGCTGTCGCGGACACTGTGAATAACAACCCGTTTTTCAAGCGGGTGAAGCCACGGATCACTCCCGTGGATGTTCCTTCGGTATTCGCGCTTGAAGCGATAGATCTGGAATTTGACTATCTGGACATCCAACACTCGATGCTGCTGCTTTCTGCATCGCTTGCACCTAAAGGCGCCCTGCTCGCACAGAGCGGACGTTTTGTGCAGATGCAGCCGAGCTCGGGTTACTCGGGTGCGATTAAAGTGGGTTTGAGTATCCGGCAGTTTGATATCGGCGGGGGCGGTTTTGCAGCCATTTCCGATAATACGAACGCCTATGTCGCCGCCGGTGATCGCGAGTTGATTGGCGAGGGTGTGACTATCGAAGCGCTGCCGGCAGTGGCACTGACAAATGTGGTGACGGCGGTTTTGCGAGATCTCGATATAGCGGGCTCGCCATCGAGCTTTACGGCGAAGATCAACTGGGGCGACGGCACGCCACTTTCTTCTGCGTCCATTATTCGCGACAGCAGCTCGCCGGTTTCCAATCTCTACGTCGCACTTGGTACCCATACGTATGCTCAGGCCGGTGTTTACCCGGTGGTGGTGAGTTTTGTGGGCGACAAAGGTGCAAAAGCCACGAGCCACAGCACGGCGGTCGTGACCATCAAGGCGATCAAGGCCAGCGGTGAAGAGATCGATTTAAAGAGCGCGCGGGTGGTGAACCGGATCGTTGCCACCTTTACGGATGCCGCACCCGATCTGGCAAAAAACTATACGGCGACGATTGATTGGGGTGACGGGTTGCTGTCCAAGGGAACGGTCAAACGGCATCCCAAAACCGGGGAGTATCGGGTGCACGGAACGCATGGCTATAAGGACAGCGAACGTTTCTCGGTGCGCGTGCGCATTCATAAAACTGGCGACGTCATTGAAGACGACGCCATTGCCTGGGCAAGCATCCATCCAGTTTTCAAGGCGGTGATCCCACATCTCCCGCCATTCCCGCATGGCAAGCTCACGATTGCTTGGAACAGTGGGCCGACCAAATTCCGGCAGGGGCTGCCTGGAGACGATTATCAAGTCACCTATCAGGGGACGTTTGTGATCATCAATACCGGGAATAAAAACCTAGGTGCATCCAAGCTGCGTTTCTGGCTTTCCAGAGATCGGGTTCTGAATACGACCGGGCTGCTGCCTGATCTGGAGGTGAAGGTAAATAATCTGCCATCGCTTTCCATCATTCCTTTCCCTGCGGGTGGTGGTGGCAGCGGACAGTTTACCCTCACGCTGCCAAAAGGAGAGAGCGCGGGAAGACGATTTTTGTTGGCAGAGGCTGTGTATAAAAGCCCGGTGGCGGACAGCGACGGCACAGAGAAGATCATCGTGACCGGTCCGTTGCAGCCGACGATTATTGTGACGCCGACATCGCCAGCGGTGACGACCGAAGCGGGCGGTAAGGCGACCTTTACGGTGCTGCTCGACACTCCGCCGGTGAACACGGCTGCGGAGGGACAGCTACGGAATGATAATGTGACCATCCCGCTCGAAAGTTCGCTTGCGGCAGAAGGCGGGGTGGCACCTTCCAGCCTGGTATTTAATGAGGACAATTACTTTATTCCGCAGACGGTCACAGTGACCGGGCTGGATGACACGGCGGATGACGGGGACAAGAGTTATGTAATCAAACTCAAAGCGGCGCAAAGTGCCGACTCGCTTTACAACGCATTTGTGGGTCCCGAGGTGACGCTAAAGAATTTGGACGACGAGCCGGTGGTGGCTGTGACTACCAAACCCATACTAACGACTACCGAGTCGGGCGGGTCGGATACCTTTAAAGTGGCGCTCAGCCGGCAGCCGATGACTGCGAAGAAAACGATAACTGGTTTTACGGCGGGCAATCCGACGACGATTGCTTCGACGGCGCATGGGTTTGCCAATAATGCACAGGTGATTATTTCCGGAGTCACCGGGGATGCCGCACCCGTTCTTAATGCCACGCATACGATCACGGTGGTGGATGCAAACAGCTTTACCGTTCCAGTTACCGTTACCACTGCTGGCACGGCTGGATTGGTGCAAATCAAACCGCTGGTTACCATTCCGCTCCTCAGCAATGACATTACGGAGGGAACTGTTTCTCCGAGCTCGCTGGTCTTTACCGCCGAGAACTGGAATGTGCCGCAAACGGTGACTGTGACCGGTGTGGACGATGGCACCAACGATGGAAACGTCACTTATAAAGTCCAGGCGCAGGCCGCGGTGAGCAATGATCCGAAGCTCAACGGAATTATTGCCGCTGAAGTCAACGTAACGAATCAGGACAACGACTGATGAAAACTTTTCCCATGATTGAAATACTAGAGCAGCGTATCGCGCCAGCAGCTTTGCTGGATGCCCGCACCCTTTCGTTTACCGATGCTGACGGCGATCTGGTGACCGTGAAATTTGGCAAGGATGTGTTTTTGGGAGCCGATGCCGTGGCTACGGCGAATCTGGTTTTCAAATTCGATACCGGCTTGGTTGATGAACTGCCTTCCACCCAGCAGCAGCTCCGTCTGATCGATCTAACGAAATTTCCGTCCAGTATCATTTCCGGGGTTTCGCTGAACGGAGTGAGCGTGACTGTTACTGCAACGCAGGCGGGACCGGGTGACGGATTGGTGGATGTGGGTGCGATTAAGGGAACGGGAATGTCAGTTGGGAAGATCACGATTGATGGAGATTTGGGGCAGATCGATGCAGGGGGGACTTCCATCAAAATCGGTCTGGCGGGATTGACAGTAAACTCGATGGGCATGCGCGGGATCGACACCCAGATTCCGGTGCCAACGCCGACCACGGCGAATCCGGCTCCCGATCTGGTGAGCACAATCACGGGGGAGCTCACATTTCTCAAAGTGCTGGAAGATGTGAAGGACGCCCAGTTGAAAGTGGTGGATGGACTTGCAGGTTCCACAGTCACGACGGCGGCGAATATCGGCAGTATCTTTATCGGCGGCTCGCTGCTCGGGCGGGTGGTGGCATCCGATGCAACTGATGCAGTGAAGCTGGCGGCTGAGGAAACCGGCTTGATCACGAGCGACCGTCATATCGGCGCAGTGGTGATCGGAACGGATGCGGCGGATGGCATTACGGGAGGAAGCCAGAAAACATCGGGTCGCATCGCTGCCAAAGGAGAGATCGCGAGCTTGAAAATTTCGGGTGGTCTTATTGGCGGAGCTGGATCGAACAGCGGGACAGTTTATGCAGGGGGCAATATCGGACTGGTGACAATCGGCGGTGATATCACGGGTGGGGCGGGGTTGATTTCAGGGCTACTGATGACACTCGGTAACCTTGCCGGGCTGACGGTGGGAGGGGATATCGCGGCGGGGGTGGGAGAGAGGAGTGGCTCGGTCCATGTGGAAGGCGGAATAAAGAGTCTGCTCGTGAAGGGCGACATTGATGGCACAGCAGCCGGAGTTTTGACTGGCGCGACACCGCAGCTGACATCGGGAATCGAATCAGCGGGCGTCTTTGCAAACAACATCACCAAGGTGGTAGTGAACGGCAGTATCGTCGGCGGAGCTGGCGCGCAGAGCGGGTATATTGAGACGGGCACCGTGCAGAGTGGCGGCAGTTTGTTCGGCGGGAATTTGGGCGCGGTGACGATTTTGGGAGGAATTACCGGAGGTGCAGGCTCCGGCTCCGGCGTGATCTTTACTGACGGCACACTGAAGTCGATTATCGTAAAAGGCGCGGTGACTGGCGGCGACGGTGTCGGCAGCGGGGTGATCCGCAGTGGCTTGAATCCAGCGCTGGCAGGTGGAATGGGAACGGCGGCGGTCGGCTCGCTGACTGGTGGAGACGGTAATTTTTCGGGCGCGATAGTGTCTGGTGGCGCGATTAAATCCATCACACTGGGAAGTGCGCTCTTATTTCCTGGGACGGATGTGTTGAAAGGCGGGGAAGGAGATTACAGCGGCGCGATCTCGGCTTTCGGAAAAATCACCACGGTCAAGCTGTTCGGAAATTTGGCAGGCGGTGCAGGGGATTATAGCGGCGCGCTTTTTAGCTACGACCGTCTGGATGGCGACAACCTGCTCGCGGGTGACATCGGCACCGTGACGATCGCTGGACAGTTTGCGGGCGACGCTGGAATTGGTTCGGGAACGATTCAGGCAGACGGTAATATCACCAAACTTACTGTGGGCGCTGGTTTACTCGGCGGCACAGGCGCTGACAGCGGCTCAATGGCTGCAGGAAATGGTCTCGCAAACCCCGGAAACATCAACCTCGTGAAAATCACGGGTGACTTTAAGCAGGCGGCTATAACCCCGGGTACGGGATCGGCGACGATTGCAGCAGGTGAAAAGCTACTCTCGCTCACGGTGACGGGAAATGTGGCGGGCGCCTCCGTCCATGCAGGCAGTCTATTGAAGGTGCTGACGGTTGGCGGAAACGTAAGTGATTCATCAATCCTCGCGGGCTACAGCATCAATGGCGTCGCCTACAATCCGGACGCACAAATCGGAACGGTGAAAGTCGCTGGAAACTGGACGGCATCGAATCTGGTTGCCGGGGTAATCGAAGGAGCCGATGCCGGTTTTGGAAACGCGCTCGACATCAAGGCATCTGGTGAAGACAGCGCCACGATTGTCTCCAAGATCGCCAGTGTGATAATCGGCGGGACAGTAAGTGGTGCGGTGGGAGAGAACTTCGGGTTCGTCGCCCAGGTTGTCGCGAAGATGAAAGTCGGAACAGGCCCAAGCGCCCAGACCTTCGTCCTCGACAAGCTCGCCAACTCTCAGACCTACGAAGTCGGCGGCACTGGCAGCGGCGTAGCTATTCGCGAAGTCCCGCTCGTGTAGGCAGGGAAAGGAAGAAGGAAGAAGGTTCAGACGCTTCGCGTTTGAAAAAGTCGTGAAATATCCCCACAAGCGCAAAGCGCCACTCCCTTTATCCTTTTTCCCTCATCCTTCTTCCTTTGCCCGCTCACCGCACCTGCAATCCGCAATCAAAAATCAGCAATTCTGGGTAGCCCCCAGCTTTTCCAGAGACGCTCATATTCCGCCTTCGGTAGCAACGCGTAGTGCGGGTGGGCGTCGGCGCGAAGCCAGCGGATGAGAGTCACGAGATCGTCTTTTGCCATGGTCGTGCAGCCGGCGCTTGGCTTATTGGGGCCGCGGCGGATGTGAAAGAAAATCGCGCTGCCTTTTCCTGCCGCCGGTGGATCGGAGTTGTGACGAATCTCCACAAGCCAGTGATAGGCAAAGTCCCCGTGCCGCATCTTCTGCTTTTCAAACCACGAGGGTGGATTGGCTGGATCCACGACGACATGCTGGTTGTATTTCGGATTGCTCACATCGTCCACCCAGGCGTCGCCTTCACCCACGGTGTGAAACGGATAGTCGGACCCGGCAGGAAGCGCCTTGTCATAGGTGTAAATTTTCCCGATGCGAAAAAGCCCGGCGGGCGCGCGCCAGTCCTTCTCTACTTTTCCGCTCCCCGTCTGCTCCTGACCGCGCACACCGCGTCCCCACGCGAGACCGGAGCGTCCGAATAAAACTGGGATTGGTTCTCCGACCGGCTTCCAGTCCTTCCCGATCTTTTCATAACGCTGGATGTTTCCTTTGTTTGAATTCCAGTCGGACGCAGTGCCGACGATCAACTGACTAACACCACTGAGATCGCTCGCATTTAGCGAAACGCTGGAAGCAAAAATTGTGATCCAGAACCAAATCAGGAAGGAGATGGGTTCAGGGTTGCGCCGCTGGGAAATGCGCGGCACGCTCGCGTCAGTGTTTCGTTCCCGTCTTGTCGCAGTTTTAATCATAGTCGCTGCCTCCTTCCTCGCTTACTGGCCAGCACAGCGCAATGGATTTGTGTGGGATGATACCGCGCTGATCATGCGTGATCCGCTCATCCGCTCATGGCGGCTGGCTCCAGAAGCGTTTCAGGAGTTTCTGTTTCTCGATGCCACTGCGAGTAATTTCTACCGGCCAGTTCAGCGGCTGACTTTCATTGCGGATTACGCGCTGTGGGGGTTTGAAAATCCGGGAGCTTGGCACCTGACGAGTGTCTTCTGGCACGCGCTCGCGGCCGTCGCGTTGTTTGCATGGCTCCGGCTCTGGCTGGGTGAAAAAGCAGGCTGGATCCCGTTGGTGGTCGCACTGATATGGGCGGTGCATCCCATGTATACCAGCGCGGTTGGCTATATTAGCGGACGCGCGGATTCGCTTGCGGCGCTCTTTATGTTTTCGGCTCTCGCGTTACTCGAATCCGATCTGCGCAGCCGCACAAGCTGGCGCACGGGACTGGCGGCGTTTTGCGCATTACTTGCGCTTTTGAGCAAGGAGAGCGGCGCGATGATTCTGGTTTTATGGGGATTGCGATTGATCTGCCAGCCGGGCGGGTTGCGTTGGAAACGTGAGGTCTGGATGCCTTGCGCATTTTCGTTCGTGGTGATTGTGGGCGTTTACTCCTCGTTGCGTTTTACAGCCGATAAAACGCCGCCTCCAGTCTCGGAAGTGCCTTCGCTTACTATGCGTCCTGTGCTCGCGATGCGCGCGCTATCGGAATACGCCACGCTGCTTGCCATCCCGAATCGTCTGCACATGGAGCGCGACATCAGGCAGCCCGTGAGTGAGGAGGCGGTAGCCGGACTACCGTGGGCGCATTTTCGCCACTGGCAGACAGCGTTTGGTCTGGCGTTACTCGTCGCACTGGCTGCCTGGCTGCGCTGGGCTTGGAAGCGGGAGCCGCAGGTGGCGTTTGCAATTCTTGGCTTTGTGGCGACGTGGCTGCCGATCAGTAATTTCCTGCCGCTCAATGCTACGGTTGCCGAGCACTGGATGTATGTTCCGGGCGCGTTTTTATTCACTGCAGTTGCGCTCTCTGCACGCGTGTTTTTGGAAAACCGTCTGCAACTCCAGAAGATCGCCGCCGCTTGCATATTGGTTTGGACGCTGGGATTGATCGCCATCACGGGCAGACAGCAGTCTTACTGGAGTAATCAGGAGACATTTCTTCAGGAGACACTCACGCGGGCCGGGCGCAGTCCCAGGATGCTGCTGAATGCTGCGAACGCTAAAATGCAACGCAAGGATTTTGCAGGAGCGCGTCAGCTTCTGGACGAAGCGCTGAAGCAATCGCCTGAGATGGGGTTTGCGCAATTTTCCATCGCGACACTGGCGTTTATGGAGGGCCATTTCGAGGAGGCGAAGACCGCGCTTGCGGTGGCTGAAAAATCCAGCGTGCTTGCATCCGGCGCACTGGTGCTCAAGGCGAAGATTGAATTTAAAGAGACAGGAAAGCCGCCAATAGCGGATCTCGCGCATGCCGCGCAGCTGGATCCAAGAAACTGGTCGGTGGAGAAGACCTACATCACCACGCTGATTGACGCGAACAAGCTGCCCCGTGCGTTCACGGAGCTACAGCGCAGTCTGGCTTTGCGTGGTTATCGCGCGGAAGCGTGGCTGCTTCTGGGCGAATTGCTGGAGCGTGCAGGACAAAGGGATGCCGCTCTAGCCGCTTACACAAAGGCAACAGAGCGGGACGTGCGCGACCAAAAATCGCGGGCGCGGCTCGCCGCTTTGCAATCGATCCAGCCGCCTACTCAGTAAGGTGGTGGTAGAGGATTGAGGGCAGTGAAGCGGCGAAGGCGGAATTCCCGGTGTGAATGGAAGTGGTGAAAAAAAGGGGGGACAACTGCAAGGAGTTACCGAAAGCATTAAATCGAGCGTCACGCAGAACTCTGTCCGTGGAAGAAACCCGGAGGGTTTGACGGACCGTAACCCCGGGTAACACCCGGGGGTTCTAATGATTAAAGGCATTCACCCCGGCAGGCCCGGCAGGGTGGTGGACAAATCCTTTCCAGCACACCTCCGGCGTGCGTGGCACTCTAACCTTTTTCGGGGGTGTTACCCCCAGCTATGGTCCAATAAACCCTCCGAGTTTCAGCCTCATTGCACAATGCATGGGAAGTATTCGTAAGCACATCTCTGGCGACGATACGCCGTCTTTTAGCAACTACCTAACTCATTAGTTTTCTCACCACTTCCAATCACATCCGAATTCCCGAGCGACTCCACTTTCTTTCAAAGTTTATGGCCGCTCTAATAATCGTTTTGGATCGTCCGTAGTGCTCGGTGATGAAAACCTCCACCGCATCTCTTTCCACGAAAGCTCGTGTTATCAAAATGTTTGCCGAAGCGCGCTTCTTCAGTTTCTCGGCACTGATCCATCTCGGGCTTATCGTGTTTCTGAGTGGGTATGTAATCATCACAAACATGCCCAAGGATGAAGCGGTATTTACACCGACAGAAACCTATGAGCTGATCAACGACCCAGAAACTACCTCAGAACCAGACGATCAGCCCAAAGCCATTACTCCCGATAACGATGCTGGCAGTCCACAGACCGGACCCTTGGAGAATGTAATCAACACGCAGAAGCTGATTACTACTATTGGTCCTTCCTCATTGGTAATGTTTAACGGAGCAGACAATGTCAACCGACTGGGCGATAGTCTTTTGAAAGCAGGGGAACGTGCAATGAAGGACGGCATGGGTGGCCCGGGATCTTCTTTCGGCACGAAACCATCAGGCAATGGCCCTGCTGCGGGATTGGTAGGCACCTTCTACGACCTTAAGCAGACTCGCACGAAATCGGCGACTAATGTGGACTCTGACGAATACCAGAAGATTTTCCGCCGCTATATTCGTGAAGGCTGGAAGGAGACAACACTGGAGAATTATTTCAAGGCGCCCACAAAGCTCTACACGACGCAACTTTTCATCCCGAACATGAAAGCGAGTGAGGGACCGAAAGCGTTTGGGGTGGAGAAGGAAGTGGAGCCAAGTCGCTGGCTGGCTGTGTATAAAGGGCGTGTTTCCCCTCCAGAAAGCGGTACGTATCATTTTGTAGGTGGAGGTGACGATGTGCTGGTGGTTCGTTTTAATGGCAAGGTGGTGCTTGATCGCTGCTGGCGGCATGAAGGTTCCGACTGGAAGCCCGTGAAAAATTACGACTATGGATTCACCAATATTCCAAACGGCTTTGCAAAGGGCGATGCGATCCATGTGAAGGCGGGACAATTTTACGATATCGAAATCCTAATTGGCGAACAGCCAGGCTCCTACTTCTACTCCTGTCTCCTGATCGAAAAGGATGGCGGGCAATATGAGAAGGACGCCAAGGGCAATCCCATCGTGCCGGTGTTTCGTCTGATGGATCGTTCCATTCCTGCATTGCAGGAGGGAGAAACGCTGCCGCCTTACCAAAAAGGCGGTCCAGTCTGGAAAGCCGCGCCAAATTCCGTCAGCGCACTCTCCCTCGCGACTTCCAGCAGCCAATAAATGAACCGCGAAGGACGGGAGAAAGTAGCCGGGGCCTTCGTCGGACGACATCACCCGCCGCATCTTAAAACTTACTGATTGGACACTAGGATAGACTACCAATGTATGCGTTTTGACAGCATGGAAACGCCAAAGGTTTTGGAGTGCGGTGTGGAGCGCAGCGCAGCACCGCTTTGGCTTATGGCGGGATTCCGGCCAGCCACGGTAGATTGGACATCCCGCTTCCAGCAGCAGCCCTCGTAACTTCGGCGGTTTCTCTTGAAAATGACCTACCTTCCAAAGCGGTGCCTCGCTGCGCTCCACATCGCACTCCACGAACCTCACGGTTTTCCACAAACCGCTTCGCTCTCCCTTTCCCAGGATGGAGTTAATGTTACGCTCCCCTCAGTAAACTCGGCTACTATGTCGATCCGCTAATCCCGTTTCTCAGCTTTAGGCGAGTCTTTCTTCGGGTCCTTGTAAAATAGGACGCCACGGGTTCGAAGATTGCCGATGAGGGCTTTGAGGTTTGCGGCAGTCTCCGGGTCTGCGATGAGCATGCCGAGCGCACCTTTACCGTTGGTGATCTTGACCATGAGATCCTTTGCAGAGTCCGAGGTCTTCCCGATTTTTTCAGCGGTGATACGAATCTCCCCAATGGCGTCATCCACTTTGGTCATGACTTCGTCCGCTTTCTTGAAAATGTTTTCCAGCTTGGCCGACGCATCTTTCACGGAAGCCATGGTCTCTTTTCCATCTTTGACAAGATCGTCAAAGCCAGTGCTGGATTTCTTTAGGTTCTCGGAGGTCACCTTCAAATTGCTGATCACCTCTTTAATGTTTTGTTCGTTTTCGTCGCTGATGATTTTGTCGATCCTCTGAATCGCTGGCTGGAGTTCCGCGAGGCGCTTTCTGAGTTCTTCCACCACTTCACCGCCACTCTCGGTTAGATCACCCAGGCCGGGCGTGCGTGCGCCGACGATGGTTTCGCCACCATTATACACATCACTGAGATTGGGATTTTGCGGAGGATTGATAGCCACGTAGGAATCGCCCAGAAACCCGGACGATGCGATGGTGAATGAGGAGCCCCGGGGAATTTTGGTGTCTTCATCGATACGTAGATTCACCCGAACCACAAATTTGCCGTCCACGATTTTTGGCTTTTCCGGACTGCCTTCAACACTGCCGACATGGGAGCCGGAGAGATACACCTTGGCATCCTTCAGCAGCCCGCTGGCGTTGGGGAATTCCACGGAGAGCATGTAATATTTGTTAAAGCCCTGGCCCATTTTGCCGAACTTGATTGCCATGACTGAGATCGTGAGGATGCCGATCAGCATGAAGAGGCCGACTTTCCATTCGATGCCGCGAGGTTTGGTGCTCATAATTCTGATTCTTCGGAGATTCCGTTAAGGAAGTTGCTAATGATGGGATCGGCTGACTCCTGCATTTCTTTGGGGGTGCCGGTAAAATAAATCTTCCCCTCGTGGAGGAATGCAATGCGGTCGGCAGTGCTGAAAGCCGTCTTTAAGTCGTGGGTCACCACCACAGAAGTAACCGCCAGCCTCTTTTGCAAGCGGCGAATGAGGTGGTTGATGGAATCGGTTCCGATCGGATCCAGTCCGGTCGTGGGCTCGTCATAAAGGACGCAACGGGGACGTCCGACGATCGTTCGTGCAAGGCCCACGCGCTTACGCATGCCACCCGAGAGATTCTCCGGCATTTTCTTTTGTTCGCCCGCAAGACTCACCAGTTCCAGAGCTTCAGCCACTTTTTCGTCGATGATTTTTTTGTCGGTGACGCCCTGTTCTAGCAGCGGAAAGGCGAGATTTTCCTCCACGCTCATGGAGTCGAAAAGTGCGCCGCTTTGAAAAAGCATGCCGACCTTGCGGCGGATATGAGTCAGCTCGCGTTCCTCCAGTCCGGTAATGTCTTCGTCATCCACAAGGATGCTGCCCGAGTCTGCGTGGAGAAGCCCGATGAGATGCTTGAGAATCACGCTCTTACCGCTGCCGCTGCGTCCCATCACGACACAGGTTTCGCCTTCGTGAATAGAAAGCGTCACGCCGTCCAGCACCAGCTGGGGGCCGAAAGATTTTTTGAGTTCGCGAATCTCTATCATGACATCGGAAAGATGATGTTCAGAGCGAACGTGAGGATGAAATTAAAGATCAGGATCGCAATGGAGGAAATCACCACAGCGGAGGTCGGAGCCTGTCCTACACCGGCGGCACCGTTTTTGGCGTTCAGTCCTTGAAGACAACTGATGAAGACGATCACAAACCCGAAGAAAAAGCCTTTGCAGAGCGAGATGTACATGTCGCGCTCGGTGGTGTATTTGAGGATATTATCGATGAAAGGAGCTTCCGCGATGTTTAGTATTTGCACGCCTACGATCCAGCTGGCGATGATTCCGAGCGCCACGCATTCCACAACAAGGAGCGGCATGGAAATCAGCATTGCGAGCGCGCGCGGCACTACGAGGTAATCCACCGGATGCACTCCGAGTGAGCGCATGGCGTCGATTTGTTCGGTAACCTTCATCGTGCCGATTTCCGCCGCGATGGCTGAGCCAACACGTCCCGCGACCATCAGTGCCCCGAGCGCGGGTCCGAGTTCTCGAAAGAGGGAGATGGTGACTACGGAGCCGACGGCGGATTCCATTCCGAAAGTCCGAAACTGAAAGCAGGTTTGCGCGGTGAAAACCGCCCCGGTGAATGCCCCAGTGACCGCCACGATGAGCTGGGAATTGCTGCCGATGGTCAGCATTTGCTCCAGCACCAGTCGCCAGCGGATGGGGGCGACACGAAGCGATGTAAAGGTCTCCTTGATCAGCAGACCAAGAGAACCTGTGTAATCCAGAACCTTGAGAGTGGAGCGCCCGAGCCGCGTAAGCATGTTGAACGCCGTTTTTCGGCTGTAACCTACGAAGCCGGAAGGCTGATTGGTTGGGTTTTTGTCTTGATGTTCATCTCAGGGGGAATCGTGCCGACGAGCTTCGGTTTGAGGCCGAGCTTGGTGAAGATCGCCTTGATCTCGGCGATATTGACAGTGGGTTTGGATTCAAACTCCAAGTAAACGATGTCGTGATTGCTATCCACTTTATAGTACAGCCCCGGGATGGCCTCGAGTTCATGATCGAGTTCCAAAATTTTTTCCAAGTTACGGATGCCGGCGGCATAGACCTCAAGTTCAATCATAGTGAGTAGGGGGATTCGGGGGGCGAAGCTAGCAGCACAGTCGCGAAAAGGGGAAGCGGAAACTTAGAAGGAGGAAGTGCATTCACACCAGCTGCTCTTTTTTCAACGGATCGGTCTGCGCCGTGGACAACCCCCCTGTTTTTGGCTTTTGTGAAAGCATGTCCGCTCCGCTGCTCGAAATCCGCAATCTTGCCATTAATTTTGATACGGAAAATGGAACCGTGGAGGCGGTGAAGGGTGTCTCGCTGACGCTACAAAAGGGAGAGACACTGGCGATCGTGGGCGAGAGTGGGAGCGGCAAGAGTGTGACCGGTCTCGCACTCACAAAGCTTCTACCAGAGCCGCCTACGCGTTATGTCAGCGGGGAGATTCTGCTGGACGGGCAGGATGTCTTGAAGCTCAAGGAAGACGCCCTGCGGAAAATCCGAGGCAAACGGATCGCTTATGTTTTTCAGGAACCCAGCACATCGCTCAATCCGGTCTTTACCATCCGCTATCAAATTGCAGAGGCGATTGAGCTTCATCGTCCCGAGGTGAAAGACGTGAATGCAGAGATTGTTCACTACCTCGATCTCGTCGGGATCACAGATCCAGCAGCCCGGCTAAACGATTACCCGCATCAGTTAAGCGGCGGAATGCAGCAGCGCGTGATGATCGCCATGGCGCTGGCATGTCGTCCGGATCTACTCATTGCCGACGAGCCAACGACTGCTCTCGATGTCACCATCCAGGCACAAATCATGGCGCAGTTTAAGGAGTTCCGGAAGACGCTGGATATGGCGGTCATCCTGATCACACACAATTTCGGAATCATCCATGAGTTTGCCGATAAAGTGGCTGTGATGTTCCGGGGTAAAATCGTGGAATACGGGAAGACGGACGAAGTATTATCAAATCCGCAACACGCTTACACCAAGGCGCTTATTCAGTGTATTCCTAAGCTGGGTTCGAAACAAAAACGTCTCGCGACCATTGATCACGCGCAATTGGAACAGATGTAGGAGGAAGGTGGAAGGTGGAAGGTGGAAGGATGTCGTGCTTCTTTCCGGTTTGCTCAGCGCCTCCGCGTTGCCTTTCGGCAAAGGTTCCGCCCTTTCAAATCCGCTTTTGCATAGTCACGGTTTAGAGTGACGGTATAGGGTCACGCAATGAGCAGAGATTTTGAAGAGCTGGATTATAGGGAGACGCCACTGGGTGAGCTGACATTGCGCCGACGTCGCGTGCTTTCGCTCGATGGTTTGGAGGTTTTTGAGGTGAAGCTTGGAGACGCTTTTCTGATGTCGAGTCTCTTCCATGATGTGGAAGTAGCGCTGGCGGATCTCGGGCTGGCTGCATTGGATGCCGGAGCGTGGGATGTGGTGGTGGGCGGGCTGGGGCTTGGCTACACGGCGGATGCAGCACTCAAGCATGAGGCGGTGCAATCGCTGATCGTGGTGGATGCGCTGGAGCCGGTGATCGAATGGCATCAACGCGGTCTTGTTCCACTCGGCGTGAAGCTGTCTACCGATCCACGCTGTCGCTTTGTGCACGGAGATTTTTTCAAGTTGGCCGGTGCGGGACAGGGTTTTGATCCTGAAAACCCAGGACGTCTGTTTCACGCGGTGCTTCTGGATATCGACCACTCCCCGGTCAATCTCCTGCACGCCCGCCATGCATCATTTTACGAACGCGACGGCTTGCAGGCGCTCGCTGCACAACTGCATCCCGGTGGCGTGTTCGCCTTATGGTCGGATGATCCGCCAGAGGCCAGCTTTCTTCAGGCGCTGGAAACGGTGTTCGCCTCGTCGCGGGCTGAGATTGTCACTTTCAATAATCCGCTCCTCGACCGTGAATCGGCGAGCACGGTGTATATCGCCCGGAAGAAGTTTTGAGATGAATGATTCAAAGCGGGCTTTACCCGGCTCTATAATCATCGTTTCCAATCAGGAACCTCTACGGGTGGGCAATGGCGGCTTTGGTTTTTCCTTCTTCGGTTTTTTAACTTCTTTTTTGTGACTGTTATTTCCTTTGGCCATATCAACTCCTTGGTTTAGGTGGTTCGCAAACAGCATCGTTGGATGAAGTCCCGACCACGAGACAGGCAAGTTGGCGGAGTAGTGTAAAAGGACAAGGCGAAATTCACGTCACCGCAGCAAACAAGGGTGTGATTAAAAGTGGGTGCGGTTGACGCGCGAGCGGCGGCGAAGCCGCCCAATGTAGCGCATGCTTCCAGCTTGCGCCTACCCGTAATACTACGCCTAGCGTTGCAGGCGGGCATTCCACGGAAATCATCAGCATTTCTTTCCAATTGGCAGCGATGCGCGGCGCAAGCTGGAAGCTTACGCTACATTGCTTCGCTCCTCTGGCTTCGCCAGCACCTCCCTCAACCGCACCCACTTTTAATCGCACCCGCAGCAAACAAGCGGGGTGCAATCCATGGTTTGGGGAGAAAAATATTTTAAACTGTTCCAGCTATGGATTGCTTGCTGCACACGTTTTAAACGTTCTAAACCCGTGCTCCTCTGCTGCGCTTCCTTGCGCTTTCGTAGTCCCTCCACTTTTTTCTTTCACTTCATCCTCTGCCACCTAGCTTGCCCGTGTAACGGCGGATGATCGCTCGTAGCTTGCTGCGAGAGGAAAGTCCGGACACCACCAGACAGCAGACCGTGTAGAATATGCGGGCGTCGTTGGCGAAAGCTGGCGGCGACAGAAAGTGTCACAGAAAATAAACCGCTCCGGGGAGGCTTGCCTTCACGGTGTAAGGGTGAAAAGGCGGGGTAAGAGCCCACCGCCCGGGTCGCAAGACACGGGGCACGATAAACCTTCTGCGGTGCAAGACAAAACAGGAGGCATGGCGTCTGGCCGCTCCGCTTCGGCGGGGCAGCTTCCGGGTAATAGTCGCACTGGCGGCGTCGGCTCCGGCTGATGCCCCCGGCTTCTCGCGCAAGCGGGATGAGAGAAATGATCGTCGCACGACGCGCAAGCGTCGTTGCACAGAATCCGGCTTATAGCTGTTGCAAAACGGGGCGCTTCCTCACAACGCGGGAGCGCCCCACTTTCGTCTGGAGATGGAAAGGGTTGTCTGCGAGGTTCGCGCCCATGTCGCGGCACTCGGCTACCGCCCTTTCTGAAACATCAAGTATGAGTCAAAGCAATATCCCACCATCCGAAACATTTAGGCTGCAAGCTCTCGCAAGAACGCTGAGCGTCAACCTTTGGATTAAGTTCGGACAGAAGGAGTATTTCACCCCAGACGAGGTAGAAAGCATCTGTCAAAGTTGTATGGTGCCGATTCCATCTCGTCATTTTGCTGTTGCGATGTTCGTCGAACCCACCCAAGCAAAAGTAATCTTGGAGGCCATGGAACCGAAGGAAGGTCTTCAAGAGCTTAGATTGCTTCTTGCGGCAAGGATGTCCTTACCTACGAAGGCTTTGATCTGTAAGGATGGCAGCAATATGTTCCACTTTCACCCTTCAGCACCCAATCGATCTGGAAGCTCCTCGGGTATTGATGGATGGGGATGGGCTGCAACGTGTGGAGGGACAGAATGATTTTTCCAATATCAACATACTCACCTAAACGCAAAGGATTGATGCGAGCTTGGGTCGCATTGGGCCTTTTAGTCGCTTTGCTTGGCGCGGGTTGTTCGGCCAGTTTTAGCCAGCGGCGTGCTACATCTACGACCACGGCTTACCTTCGCGCCATTCAGCGTGGCTTCACCTCAGACCATCTCGTTTACATGGGCAGTGACGCGCAGTTCCATTACGTCTTCCACAGTCAACTTTTCGGCGGCGGCACTTATCGCATTCCGATTTCAACCTAGCACCCACGGCGCACTTTTTCTATCCGGTGCGGCAAGCCATACGGCTTACTTCCCTCCGACTTTCCACCACACGATCACGGATGAGGGTGGTGCCTGCGGGCAAGGATGTAACCACGGCCGCAATCAATCGCCCATTAAAAATCAAAAATGAAAAATCTCTACCAGATCAACACCCGCGTCTGGCTCACGGAGATCGGGCGTTCACTTGGACGCCGGGCGACGCTCGACGATATTCCAGACGTCGCGCTCGATGATTTTGCCGGGAAGGGGATTGATTGGATCTGGCTTTTAAGTGTCTGGCAGACGAGTGCTGCGGCGCAGACGATTTCGAGATCGAGTGCGGAATGGCGGCAGGAGTTTGCGCATACCTTGCCTGATCTCACCGAGGAAGACATAGGAGGCTCCGGTTTCGCAGTTGCGAGCTATGTCGTGCATCGTAATCTTGGGGGAGACGCTGCACTGGCGCGGTTGCGCGAGCGGATGCAAAAGCGCGCGCTGAAATTGATGCTCGATTTCGTGCCGAATCACATGGCGCTGGATCATCCGTGGGTGGTGGAGCATCCGGATTACTTTGTGGGTGGCAGCGATGCGGATATGGCCGCTGCGCCGCAAAATTATTTTCGCGCTCAAACTCAAGCTTCCGCTGGCGGACGCGTGTTTGCCTACGGACGCGATCCGTATTTTCCAGGATGGCCCGACACAATTCAGCTGAATTACGGAAACTCTGCACTTCAAGACGCCATGATGGGAGAGATTTTGCGGATCGCGGAGCAATGCGACGGGGTGCGTTGCGACATGGCCATGCTGGTGTTGCCGCATGTATTTCTGGAGACGTGGGGTATTGAGTCCGGGCCGTTCTGGCCGCGCGCCATCCCGCGCGTCCGGCAAAAGTCGCCAGGCTTTGTTTTTATGGCGGAGGTTTATTGGGATCTTGAGTGGACGTTGCAGCAGCAGGGTTTTGATTACTGTTATGACAAGCGGCTTTATGATCGGCTGCTTGCTGGTGACGCCCGTTTGGTTCGTGAACACTTTCTAGCCGGTCTGGATTTTCAAAACCGTCTCGTCCGTTTTCTCGAAAACCACGACGAACCGCGCGCCGCCGCCGTTTTCGATGAAGCCAAACATCGCGCTGCAGCCGTGCTCACCTATCTGTCGCCCGGCTTGCATTTCCTTCATCAAGGCCAGCTTGAGGGGCGTCAAAAGCGCGTTTCTTCGCACCTCGTGCGTGCGCCCAGCGAGGCGGTGGATGCAGGGCTGTCTGCGTTTTACGAGCGTCTGCTCGCCGTCCTGCGTAGCGCCGCCGTGCGAGATGGAGTGTGGCAATTGGTTAATTGTCGGCCCGCATGGGATGGTAACGGCTCGTGCGAAAGCATCATTGCTTTTGGCTGGGAGAAATCTGCCGCCGAGCGCCTGGTCGTCATTGTGAATTATTCGGATCACCAAAGTCAGGCGCGGTTGCGATTGTCTTTTTCGGTATCCGATCAGGAGAGCATTTGTTTAAAGGATCCGCTGAGCGATGCCCTCTACGTTCGGACCGGATTGGAGCTCGCAGTCAGCGGCCTGTATGTTGACCTCCCTGCATGGGGCGTTCATGTCTTTGCGGTAAGTTTGTAGAGTGGCGTAATCTTGAACCCCATAACAAGTTAGATGCAGCTTTTTCATGCACCAGTCGCGATTGATGTTTGACGATTTGTATTTGGCATCAATTCTCCGCATCATGTCTTCTGTTACCGTTCGCGTTCCTGCAACTACCGCCAACCTGGGCCCCGGGTATGATTGCCTTGGCGTGGCACTTTCGCTTTCCAACCGCGTGAAAATCACGCGCGACATGCCCATGGTTCACAAAGGGATGGTAAAAGAAGTCGCCACGCGTTTTTTTGAAACCGCTAAAGTGGAGCCATGGAGTTTTGGGCTGGAAATCGAAGGTGAAGTGCCTCGTTCACGAGGGCTTGGAAGCAGTGTCACGGTAAGACTCGGCCTGTTAACTGGACTGAATTCGCTGAGCGGAAGCCCCCTGTCGAAGGTCCAACTGTTCGAGCTATGTGCAGAGTTGGAGGGACATCCCGACAATGCTGCACCAGGAGCGTTTGGTGGTTTTACGGTCGCACGCGCCGGAATGGAGACACTGCGTTGCGAAGTAGCGAAGGAACTGAAGTTTGTGCTTTTGGTCCCGGATTTTGAGGTATCCACGCCCGATGCGAGGAAGGTGTTGCCCAAAAAGCTGGAGCGCTTGAAGGCTGCGGAAAGTTGTGCAAATGCGTGCCGGATTACGGCCGCGTTTATGCAAAAGCGTTATGATTTGCTGAAGGGCTGCTTTGCAGATGAGTTGCACCAGCCTTATCGAGAGGAACTGAATCCGTTTTTAACCAAAGTCATCGCCGCCGGGGAGAAGGCTGGCGCGCTCGGCGGTTTTCTCAGCGGAAGCGGGTCCACGATTTGTTGTGTTACTCTGGAGCATGAAATGTCAGTGAGCTCCGCAATGCTCGATGCGTCTCCGCCCGGAAGCCAGATTCACGCACTCACAGCAGATAATGAAGGTGCGGTAATCGTCGATTAAGATGTCCTCCCATTAGCGAGAAGCGCCTGGCCCTTTCTCCTTACTCCTTCTTCCCTCCCTTTCCCCCACAAATCCTCCTTCATAATCACTCCCTCAACTGCTATTCCATTCATTATGCGCATTTTGGTAACAGGCGGCTGCGGCTTCATCGGCAGCAATTTCGTAAGGCTTATTCTGGAAAATCGTCCAGACTGGATGATTCACAATGTGGATGTGCTGACGTATGCAGGCAATCCGGCGAACCTGGCTGGATTCGTTGAAAAATTCGGAGATCGTTACGTTTTTCACAAGCAGGATATCGCAGACGAAAAGGCCATGAATGAAGTGTTTGCAGGAGGCAAGTTTGACGCCGTAGTAAATTTTGCCGCTGAATCACATGTGGATCGTAGCATCACAGGTCCCATGGCTTTCGTGCAGACGAATATCGTAGGCACCACCGTCCTGCTCAACACCGCACGCAAGCACAGCGTGAAGCGCTTCCTGCAAGTCTCCACCGATGAAGTTTACGGCTCACTGGGACCAACAGGGCAATTCACCGAGGAATCACCACTTCAGCCCAGCTCCCCTTACTCCGCCAGCAAGACAGGCGCTGATCTCCTCGTGCTCGCGCATGGTCATACCTTCCACGCCGATGTCGTGGTGACACGCTGCTCAAACAACTACGGCCCCTATCAATTTCCGGAAAAGCTCATCCCACTGATGATCACTAACGCGATGGCTGACATTTCACTACCCGTTTACGGCGACGGACAAAACGTTCGAGACTGGATTCATGTCAAAGATCACTGCGAAGCGGTGCTGGCGACTTTGGAAATGGGAAAGACTGGCGAAGTTTATAATATCGGGGGCGATGGTGAGATGAAGAATCTAGATGTAGTGCGTATGATTCTTTCCGAACTCGGCAAGCC
>Ga0105046_10005036_pt1 | contig 20942 bp, 15 predicted proteins | sample MAT03_FD_78385 | JGI IMG/M metagenome (GOLD analysis project Ga0105046, IMG submission 78385) | Freshwater microbial communities from Lake Fryxell liftoff mats and glacier meltwater in Antarctica - MAT-03 (megahit assembly) | ecosystem: Environmental > Aquatic > Freshwater > Ice > Liftoff...
CCCATGGGCCGAGGATTCGGCCCAGTACATCGAGAATTCGCTCAAGCCGGCACGCATCCTGCGCATCAGCTACGACCACTTCCGCGACCGCGCCCGCGTCGTGGTGTCGCAGGACCAGCTCCCGCTGGCGATCGGCAAGGCCGGTCAGAACGTCCGCCTGTCGGCCCGCTTGACCCGCTACAAGATTGACGTGATGAGCGAAGAGGCCCAGACCGAGAAGCGGCAGAAGGGCAGTGAAGAACTGCAGCTCCTGATCACCGCCGGTTTGCTCGACGACTTCCTGCGTGAAACCTTCCTCGACAACCACCTGGATGCCCTCTCGGTGCTGGCGGCCCAGTCACCTGAACGCCTGGTTGAAGGCCTGCAGGGTGCTCCGGTCGATGCCGACCTGGCAAGCAAACTGATTGCTAAGGCCGAAGAACTGCTCACCCCCGAGCAGCGCGCCGACAAGATCAAGCTGCTCGAGCAGCGCGCCGAGGCCGAGCGCCGTGCCCAGGAAGAGGAGGCGCGCGCCATCGCCGCCGCCGCCACTGCCGCCGCCCATCCGGTCGAAGGCCAGGCCGGTTGATCTGCCCATTTTCGATGCTTGAGCGCGGCCTGAATCGCGCCATCGTGTTCGCCCCAACGAGAACTGCATGAAGCTCGCCGAGCTGGCCAAGACCCACAACCTCGCCCTCGACCTCCTGGTCGAAGTGGTCGAGGTCGACCTGAAGATCAAGCTGACCAAGGGCACCGAATCGGTACTCAAGGAGGCTGAGGTCACGCGCATCCTGGCTTGTGACGGACTGGAGTTGGCTGACGGCAAGCCCTTCACCCCGATCATTGCCAAGGAATACGAAGAGAGGCATCAGAAGAAGCTCCAGGCCAAGAAGGGTCTGGAGACGCGCAAGAAGAAGGCCGAGGAAGAGGTCGCCAAGGCCAAGGTCGACGAAGAACGTCGTTTGGTCGATGAACGTAAGAAGCACGCCGAGGAGCTGGCCCGTCGCCAGGCCGAGGATGATGCCAAGCGCATCGCCGACGAGGCTGCCGAGCGCCGGCGCCTGGACGAGGATGAGCGCGTCCGTCAGGATCTCGATCGCCAGCGTATCGCAGCCGAAGAAGAGCTGCAGCGTCGCGAAGCTGAAGCCAAGCGCATCTCCGATCAGCTGTCGGCCCACAAGGCCATTACGGCCGCCGCCCGTGAAGCCGCTCAGACGGTAGCCGCCGCCGCCGCTGCCCAGGCTGCGCCACCGGCTCCCGTCGAACCTGCCGCCACCGCGCCAGCGAACCCGCCGGCCGCCCAGGTCACAGCGAATGCACCGATAGAACTGACCCCGACGCCCGAGCCGCCTAAGGCTGCCGCGTTGGTTCCCAAGCCTCCGACCCCGGTCGTCAAGGCCGCTGTGCCCTCTCCCGTGCTCAAGACCGTCGCAGGCGTCGGTTCGAAGCTGGCCAGCATGGCCAAGCAGACGCACGAGCGTGGCGATCATTCGAGCAAGACCATTCTGAAGCCGCCAGCTCCTCCAGCGGCGGCCGCGGGTGCGCCCGCCGCCAGCGATCAGCCGTTGTCGGCCGAAGACCGCCGTCGACTGATCCAGGCCAACATCCAGCGCAACATGGAGATGGCCAAGAAGGTTGCCGAAGCCAAGGCGGCCGCCAAGCGCCCCGGTTTCCGTACCATCGACCGCACCAAGACGCCTGGCGGTCCTGGTGGGCCCGCATCGCGCGGTCCTGGTGGTGGCCCGAACCGTGGACCCGGCGGCCCGAACCGTGGACCCGGCGGCCCGAACCGTGGGCCGAACCGCGGGCCCGCCCGTGGACCGACCAAGGACGGCAAGCCGGCTCCTGGCGAAGATCCGACCCAGCAAGAGGGCCATCTCACCCGGCGTCGCCTGCGTTCGTCGTTGGACGAGGACATCTCGGGTGTGACCGAGTTTTCGATCGCCGTGCCCTGCACTGTGCGCGAATTCTCCGAAGCTTCCGGCGTCAAAGTCAGCGTCATCATCGCCAAGCTGTTCATGGCTGGCATCATGGCCAACATCAACTCGGTGCTCGACAGGCCCGAGGTCGAGTTGCTGGCCCAGGAATTTAAGAAGACAGTCACCGTCACCGAGGCGAAGGACGCCGACGAGGAGATCGAGGCCGAGACCCAGATCGTCAACGTCGACAAAGACGAAGATCTCGCTCCGCGTCCGCCGGTGGTGGTCATCATGGGTCACGTCGATCACGGCAAAACCAGCCTGCTCGATGCGATTCGCAAGACCGAGATCGCCGCTGGCGAGGCTGGTGGCATCACCCAGCATATCGGTGCGTACACCGTCACCGCGCCCAACGGTATGGATGTGACGTTCATCGACACGCCCGGCCACCAGGCCTTCACCGAGATGCGCGCCCGCGGTTCGAAGATCACTGATATCGCAGTTATCGTCGTCGACGCGGTCGACGGCTGCATGCCGCAGACAATCGAAGCGATCAACCACGCCAAGGCCGCCGGACTCGCCATCGTCGTCGCGATGAACAAGTGCGACAAGCCGGAAGCCACTCCTGCAGCCCAGGAGACGGTCATCCGCCAGCTCGCCGAACAGGGCCTGCAGGCCGAGGAATGGGGCGGTGAGGTCGGGGTGGTGCGCACCAGTGCGCTGACCGGTCAGGGCATCGACGATCTGCTCTCGCGCCTAGCGCTTGAGACCGAAATCAAGGAACTGAAGGCCAACCACTTCGCCCCCGCATCGGGCGCCGTGCTCGAAGCCCATCGCAGTGACGGCCAGGGTGTCACCGCGACCTTCCTGGTGCAGCGCGGTTCGTTGGCGATCGGCGACGTGGTACTCGCCGGTACCGCCTACGGCCGAGTCCGCAGCCTGACCAACTGGAAGGGCGAGCGCGCCGAGCTAGCGGGTCCGTCGACGGCCGCTGAGGTCATCGGCCTCGATGAACTGCCGCGTGCTGGTGACAACTTCCGAGTCATGACCGACATCCCGGCCGCCTCTGAAGCCGCCGAGGTGCGTCGCCAGAAGCAGCGTGAACGCGAGTTGATGGCCAAGGCCAAGAACATCACCTCCTCCTCGATTCTCGGTGATATCGCCGATTCGAAGAAGAAGGAACTGCGTGTGGTCGTGAAAGCCGACGCGTCCGGTTCGCTGGAAGTGCTGCAGAAGACGATCAGCGATCTGACCAGCAAGGATGTTCGCGTGGCGATCATCCATAGCGGTGTCGGTGGCATCAACTCCAGCGACGTCACCCTGGCGGTCGCCAGTCGGGCGACGGTGCTCGGGTTCCACGTCGTGGCTGACAGCAAAGCGCGCATGATCGCCGACGACAACGGCGTCGACATCCGCAGTTACACGATCATTTACGAGCTGCTTGACGAGCTGAAGATGGCTGCTGCTGGCATGCTCGAGCCCGAGACGCGCGAGAACGTCATTGGTCACGCCGAGGTCAAAGCGACCTTCCAGATCTCGAATACCGGCGTCGTCGCCGGTCTTCGCATCGCCGACGGCCTGGCCCGTCGCGACGCCTTCATGCGCATCACGCGTGATTCGAACATCCTTCATGTTGGCAAGGTCGGATCCCTGCGCCGCTTCAAGGAAGACGTCAAAGAGGTCCGCGAAGGCTTCGAGTGCGGCTTGACCGTCGAAGGCTTCCAGGACATCAAGGTTGGCGATGTGATGGAGTTCTACGTGAAAGAGAAGGTCCCCAGGAAGGCAGCTGCGTCCTAGCGCATCGGGTCGCCCTTCCATCCTCATGCAGGATGGTTCGGACGACCTGACGCTGATCGGACGACCGGATAACCTATGCCAGCTCCTACCCGCCAGCAGCGCCTCACCTCGCTCCTCCACCGCGAGATCGCCACGGCGGTACGCGGCCTGGCTGATCCGCGTATCGGCATGGTCACCATCACCCGGGTCGAGATGACCGGCGACTTGCAGTCGGTGACGGCATACTGGACCGTGTTCGGCGGTGCGAAGGAACGCACCCTGGCCGAGCACGCCCTGGCCAGCGCCCGCGGCTTCATCCGCACGGGCTACGCCAAGGTCGTGCGCACGCGTCTGGTGCCCGACCTCCAATTCAGCTACGACGACCGCGAACAGAAGCGCGAGCGTATGAATGAAATCATCGGCCGCGCCAGGCGCACCGATGCTGACCATGGCGAGAAGCCAGAACCGCCAGCTGCCGATCCGACCGATCCAGTCATTGAAGACACGGACGATGCCTGAAGTCGCTGCACCCAGGGTCGTGGTCGTCGGGACCGGATCATGGGGCACGGCGGCAGCCGCCCTTGCCGCAGCCCGCTCGCCGGTCGTCCTGTGGGGCAGGGATCCTGCCAAGGTCGCGGAACTGGCGCGTACTAGGTGTCATCCGCATTGCGCGGATGCCATCTTTCCAGCAAGTATAACCCTCAGCAGTGATTCGGCCGTCATGGCCGACGCGGATCTGATTCTGTGGGCCGTGCCGACCCAGCACACCCGGGCGATGGCGCGCCAACTGCATCATGTTCCGCAGCACGTCCCCCTGGTGTCCCTGGCCAAGGGTCTTGAACAGGGTTCGCTGTTCCGGGTTAGTGAGATTTTGGCTGCTGAACTCGCGGGCCGTCCATTGGCCGTGCTGTCAGGACCGAGCCATGCCGTTGAGATCATCCGCGGGCTGCCGGCCTGCCTAGTCGCCGCCGGCGATCCGGCGACCTGCCATCAACTCGTCGAGGTGATGCATGGTCCACGCATGCGCATCTATACCTCGACTGACCTCATCGGGGTCGAGTTGTGCGGCGCGTTGAAGAATGTCATCGCTGTTGCCAGCGGGATGTGCGAAGGGCTTGGTCTGGGTGATAATGCCCGTGCCGCCCTAGTCGCTCGAGGACTGGCTGAAATGCGCCGGCTCGGACGCGCGATGGGAGCCCAGGATGCGACGTTTGCCGGGGTTGCTGGAGTGGGCGATTTAATGACGACCTGCTATGCGCCGCACGGCCGGAACCGTGCAATGGGCCTCGCGCTCGCCAGGGGAGAAAACCCCATGGACTTTCTGGCCCACATAAGCACCGTGGCCGAAGGTGCATGGACCTGCCGTGCGGCGGTCGAGCTCGGACGCCAAATGGGTGTCGAGTTGCCGATCGCATCCCAAGTGACGTCCGTCATCTGGGAGTCCGTTCCGGTCGCCCAGGCATTGCACCTGCTCCTTTCCCGTGCCCCTAAGGAAGATGACGCATGACTCGTCCAATCGTCCCCGTGATCCTCGCCCTCTGCGCCGCCGGCTCCGCCGCCGCCTTGGATCACGAGTTCGCCTTCGCCCCACTCGTTGTTGGCGCTGCTCCTGGAAGCACTTCTGACTACCACATTGCCGTCGAATCCGACGTCAAAAGTAAGTTGACCGATGACTACCGCGTGGTGGCTGACGACACCACGGTCGGCATCAACGGCGCCTTCCGGGCTTACGGTGCTGGTGTTACCCTGAATACCGACTGGGCTCTCGGCCAGAGCACCGACTATTCGCGCGATGACAATCTCAACAGCCCCGGTGAACTGCTGCGCACCGAGCTGAGGCTGGACTGGGTCATCGAGTTCCGCGATCCGCGTGATGCCGCCGTGCCGCTGTTGCAGATCATCCCATCGTTCGAATGGATCACTTACCCGAATCAGCGCGACGTCTATGCCGACGGCTACAACAACTACCTCAAGGATAAGCAGAAGTGGCTGGGTCTGGATGCGTGGTGGGCTCTGCCGGTCGAAGGCGTCGAAGTCGGCGGTGGATTCCAGCAGAACCTCTCTACCCAGTGGCGCGCCTTCCGTGCCGGTTTGGGCGCTCGGGAACTGATCCAATACAACACCGTTGACCTGTCATTCTGGCAGATGATCAACGCAGGTGACAGTGAATACCGACAGTTTGTCGGGGGCGAGGATAAGAGCGGCCTGACCACCGTCGTGCTCGGTGGACGCGCCACCCTGCCGATGATGTTCGAGGAGCTGTTCGGCTTTGTCGAGATCGAAGGCTCGTACTGGATGGACAAGGACATCCGCGACAATTACGGCGATAGCAACCAGGACAGCGGAAGCGTCGTCATCTCGTTCGGCGTGAACTGGCTGCCCCAGTAAGCGCATCCGCCGAGATCGGCAGATACAGCAAAACCCCCGTCGTTGACGGGGGTTTTTGCGTTGCTGGCTTGACGCTGCTGGGGGGATAGTCCGACCAACGTCGACCTTGCTGGACTAGAAAACGCATTCGAATTCACAGGAGTCCCAGAGGGTCGAAGGAGCTGAGAGGAATGGGGCCTTCACCAACAGGGGATAACAGCTGGATTACGCTAGCCTTAACGCGCCGCTGTGTCTTTGCGCCACCTGTTTAGCGAAATGCGGAAGGTAGGCTAACCGATGGTCCGGTTCTGCTCGTCGAGCAGCACGATCTTCGGGCGCACGGCGCGGGCCTCGGCGTCGTCCATGTATCCGAAGGCACAGACGATGATGCGGTCGGCTTTGTGAAACAGTCGAGCTGCAGCGCCATTGACCATCAATTGGCGGCTGCCGCGATCGCCGGAGATGATGTAGGTCTCGATGCGATTGCCGTTGTTGATGTTCAGCACCTGGATCTTCTGGTTCACCAGCATGCCAGCGGCATCAATCAGGTCCGGGTCGACTGTCAGGCTGCCCTCGTAGTCGAGGCGGCACTCGGTCACGGTGCCACGGTGCAGTTTGCCGGTCAGCATCTCGCGCAGCATGTCGCCACCTCGTCTAAAGACCGGGCCCGCCGCATGCGCGGCGGGCCCGGAGGAAAAATGCACAGCCAGATGACCCGGGACGCCTGCGGCCGCCTTATGGCTGCTCCCGTCAAGGCCTGACCAGATTCGGTAGCCACTGACTCCCGGGGTCCGGCTGTGCGGGGCGAACGATAGGAGGCGGATCCAGAGCGCAATGGAGTGTGCTGGACTGGAGAACCGGATCGTCATTGACACACAGAGGACACCGCCCGATCCGGCGACTTGGCCCGCTCCGCTCGCTGGCGAGCATGAACCGCGATGTACCGGTCGCTCGCCTGCCTGCTTGCCTGTCTCGCACTGCTCGTCCTGCCGGCCTGCGGCAGTCGCGCCGAGCGCAACGAGACGCGTGACGACCTGACCCGCTTTCGTCAAGCCCGAGTGGTCGAGTACGAACAGCTCAAGCGCGACCTCCGACGCTATGCCATCGACCAGAAGCTGCGCACCCAGGAATTGCCGATCGACGTCGCAGCCTTCCTCGAGTGGCGGCATCGTGAATGGTGGAACCTAACCGACGAGACAGCTGCCTTGTTTGCCTATGAAGGTGAGACGATCGCCAAGCTGGTTGACGACGCCGCCCGCTATTATGGCTATCAGGTGCAGAATTTTCCCAAGCTGGGTGATGACATTTCGAGGTTCTTCTCCTATTCGGATGTCGAGTGGAACCGCCTCGTCCGTGATGTGTGCATCTTCGTCGAATGGCAGAACCGTGAGTGGCTGCCGTTGCGCAAGGATATCCGTCAGGCCTACGAGTGGCTCGACTGGGAAGCGACTAACCTCTCGATCGACGTGCGCACATTCCTCGCTTGGCGTGACCGCGAAGGGCGACGCATGGTCAAGGCCAGTGACGCCTTCATGGAGTGGGAGCGTGGCCAGGGTGTCCGTCTGCGTCAGGATCTGCGCAGGTTCCGTGCCGCCGCTGCGCTTGATGGCCGGTACTTGGTCGTCGACTTCAATCGGTATGTCGCCTATGAGGTTCAGGCGATGCCACCCAGGCTGATCGCGGACGTCTATCGCTGGGCCCAGCTGCCGCCGTGGGAGTTGGCCCGGTTGAGAGACGACATCGCCCGCTTTGGCGAGGGCATTGGCGAGGATGCCCTCAAGCTGATCGACGATCTTGGGCGCTTCTTCCCGGCCCAGGTCGAAGCCCTGCCACGACTGGTGGCCGATGTCGACGATTTCTTTCGAGTATACGAACGTGAATGGGGTCCACTCCAGGACGATGTCCGTCGCTATTGGCGCTCCAACGTCGGGCTCGGCATTCTGCTGCGCGCCGACATGGATCGCTTCTTCATTGAACATGGTAGGACCGAGACCGCCGAGCTGAACGCCGATATGCGCCGGTTCGTGCATTATGCCGGCAAGGAATGGAAGGACTTCCGGGCGGCCCTCGCCCGCTTTATGTGGGATGATTCGTATCGCGCCTTTGGCGACCGCAGCGTTCCGATGGCCGGCGATGCTGGTCGTCCGGTGTTCGAGGATCCCCGGACAACTCCGGCACGCGGCTACGACGCCGGCAACGAGTAAGGGCGTCTCCGATCACGGCGGGCTCCCCGTGATCACGCGATGTTCGGTGTGTACCGACCCCGAGTAGCATTGTGCGGCGATGGATTAGCCTGCCGCCATGCCTGATGGCCCGGACGGCCTAGATCCGTTGCCGCCACCGACCGCCACCGCGGTCGTCGATGACGGCACGCCTGCGGGCGACCTGGGTATCACCGTTTCGCTCGACCAGTTCAATGGTCCCATGGACCTGCTGCTGTACCTGGTCAGGCGAGCTGAAGTCGACATCACCGATCTGCCGGTCACCGTTATTGCCGACCAGTTTGCCGCGTGGGTTGCCGCCGCCGCCGGCACCACCCTCGATCTTGAGGCGGCCGGCGATTTCGTCGTCCTGGCTGCCACCCTGTTGGAGATCAAGGCGCGCATGGTCGCTCCGCCTCCAGAGGGAACCGAAGTTGCCGATGATGGTGAGGACGCTTTCGATCCGCGCACCGGGCTGATCCGCAAACTGCTGGTCTACCGCGCCGCCAAAGAGGCGGCCTTCGATCTTGATCACCGCGATGATGCCCAGCGCCTACGGCACCACCGCGGGCATCGCGAAGTGGTGCCGGACGACGCGTCAGAGATCGATGCCTGGGAACTCAAGGATGTCGGTCCAGGCACGATTGCGAACCTGTGGTTCGACCTGCTCAAGCGCATCGACGGGCTTGGTCCGCGTACGGTCCTCGTTGATGATGTGCCAATGGTCGTGCGCATGGCCCAGGTGGTTGAGGACATGCGCAGTCGCGGCGAGGGTCGGCTGTCCGAATTGTTCACCATCGACAATGGGCCAATCGCGCGCGTCGGCATCGTCATGGCGGTGCTGGAGTGTACCCGTCAGCGCATACTGCGGGTCAACCAGGCCGAGCAGTATGGCGATGTGCGAATCGCTTTCCGTCCCGAGGACGACCGGGCAGTCGGCTCCGGAGATCCTGGTCCACCGGACATGCTGCCCAAACGTCAGCGCCGGCCGCCTCTGGTGACCTGGGATGGCGCGGCTGCGCCCGACAGCGACGCGCCGCTGGGTGACGAGGATCCGACCGCAGAAAACGAAGAACAGCGTTTCCTGCGCGAACTGGAATCGACGGTAGGCGTCGAGCGTCTGCTCCACCGGGCCGCCGATCTGGAACGCGGCTTCATCAGCTGGTGGGAAGAAACCCATCCAGGCGAACCGTTGCCACATGGCGTGGTCAAACCAGAGCCGCCACCACCGCTACCTCCTCCACCAGAGGCGAAGCCTATGGTAGTGGCATCATCCACAGATGCGCCAGTCAAGCCCAGGCGTCAGCCCAAAACCCCAGCGCTGCCGACTGAGGCCGTTCCTGCTATCCCTGCAGCGGCAATCGTCGCGGCGACTCCAGCCGCCGAAGCGCCGGAAATTCCGCTGCCACAGCCAGGGTCACCGAGCATCATTCCCGACTTTCCGGCTGGAGTCATCGAGGCGACGCCATCACCGGCTGCAGAGCCGATCGCGCAGCGGGTCCAGGCGACTCCTTCGTTCGACATCGTTCCTCTGGTGGTTGAACACGCGGTAGTCGTCCCAGAGGTCGTTCACGTCGTCGATGCTCCAGCCACCGTCGAAGCACAAACGCCTAGCAACCCTCCTGCCGAAGTAACTGAAGCCGTCGTGTTGCCTGGGCCTGAGATCATCGATGTCGCCGAACCGTCCGTGACCGCGATCCAGTCGGTGACAGAAGCGACGGAGTCGGCCACGGCAGCCCACGTGGAGGTGGCGACTGCACCACCGACGGATGTCGAAGCGTCGGCTCCCGTCAACGCGGCGGTCGCGCCGATTGAGCCAAGCTCGGAGTCGTTGTCCGAGTCCGCTGGGCAAGACCTAGCCGGAGCCCATGATGCTATCGCTCCAAACGCCGATCCGGTTCTTGCGCTGACACCAGAAGAACCCGTGATTGCAGCGCTTCCCGAGGACGTTGTAGCTTCCGTGACACGGGATGTCGTTGCCGAGATTCCGCCTGTGCCAGAGCCGGAACCCCTGTCGGAGCCCGTGTCCGCCTCAGGTGAAGCTGACCGGCACGAGTCGTCCATTGGCGCTTCCTTCGAATCCAATGACAGCGTGTTCTCGTTGGAAGCCGTCGCGATTCCGCCGATCCAGGATGTCGTTGCTGTCCCCCAGGCCGACGTCATCGAGCAACCGCCGTTTGTCGAACCGGTTGCGATGGTTTCTCCGCCGGCCGAGGCCATTGATTCGCCGGCCGTGGCGGCAGAACCGCTCGCTCACGAGCCATCGCCAGTGGCTACGCCGAGGGCCGACAGCCCGTCGACTGCCGATCGGGCATCGCTCGTGGCCGGACCGCCTCCGGATCCGCTGCCTCCCCCACCGCCGCCGCCGCCGCCCCCGCGACCGGTTCAGACAGCCAACACCCCGCCCACCCCAGCCATCCAGACCACCCCCAGCAAGCCCGCCCAAATGCCCCGCCCCCGCCACCTCAAGCTCGCCGCATTGACCGCCCTCTGGGTTGTGTCGACGGTCGGGCTCGTGGCGTGGTTCCAGCGGCCGGCGTCGGTGCTGACCATAAGCGGCCCGCATGACAGCGTGGTCGCCCGCGATGCCGAGATCAGCTGGGCGCTCAACCTGCCACTAGATGCCGAGCATCTCGCGGAAGCCAGCCTGCCGGTGGTTGATCCGCCAACTGCCGGTTCGGTCGCCTGGCGCGATGAGCGCACCTGTGTGTTCACGCCCGCGGGAGTGCTGCCTGCTGCCGGAAGCGTATCTGTGCGTTTCGACGACAAGCTGCGCGCCCGCGGTGGCTTCCGCTTCGATGCCAAGAACCTGCCCAGCCTGACCGTACGTACCCTGCCGGCCGTATCGGTGGCGGATCCGTCGATCTTGCTGCCCGCCTTTGGCGAGGGCCGGATTGACTTGGCGCTCAGTCGCGTTCCTGCCGATCCAGCTGTCCTGCTTGCCGCCGTGGCGATCAGCCCTGCCGTTTCCTTGCGCAAGGAAATCGTCGACGGCCACCTGCGCCTCAGTGGTCCTTTTGCTCCAGGGCAGACGTATCGCCTGACCGTTGCTGATACCGTGCCCGGGCGCGCCGACGATCGGCCGCTCGCGTGGCAGGGCGATATCGTCATGCCGCAGCGTACGCCGGGGGCTCGGCTGGCAGGGGGGGTCGGTCGGGTAGCCGCCATTGAGGCGGTCAATCTTGGTTGGGTTACGGTCGAGAATGCCGCTGGGGCGCGCGAGGTCGTGCGCTTCACCCCGGCTTTGGGCGATTCGCCGTCACGTGCCGAACTGCCGCCCTGGCTGCTGGGCGCTGGCGAAAATCATCTGCAGCTGCGCTGGCCAGGCGGATCCGGAGAGGTCACCATCACCCGCCATGACCTGCCGATGGTTCCGGCTGATGGTGCCCCGGCCCTGCTGGGCGGCACCCTGCCGGTGGTTTCGGTACGGTAAGTCGGCAGGATCCCGCGCGTGGACAGCCTCATTCCCGCATTGGCCCAGGCGGTCGCGACCCTCGAACGGATGGCGCCCAATGCCAGCGCCTACGCCCGACGCAACGCCGGCACCCAGGTACGCGTCGACGGATCGTCGGTGTCCTGCACCCCGTTGTCGCCTGACGCCGGCTTCACCTTGTCGGCGTGGACCGGCGATCGTTTCCTGGAAGTCAGCTGCGATGACCACTGTGTCGAGAAGGTGCGTGAGGCGACCCATCGGTTGGCCGACCGCATTCGCCACAGCCACGTCGAGTGGGACAGTCGCATGCCGCTGGCCACGCCGCTTGACCAGTCCTATGCGCAGCCGTTGGATCAGGACCCGCGCGAGATATCTGCCGCAACCAAGATCGAAGCAGCTCGCGCCCTGCGTGCCGCCGTGCTGGTCGCGCCGCATGTCCGCGAGGCGGTTGGCATAGTTGGCGATGTGCATGCCGACATCGTCTACGTCGATCGTACCCGCAGGCTGTATCAGCGGCTCCACCGCGTGCGTCAGATCTGCATGGGGATCTTCGCGCGTGACGCGCACCAGGCCCAGTTGCACAGCGGCCGCGAAGCGATCGGCGGCTGGAACCAGCTGATCGATCCCGCCCTGGTCGCCGCCGAGGTGGTGCGGGATGGCCCGCGCATCCTCGGCGCGCCGCGACTGTCCGACCCGGGCGAGCATACCTGCGTATTCGATGGCCATTTTGCCGGCATCTTCGCTCACGAAGCGTTCGGTCATGGCACCGAGCAGGATCTCTTCCTCAAGGACCGTTCACGCGGAGCCCAATTCCTAGGCAAGCGAGTCGCCTCCGAGCTGGTCGACATGTACGACGATCCCAGCAATGGCTGGGCGGCATCCTACTTCTTCGATGACGAAGGCACTCTGGCGAAGCCAACCTGTATCGTCGAGAAGGGCATTCTGGTAGCTGGCATCAATGATCGCCATAGCCAGGCCGAACTGGCCCGACGCGGCCAGCAGGTAGCGAAGACCGCCAATGGCCGGCGCGAAGCCTACGACCACAAGCCGTATACGCGCATGACCAACACCTTCTTCGGTCCCGGCACCGCTACGACCGACGAGTTGATTCGCGGGGTGGCCAAAGGTTATCTGCTGACTCACCCCAGTAACGGCATGGAGGATCCCAAGGGCTGGGGCATCCAGCTCGAAGGTTCGATGGCCGAGGAGATCCGCGATGGCCGGCTGACCGGCGCAGTGTTCAGCCCAGTGGTCGTCACCGGATCGGTGCCCAAGCTGCTGATGTCGGTTGATGGGGTCGGCCGCGATGTGGTCGAGGCCAGTCTGGGCACCTGTGGCAAGGGCTACAAGGAATGGGTCAAGGTCACCGATGGCGGCCCAGCCCTGCGACTGAAAGCGGTGATCGCATGAATAGTGTCGCTCGACCGTTCGTCCGCAGCTTCGGATGTCACGGAACGCGCTGACATGGATCTCCGACTCATCCAGAACGTCCTTTCTGCCCGCCACGAACTGGCTCAATGGCAGATCACCGAACTGCGCTCGCGTCGTCACGAGCGCTACCTGACCTTCCTCAAGTCCGAGTCGGAACGCGAAGCAACTTCGGTGCGTTGGCAGGTCTGGTTGGCGCTACCGGCGTCTGATGGCAAGCAGGGCGAAGCGTCGTTCACCGTCACCCCTGCGCATGGTGGGCCGGATCTGCGTAAGCTGCTGGTCGAGGCGGAAACCTCGGCGGCTGCCGCACCGAATCCGGCTTGGAAACTGCCTGGACCGGGCGATCCGGGTTCTGCGGCATCCTGGCGTGGCGGAGTAGTGGCATGCGAGGTCGCGGGTGGCGCCGCCGCTGGGGCGCAGATGGCCACCGCCAGCGACTTCCTCGCCGATCAGGTGGTGACGCGTGATCCCGGTAAGGCGCTCGATGGCGCCGTTGCCACGTTTACCGACGCGGTTCGCGCGGCGCCGTGGACCAGGCCCAGCGCGCTGGAACTGTTCGTGCGCATCGAAGACCGCCGGTTGGTCAACTATCGTGGCCTCGACCTGTCCGAGCGTCGTACGCGCTGCTATGCCGAATTCGTCCTGCTGCACCGGCCGGATGGAGCGGATGACGAGCAGGAATTCTATGACCAGGTCGAGGCGCAGAGCCTGACTGATCTGCACCTTAGCAAGCGGGTTGCCGATGCCGCCGCCTGCCTGCGCGACGGCGCTGGCGCCGGTGTACCACCGGCTGGCAAGCTGCCGGTTGTGATCAGCGGCGATTACCTTGCAGGCCTGTTGTCGTGGTACGCCAGCCACGCGGATGCAGGTTTGCATGCCCGCAAGATCGCCGCTTTGGTATTGGACGCCCCGGTGGTCGAACGCCGTGGTGGTGACCCGCTGGTACTCACCAGCGATGCGACGGTGCCCAGCTTGGCGGCGTATCGCTTCGATGAGCATGGCTACGCCGCCGCACGCCAGGACCTGGTGCAGGACGGCGTGCTCGCAGCCCTGCACGGCAGCGGTCGGTGGATGCAGGTGCTTGGTCGGGTGCCGCGTGGACAACTGGCCACCCTGGTTGCACCGGCCGGGTCGACTCCATTGGTGGACCTTCGCAAGGGCGCTCTGGAAGTGGTGCGCTTCAGCGATTTCCATCCGCGTCATGACACGGGTGCATTCTCTGGCGAGATCCGCTTTGCTTGGTGGCACGCGTCGGATGGCAGTCGTCGTGCCGTACGCGGCGGCAGCGTCTCAGGCGTCCTGCGTGAAGCGATGGGCGATGTCCGTTTCAGCCGCGAGACAGCCACGGTGGGTGGCTGCAGCGGTCCGCAGGCGGCCCGGATCGTAGTGACCGTCGCGGTGTAATCCCGGGGTTATCCCCGGAAGCGTAGCCACACGGCGTGCCGACCCGACTGCACTTGGATCACGCCTTCGCGCAGCGCAGCGAGTTTGGCGGCATCGTCCGCGGTCGTCAGCTTGCCCAGACCACGTTCGGCCAGAATGCGGTCGCCGGGCGAGATCCCACCGTCGGCGGACAGCCCTCCGGTTTCAACTTGGACGATGATCAATCCCTGGGCATCTGGATGGACCCGGCAGCCCAGGTTGGGCAAGTGGATCGCCCGGGTGATCAAGGCCTCTGCCGCCTTGGCCAGGGCGCTATCGATCTCGGCGCGATCAGCGACGCGCACCTGCAGGCTTAAACGGGTGCCGCCGCGCCATAGGCCAAGCGTCACCTGGTCGCCTGGTCGATGGGCCGCAATCCGGCTGCGAAACTGTTGAATACTGGCGATCGGAGTGGTGCCGACGGTTAGCAGCACGTCGCCTTGGCGGACGCCGGCCTGCTCGGCCGGGGTGAGCGGATCGATGCCGGCCACACGAACGGTCTGGGCCGGAGGCAGGCCAAGGGCACGCGCGGCGTTGGCGTCGATCTCCTCAAGGCGCACGCCGAGGGCGCCACGGCGGACCTGCCCGGTGGCACGCAGGTCCTCGGCCACCCGTCGGGCGATGGCAGAGGGGATGGCGAAGCCTAGGCCGATGTTCGATCCGGTCCGCGAGACGATGTTCGAATTCACCCCGACGATACGTCCTTGGAGATCAACCAACGGACCGCCACTGTTGCCTGGGTTGATTGCCGTGTCGGTCTGGATGAAGGATTCGAAACCACCGACCGCTTCGTAGATTCCGGTCGAGCGGTCGGTGGCGCTGACGATGCCGGCCGAGGCGCTGTAGCCGACGCCCAGGGGGTAGCCGAGGGCGACCACCCAGTCGCCGACGTGGACCTGTTCGGAGTCGGCCCATTCGATCGCCGGCAGTCCACCGATCGGAATGCGGATCAGCGCCAGGTCGGATTGGACGTCGATGCCGACATAACTGGCGTCGGCCTCGCGGTTGTCGTGCAGCACCACGCGTAGGCGATCATATCCTGCCCAGCTGCCATCGCGTCGCTTTTGGAATCCGTTCTGGCCGTCGCTTTGCAGGACGACGTGTGAATTCGTCAGGATCCAAGTCTGTTCGGCATCGCTGGCGACGACGATGCCGGATCCTTCACCGGCATCGACCTCGCGAACCGACCGACCTCCCCAGGTCATGATCACCTGACGTTCCTTGGTCAGGATCGACACGACGCTGGGTCCGACGATCTCGTGCACGAGGTTGAAACAGCGTGACAGGCGCTGGCTTTCCGACGCCAGTTGGCGCAATTCGGCTCGAGCTTTGTCGCGGCCCGCGTCGTCGAGGCTGAACAAGCCCGAGACGCATAACGTCGTGATAGCAATGGCGGCAATCAACCGGGCAAGGACAGGGCTGAGCATGGCCTCAGCCTAGGACGGACTTCAGCCGAAAAAACGGAATCACCTCAGCGTAGATTAGCCGCGTCATCGCACCAGGCGTAGACATCGCGGCGATAGGTGCCGTAGAGCGCCGGTTCATTGCGATAGATCGATCGTCCAGCTTCAAGTGTCGGGAGATAGGCCGGGCCCTTGATCGGTTCCTTGGCACCGATTTCCTGATGCTGGTTCCAGCTGGAGATGCGATAGGCGGGGCCGGGAGGCGGCGACGGCAATGGTGGTCCGTAGCTGGCGACCAGCAGAGTCGGTTCGTTGTGGCGGTCGTACGACGGTGTCTCGCGCAAGCCGACTAGATCGGTCGGCTTCAGCACCACGCCTGGGGGGCGGCAGGGACGGTACGATAGGTCCGCTACGTCGATGGCGGGAGGTTGGCTAGGCAGCTGATGGACTTCGGCGTCCACGCCATGCACCTGGGAAAAGGGGCCGAACACTTCGTCAACCGAGGTCGGCTGATAACGGGCTTCCACTGCCGGATCGCAGCCCGAGAGGACCAGAGCGATGACGGCTAGAGGCAGCAGGGACGACGCCAGGCTGGGCATGGAAAGGATCCCACCCGCATGCAAGCGCGGGCCAAGGCCCAAGCATGGGGTGGCGGGCAGGCGAGTCAGACGCCGAAGCCGGGTGTCCAACCCCTTTCGCTGGCTGTCGGGACCCATAAGACCTCACACATGTCTGACGAGGTCGTTCGCACCACCGGCTTGGCCAAGGTCTATGCCGATTTCTGGGGTCGCCCCCGGGTTTCAGCCCTGGAGGGGCTGGATCTGACCATCGCCAAGGGCGAGGTGTTTGGCCTCCTCGGCCCCAACGGCTCGGGCAAAACGACCACTATCAAGCTGCTGCTCGGTCTGATCCGTCCGTCGCGGGGCGATGCCTTCGTCCTTGGTCGCGATCCCGGTGATCTGGCGGTGCGTGCGCGGGTCGGCTATCTGCCCGAAGAGACCTATCTGTGGAAGTTCCTGACCGCCGACGAGACCATGACATTCATCGGCCGGCTGTTCGGCTTGCCGGCGGCAGAGATCGCCAAGCGCAGTGATCGCCTGCTGAACCAGGTCGGTCTGGGTCACGCCCGTGGTCGACGGCTAGGTGAGTATTCGAAGGGCATGGCCCGCCGACTTGGCTTGGCGCAGGCGCTGATCAATGATCCCGAACTCGTCATCCTCGATGAGCCGACGAGTGGTCTCGATCCGGTCGGTTCGGCCGAGGTCAAAGACCTGATCATCGCGCTGAAGCAGTCCGGCAAGACCGTCCTGCTGTCCAGCCATCTGCTTGCCGACGTTGAAGATGTCTGTGATCGGATCGCCATCCTGCATCGCGGCCGGCTAGCCGAGCAGGGACGTGTCCACGATCTGCTCGCCGATGACCAGCGACTGATGGTCGAGTTGCAATCGCCCGATGCCGCGACCATCGCGGCAGTGAAAGCCGCTGCTGGCGCCAGTCTCATCGGCGTCGCCCCGCCGCGCGAACGCCTTGAGCAGCGCTTCCGTCGTATCGTTGCGAAGAACAATGGAGACGGCGCGCGATGATCGCTGGTACGCTGGCCGTTGCGGCACTCAGCTGGCGGGAAGCGTGGCGCGGTCGGCTGTGGCTGGTGCCGGTGGCCGGAGCCCTGCTGATTGCCGTCCTGGCGCCTAGCGTCAGCGCTGCCGATCCAGGCGGCGCAGTCCGCCTGCTTGCCGCCGCATCCAGTGCCGCCGCCGGATTCTGCGGCATTCTCATGGCCGCCCTGGTGCCGGCAGCCCAGTTGACCCGCGATCTCGAAAGCCGCATTGCCCTGACCGCGTTTCCCAAGCCGCTGCCGCGCGTTGGTTGGCTGCTGGGTCGTTGGGCCGGTGCCGTGCTGCTGGCTGGTGCGGCCGGACTGTTCATTGCCGCTGCCGGATCACTGGCAGTGGCCTGGCGGGCGGGCGGCGTGCCCGAGATGCGCACCACCAAGGCCTCCGGTGAATTTGAACGTGTCACCGGACTGGGCGAAGCGGTAGCTGTGCCACAGGGTGCGACCCGTTTGGCCGGGCCGGCCGGTGATGGCGTGCGCTGGAGCTTCAGCGGTCTTGATCCGGCGGCGCGCGGTTACGAGCTGCTGGTCCAGCGCCGAGTCGGCTCGGCTGGCGGGGGCATCGTAGAGAGCGCTCCAGTGCGCGTGGTGGCGCTGGGTTCAGACGGCGCTGTCGTCCCGCTCAGCCTTGATCCGGCCAGCCCGTATGGCCGTCAGCCGCCGGACAGCGCCATGCCGGGTGCCAACTGCTGGTTGGCCGACCGCAACGCCGACCGCCGCAGCCTGGCTGCCGACTGGGCGCGTCTGGTCCTGCCTGAAGGTACCATCACGGCCGACGGTCGCCTAGTCATCCAGCTCACTCGACTGGATCCAGCGACCACCGTCCAGATCCAGACCGGCAGCTGCGTCGTTGCCGTGCCAGCCGGGTCGCAGCCAATGCATGCTGCCCGCGCTGTGCTGGCCGAATTGGCTGCTCCGGCCGTCATCGCCGCGGCTGCACTGCTGGTGGCATCGATCGCAACCTTGCCAGTCGCTTTGCTGGCCGCTCTGACCTTGGCATTCGCGGGCCATGCCCTGTGGGCTGTGCAGGAGACGCTGACCTGGGGTGATTCCGGCCGCGCCCTGTCCCGACTGTTGGGACTGATGTTGCAAGGGCTGCCCGACCTCGCAGCGACTGGTCAGGGGATACGATTGGCGGCCAGCGAGGCGGTTGGATGGTCGCAGGTCGGCCACGCCTGGCTCGGCGTTGCGCCGCATCTGGTCGTGCTGCTGGCGCTGGGCTGGTGGGCGTTGAGCAGGAGGCAGCTGTGAGCCTGTCATCCGATCGTCCCATCAACAAATCGTCTGGTCGGCCCTGGCGCCTGTTGGTGTTGGCTGCGGTGTTGCTCGTCGCCGCTCAGACCCTCTCGACGCTGGCCGCACCAAAGCGAGACGTCGCCGGTCTGGGTGGCCTGCCGCCGGGCGAGTTCGCTGGCACGCTGATGCTTGGCGGATTCCGCGGGCTGGCCTGCGATCTGCTCTGGTTACGCGCGGTCTCAGCGAAAGAAGCCGGCCGGTTCTATGAATCGGTCGCCTTGGCCGAAGCTATCACCCAGGTACAGCCGCGTTTCGCCGATGTCTGGCAGCACCTGGCGCATGATCTCGCCTACAACATCTCATTCGAGGCCGATGGCCCGGATCAGCGCTATAGCTGGTTTGTTGCCGGGGTTCGCGCCAATGCGCGCGGGGTTGATCGCAATCCCGGGGTCGAGCGCCTGATGCGCCACCTCGCCTGGATGTTCCATCACAAGGGCGACCTGTTCCACAGCCGGATCGAGGCCCAGGACTGGTCGGTGGTGATCAACCCGCTGCTCGCCCAGGTCCGTGAGCGCACTGGTGACACCCAGCGCGCTGCCGATCTGCCGAGTGGACCCGGCAACTCGAACTTCGCCATCGCTCATCGCTTGTATGCCGCCAGCATCGCTCTCGGCGAGGCCGACGAACGGGCCAAGCGCGGCCGTCCACCTGCCTTCGTGCGGCGCATGGCGGCGCATACTTTGGACGCCGACGGCAACCGGTTGCGCAATCGTGGTGATCATCTTGATGCTGTTCGGGCCTGGATCGCCTCGGGCGAGGAATGGCAGCGGGTCCAGAACTGGATGGATGCCCCAGCATTGAACGAGGGCGACCGCCGGGCACGCAATTCGACCGGCGAGGTACTCGGTCGTTCCGAAGGCCGCATCCGTCGCAAGGCAGCCGATCTTGCGCTCATGCTCGCTCCTGACTCGGCCAGCGGTCGGCAGGCCGCCGACGCCATCATGGCCCGACATTGGGACGAGGCGCGCACGCTCCTGGCGACTTCCGGATGGAAGCGCACCGCTGGTTTTGACGGACGCATTCGCTGGCTCGATGAGTGAGCAGAGCGCTTCTGGTATCGCAGGTATAGCGGTCGCCGTCGGCAAATTCGATGCCCTGCATGTTGGCCATCGCGCCCTGGTCGCTCGGGCTGCGCAGTTGGGAACGCCGTGTCTGCTGCGTCTGACCGGTCTGGCCGAAGCTTTCGGCTGGCCAGCGCGGATGCCGCTGATTGCTGAAGATGATCGGAGCCGGGTGTTGGCGGACTGGCCGGGCAATCCTCGCGAGATCGCTGCCGATATCCGTGAACTACGTGGATTGGATGCCGGCGGATTCGTCGACTGGCTGGTGCGCACCAGGCACTCCACGGCGCTGGTGGTCGGAGCTGATTTCCGCTGTGGTCGTGGCCGTTCGGCAGGTGTGGCCGAACTCGCCCCACTGTGCCTGTCCCGCGGCATGACCCTCACCGTGGTCGATCCGATCCAGGTCAGTGGACAGCCGGCGAGCAGCAGCCGGGTGCGTGCCGCCCTCGCCGAGGGCGATGTGCTAGTTGCCTCGGCCTGTCTTGGCCGACCGCATCGGCTGGTGGGAACCGTCGAGCGTGGTGATGGACGCGGACGTACGATTGGGTTTCCGACCGCGAATCTCGGCTTGCCGCGGTGCCAGGTGCCTGGCAACGGGGTCTACGCCGCACGGGCCTGGCTGGACGGCCGCTCGTGGCCAGCTGCAGTGAACATCGGTGTGCTACCAACCATCGGAGATGCGCGTGCGCTGACCGTCGAGGCACACCTGATTGGTTTTGTCGGGGAGTGCTATGGATCCGATATCGGTCTGGATCTGCTGGGCCGCATCAGGGCCGAACAGCGCTTCGCGTCATTAGACGATGTGCGTCGGCAGATAGCCACCGATGTGGCGCAGGTTGCGTCGTTGGTAGGATAGGTGTTGGATGAAATGAAAGGAACAGCCTGGCGGCGTCCCAATCGGACAGTGAAGGACTGTTCATACCAGTCGTCGTTTCATGGCGGTGCGTATTAGGCGTCCGTGCGGAATTTGAAGTAGGACACTTGAGGCCCGTGCACGATGTCTATAACCGCGTGTAGTCTTCTTCGTAATCATGTAAGATCA
>Ga0105046_10005039_pt1 | contig 20939 bp, 19 predicted proteins | sample MAT03_FD_78385 | JGI IMG/M metagenome (GOLD analysis project Ga0105046, IMG submission 78385) | Freshwater microbial communities from Lake Fryxell liftoff mats and glacier meltwater in Antarctica - MAT-03 (megahit assembly) | ecosystem: Environmental > Aquatic > Freshwater > Ice > Liftoff...
GATAACTGCGGTCAGGCCGGACGCTGACTACCAAACTGGCTTGTTGTCGGTCTGCGTTCAGCAATCAGGTCTGAAATGCGTCAGCGCATCCCTGTCAACAACAAAGCCCCCCGCATCGCTGCGAGGGGCCTGTGACACGCGCTGAAAATGCGGATCAGTCCGCCTTTTCCTCTTCCTTGGTTTCCTTGCCGGTAGCCTGATCGACCACCTTCATCGACAGCTTGACCTTGCCACGGTCGTCAAAGCCCAGCAGTTTCACCCAGACCTCTTGTCCTTCCTTCAGGGCATCGGACGGGTGGTTCAGGCGCTTGTTCTCGATCTGGCTGACATGCACCAGCCCGTCGCGCTTGCCGAAAAAGTTCACGAACGCGCCAAAGTCCACGATCTTGACGACCGTGCCCTTGTAGACGCCGCCCTCTTCCGGCTCGGCCACGATCGACCAGATCATGTCATAGGCCTTCTTGATCGCAGCGCCATTGGCCGACGCGATCTTGATCGTGCCGTCGTCCTGGATGTCGACCTTGGCACCCGACACCTCGACGATCTCGCGGATCACCTTGCCGCCCGAGCCGATCACTTCACGGATCTTGTCGGTGGGAATCTGCATCGTCTCGATCCGGGGCGCATGCACGCTGAACGCGTTGGCGGTGGTCAGCGCCTTGCTCATTTCGGCCAGGATGTGCAGGCGTCCGGTCTTGGCCTGGGCCAAAGCCTTTTCCATGATCGCGGGGGTGATCCCCGCCACCTTGATGTCCATCTGCAGCGAGGTGATCCCCGCCTCGGTGCCCGCCACCTTGAAGTCCATGTCGCCCAGGTGATCCTCGTCACCCAGGATATCGGTCAGGATGGCAAAGCTGCCGTCATGTTCCAGCACCAGACCCATCGCCACACCGGCCACCGGCGCCTTGAGCGGCACGCCGGCGTCCATCATCGACAGCGACGACCCGCAGACCGTGGCCATCGATGACGAACCGTTCGATTCCGTGATTTCCGACACGATCCGCAGCGTATAGGGGAAATCGGTCGCGGCCGGCAGGACCGCCTGCAACGCGCGCCACGCCAGCTTGCCATGGCCGATCTCGCGGCGACCGGGCGACCCGACACGACCCACTTCGCCCACCGAATACGGGGGGAAGTTGTAGTGCAGCAGGAAGTTCGACTTGTAGTTGGCATGCAGCGCGTCGATGTACTGCTCGTCATCGCCGGTGCCCAGCGTGGTGACGACCAGGGCCTGCGTCTCGCCCCGGGTGAACAGGGCCGAGCCGTGGGTGCGCGGCAGCAGGCCGGTTTCGCTGACGATGGCGCGAACAACGTCCAGCCCGCGCCCGTCGATCCGGCGGCCGTGCTTGACCACGTCGCCGCGCAGCACGTCCTGTTCCAGCTTCTTGAAGGACGGCCACAGGTTGTTGTCGGCCAGTTCCTCGGGCGTCAATTGCGCCTTGACCGCGTGAATGGCGGCCTCGACGGCGGCAACGCGGGCCTGCTTGTCGCGGATGCCATAGGCGTCGCGCATCAGGGGTTCGCCCAGCGTCCGCACCCGGGCGGCCAGCGCCGCATAGTCGGGCGGGGCAAAGTCGAACGGCTCCTTGGCACAGCCTTCGGCCAGATCGACGATCAGGTCGATCACCGGCTGCATCTGCTCATGCGCGAACACGACCGCGCCCAGCATTTCCTCCTCGGTCAGCTCATAGGCCTCGGACTCGACCATCATCACCGCGTCCTTGGTGCCGGCCACGACCAGATCCAGCCGCTGTTCGGGCTTGGTGCGCAACTGGTGCATGTCGTCGATGGTCGGGTTCAGGACATACTGACCGGCGACAAAGCCGACACGCGCGGCGGCGATCGGACCCATGAACGGCACGCCCGAAATGGTCAGCGCGGCCGACGCGGCGATCATCGCCACGATGTCGGGCTCGTTCACCAGATCGCACGACAGCACGGTGCACATCACCAGCACTTCGTTGCGGAACCCTTCGACGAACAGCGGCCGGATCGGCCGGTCGATCAGGCGCGAGGTCAGGGTTTCCTTCTCGGACGGCCGCGCCTCGCGCTTGAAGAACCCGCCGGGCACCTTGCCCGCCGCATAGTATTTTTCCTGATAATGCACGGTCAGCGGAAAGAAGTCCTGACCGGGCTTCTGCGTCCTGGCGAACGTGACGTTGGCCATGACGGTGGTTTCGCCCAGTGTCGCGATGACGGTGCCATCGGCCTGGCGGGCAACCTTGCCCGATTCCAGCGTGAGCGTTTCATGCCCCCACTGGATGGATTTGCGTACGGTGTTGAACATGTGGTTTCCTCAGGGACCGGCCCCCTGGCCGTTGCCCTTACATCTGGCGGCCCCATTGCCGCCGACCCCAATCCTTCGCGTCCGCCGGGGTCAGGGCGTGGCGTCACAGATGGAGCGGCGTATAGGGGAAAGGGGGGACGGGGGGAAGGGGGGTTGGGTGTTCTCTATTTCATGCTTGAAACGAAGCGGTCTTTGCTATAACTATTGAATGAAATGCGAGTGTATTGGACCCCGAGGTCGCGATAATATGCAACAAGAACTTACAGACGCGTTGAAGTACTCCATTGAAAGCTATTTGTCGTTCTTCGACTCATCAGCATCTTTGGGAATCGCCATGTTTGGTGCCTGCCTGTTTGTTGTTGTGAGGGCAGTCGGCTTGATTCTTGACAAGGAGTTCGCAAAGGTCAACTATCTGTACTTGATTGTGGTATCTGCGGTCTGCGCACTTATCATGATACTTACAGGCTACCTTGCCCACAATGCGGTATTGGCATTCAGCACAGAGGTAATGATGGGTGAAACCTTCGGGCATTGCGTGCCACCGGCCGATTCCTCACCTACTACTTTCTTCAAAGAGTGCCATCGCTACTTTCTGAGGTTGTACGCGCAAATTAACGTCGTGGCTAGCATATTGGGAATTGTTTCGATTGGTGTCTGGTTCCTGCTTCAAACAAGGAGAATCCGAAATGCTTAGGCTGACGGTCATATTAATGGCAGCAATGTCCCAACCCTTGCTTGCTCAGAGTCTATCTGTGGAAGACATGACCAATCTCCCTTCTGGGGTAATAGACTACTCGGTAATTACTGGAAATGATTTACTCGAGATGGATATCTTCCAGAAGGATGGAGCGGAAGTTACAATCAGTGACTTTGAAAGGCTCATTGAAGACGGTGCAACGATTTACTCAATACCACAGTCATTCTTGATAGTCAGAGACGGTCAGCAACCAGTCGTCGTGATCGCCGAGCCTGGCGGAAACGGCGTTGTAGCTGATTGGTATTGCTACATCATCCCGGTTTGCGCACTATCTCAATAGTGCCCAACGGATCGAAATCCCTTCTTTTCAACCAGGAGTGGACTTTGCAGGGGATTGCCAGAAATGACTCGACTGTAGTCAAGAGCATGGAATGAACATGAGGACAGAACGCTCCTGCAATCCAATCAAAACCAATGGGTTGTGGGCGTGTAAGTAATTATTATTGCGAGGCTGGCTATGCCCACCCCCATCGACACCTACCTGACCGACCACCCCCGCTGGCAGCCCGAGATGACCTTCCTGCGCCAGATCGCCCTGACCTGCGGCCTGTCGGAGGCCGTCAAATGGCGCAAGCCCTGTTTCACCCATAATGACGCCAACATCGCCATCCTGCAGCCCTTTGCCCATGAATGCCGCCTGATGTTCTTCAATGGTGCATTGCTGCCGGACCCCGACAACCTGCTGACCAGTCAGGGGGCGGAAACCCAGTCGGCGCTGGTGCTGCGGTTTACCGACACCGCCCAGATCGCCGCGCAGGAACCGGCCATCCGCGCCCTGTTCGCCGCAGCGATAAGGGTCGCGGTGTCGGGCCAGACCGTGCCGCGCATGGATATCGCCGACCGGGAGTTGCCGCCGGAACTGCTGGATGCGCTGGATGGCGACCCTGCTCTGGCCACGGCCTGGGCGGCGCTGACCCCGGGGCGGCAGCGGTCGCATATCCTGCATATCCAGTCGGCCAAGCAATCCGGCACCCGGACCGCCCGCGTGGACAAGGCCCGGCCCGATATCCGGTCCGGGCGTGGCTGGAACGAACGCTAGCAAACGCAAACGCCCGCGCCATCACGGCACGGGCGCGGTAATGACGTGGGGCAAGTCCTAGCGGCGCAGCCCCAGCTTTTCGATCAGCGACTGATACCGGGCACCGTCGCGGGTCTTGAGGTAGTCGAGCTGCTTGCGCCGCTGGGCCACCATCATCAGCAGGCCACGGCGGCCGTGGTTGTCTTTCTTGTGGGTCTTGAAATGCTCGGTCAGCGTGGCAATGCGCGACGACAGGATGGCGACCTGCACCTCGGGCGAACCGGTATCGCCGGGCTTGGTGGCGTATTCCTTGATCAGACCAGCTTTGACTTCAACCGTGATCGACATCGGGGACTCCTGTTGCAAAGGGTGATGGCGCATGCCGCGATGTCGTGCAGCAAGGCCCGTGGAGGATGGCACCCGGGGCGGGTGTACAGCCGCGGATGGCGGCGGATAGGCGAAAAGCGCGGCAAAGGAAAGGGGCGATCTCATTCAGGCCCCCCGGGGCCTGATCAGGCGGCGACCAGGCGGACGGCGGCCAGGTCGATGCTGTCCTGGCCGATCACAAAGGCGGCCGGTTCGCCATCAACCAGCAACGTGACTCCGCCTTCGCCCGGCGCGGTGCTGAGTACGGGCATCGGGCCAGTGCCGTCATACAGCACGATCAGCGCATCGCTGTTGGCGTCGAAATCCTGTACCGTCGTGGTGCCAAGGCCCGCCCCGGCCAGCGTGAAGGTGTCCGCCCCCTCGCCACCGTGCAGATTGTCCAGCGCGCCGCCCAGCAGCACGTCATCACCGGCACCGCCGTTCACATAGTCCAGCACGTCCGTTTCGCCCGGCCCGTCGCGGCCATCGACCACGTCATTGCCGATGCCGCCGAACAGCACATCGGCCCCGGCCCCGCCGGTCAGCGTATCGTCGCCATAGGACCCGATCATGGCATCGTCGCCGGCGCCACCATCCATCCTGTCGTCGCCGTCGCCGCCCGTCATCTGGTCGTTGCCGGCGTCGCCCGTCAGCATGTCGTTGCCGATATGTCCCGACACGGTGTCATTGCCATCGCCGCCCAACAAAGCGTCATCGCCCGCCTCGCCGTGCAATTCGTCATCGCCTGCGTCGCCGGTTACGCTGTCATTGCCGGCCCCGGCGTCGATGTAATCGTCACCGTCCAGCCCGTCGACCGCGTGGTCGCCATCGCCGGCAAAGATGACGTCATTTTCGGCCGTTCCGGTGATCGACTCGTCCACTTCATCGGCAGCGGTTTGCGGTTCTGGCGGCGCCTCATCCTCCTCGACCGCGTCGGGCGGCATGGGCAACTGGTCCAGCGGGATGATCGGCAGTTCATCCACATCATCGTCAGCCGGGGCAGGTTCGTCGTCATTGGTCCCCGACAGGGCCGGGCCAAGGGCAAAACCGGCAAGCGCCAGGCCAAGGATTCCGATAAGCGGCAGCATGATCAACCCCGTAACATTGGCCAGACAAAGCGCCCGGAACAGGTCGAGTCGGGGCAGGGCCATCGAAAACATAGCATGAACATAACCCGTTGCGCGCCACTATCGGCTGAATTGGTTAATGGCGTTCAGGCCCCCGCCGGCCAGGGCACCGGCTGGCGGGCATAGCTGACATACAGCGGGTGCTGCGGATGGCCGTCGCGGGTCAGGGCCAGCACCTGTGGCACCACCCCCGCCGCACGGATCATCCGTTCCACCGCCGCGCCACGCCCCAGATGCGCACCATGGGTGCCCCAGGCGGCAATCACCGCATCGGCCCAGGTCAGGCTGTCCACGATTGCCGCATCGTTGCCGGGGCCGACCGGGTCTGTCGCCGCTTTCATCCGGCGCGGATCGGTGGCGCGGAAGGCAAAGATGTTCACCACCCGCAAGCCACCGTAGCCCAGCGCCGTCGCGCGCCGCTGGCAGCGTTCAACCGTCGGATCGTTCTGCACCTCGGTCGCGGTCGAGGGGTTGAGCATCACGAACAGCGCCCGCCGCCCCTGTGGCTGCCAGACCCTCGTCAGCAGATAACGATGCTGTTCGTCGGGCGCGTAAACGGCGGTCGACATCTGGGTCAACGTGGCATGGTGGCGTGTCAGCATCGGCAATCCGCTGTCCGGGTTTAAGTCTGTGTTTGAGTCGGGCCCGCCCGATCACGCGGGCGCGATTCTACGCCTTTGGGCGGCGGCCCTGGGGGGGGTACGTCGGGACCACCCGATCACGCGGGCGCGATACCTGCAAGGGCGGCGACCAGAGTGCGGATGTCGGCCCCGATCCCGGCACGGTCGCTGGCGGCCTCGGCCACGCCCTTGGCCGCGTGAAAGATCAGCCGCGCCTGCCGGTCATTACCCAGCAACGCGGCCATGTTGTGGATCAGCGCGTCGTCCAGCGCTGCGGCCTGATCGCGGACGCGGTCGCGGTTGGCCAGCAGATCGGCGGCAAAGGCCGAGGCGCGGACAAGGTCGTGAAACAGCCCGTGCTTGGCCACCAGGGCGGCGGCGATCCGGTCGGCAACCGGGCCAGGGGCCGCAAGCGCGGTGAACGCCGCGTCGCGCAGCCGGTCCAGCACAACCTGCGCCACGGCGGCGAAAACCGCGTCCTTGTCGGGGAAATAGCCATACAAAGTGACCTTGGACAGGCCGGCCGCTGCGGCCACCCCCTCCATCGTGGCACCGCGATAGCCGGTGGCCAAGAACACCTGCAGCGCCGCCGCCACGATCCGGGCGCGGCGGGCGGCCTTCAACGGGGACAGGATCGGTTGCGGTGCGTTCACGCGACGTCCTTGCCAATAAATGAACGATATATTATGAAAGCGTTCAATTCGTAACATAAGCGAGTCGCATGATGCAGCACAAGGTCCTTGTTACCGGCGCGACCGGGTTCATCGCGGGCCATACCATCGTCCAGCTATTGGCGGCGGGGCACGATGTCCTGGCCACCGTCCGCGACCCTGCCCGCGCCGATCGGGTGGCGCATCTGCGCGCCTTGCCGGGGGCGGACCGGCTGACGCTGGCCGGTGCCGATCTGACCGCACCCGATCCGTTCGGCGCGCTGACGGATGTGGATGCGGTGCTGCACATGGCGTCGCCCTATGCGGTCAACGTGGCAGATCCGCGGCGCGATCTGGTGACGCCTGCGGTGGAAGGCACGCTGTCGCTGCTGCGCGCCGCCGCACGCAGCCCGCGGGTACGGCGGGTGGTACTGACATCGTCCATGGCGGCGATCACCGACGAACCCGATGGCCGTATGCTGACCGAGGCGGACTGGAACACCCGGTCCAGCCTGACCCGCAACCCCTATTACTTTTCCAAGGCACAAGCCGAGCGCGCCGCCTGGGATTTCATGACCCGGGAAAAGCCGGGTTTTGATCTGGTGGTGCTGAACCCGTTTCTGGTGATCGGCCCCGCGCATACGGCTGACATCAACACCTCGAACCAGACGTTTGTGGACATGGCGCGCGGCACCTATCCGGCGGTGATGGCGCTGGACTGGGGCGTGGTCGATGTGCGCGACGTGGCGGCGGCGCATCTGCTGGCGATGACCAACCCGCAGGCCAAGGGGCGCTATATCGTGGCGGCGGGCAATCTGACCATGACGCAGGCGGTGGCGCAGATGCGGGCGGGGGGCTATGGCCGCCGCCTGCCGCGCCTGAACCTGACCGGGGCCTTCGGCACCGCGCTGATGAAACTGGCCAGCCGCACCCAGCCTGCGGGCACCGGCAGCTATCTGCGCACCCATCTGGGCCGCCATCCAAGGTTCGACAACAGCCGCTCGCAAAGCGAGCTGGGCCTGACCTATCGCAGCCCGCAGGCCGCGCTGGCCGATACCCTGTCCGATCTGGTGCGCTGGGGGCATCTGGACAAGGCCTGAGCAGAGGCCGCCTGCTGCTGCCGGTTCGCCAAGACGTTGGCAATGACGCGCCATCCCGAGACCGACTGTCGGCCGGATCGGGATCCGTCCGTCCTTACCGGGGCGGACGGACAGGCGTCCCTCGGTCGGACCCAATCTGATCGACGCGACGGGGCAAGTGGGCAGTCCCCCGCGCGCTGGCTTGGTCTTGCAACCGACCGTGTCGCAACCTTTGCCCACGCTGTCGGCATCAGGATGCGGGCCGGGGCGCTGATCTTGCCCTTGCGCTACATCGCGCCCGGCAGGGTGATCTGCAGCTTGATGTCCGATGGCCGCGCTTCGGCCGCACGTTCGAACGCGGCGATGCTGTCGGCAAAGCGATAGGTGGCGGTGATCAGGGGCAAGAGGTTCACCTTGCCCGACGCGATCAGCGCCAGCGCGCGGTCGAATACGTTGGCATAGCGAAAGACAGTTTCGATCCGGATTTCGCGCGCGATGGCGGCGCTGACGTCGAAGGGCACCTTGCCGGGCGGCAGGCCGATCAGCACCACCGCTCCACCGGGACGGGGCAGGCGCAGGATGTCGTCATAGACGCGGGGTGCCCCGCTCGCCTCGAACACCAGATCGGCACCCCAGCCGCCGGTATGGGCGGCGACGGCGTCGGGCAGGCTGTGGGTGCTGACGTTGACCGGAATGATCCCCGCATACCCCCCCGCGATGGCCAGCTTTTCCCCGCTTGGGTCAGAGATGATGACCCTGCTGCACCCGCCCGCGAGTGCGGCCAAGGCGACCATGATCCCGATGGTCCCGGCCCCCGTCACCACCGCCACATCGCCCGGCACGATCCGGGCCCGGGCGGCGGCCTGCATGCCGACGGCAAAGGGTTCGACCATCGCGCCTTCGGCAAAGCTGACCGCATCGGGCAGACGGTAGGTGAACGCCGCCGGGTGCACCACATGGGGCGTCAGGATGCCGTGATCGGGCGGGGTGGCCCAGAAAGTTACCGAAGGGTCCACGTTGTAGATGCCCAGTTTCGCCGCGCGCGATGACAGATCGGGCACCCCCGGCTCCATGCAGACGCGGTCGCCGATCTGCAGGCCGGTGACGCGTTGCCCAAGGGCAACCACGGTGCCGGCACCTTCATGCCCCAGCACCATCGGCGCGCGCAGGATGAAATCGGCGATCCGTCCGTTCTTGTAATAATGCACGTCGCTGCCGCAGACGCCCACCGTATGGACGGCGATCCTGACATCATCCGGGCCGACCTGATCGGGCAAGGCGATGTCGCGGATCGCCAGAACGCCGACGCTCTCCAGAACCAGGGCCTGCATGGTGTCCTCCTGCCGGATCAGCCTGCCCTGCCGCCGCAGGTTCGGCAAGGGTGCCAGGCTGACCGGTCGGGATCAGCCATAGCTGACCTCGACCATCTGATGCCCGCGCAGACGGGGCACCACAAAGCTGACCCGCCCTGCGGCCTGCTGAAACGGCAGCGCGCTGCCTGCGGGCACCAGGGTGACGGCGGCCACCCTGCCATGCGTGGCCATGTCCACCGCCACATCGCGCAGCGTGACCAGATCCTGCACCGGCTGGATCGGCTGGCCGCCCAGGGTGCCACGCAAGGCGGGGGTGGCGTGCAGCAGGTGCAGGATGTCGCTGCCCCGCGCCGCCGCATGGCGCAGCGTCACCCGCCCGGCGCGGGGCAAGCCGACCTTGACCATCCGGGGCCGCCCCAGCGCAAAGGCGATGGCGTTTTCGGCGATTTCCAGCATCGCGACGGCCCCGGCCTGATGATAACAGCCAAACAGCGGATGCGCCATCCAGGTGAACCCGCCCTTGGTCACTCCGGCGGCAAAGCCGTTCGGATCAGGCTGGCTGGGTGCATTCACATGGCCGGAAAAATGCCGGGGCGTGCGGTCGAAATACGGATCGTGGACATCGCCCAGCGACTGGCCGTCCGTCACCGCGATCTGTTCGGAGGGTTGGTACATGAACAAGGGATCGTTCACGCCGTCAGCCCGCAGCGCCGGGGCGGGCAGCAGGTAATCGCCCCCCGCCATGCCCGACGTGCCGGCCCATGTCGCGCCCACGTCAAGGGCGCAGGTGCCATCCGCCATCAGCCCGCTTTTGCCGGTCATCAGCACCCGCCCGCCGCCCGCCACATAGGACGCGATCCGGCCCTGCAGGGCGGCGTCGACGGTCACCGCATCGGGCAGGATCAGCAGGGCATAGCGGGCAAAGTCGCTGTCCAGATCCAGCACGTCAAAGCTGAACTGGCCTTCCAGCAGCACCCGCACCGCGCCTTCGTCCGCAATCGTGTTGCGGTCGGCCCGGCCCGACAGGCCCTTTTGCCGCACCGCTTCCAGGCTCAGCAGCCCGATTTCGGCATGGTTGGTGGTGCCGTCGCACCAGGGTTCGCGTTCGGCGACCCAGGCATAGGCCGGCGCGATCACCGCCATCGTGCTGGCGTCGATCCGCGCCGTGGGGTGCAGGTGGTCCCCGATGGAACAGCGCGCCCCCTGCGCGATCATCGCCGCGCATTCATAAATCAGCGCGTCGGGTTTCTTGTAGCCGCCAACCTCGCCCCACAGCCAATGGAACTTGCCGGTCATGCCCAGGAACGGCAGGCCCATCTGTTCGACATAGCGCGCGCTCAGCGGGAAATGGTCATAGCCCCAGCCGGCGGTCGGCAGGCTTTCCAATTCCAGATGCGTATAGAAACGGTGGTAATGGTCGCGCAGCCCGCGCCGGATATGGCCCGAGTTGAAGAACAGCGGCATGTTGGCGTCATGTTTGCGCACCGCTGCGTTGACCCGCTCGAAATAGGTCTGCACGGCGATGGCGGAAAACCGGTCGCGGTCGGCGCTGGCGGTCCAGTCCAGGCCAGCCGCATCCATCCCGCGCCTGGCCGCCTCGGACACCGATTGCAGCTGGAACGAGATGTCCATGAAGATGCCGTCGCCATCGGGATAGCGGGCCATCACCTCTTCGACCTGGGCGCACAGATAGTCCAGATAGCCCGAGGCATAGTCCAGATAGGCCCAGCCCGGATCGCCGGGGCTGCGCGACACATGCGGCAGGCTGCCATCGGGGGCGACGATGCGCCATTCGGGATGGGTGATCGCGGCATGTTCATCCCAGGTCGCGGTCAGGTAGATCACCGCGTTGATGCCCTTGGCGTGCAGCGCGTCGATCTGGGCGCGCAGCAGATCAAAGCCAAGGCCGGGATGCATCTGCCCAACAGTGGTCGGGTGATAGGACACACCGTGATGGCATTTGGAAAACACCGTCACGCTGTCGACATGGGCATCCTGGAACGCCTGCCCGAACACCTCGGCGTCAAAGGCGCTGCCGATGCCGGGGATCAGCGGGCTGGTGTGGAAATCCAGATGGACCTGGCGGTATCGCAAGGCGGGGGTTTTCGGCATGGGGTGATCCTCAGACATAGGTGACGGCCACCATCTGGTGCCCCCGCACGGTGGGGACGGTAAAATGCAGCCGCCCGCCGCTGACCTGATGCGGCAGGGCGGTTCCTTCGGGCGCAAGCGTGACCGAGGCGACAGTGCCCGCCGCCGCCATGTCAACGTCGATGGCGTGCAGGGTGATCAGATCCTGGATCGGCTGGATGTTGGACCCGCGCAGATTGCCGCGCAGCGCGGGCGTGGCGTGCAGCAGATGCACCACATCGCGGTTCTGGCCCGGCTGATGGCGCAGCGTCACGCGTCCGGCGCGCGGCAGCGTGGTGGTGATGCGGCGCGGGCCGTCCAGCGCCGCGCGGATCACCTGTTCGGCAATCTCGAGCATCGCGACCGCACCCGCCCGTTGGTAGCAACTGAAGATCGGATGGGCGAGGATGGTGAACCCGCCCTTGACCACTCCGGCAGCAAAACCGTTCGGCGCGGGCTGGCTGGCCGCGTTCACATGCCCCGAGAAATGCCTGGGCGTGCGGTCGAAATAGGGATCGAACACCTCGCCCAGCGCGGTGCCGGTGGTGACGCGGATCTGTTCGGACGGAATATACATGAACAAGGGATCGTTCACCCCCTCGGCCCGCAGGCCCGGCACCGGCAGCAGGAAATCGCCCCCCGCCATAGCCGATGTGCCGGCCCAATCGGCCCCGACATCAAACAGGAACCGCCCGTCGCGCAGGCCGCTTTTGCCGGTCAGCAGAACACGGCCACCGGTTGCCACATAGGCGTCGATCTTGGCCTTCAGCGCGTCATCGACCACGATCATGTCCGGCAGGATCACCAGCCGATAGCCGTCCAGCGCACTGTCCAGGTCGATCACGTCAAAGGCGAACTGACCTTCCAGCAGTGTCCGCACGCCGCCATGGTCGGGCCCGTCATGGCGATTGTCCATCTGGCCGGGAATGCCGACCAGACTGGGCCGCGACGCGGCCTCGGCGCTCAGGAATGCGATGTCGGCGCGGTTGACGGTATCGATGGCCCAGGGCTCGCGGTCTTCCACCCATTTATAGGCCGGGGCGATCACTGCCATGGTCGATGCGTCGATGGCGGCCGTCGGATGCAAATGATCGCCGATGGAACAGCGCGCGCCGTGTGCCAGCATCGCGCCGCATTCATAGACCAGCGCATCGGGTTTCTTGTAACCGCCGACCTCGCCCCAATGGTAATGGAATTTGCCGGTCATGCCCAGAAACGGGATCGGCAGCTTGTCGACATAGCGCGCGCTCAGCGGGAAATGGTCATAGCCCCAGCCGGCGGTGGGCAGGCTCTCTACCTCCAGATGGGTGTAATGCTGCAGGTAATGCTGCCGGGTGCCGCGCCGGATGTGGCCCGAGTTGAAGTAGAGCGGCATTGTCGGGTTGTGTTTGCGCACCGTGCCGCGCACGCGTTCAAAGAACTCCTCCACCATCTGGCCCATGAAGCTGTGGCGATGGCCGTCGTCGGTCCAGTCCAGCCCCTGCGCCGTCATTCGCGCCTGGGCATGGGCGGATACCGACGGCAGTTGAAAACAGATATCCATGAAGATGCCGTCGCCATCGGGATAGCGCAGCATGATCTCGTCCACCTGCGCGCACAGGTAATCGACATAGGGCGTCGAATAATCCAGGAACGCCCAGCCCGCCCCGTTGGGCGTGGTCAGAAACCGCGGGCTGCCGCCTTCGGGGCTGACGGTGCGCCATTCGGGATGGGTGGTGGCGGCAAGCTCGTCCCAGGTGGCAGTGGTATAGACCGGGGCATTGATCCCCACCGCATGCAGCGCGTCGATCTGGCCGCGCAGCAGGTCGAAATCCAGCCCCGGATGCATCTGGCCCACATCGGTCGGGTGATAGGAATAGCCGTGATGGCATTTGGAAAACACCGTCACGCTGTCCGCATGTGCGGCCTTGAACGCATTGCCGAATGCCGCCGCATCAAAGCGGGTGCCAATGCCGGGAATGCCGCCATTGGTGTGAAAGTCCAGGTGAATCTGACGATAACGCATGAGAACGCTCATTTCTGTTGGGTCTGGGGCCAGGCGATTGCCTGGTCGGATGGGTCGAACAGATAGACGGCGCGCGGGTCGATGCCGATGCGCAGCGGGTCGCCGTGACGGGCGGTGATCTGGCGGGTGCGGTGGACGGCGAAATAACCTTCGTGGCTTTCGCTATCAAAGGCGCGCAAGCGGCCGCCGTTCAGATACAACAGCGTCTCGCGCCCCAGGCTTTCGATCACCGCAATGGTGCCGTTCAGCACCCAGCCGACGGCGGGATCATCCGCGAACGCCTCGGGCCGGATGCCGATGGTGACGGCATCTCCGGCCTTCACGCCCCCTTCGGACACGACGACATCCAGCGTCCCGTCCAGCCCCTCGGCCCGCAAGGTCACGCCACTGGCGGTCAGCGCCACGACCTGCGCGCGGACAAAGTTCATCCGCGGGCTACCAAGGAAACCGGCGACAAAGCGGTTGGCGGGGCGGTTGTACAGATCCAGCGGCGGGCCGACCTGTTCGACCTGGCCATCGTTCAGCACCACGATGCGGGATGCCATCGTCATCGCCTCGGTCTGGTCATGGGTCACATAGACCATCGTCGCCCCCAGTTCGGCATGCAGCCGCCCCAGTTCCACCCGCATCTGGCTGCGCAGCGCGGCGTCCAGATTGGACAGGGGTTCGTCGAACAGGAACACGTCCGGCGCGCGGGTGATCGCGCGGCCGATGGCGACGCGCTGTTTCTGGCCGCCCGACAGCGCCTTTGGCTTTTTGTCCAGTTGCGCCTCGATCCGCAGGATCTGGGCGGCGCGGGTCACGGCGGCCTCAATCTCGGCTTGGGGGCGGCCCGCGATGCGCAGGGCGAACCCCATGTTCTGGCGCACCGTCATATGCGGATACAGCGCATAGTTCTGGAACACCATCGCCACGCCCCGGTCGGACGGCTCGTCGCCGGTGATGTCGCGCCCGTTGATCCGGATCGTGCCCGAGGTGACGGTTTCCAGCCCGGCAATCGCGCGCAGCAGGGTGGATTTGCCGCAACCAGACGGGCCGACCATCACCACGAACTCGCCCGCGCCGACAGCAAAGGACACGTCGCGGATCGCCTGAAAGGCGCCGTAATCCTTGACCAGACGGCTGATTTCCAGTTCGGCCATGCCTGCCCCTATTTGCCCAGGCCGGCCAGCGACCGGACAAAGTATTTCTGCGCTGCGACAAAGATCGCCAGGATCGGCAGGATCGCAATCGACAGCCCCGCCATGATCGCGGGCCAGTCCGAGGTGAACTCTCCCCCCAGTTGGATGATGCCGACCGGCAGCGTCTTGACCGCCGGGCTGGTCAACATCAGCAGCGCCAGCACGAATTCATTCCACAAGAACACCGCCTGAAAGATTGCCGCCGATGCGATGGCCGGCCCCGACAATGGCAGGATCACCGAAAAGAACGTCCGTATCCGCGAACAACCATCCAGGCGGGCGGCCTCCTCCAGCTCGCGCGGGAAATCAAGAAAGAAGGCGTAGAACAGGATCGTGGTGAACGGCACGCCATAGGCGGCATAGGGCAGCACGATCGCCGCGCGCGAATTCAGCATGCCGGCGGCCGAGATCATCTGGTAGAGCGGCACCAGCACCGCCTGCACCGGCACCGCAAAGCCCGCGACGATCAGCAGATACACCAGCTTCAGCCAAAAGCTGTCCGAGCGTGCCAGCGCATAGGCCGCCATCCCGCTGACCACCACGACCAGCCCGACCGACGCGCCGGTGACCAGCGTGGAGTTCACCAGGAACTGGCCCATCCCAACGCCCCAGGCACGTTCGAACGCGGCAAACGTCCAGGCGCCGGGCAGGCCCAGCGGGTCCATGAACAATTCGCGTCTGGTCTTGAAGCTGGCCAGCACCATCCACAGCAGCGGCAGCATGACAAACAGCGACCACAGGCTGACAAAGCCGTACATCAGCACTTTGGCGCGGGTAAAGCGGGGCATGTCGCCGGTCATCGCATCAGGCCCGCCGCGATACGCGCAACTGGAACCAGCCCAGCGCGACGGCAATCGCCAAAAGCACGACCGAAATCGCGTTGGCATAGCCCATGTTGCCCAGATTGAACGCCTGCAGATAGATATAGGTGCCCAGCACCTGGGTCGCGTTGGCGGGCCCGCCCTGGGTGGTGGCATAGATCAGGTCGAACACCTTGAACCCGCCGATGGTGGTGATCAGCACCGCCACGATCAGCACGTTGCGGATCGACGGCAGGGTGATGTGGCGGAACGCGGTCAGCCCGCGCGCACCGTCCAGCGCTGCGGCCTCGTACAACTCTTTTGGAATGCCCTGCAGCCCCGCCAGGATCAGCACCATCATGAAGCCGGTATATTGCCAGCAGGCAATCATCAGCACCATCCAGATCGAGATGTTGGGATCGCCCAGCCAGCCCCGTTGCGGCGGCGTCAGGCCCACCGCATTCAGGATCGCATTCAGCGCGCCGACATTGGGGTCAAGGATCACGCCCCAGATCAGGGCTACGGCCACCGCCGACACCACCATCGGCGCAAAGATGATGGTGCGGAACACCGTGCTGGCGCGGGGCAGGCCACGGTCCAGGATCGCGGCCAGGATGGTGCCGATGCCGACCTGAAACACGATGGAACCGCCGACGATGATCAGGTTGTTGCGCAATGCGGTCCAGAAGATCGGGTCGGACGCCAGGCGGATGTAGTTGTCCACCCCGGCAGGATCCCAGGCGCGGCTGGTGATGCCAAAGGTAAAGAACGACCCGGCAATCGCCATGATGGCGGGGATGAAGATGAACACGGCGCACAGGCCCAGCGCGGGGGTCAGCAGGATCAGGGCGCTGGCCCGGGCGGAATACTGGGTCCGCCGTGGCGCGTCCCTGGCGGCAACCGTTCGTGCTGACACCGCACCCGTCATGTCCGGCTGGCCTTTTGCATGGGGGTCACTGCGGCAACGGGTTGACCCGGCGGGGGGAGAATGCCCGCCGGGTCGCCCTCAGACCGATGGTGTCACTGCATCGCCGCTTTGGCCGCAAGGGCCGCCGCGCGGATGGAGTCCATCGCCTGTTGCGGTGTCATGGTGCCGTTCAGGATTTCCACCCCGGCATCCAGATAGGCATTGGCGACCGAGGCTTCGACCTCGACGTCGATCACGTTGTACTGCACGGCCAGCGACGCCATGTCGGCGGCGACCCATTTGAACTGCGCGGTGGCGTTTTCCAGCGTGTCCAGCAGCGACGGATCGGATGGCAGCGCGCCGCGCATTTCGGCAAAGATCGCCGCCTGTTCGGGCGAGGTCAGAAAGCTGATCCATTCCACCGCTTCTTGCGGGTGCCGGGTCTGCGCAGCCACTTGCAGGCCCTGCGGCACCACCATGTTGGAATTGCCGTCGCTGGCCCCGCCTTCGATCGGGGGAAAGCGGAACAGCGTATAGTCGGTATAGCCTTCGCCGTCGAAAATGCTCATGCACCACGACCCGCAAAAGATCATCGGCGAGATCTGGGACGAGAACATCGTGCGCGACACTTCGGGCGAGGTGGCGTTGGGCGCGTCCTGGAAACAGCCGGCATCCTGCAGTTCCAGCACCTTTTCCCAGGCAGTGACATAGCCCGGATTGGTGAACAACTGATCGTCGGCGGCGCTTAAACTGTAATCGGCGCGCAGTGCGTCGTTGCCCATCACCCGTTCGTTCAGCAAGGTAATGTAATGGTTCATCTTCCAGCGTTCCGAATTGCCCAGCGGGATCGGCACGATGGCGGGGTCGATGGCGCGGATGTCGCGGCACAGGCCCAGCAGCCCGTCGAAGGTCGTCGGCACGGCCAGGCTGTGGTCGGCAAAGAACGCGGTGTCATAGTAGAAATACTTGGTGACGGCATCGGTCGGTGCGCCATAGATGCGGCCATCCACGCTGAACGTGTCCAGCCAGCTTTGCGCCAGGGTGGTGCCGAACTGGCCCGGCTGCATGGCCAGGTCGGTGATGTCCAGCGCCAGCCCGTCGCGCACCAGCCGCGCACTATCCTCGCCCGCCCAGTTGAAGAACACGTCGGGCGGCTCTGATCCGACCAGCGCCACCTGAATCGCGGTCTTGTAGGCCTCGTTCGGGGTTTCCTGGAATGCGATGGTGACGTTGGGATGCAACACCGTGAACGCCTCGGCGGCCTGGGCGATGAATTCGGGGTAATTGGGGTTCACCAGCGCCCACATGGTGATGGTCACATCGTCCTGCGCCGCGGCGATGCCGGGGGCAAAGGCCCCGATGGTCAATAGCCCGGCCATGGCAGCGCCTGAAAGCCTGCGCGTCAGTGACCTTTGGTTGTCATGCGTCATGTCGTCCTCCCGTCTGGATATGTCCGTGCCTTGCGCCGGGCCAATCGCGTGCGCGTGGCGTTTCCCACTGACCGCGGACCTCCTCAAACCCGCAGCCAGTACGTCCGGTTCTGGTTCAACCACCCACAGCCACCTTGTCGCGGATATAGCAATCGAACCGGTTCGATATGTCGAATGACGCATGAAGCCCCGGCCTGTGTCAAGCAGCGTTTGCGCGAAATTCATGCTGCAACTGCAAACAGCCAATGAATACAATGTCAGTGGCCCTGACCTTTGGCAGGTCGTGCTGGGCCAACCTTGCACAAGTGGCCGGAAACTGGCACAAAACCACCCAGCCTGCCGAAAGGGTTCGATCACCGATGTCCACCATCCGCGATGTGGCGCGCCTTGCCGGCGTGTCGATCTCGACCGTGTCGCTGACGCTGAACGAGCCTGCGCGGGTCAGCCCCGAGACCCGGTCCAAGGTGGGCGACGCCGCCCGCGCCGTCGGCTACACCGCCAACCCGATTGCGCAAAGCCTGAAACGCGGGCGGTCGCGGCTGATCGGGGTGGTGCTGTCGGATGTAACCAACCCGTTCTTTGGCAATCTGCTGCATCAGATCGAACGCTTTGCGATGGCGGCGGACTATCTGGTGATCCTGTCGGACACCGCCGGCAGCGAGGCGAACGAAAAGGCGATCCTGACCCATCTGAGCAATCAACTGGTGTCGGGCATCGTGCTGCAGCCCTGCGGGCATTATCGCGGCGCGGCGGACCATATTGCCGGGCTGGCGATGCCGTTCGTCTTGTTCGATCACAAGCAGACCGGGATCAGCAGCGATTATGTCGGCACCGACAATGTGCTGGCCAGTGCGATGCTGACCGAACATCTGATCCGGCTGGGCCATACGCGGATCGGCTATATCGGCGGCACGGCGGGGCTATACACCGCCGAGCAGCGGCGGCAGGGCTTTGTCGACACGATGCGCGCCTCGCAGGTGCCGGTGGACCCGGCGCTGATGCTGGACGGGCGCTATGCTGGCGAGCATGGGTACGAAGCGGCGATGCGGCTGATGACGATGTCGGCACACCGGCCCACGGCGATTCTGGCAGCCAGCAACGTGATGGCGCTGGGCGCGCTGCAGGCCTGCAACGATCTGTCGGTGGCCTGCCCGGATGACGTGTCGCTGGCCGGGATCGACGATGTGCCCTGGTCGGCGGTGATCCGCCCCCGCATCACCATCGCCGCGCAGCCGGTGCAGGACATGGCCCGCGCCGCGATCGGCCTGCTGCTGGCCCGGATCAGCGCCGCCGACCCCGCCGCAATCCCGTTCCAGGATGTGATCATGGCACCCAAGCTGATCCTGGGCACCTCGACCCGGCCGCCGTCGGTGCATTGACCCTGCTACACCGACACCGTCCGCCGCAGCGCGTCTCGGTCGAGTTCCGCCTTGGACCCCGCCAGCTGCACCGCGCCGCGCCGCAACACATAGAACTGATCCGCCAGCCCATAGGCAAAGTCGAAATATTGTTCGACCAGCACGATGGCCATGTCGCCCCTGCCTTTCAGATAGGTGATCACCCGCCCGATCTGCTGGATGATGTTGGGCTGGATGCCCTCGGTCGGCTCGTCCAGCAACAGCACCTTTGGCCGCATGATCATCGCCCGCGCGATGGCCAGTTGCTGTTGCTGGCCGCCCGACAGATCGCCGCCGCGCCGGTGCGTCATTTCCTTCAGCACCGGGAACAGGCCATAAATCTCGTCAGGGATCCGATGGTCGGCCTTGGGCAGCAGGGCAAAGCCGGTCTCCAGATTTTCCCGCACGCTCAGCAGCGGAAAGATCATTCGCCCCTGCGGCACCACGGCCAGCCCGCGCCGCGCCATTGCCTGCGGCGGTTCGCGGCCCACCACCGCGCCGTCCAGCGTGACCGTGCCGCCCGAGCGCAGATGCGTGCCCGCCAGCGCCTTGAGCAGGCTGGTCTTGCCCACACCATTGGTGCCCATCACGCAGGTCACCTGCCCCGCCAGCGCGGCAAAGTCGATGCCGTGCAGGATCTGGCTGCCGCCATAATGCAGGGTAAGCCCTTGTGCCGTCAGCATCATCCGCGCCCCAGATAAACTTCGACAACTTGCGCGTTTTGCGTGACATGGTCCAGCGACCCTTCGGCCAGCACCGCGCCTTCGTGCAGAACCGTCACCTTGCAGTTCAGCCGCCGCACGAAATCCATGTCATGTTCGACCACCACCACCGCCCGCGTCCGCGCCAGATCGACCAGCAGTTTGGTCGTATGTTCGCGTTCCGCCAGCGTCATCCCCGCCGCCGGTTCATCCACCAGCAGCAGTTGCGGTTCCTGCGCCAGCAGCATCCCGATTTCCAGCCATTGCTTTTGCCCGTGGCTCAACTCGCCCGATTTGCGCGGCAGGGCGTCCTTCAGTCCCACCTCGGTCGCCAGCGCCTGCACCCGGTCCCGGTCGCCCTGCGCCTCGCGCCAGAACAGCACGCGCCATGGCGCACGCTGCGCCTTCAGCGCCATGGTCAGGTTTTCGGCGACGGTCTGATCCTCGAACACCGTCGGGCGCTGAAACTTGCGCCCCACGCCGGCGCGGGCAATCTCGGCCTCGGACAGTGACAGCAGCGAAATCGAGCGGTCGCCAAAGGTGACGCTGCCGCTGTCGGGGCGGGTCTTGCCGGTGACGATGTCCATGAACGTGGTCTTGCCCGCGCCGTTCGGCCCGATGATGGCGCGCAGTTCCCCCGCCTCGATATTGAAGGACAGGTTGTTGATCGCGCGAAAGCCGTCAAAGCTGACCGAGACACCCGACACCTCCAGCAGCGCGGTCATGGCTGGCCCTCGCGTTCCTGCAAGGCGCCCTGATCGGGGCCAAGCGGCGCGCCCTTGCGATCCGGGCTGCGCATCCCGCGCGCCAGGTCGAACAAGCCGCCGATGCCCTTGGGGGCCAGCAGCGTGACCAGCACAAACGACAGGCCCAGCAGCACCGTCCACCAATCCACCCAGTTGATCGTGTAGACCCCCAGATTGACCGGCGGCGCGCGGCCCCCGGTGAACCAGCTTGACAGAAGCGACACGAACGCCGCCCCGATCACAGCGCCATACAGCCGCCCGCGCCCGCCGATGGCGACCCAGACGGCCAGATAGATCGATGCGATCGGGGCCAGTTCGGCGGGGTTGATGATGCCCGCCTGGGGGTAATACAGCGCGCCCGCGATGGCGGCGATGACGGCGGTCAGGGTGAACACGAACAGCTTGTACCCCTCGACCGAATAGCC
>Ga0105046_10005040_pt1 | contig 20934 bp, 20 predicted proteins | sample MAT03_FD_78385 | JGI IMG/M metagenome (GOLD analysis project Ga0105046, IMG submission 78385) | Freshwater microbial communities from Lake Fryxell liftoff mats and glacier meltwater in Antarctica - MAT-03 (megahit assembly) | ecosystem: Environmental > Aquatic > Freshwater > Ice > Liftoff...
CAATTCTCCCGCATAGAAGACTTAACGCCTCTTCATCTCACCGTACATCCTAGCCAGTTTCGACATCCGCTCCGCGAAGCTATAGCGGGTTTCGACCACCTGCCGGCCAGCCGCCACATACCTCATTTGCAAATCCGCGTCAGCGAGAATTTTTCGCAGGGCATCGGCCATCTGCTCCACGGAGCCGGGTTCGACCAGTTCACCGGTCTGGCCATGCGTAACCAGTCGAGGCACGCCGTTCACTCGCGTGGCAACGACGGATACTTCCATCGCCATTGCTTCCAGCAAAACATTCGGCAAGCCTTCGCGATAACTGCTCAACGCATAAACCTCCATCGATTCGTACAGCGGTATCAGGTCCGAACGATAGCCGAGCAGGCGTATGCGCTCCTCTCGCTTTAGATCGGTGATGAGCCGAGTGAGTGCATCGTGCTCCGGCCCTTCTCCTGCGACGAAGAGATGAACATCCATCCCATTTGTCAGCAAGCGATCGACGGCCCGGATGAGTATGTCGAACCCCTTTTCAGTAGAGAGCCTGCCGACGGCACCGATGGTCAGACCCTCGGGAAAGCCCAACGCGGCCCGAGCCTCACGCGTCGTTCGTGTTCGTCGAAACACATTTCCATCAATGCCGTTCTCAAGCAACTCGCACCGCGATTTCGCCACGCCTGCTCGACGACACTCACGCACGAGATCTTCGGACACACAGATTACCTTCTCGTAGTAGCGCAAGCACGCGCGATCGATTCCATAGTAGATTGGCGTCTTGCGCGTGCGATGGACCCAGCCGTGGGCCGTGGTCACGAGCCGCATCGGATGAAATCGCTTGAGCACCAGGCCGAGTGCATTGGTTTTGTAATCGTGCCCGTGCCAGGCCCATACACGTTCCCGGCGACAAATCTCGATGAGACGCGGGATCACTCGCCAATCCAGCGGCCCACGATCGGCGACGGATATCAACGAAGTACCCGCAACTTCAGCTTTCCGCCGAAGCACCTCGAAGCCGGGGTCATCCGGATCGTGTAGATAGGCACACAGCATTCGATAGCCATGTCTGGCAAGAAACGGCGGCGAGTTGATGAGTGTCTTGTCCGGCCCGCCGCCCGAACCGCTGAGCACGCGGGCATCGAGAATCGTGGGTGGGATGTGCGACATCAGTTGAGTGAACTGCCAGAGTTGGGAATGATAGAGGAACCAGTCTCCCCCTTCCTTTTTAGGGAAGGGGCCGGGGGTTAGGTCCAAACGCGCACACGCTCCCTCAATCCAGCCGGCAACCGTTCATCGACCAGTTTCTGCACGTCGACTGGCTCCTCGCGGCTGGTGACGTGCATGGCGATGATCAGTTCGTTGCGGAACCGCCCAGCACGTTCGACGAAGTCATCAAGATGCAGGTGACCAAAAGCATGGATGCGCTCTCGTGAATGTTCGGCGCGGACGAACGACATCTCGACGATCAGCACCTTGGCGTCATAGAGAGCAGGCTCGGATTCCAGCCCGGCAGGCCCCGTGTCGCCTGTGTAGCAAACCATCGGCACGGAAATCGGAGCGGTGACGGCGGTTCCCGCTTCCCGCAATTGCTTGAGTTGATCACCGGGAAGGCCAAGATATTCTTCTTTCAGTTTGTGCCGTCGTTCCCAGACCAGATAGCCCCGCGAAGGGACCGGGTGGGCGGTTGCAAAGGCGGAAACGGAATGCGATTCGTCGATGGATACTTCGTCGCCAGGCTTCATGCCGATGAGCGTGCAAGTGAGTTGACCCCGATCCAGAGCTTCCCAGGCCTTAAGTAAGTTGCGAACGTCGTCCACGATCTCGACAGGGACATGGATAGTTGGTGGCGGAAATTTCAGCATGGCCCGGCGAGCGAGCAAGGCGGGCAGTGCCAGCAGATGATCGATGTGGCCGTGCGAGACAAACCAGTTCGCGGTGTGGGTGAAGTCCCAGGGAATGGCCCCGAGGTCGAAGCCGAGCCGCAGTTCGGGAATGCGCCAGTAGCTCGCAATGCCGGCCCGAGACCAGCCTTCAATAGTTAAACCGCCGACACGGTGCGACCGGTAGGGGGCGTTCTCGATTCGCGGTGTCGTTTCGGGCATCTTGGCAGGTCGTGAGGAAGATCGTCGAGTGAACGATAATATAAGGGAGAATTGGAGGTGCGTATGCAACCGCTTGTTGGCATCATCATGGGCTCGAAGTCCGATTGGGAAACTCTCTCCCACGCGGCCGACACTCTTACCCAATTAGGTGTCCTCCACGAAGTGCGTGTGGTTTCCGCCCATCGCACGCCCGACCTTCTCTTCGAATATGCCAGCACCGCAGAGGCGCGAGGCCTGCAAGTGATCATCGCCGGTGCCGGCGGCGCGGCACATTTACCAGGCATGGCAGCGGCGAAAACCGCCCTCCCCGTTCTCGGCGTGCCGATTGAATCGGCCGTGCTTCGCGGTGTCGATTCACTTCTGTCGATTGTGCAAATGCCGGCCGGCATCCCGGTCGGCACGCTGGCGATCGGCAAAGCCGGCGCGATTAACGCGGCACTTTTGGCGACGACGATTTTGGGAAACAAAGATGCCAAATACCGGAAAGCGGTTCATTCGTACCGCTCGAACCAGACGCAGGCTGTTTTGGACCAGCCCGATCCACGCCCTTAGAAATACAAATGATAAATGTAAAATGATAAATGCGAAATGTAAGAACAGTACCAATCGTTCGGAGGACTTATTGTGGTTGTCGACATCACGGATCGGACCTTTGAGTTCTCGGTTCGTATCGTCAGGTTGTGCCGGGCGATGGGCCATGACCCAGTCAATCGCGTTCTCGGAACCCAGCTTCTCAGATCGAGCACGTCGGTTGGAGCAAACATCGAAGAGGCACAGGCCGCTCAAAGCAAGGCCGATTTCGTGAGCAAGACCGCGATTGATTTGAAGGAAGCTCGCGAATCACACTACTGGCTTCGGCTCCTCTCCGCGACCGATGACAAACTAACCATCCGCCTCACGCCTCTCGTTCAAGAATCCAGAGAAATCCGAGACATTCTCGGTGCGATCAACAGCAAAGCTCGAAAGAAGCCTGCCAATTAGTGTTTTCCATTTATCATTTATCATTTCACATTTATCATTATGCAACTCGGCATCCTAGGCGGCGGTCAACTCGGTCGGATGCTCGCTCTTGCGGGCCATCCTCTGGGCATCACCTTTCGCGTTCTCGAACCCGCAGCCGAGTGCCCGGCGTCCGTCGTGGCGACCCACCTGCGCGGCGAGTACGAGGACTATCAATCGCTTTACCACTTCTGTCAGGGGCTCGACGCGATCACTTATGAGTTCGAGAACGTGCCTGTGGAAACCGCTCGCTGGTTGGCCGAGCGTGTTCCTGTTTATCCGCCTCCGGTGGCTCTCGAAGTCGGCCAGGACCGGATTGCCGAGAAGACATTCTTTGCGAATCTGGACGTGGCCGTTCCGCCATTCGAGGCGGTGAATTCGCGTGGGGAACTCGATGCCGCGATCGAACGCATCGGGCTTCCGGCCGTGTTGAAGACCACGCGATTCGGTTACGACGGCAAAGGGCAGACTGTTCTGAAATCCGACGCCGATGTTGACTCGGCGTGGACGACGCTCGGCGGCCGACCGCTGATTCTCGAAGGCTTCGTGCGTTTCGATCGTGAACTGTCCATCCTTTCTGTCCGCGGCCGATCCGGTGAACTCGCGTTCTACCCGCTCGTCCAGAATGTTCACCGTGAAGGGATTCTTCGCGTTAGCACTGCTCCCGCGTCTGGTGTCTCTCGCGAACTTCAGCAGAAAGCCGAGGCGATTGCGACCAAGGCGATGCAATCGCTCAAGTACGTCGGCGTGCTGGCGGTCGAGTTGTTTCAAGTCGGCGACGAATTGCTCGTCAACGAAATGGCCCCGCGAGTTCACAATTCCGGGCACTGGACAATCGAGGGGGCGGAGACCAGCCAGTTCGAGAATCACATTCGTGCCGTTGCCGGCCTACCATTAGGCTCGACGACGACGATCGGTTTTTCGGTGATGATCAACCTGATTGGCACCTGGCCTGACCCGGCCACGGTCGCGTCGATCCCTGGAGCACACTTGCATCTGTACGGGAAAAAGGCACGCGCCAATCGCAAGGTCGGGCACATCACGGTACGAGCGGATTCAGAGGGAGAGTTGCTGGAACGAGTTCGACAAGTCAAGAAGCTTCAGGGCGAGCCGACGACATAAGTTACTGAAGGAGAGAGCACAATCACCCTTCAATCACCCGCCTCCATCGCAACGGAACGGCAGTGTATGCTGCGTTGTACGTCTTCTCCAATGGCACCTGAACCTGCGCATCCTCGGCGAGGAACAGCGGCATGTCCGGCAACAACGAGCCGATAGCATAGCCTTCCGGGTAGGCGTTTACGCCGTCGTGAAAGACCTCGTATGCAACAGAAGAGAACGGTCCGTTGGTTTCTGAAACAGGGACATCCGTGATATGTTCCCAGATAGCAGCGTGAATCCCGTGTGGGTCGCGCTTGGTTCGTGACAGGACATCGAGCAACAAGAGATGCACGTCGGCGTCGATCAATTTCAACACTTTGTTCACGAACTTGCTGAACGGTTTTTTACCGGACTTGTTTCCAGCGGAGATAATTTCGATCACTGCCACGACACGATCGTTGCTGACATGGCGAATTGAAACATGGCTCTTCTTTCGCGCATACCAATCCGCCTCGGCCTGAGCATAGTCGCGAACCTTCGGGCGAGGGAGTACGCCAGTCACTGGGCCGGGGGAATCAAAAGTCGATGACAATGGGTCGATCGCACGACCTTGCAAGGTGATGATGTCCGGAATTTTTTCGCCGGTCCATTGTTCTGCCATCGCGTAAAAGTCTTTCGGAAGAATTCCGTCGTTCAGCGCCCGCTTGATTTGAGAAAGCCATTCATGATGGAAATCGTGAAAAATTCCCGGTTCGACGCGGGACCAATCGTGCAGCGGCATGTTGAACCCCCTTCCAGTACATGTTCAATTATAGCGTCCCTGATTTAGCTCAGCTTATTTCAACACCGCCTGCAACTCCGGACAAGCGAACAGGTCCTTCAACTCTTTCGTGGCACGAAGTGTTTTCAGCCAGGCCTGCCATTGCTCCGTCGATTCCTTGGCCCGGGCTCTCTCCATTTCGACGCGGGCGACCTGGATCGCGCGCGTTCGATAGGGGCGATATTTCCAGATCGAGAAATTCGCGAGAGCCGCACAGGTCTTCAGGTGCCGCTCGACCATATGGATCGAGTACATGGGCAAGCCCTCGGCCGCGGAGCGTTCCGCCTCGACAAGGGCCGAATGGTAATCCCGGGCAAGAATCAGCAGGGAGTTCAGTTCCGTGCGGAGCGACTTGCGATCCCGCGGCGAGGGAGCGAGATCGACGACCCGGCGATAATCCTTCACTGCTTCGGCATAGCGACCCTTGCGATCGTGCACAATTGCACGCGTTCCGCGAACAGAAAGCAACGTCGAGCGAGCCTCCAACCAGCTAGGCTCGCGAACGAGAAATGCTTCAAGCTCCTCGATCACTTCGCCGAGGCCTTTCAACGCTTCGTCGGCTTTTCCTACTACGATCAACATGTAAGTCCAGTTGGCCCTCATGGAACCGAGTGCCATCAGGGCAGTTGGATCGTTCGTGTCCTCGCGTGCTAACACCTCCAGTATTTTCATGACCGCGTTGGCTTCCGGCTCCAGTTCGGCAAACGTGTGCTTGCTGTTCTGTAGCGACAAGATCAAATTCACTTTTGTTTGAGCGATGCTGAGTTGAAGTTCGCGCCAATTTGGTTGTTCCGCGAGCATCGTCTCGCTAATGGCGATGGCCTGGCGATAGTGCTTCTGTGCGAGTTCATGATCGCCTTTCGCTTGGGCGATCGTGGCCTGCATGTGCAGCACTCGCGACAAATCGTTGCGATATTCCTGTGCTTTGGGATTGGCTGCATGGAGGCGCTCCGATTCGTGACGCGAGCGTTCAAAATACTCCGACTTCTTCTCCGTTTCTTCGACAACTCCCTTCTGAAATAGGCAGTCCGAATAAGCTCGGCGATAACGGGCCTCGTCCGGAAATTCGTCGAGAAGCACCTTCAACAAGTCCATAGCCCGTTGCAAATTCTCGGTAATGCCCGGCCGCCCCAGGCGAATTTGCATCAAACTGGCTTGCAGCCGGGCCTGGGCCGCATCGTAGCGCATCTCCGGCTCCGATCCGGTACTCTGCTCGGCAACCTTGAGGTAGAAGGCGAGTGCATCTTCCTGCTGCTCCTGGCGAAGCTCACGAACTCTCGGCAGGTTTCCCCGTCGTGGCTCCGTCACGCGGCCCAAAATCTTCTCCATTGCGGCACGGGCTTCGCGATAGCTGGCTTGGGCATTCTCGCGCTCTCGTCGCGCCTCGGCCGCACTCGTCTCGGCATCGATCACCGATTGACGCAAGCGGCCTTCGTACCGCAAGCCGACGACCACCAACGTCAACGACGCCAACATCAAAACACCGACGGCGGCCGCCCACGCCGGTTTTCGCCGGACCCACTTTGTCAATCTCTCCACAGGCCCCGCTGGCCGGGCCAGGATGGTTCGACCCTCCAGGAAACGCCGTAAATCATCGCCTAAAGCGTTGGCAGTCAGATATCGCTTGTGAGGTTCCTTTTGCAAACACTTCAGACAGATGGTTTCAAGATCACGCGGAACCTTCGGCTGCAATTGCCGCACGGACACGGGATCGAGATTGCGAACCTGCTCGAACGTGTCCGGCACGCTTTCGCCACGAAACGGCGGCCGGCCCGTCAGCAGTTCGTACAGAATTGCCCCGAGCCCATACACATCCACCGCCTCGGAATCTTTCGCGCCGGAGGTTCCTCCGCGCGTCATCTCGGGGGCCATGTAGCTCGGCGTGCCTAGCAGGTCGCCGGTCAGCGTCATCGCTTCCTGTTCGGCGTGCCGAGCCAGGCCGAAGTCGGCAATCTTCGGCAAACGGAGTTCGGGAATCGACACGCGATCGCGGGCGGAGTGAATGTTCGTTGCCAGACTGTCGCCTTCGTTATGCGAGAGCAAAATGTTCGAAGGTTTCAAATCGCGATGAATCACGCCCTGAAGATGCGCGAAGTGAATGGCGTCCGCCAACGTCGCCAGGAGTTCGGCCGCGGCCTGCGGTGGCAGGGGCCGGCCTTGAAGATATTGAGCCAGCGTCCCGGACGGGACATACTCCATCGCGAGATAAGGAATCGCCTTGTGCCGGCCCGCTTCGTACACCTGCACGATGTTCGGATGACTGAGCCGGGCGAGTGCATCGACTTCGCGTTCGAAGCGAACTTGATATTGAGAGGAAGCCGCCGCCCGGGCGTGCATCACCTTCAGCGCCACCTGGCGATGAAGCCGAGTATCCTCGGCCACATAGACCACGCCCATGCCGCCCCGGCCGAGTTCCCGAAGAATGCGATAGGGGCCAAGTCGCCCCAGGTCGCCAGCCGCGGATGGGGAGTCCAGCAACTCGGCCGTCCCATACTCCGCCAAGGTCTGAGTAGAAGACTGTCGAGCAATATCCGAGTTGCCACTCAGAATAGTGAGGAGGCCATCCTCGGAATCGAATCGCGCAATCAGGTCGGCACACGAGTCGCAAACATCCACATGCTTGCCAATCGAATCGGCCTCCGCCCCCGGCAACCGGCCTAGCAGCAGTTGCTTCAACGTGCCCGGTTCGGGGCAGCCATCGGCAAACTTGGAGTCTGGCACCTGATTTTCCAAATGACTTGGCGAGTGAAAGGTGATTGTAGCAGGCGAACCATATGTGAATGCAATCAGCCGACCGCCTTTTATTCCTGCTGCTGCACGCAGGGCGACCGTTCCCGCGGAACCTTCGGCTCGACGCTTCGCAGCGCACCCTGGGCTGAGGAATTAAGGTATTCAGCGAAAAGCATTTGGTCGATCTCAAGCAGAAGAATAAAAATCGATTTACAATTCAGGCTTGAACGGAACCAACAAGTGGAAATCATTTACCGCGTTCCATTGTCACCGCCTTGAAGATTAGCAATCGCGGTGTCTTCAAGTCCCCACGTTCCTTGAATTTCACTCCGAGCACCATCCGGTTTCCCGCAGTCTTGTAATCGAAGGGCGTGACGGACTCGAGGTGAAGATAGCGACCGTCGGACTTCTTATACTCGAAGCGAACCTCCTTGGAAGCGTCTTCGCTGGTGACCGGGAGGGCATAGCTGGCGATCTCGCTGTCGCGGTCTGGGTCGAAAGATGTGGAGTTGGCGTTCATCGACCAGTGATACGCGTAAGATGCTTCCGCGATGCTGGCCGGCATCGGCGAGGACAGGCTTGAGTATCGCAAGATTACCCCGCGAAAGGCCTGGCCAGAGTCGCCGCGTTCGGCCAGCACCAATGTGCCGCTTGCGACGATAATCGACTTGTCGAGCTTTTTCTTCTCCGCATCGAAAAGTTTGGACATTTCGTGCTTCCTCAAGGCCACACGGACCTCTTCGCGTGTGTCCATTTGCGGAAGGGGTGCGATGAGGCTCTGCATCCAACCCCGTAATTCCGTGTTTGTAGTCTTCAGAACATCGTCCCCCTTGCGCACCGAGTTTGAGAGTTGCGAGCGCAACTGTGAGACTTCCGAATTGGCGGACGAAAGCTGAGACTGCGTTGAGGCAAGCTTCGTCTCAGCAACAGATCGCGCGTTCTTCGCCTTGTTGAGGTCAGTAAGTGTGTCGCCCTTCGCGGAGGTCGCCTCCTGCTCGGCGGTCGTCGCCCGAGTTGTGAGTTCCCTCTCTTTGGTCGCCCAGCCGGCTTTCGTCCGTTCCCATTCGCTTTCACGCTCCGCGACCATGCCGCTGGCCGTGCGTTCGTAGTCTTCCCGAGAGCTAGTCGTGTTTCGATTCGCCTCGGCCAGTTTGTCTTTTGAGTTGGCACTGTCCATGGCGAAGTACCCGGCCGCCGCGATCGCACCGGCCGTAAGCAACAACATGAACGCCATCGGCAGGATGCTGCGCTTGGGCACCCGCGCAGGTCTCTGCATTAACGGCGGTTCGGGCGAGAACATGGGTGGAGCGGGTGGCAGCGAAGGTGGAACAGGCCTGGCCGGCACAGCCGGTGGTTTTGCCGGCGAGGGCAGCGCAGGAGTCGCAGGAACGATTTGTCCCAGGGCAGGCTGACGTAGAGCCTCGTTCCATCCCGTTCCGGGTTTGGGATTGGGGTTCATTGCTGTTCTCCTTCGTACCGTGTGAGCATCCGGTTGGGCGGTGAGAATATCCTATTGCTGTGTTCAAATTACTTCTTCTTCCTCGCGTTCCATTTCAGCCACTCCGCGTGTTGTGGCGACTTGACGAAGTCCGCGTATTCAACGACTGTCGCCAGGTCCGCGACTTCTTCGGTCGTCTTCTCGACAAGCTTCTTCAGCCAGACGAGCGTGTCCACGTGGTTTTTTTCTTTAACCGATACAAGGATTCGACTCCAGTAAGCGGCCGACAATGTGGGTTCCTGCTCGATGGCTTTGTCCAAAGCTGCAAGAGCCTCCTTGTAGCGATTGGCCTCAATGAGCACATTCGCGCGCATCACATGCAGGTATGGATCGCCGCCGACGGCCATTTCGGTCTTGTCGATGCCACGAAGGGCATTCTCGTACTGTTTCTTCAGTCTAAAATAATCGATTGACAACAAGTCCAGGGCCGGGTCGGCGGGGAACAGTTTGCGATAGAGTTCGAAGGCATTTGTAGTTTCGATATCGTCCCCTTCCGCGGCTGACAGGTAAAGAAACACCATCACTTTCTGCTCGCGGAACTCGACGGGCAAGGCTTTATAAATCTTGACGGCTTCCGGTTTGTTCCCCGCCTGGATGGCCTCGCCCATGGCCAAGAATTTTGGCATGTTGTCCAGGAAAGTCCGGTCGGCACCACGTAGATTCGCGACGCTGCCCTTGTTCAACTCCGCCACGGCGGGGAGGAGGATCCGTCGCAACGATTGAGAAATCAACTCCCCGTTCGTGAACAAGTGGATGTCTTCCGAAATCACGCGGCCATCCGGGGAACGTGCGAGAATGAAGTCGTGATAAGTTACCCCGGAGTCTGACCCGATCAAACGAAACAAGGCACGGAATCGTCCATCGACTTCGCGAACTCGCAGGAGCTTGAAGCTCCCACCTCGTTCAACGTCGGCAAGTATCTGTGCCGCCAAGGTGCTTTTCCGAGCTTGCTCCTTCACACCCTGAACGATCGATTGCCGCTGGCTGCCGGTCATCGACAAATCACTCAGGCACCGAATAACGAGATCCTCCAAAGCGAAGAGTTGGTCGAGGCTAGCACGATTCCTCTGTACCACTGCTAATTCCATCTTTCGCGCAAATTCCTTGCATTCATCTTCGGTTGCAGGAGTTCCGTTTACGACCGCCGGGGCCGGCGTCGCAGCCGGGACTTCAGTCGGCTTCGGCTTGCATCCGCCGACCAGGACGCAAATGACAATCACCGAGGCCGCATAGGGCAAACGAGACATGGTCACGGTCGACTCCAGAGCAGGAGAGAACACCGAATCAATGGGAGAGTATGGAAACGCATAGTACGGACCCAACTCAAGTCCGAGAACAGATTGATTCTTGTTGCGGTCGGAGAAAAGGTGTGATACAACTCAATCCGCTTTCCTCATCACCTACTTCGTGTCTTCCATGCTCAACCACCGACGTTCCGCGTTCACCCTCATCGAATTACTCGTTGTCATCGCCATTATTGCGATCCTGATTGGGCTGCTGCTGCCGGCCGTACAAAAAGTTCGCGAGGCCGCCAATCGAATGAAATGTACGAACAACATCAAGCAACTCGGCGTTGCCGTACATTCCTACAACGATGCAGTCGGTTTCATGCCTCGCAACGGATTGGCCGGTGTGTTCAACTCCGGAACCTGCTGCACTCCGCAATCGTGGGGCTGGCTCGGTCGAATCCTGCCGTACATCGAGCAGGACAATCTTTATCGACAGGCCGGCATCGCCAACGACGCCACGATCACCAATAACCCGGCCGCAGCCGCAATCGTCTCGACATTCAATTGCCCGTCGGACAACGCGAAGGCATTCGGTTCGACGCGTGCCAATCCCTGGATTTATGGCTCGATTCAGGGAGGCCCGACCAACTACAAGGGCGTTTCCGGCTCGAACTGGTGCTGGGGAGATTTTCCGAATAATGGGACCGCCGGCACCTGCGACGTCTTCTACCAAAATGGAACTGGCAAGGGCGATGGCGTCTTTTTCCGCACCGACGTGATCTTTCCGATTCGCATCACGGACATCACCGATGGCACCAGCAACACCTACATCATCGGCGAGGATGTACCCCAACTCAGCGGCTGGTGCGCATGGCCCTATGCGAACCACACGACTGGCACTTGCTCTATTCCGCTGAATACGAACATGGACAAGAAGTACGGTTTGGCTAACGGCGAGGATGGCTCCTGGCCGAACACCTACTCGTTCCGCAGCCGCCACACGCAAGGGGCCAACTTCGCACTCGGCGATGGCTCGGTCCGTTTCGTGCGGCAATCCATCAATCTTGCCACATATCGGGCACTTTCAACGATGGCAGGGGGCGAAGCGGTCAGCCCGGATTAGTTCACCCCTTCATGGCGTCCCGCGTACGCCGCACCAGGTCCGTGTCTTTGTCGCCGGAACCTTTGAGCCAGAATACGCTGGCCGCCAGGTAGCGATCACGCCAGCCCGGCGAGACGTGGGCATAATCCTCCAAAACAGCCGCGCTGAACTTGTAGTCGTGTGCATCGCTTCCCTTGCGGAAGATCAGCCTGCGGGCCGCATCGGTGATTAGCCTCGCGTCCGGGTTGGCTTTCAAGTAGCCGAGAACCTTGCGGGCCGCGAGCGACTTATCCTTCGTTACGTCGGCAAAGATCTCTTCGACTCCCATTACACCCGATTCCTTCGTGGCAAGCGGCTCCAGCTTGTCGAACGAAACATCGGCAAGCGTTTCTTTTCGACTTGCCAGTTCGCCTCGGAAAAGTGTCACGAACGAGGCAGACTGAAGCAACAACCAGCGGCGTGTCTCATCGTTCGCGCTGGTCTCGAAGGCAAATCGCAGGGCATTGTTCGTCGTCAATGAGTGAAGCGACACGATCCCCGGACGGCGCATGAGCAACTCGCTCGAAGCGGCAAAGATGGCGTCCCAGATCGATTGAACGCCAAGCCCTTTGTTCAAAAAAGAAACCACGGTTTTACTGGCATCCTCCGCTGACGCCTGGCGAAACATCGCCAGCAATTCGGTCGCCGCAGCCTGATCCGGTTTGCCTTCGAGCCAGGTCTCTCGAATCTCCTTGACAAGTTCATGATTCTTGCGGCCAGGCCGATCGGCGGGGTCATCGCTCTTGGCCGGATTCATGCTGCCGCTCGACATCATGGCGTAGGTGAGTGATCGAAGGACCGGCTCCGCGTGCTGCCAGCCGATCACGCCGAGCGTTCGCCGTGTATTGGCGGCAAAGATCGCCTTGTGGCCGATGGCCCGGAAATCGCGTGGGGCATATTGCCAGAGCAATTCCGTCACTTCATCAGCGCCGGCACTTCGAGTCAGGCTGGCGATCGCGACGTCGGCCGCTTCGGCGTCCCATTTTTCCATCGCATCGACGAACGCTTTCCTGGCGTGTCGAGCTGAGGGAAGGCTCGATTCCTTCACTGGAGGCATCCTCCATCCCGCACGTTCTTTCTGGTTCTGTGCCTGTGCAACCTTAAAGTGGTCGAGTGCCCAAAAGATCGGCAACCATCGTTCCGCATCGGGGGCTGCCAGGCTAGACAGGTGGGCCGCATTCACGACCAGAACTGCGTGAAACTTGAAGCCCACGCTTGGCCGAGGTTCCACGTTGCGAACGCCGGCAAGGAACAACGCGGCCAGCACTTCGCGATAGGAAGTCCCTTTGCGAATCTTGTCGCCGACTTGTTCAAGAAGGCGATCGCGTGAAGTTTCCTCAATGAGCCGAACCAGCGGCTCAATATCCGAATCGAGCCGCACGACTTTCGAATCGAGCTTTGCTTCTTCCGCTGAAACGAGCGGAAGCCGGCCCACCAGGCCTAGGCTGCCAAGCGCCGCACCGCACAGAAATTGTCGCCGATCGTTGGAGAGAGACATGACCGACCTCCGGGAGAGGGGCAAGGTCATTGTGGGCGAGAAGGGGAAGACTTGCCAGGGGAATCTTTCAGACGTGGTTTATTGCCGCGGAGCCCGAAGCGGAGCGAGGCAACACTCAGCCTCGCTTCGCTTCGAGCTCCACGTGTTTAGCTCCCCGGCTGCCAAATCAGAACCTCTCCTTTGCCCGGCACCGAACTATCGCCCGTAAATCGCTGATAGAATCCGTCTTTCACATCGCAAGGCAGCGAAAACCCAAGCGTATTTAGGTGCTTGACATACACTTGCAAAAACGTGGGCACGTAAGCACACGCTTGGCCGAAGGTCGGCATCAGTTTGATGGGCTTGAGCGAAATGATCGTGCCGCGAGTCATCCACGCCCCGGTGCGGAGTTCGGCACCGCTCATCAAGACGATGGTGCCTCCTTTCATCTGCAAACCGGCGAAATCGCGCACGGCCCCGCCGATGACGATGGTGCCTCGCTTCATCCGCATGCCGATCTCGGTTCCCGCGATTCCGCCAATCAAGATGGTGCCACCGCTCATGCCGGTCACGCTGCCACGATAGGCCGCGCCGATCAGGCCTCCCGCACCACCAGCCACGCGGATGAATCCCCCCTTCATTTCGCCGCCGACCCAGTCGGAAGCATTTCCCGTGACCTCGATTGTCCCGCCCTTCATGTAGGCACCGAGGTGCATGCCCGCGTTGCCGTGAACCTTGATGCTGCCACGGGTCATGGTCTTGCCGATCCACTTGACACGAGCAGCATCGCCATGAATCTCGATGTTGTCGCTACCGGGGCCTTCTACTTCGAAGAACTCGTCGAGTCGCAGTTGGCGTTTGCCGAGAAACACCGTCAGCGAACGCACAGCATCGTGCGAAAGTGATGCGAAAACGTCGGGCGAGATCACCTCCGCTTCGAGCGGAACGTGCGGTGCTTTTTTCAGCCTGAGTACGGTCTTGGTCATGGAGGAATCCAGCGTACCTATGCGTTAGCGTTTGAATGCCGATGATTTTTCGATCGCGAAGTTAAATGCAGCCATTGAGTCTTCATAGCTCGTGTCGTGCCCGCCCGATTCGCGGTGAATCAGCAGGACTGGGCGTTTGAGTTGCTGCAAAACGCCGTGCAGCCGAATCGCACTTTCGGGCGGAACCGCCTTGTCCTTTCCACCGGTCGTGAAGGCAATCGGCATCGTGAGACGTTCGGGCCAATACTCGGCACTTCGGGCTTTATACTCCTCCGGAATCTTGGATTTCTCGCCCCCAAACGATTCGGCGATCGCTTCGCTGAACTGAGCATATTCCAGCAGGTTCGCTGTGCCATTCAATGCCACGACGCCATGCACAAGCGTCGGTTGACGTGCGGCGAACGTTAGTGCGCCAGTACCGCCCATCGAGCCGCCGCTGATGAACACTCGCTGGATCGTGTATTTCTTTCGCAAGTCCTCAATGATCTGCACGACGTCCGCTTCAGCCTTCGGCCCCATCCAGGAAGTCTTTGCCCGATAGTCCGGCGAAGCGAGTAGCATCTGATGCTTGGATGCCGTATCTCGTGCTGCCTTGCATTCGCCGCGAGTTTGGCGAACGAACTGCCAGCGGTCGGAACCGTGTCCATGCAAGGCGATTAACAGGTCACGCGACGATTCAGCCTTGAAATCAGTGGGAAAGATCACGACGTATCGCTGCTCGGACTTATCCAAGCGAGAGGTGAATGCGACATCTTCCTCGCGTGGCTCGGCAACCGCCGTCGAAATCACGAAGGTGAGAATGATCGAGATCGCCAACCATCGATGCATGATGGACTCTTGTGGGACAGTCGGCACACGGAGTGTGCCGACTACTATGTTCCAGGTGCCAAGCATGGTTGTACATCGGGATGCACGATCCTTGACATCTCGACAGGATAGTTGTCGAACGACATCGTGTAAACCTGCTGAAACAGCGGTCGGATGTAGTCCTCGATCTTGGGATCATAGTGGGGCTTCACGAGAAAGCCTTTGCCATCGACCGTCTTGCGAATCTCGCCTTCCTCGATGACCACTTCGCCCCCCTTGATGACATAACGCGGATACGAGAACATTCGTTTCACGTCCTTGCCCGCATTGAAGATGGCCACGTCCCCGTCTGCACCGATGCCGAGCTGGCCTTTCTGCTTCAGGCCCAACGCCCGAGCGGGACCAGCCGAGGTGATGATCGCGATTTCCGAGAGCGTGTACTCGCGAGTCAGTTCCGGAAGAATGATTCGCTTGAGCGATTTCGGTGCAAGCTTCTTGAGTTCCTCTTTGCGGAACTCGGAACTCATGAGCAGTTGAATGATCTCCGGGTATCGCCAGAAGGCCGCACCGTTGGGATGATCGGTCGTCAAGGACACGCGCCAGGGGTCGTTGATCAGCAGAAGTAGTTCCAAACCAACCGCCCACTGCACGGCATTAACGAGGTTCTTTTCCTTGTAGACGTAGGGGACGACACCGCAACCCGTTTCGTTTTCAACATCGATGTTCCCCCACTTCTTACCGGTGAGTTTGTAAAGCAAGTGCTGCCAGGGCCCATCGGCCGTGATGGTCACGGTGTCGCCGAACAACACCGCACCGGCATCGGTCGTGAGATTGGGATGGGCGTTGAAGTACTCGGCAATCGCGGCCGACTCGGACTTCATCGTGTACCAATCGTCGCCACCGTAGGAGTGATATTGCAAGTGGGCCATGTGTGCTCGATTGCCTTCGAGCAGCTTCATTGTTTCGAGCGTGGTCGTGTAATTGCCCGGCGCACCGAGATTATTGCAATGCAGATGCAGCGGGTGCGGCAGGCCGAGATCGTCCACGATCTTCGCGAGGGCAGAGATGATCGTTGCGGGAGTGACCTTATTGTAGCCCGGTACGACATCGCGTAGGCCTTTGCAGTCTTTGCCCCACTTCCAGCCGGTCACGCCACCGGGATTCACTGCTTTCACGCCATAGGCCTTCGCGGCATAAATGAGCCAGGCCGTCACTTCGCGAGCTTTTTCGAACTCCCCAGCCTCGAAGAGATCGAGCAACAACTCGTTGTTCGCCATCAGCGCACAACACGATTTATCGAGAATCGGGGTATCGTGCAGTTCTTCGTGTGTGTGTCGAGCGGATAAAATCGGCACCGCCGCTTCGTTCACCGTGGTGTAGCCGAGCCCCGCGTAGAGGTAGCCCGTCGCGAACGTGGTCGGCGTCGAGCCACCGATGCCGGCCCGCTGCACTTTGGTGCGCGTGATCGCCCGAGCCATCCGCTGCTGCTCAGGTATCATGCCGCGAGCGAAATTCAGCGCGGCCCCGGCCACGTGCGTGTGAACGTCGACCCCGCCGGGGAAGACGATCATCCCCGAAGCGTCGATAGTTCGGCCACCCGAAACATCGGCGACCACACGGCCATCCTGGATGCAAAGGTCCCGCACCACGCCATGGACGTTGTTAGCGGGATCGAAAATTTGACCGCCGGTGATACGAAGCATTGAAGTTCCGTTGAGACTCGTTCAGTATTGGTACGGATTGGAAACAGGCGAGAATTAGGCCATCGCCCTCACGTTGAGGATAGGTGCTTTTACTTCTGTGGGGAAGTCGGAGGCTCGGCGATCCTAACAACTTTTCTCAAGGTGCCAGTATTTTCACTCCATGAACTCCCATCGCGGCAAGTGCAGAGAGAAAGGCCTGGCGATCAACGCGATTGATGCGCGAGTGATACCAGTACTCATAGTAGACCTCGTCGTGCCCTGGCAGAATGTGCACTTCCTCCGAAGTGTCGTCTTTCCTTCGCATCGTGATCGTGCCTGAGGCCCCACAATTGTGCGATTCTGCCCGCTTGGCTCCACGAAAGACATCGAGTAAGGCACGAATCTGTTCTGAATCGGTCGTCGAGACTCGTGTATCGACCTGTAGCCTTCCTGGTTCGTCAACGTTAAAACGATGGAGGTGAACCTCCACAGACTCGACCTTCGCAACCGAGGTAGTTGGACGGTTTGGCAAGTAGTACCAATCGAGTCCGAGACCGATCGGAATAGCAAGGACCACTAGCACGATGCAGATGATGGGATGGCGACGGATCCAGCGGATGACGGGCATGTCGTTTCAATCTTCTGGACTAAGCTGCCGGCGGACTCGTAAACCCCACGGTGAGCGATTTCCCCAATGCTCGCGCCAGTCGAAACATCGTCGCGGCGGTTGGATTGAAATTCTGTGCCGATTCCAATCGTGCCAATGCCGCGGGATCGACACCTGCCCGTTCAGCTAGTTGCTCTACGCTCAACCCTTGGGCCTCTCGCTCACGACGAATCAAGCTCACGAACTTGAGAAGCTGGGCCACATCGGCACCGTCGATCGTATCCGTTGGCACTACGCGAACGGGATTCTCACGATGCATCACGCGAATGCATCGTTCTTCTGCCCGCTGCTCGGGAGTTCGCTCGAATCGAGGTCGATCATTCATTGTGAACACACTACTCTTAAGCGATCTCTGTCACGCCGCCGCGTGTACGCCATTCATCCCCGGCATCCAGTCCTCTTTCTTCGCAACAGCCTCGCGAATCCGGCGAATGACTTCCTCGTCGGTGGGGTAGGGGCCTTTCAGTGGCGGCCGCAACGGCAATGGGATTTCGTCCATGCGATAGACGGTGCCGCCTGCGGAGATGCCCGTGGCGGCCGTAGTGATGTGAACCCTGGCCAGCCGGCTCGTGTGCGTCACTTTCGGGTCGAGCACGATGGTCGGGATTCGGGCCAGATGATCAATGGCCGGCTGTGGCATCGTGGCACCCGGATCGGCACCGAGGATCAATGCGGCATCGCAGTCGCCACGAATGAGCAAATCGATCGTCGAGAATTCGCCCGGATTGAAACGCGGGTAACCGCGAGTCAGGCTGATGCCAAACGGATAGCCGGTGGTGTAACGCAGGATGACGTCGCCGCCGGTCACGTTGCCATGGCCGCGCATCGGCATGGCCACGAACTTGGTGAAGGTGTTCATCTCAGCCGCGAGGGTCAAAAGTGCGGCGGAGTTCATGTGCTTGCCGCGTGTCATCGACAGGCCCATGCCGAAGAACATTACGCCGAACTTGCACGTCTTCATTCGATGAACGAGATCGCGCATTTGCTCCAAAGTCAGGCCGGTTTCCGCTACGGCGGCCTCATCGACCTGCTGATCCTTGATCATCGCCCGCAACAGGGTGATGACTTCGAAATCCTTCGTGGGTCGGACTTGCAGGAAGATGTCGGCGGCTTTTGCGCTCGGCGTCTCGCGGATATCGACCAGAACCATCGTGCGGTCCTTGCGGCCGTTGGGCACGTACTTGCCCTTCTGCATGATGGTGTACTTGGTGAAATGGCGCGGATGGCATTCGGCCGGGTTGCCGCCCCAGTAGATGATGAGGTCCGCTCGATTCTTGACCTCGCCCAGAGTGCAGGAGACTTTGCCACCCAACTGGGCGGCGATTTCGGTTGGACCGTGTCAGAGAGAGGTGTGACTATCGATCACGCCTCCGATCAGTTCCGCGAGCGACACCGCTTCTCGCGTGGCTTCGCAGGTGATGTTGCTCAAGCCGTACACGAGCGGCATATCGGCAGCATGTAGCAGCTCGGCCGCAAAGTGAACGGCTTCGTCCACCGTGGCGGGCTTGCCGTCGATCAACGCTTCCGGAAAGAGTTTCTCGACCGTGTGATTCTTGAACCACGCGGTCCCCAGGACACAGGCCGCCTTCGTGTGCGTGATGCGAACGCCATCGGAGTGCAACTCGATGTCATCGCACACGCAGCCGCAAAAGGTGCAGGTCGCGTTCTTGGTTACCGTCAGTTCCATTCGTGAGCCCTGATTATGTCTTGCGAGTCTTTGTAGCTCAGGTTTTCAACCTGAGCAGAACTGGCACGCTCAGGTTGAAAACCTGAGCTACTTGTGCTTCATCTGACCGTCCGAACCGGACGGAATCGAGAATGTTCACCCGAGCGCACGGCCCTTGCAACTGCCGCGAGTTCGACGTGGCATGTAGCGGCCGGGCTCGATTTCGGTCCAGGCCACGGCTCGGCCCTCGTCCTCGACCGACTCGGTCGGTGCGATTGGATTAGCAGGAACGACTTCTTGCAATAGCTCGACCATATCCACGCTCGTTAATTCCGGTTTATCTTCATGTAGGGTGGGTGAAGTCTTCGGAACCCACCATGTCGCGCTGGTGGGTTCCGAAGACTCCACCCACCCTACAAAACCTTAAACCTTCTCCACTTCCACTTCCCAACCCTTGGAGGTCGGCATACCCGTGCCATCCGTCTCGCCACCCATCAGTCGACACGTTGGCGGGCCATAGGGAACGAAGATCATCCCCACCGGCACTTTGCCTTCCTGACACTGGAAGGTTGTCTCGCCCCATTCCGTTCGGACGCGGATCGTTCCGCCGACCGCGACGCCCAGTTCTTTCAAATCGTCCGGGTGCATGGTGACCGTGTTCACGATCGCCTGGTATTCCGGATAATCCTTGCCGACGTTGATCTGCACGCCCTGCTTGCTGGTTCGGCCCGCGTTCATCAAAAATCGCCGCGTCGTCATGAATCGTGTGCCCGCTTTAGGTGGAAGTGTAAATTCTACGGGATGAGGGCAAGAGCCACAACCAAAAGCCTGATAGAACCTTGTGAATTGCTTCAGTAGAACGAGATCAAGGGAGGATCAATCATGTCTCGCATGTTTGCCGTCACCGTTTCCATTGTCCTTGCAAGCCTGGCATCTGCTGCCGAAGTCAAGATCGGCACCAAGATCGACGACCTTCGCTTCAAGGACATTCGCTTCGTGGCACGCTCGCTGAAGGATCTTGGCGAAAAGAAGGCATACGTTTTCGTCTTCGTGGAATCGTCATGCCCGCTCGTGGCCAAGTACATGCCCGTGATGAGCCGCCTGGAAAGCATGTATCGCGACAAAGGCGTCCAGTTCGTGGCCGTCAATTCCGGGCCGAACGACACAGTCTCAGTGATGGCGAATCAGGCCGTCGAACACGGCGTGGAGTTTCCCTTCGTGAAGGACATCGATTGCAAAGTGGCCGACGCTCTTGGAGTCACTCGTACGCCAGAGGTGGTCGTGCTCGATGGCAAGCAAATCTTGCGTTACCGTGGCCGGATTGACGATCAGTATCGTCCAGGCGGCCAGCGCGACAAACCGAGCCGAAACGATTTGATGGAAGCGATCGATGAGTTGCTGGCGGGGAAAGAAATAACCACGAGCACAACGCCTGTCGATGGCTGCGTGATCGCCCGGCCACTCGACAAGGGCGATAAGCCGGTCAACTATGCCGATCATGTCGCGCCGATTCTTGCTAAACATTGCAACTCCTGCCACAAGCCGAACACGGCCGCCCCGTTCGCTCTTCAGACTTTCGAGCAAGCGAAAGCGAAAGCTCGCACCGTTGCCGAGGTCGTGAGTGAGGGCCGGATGCCGCCGTGGTTCGCCCCGAAACGCGATGGCGATCTCATCCAACATCACAGTCTTTCTCTTGCGGAACGTGAGACAATTGTCGCCTGGGTGAAATCGGGCCTGGCACGCGGCGACGACTCCAAGTTGCCGAAACCTGCCGAAGAGAAGCCCGCGAAATGGCTGATCGGCGAACCGGACTTTGTGCAAACGACCCCGCCGTTCGAACTGCCGACCGAAGGGGACATCCCCTACAAATACGTGATTTTGCCGCACGTCTTCGCTCACGACACGTGGGTGACGGGCGTGCAAATCCTTCCCTCGGTGCCGAAGGCCGTGCATCATGCGAACCTGGCGACCTTCAAGTTAGGCGAAGCATTCAAGGAATCGAATTTCATTACCGGCGTGGTTCCCGGTGGCGAACCGATGA
>Ga0105046_10005041_pt1 | contig 20933 bp, 13 predicted proteins | sample MAT03_FD_78385 | JGI IMG/M metagenome (GOLD analysis project Ga0105046, IMG submission 78385) | Freshwater microbial communities from Lake Fryxell liftoff mats and glacier meltwater in Antarctica - MAT-03 (megahit assembly) | ecosystem: Environmental > Aquatic > Freshwater > Ice > Liftoff...
AAATTTGATCGAACTGGTACGTGGCGATAGCGACCTGCAAAGCAGCGTCGGCGCGTTTTTAGTGCCGTATTTACAGCGCGGCGAGCTGCGCATGGTGGCAGAAGCAAGCTTCGAGGAAGTGCAGGCTTGTCGCCGATTAGCGCCGCAACTGCTTGATTGCTTTGAACAATTGCCAGTCACGGCATTTACCGGCGGCGATGCGTTAAAGCTCCTGCAAGAAATCAGCCACGCGCTCGGAAGCGGCGGTAGCGGCAAACTAGACGCTGCCATTCCAGCGCAAGTTTTGGCGCTCCATCAGCGCTTTTTGCCGCAATCGGTGGTGCCAGGGCCTGCGGTGCAGTTTATCCGCGAGCTAGCGCAGTTAGCGCGCACCGAAACCGTCGATCATGCGGTCGTGATCGCCCGTTTTAGCACGCGCACTGGGCTGCCGACGGTGTTGCTGCGCGATGATCTGCCGCTGGCGTTCGAATCGGTGTGTCAAGCCTTGTCGACGCAGGTCATCGGTCAACGCGCAGCCGTAGAAATTGCCGCGCAAACGGTGATCACGGTCAAGGCCGGCCTCAACGATCCGCAGCGTCCAATCGCCGCTTTATTGCTTAGCGGCCCCACTGGCACTGGCAAAACCGCATTAGCAAAAGCGTTGGCACACTTTTGCTTTGGTGCCGGTGCAAACGCGCCAGGCAATGCTGACACACCAAGCCCGCCTGCGCCCGCGTCGGCAAACCCGTCAGCCCATGCACCGTCCAGATTGATCCGGCTCGATATGAGTGAATACGCCGGCTACGACGCCATGCAACGCTTTTTAGGCGACGGCCAGGTACAAGCGGCCAGCTGGCTACAAGCCATCGCCCGGCAACCGTTTTCGGTATTGCTGTTCGACGAAATTGAGAAAGCCAGCCCGGATATTTTTGATGCCCTGCTCGGGCTTTTGGACGAAGGTCGGCTGACCGATCGTTTCGGTCAAAGCTTTGACTTCAAAAGCGCGATTATTCTGATGACCAGCAATTTAGGCGCCAAAAGCACGCGCTCCTTAGGTTTTGTCGAACCAGGTTTTGTCGAACCAGGTTTTGTCAAAACAGGTTTTGTTGAAACAGGTATTGTTGAAACAAGTTTTGTCGAAACAGGTATTGTCAAAACAAGTATTGTTGAAGCCAGAAGCGATCCCGCTAGTGCCGTGCAAAAATATTTCAGGCCCGAGTTTTTCAATCGCCTAGACGCGGTCGTGCCATTCTTTCCGCTGGGCTCAAACAGCGTGCGTTTGATCGTCGAAAAAGAATTGCAGGACCTACAAAGCCGCGCTGGACTTGCGCAATTTGGTTTGACGTTGCGCTGGGACGCAGCCGTTGTCGAGTTATTGGCACAAGCGGGCATTGACCCACGTTTTGGCGCCAGACCGATTCAACGCAGTATCGAACAACTTGTGGTGCGGGCAGTGTCGCAGTGGCGTTTGGAGCATCCTACAGCGCGACAGCAAACATTGGGTTTGACGGTGGATACGGGCCAAATTTTAGTGCGGGCGTCGTCGATCTCATAAACCTCAATTCGCCGAGAACGCACCATGCCCGCGATACCCTTTATCCTAGAAAACTCAGCTGGACGTGCCCGAGTGTGTTTTTTTCGGCTTGTCCGGCAAGACGTGACGACGCGGATTAGTCATTCTCTGCAAGGAGGAAACAACGCAGCAGGGCGAGTCGAAAAAGGTGCAATCGGGCGTGTAGCGCTCGCACCCCAATGGCACCGTCAGAAAAAGTCCTCAAGCTTATACTCACTGTGGCTTACAGCCCCAGAAACTTTTTCACTACCGCCACTGTCGCCGCCGGGTCTTCTTCGTGGGGCACATGGCCCAAGCTGTCGAACATCACCAGCTGGCTGCCGACGATATCTGTGGCGAACCGCTGGGCGTTGTCAGGCGGAATCAAACGATCTTGCCTGCCCCATAAGATTAGGGTGGGCACTTTCAGCGTCGCAATGCGCTCTGCACCCATGGCGAGCGGCTGGGCCATGCGCACGCCCAGCGCGCGGCGGTTGCCGGCACGCAGGGTCATATCGTAATACAAATCCACCAGCGCGGGGGTGACTTTGCCGGGGTCACCATAGACACTGCGTACGCTGCTATCCACCATGCTGCGCGGCAATGTGCGCTGCAGCAGCGGCCCCAGCATTGGCACGCGGGCGAGCTGGAAACCGAGCGGAATAGATTTGGGTACGAATGGGTAGCCCGCTGCGTCCACCAGCACCAGCCGCTGCACGCGCTGCGGGTAGGCCGCCGCCGTGGCCCAGGCAATTTGGCCGCCCAGCGAGTTCCCGCCCAGCACGACCTTTTGCACGCCCAAATGATCCAACATGGCCACTACAAAGCGGACATAGGCGTCGATGGAATAGTCGTCTTGTGGCTGCGGGCCGGTCAGGGCAAAACCGGGCAAATCAAAGCGAATAACGCGGCGCTGGCCGCGTAAAGCCTGCGTCCAGCCCTGCCAAGTGTGCAGGCTGGCTGAAGTGCCGTGCAGCAATACGATGGGCGTCGGGTCGTCGCGCGGGCCTTCGTCACGCAGGTGCACTTGCATGCCACCCACGTCCACAAACTGCGATGGCGGCGGCGCCCAACGGGCTGTGAGTGCACTCACCGGCTTGTCTGGTGCCCACGTGATCGCCAACCCCACGAGCAATAAAAGCAGCAACGCGGCCAGCACCATGGCGAACGCTTTTCCAATCAACTTCATTTACAATTCCCCGAAACTTTAACTATCCAGTGCCGCGTCGGCACGCTAATCAACTTCCTTATTTATCTCATTGTGCCAGCAAAAATCGCCCCCTCAGCGCCTAAGCTAACAGTCGGGCCGCCATCAGGCTCGGCGCTGCAAGTGACGTTACAACAACAACCCGTATATCAACAACGCAAAAGCGGAGCGATAATCCTGGGATCACCGCTCCGCTGCTTCAACTCATTTATCAGTTTAAACGTAGTTTACTAACGTCTTTACGGGTAGGCCGCTTTAAAGTAGCTGATCGCGTCTAGCACGTCTGGACTAATCCGGCGGAACACGTTCGGAAATTCGAAGTTGTTGTCCTGAGTGCTTGCGACGCCGAACACCACCCTCTTATTGCTAGCCCAAATGTCAGTAAATAACGGGCCACCGGAATGGCCGCCGCTGAAATCGCAGTTGACGCGAACACGCGCGTTCCAGCCATCTTTGGCCTTGGAACCAAAACCGCCGACTTCGCAGTTATTGACGTCTTGATAAGCCCAACCTTGTTCGCAGGCTTCCGGCGCGCCGGAAAGGCCGCAGGCCGGATAACCGCGGTTAAAGCAACGGCCATTTCCGAATAAATGATCGGCGCAGAAATCTTCTAATGTGTCATCGCCAATCGCGACATAGCCTAGCCAGCCGGTCTGATTGCCGGGCGAGGTGCTGAGCACCATGATGCCGTAGTCATATGGCCATGGATTAGCGTCGTTGCGGTATTCGGCCGGGGTGAAATACCAAGTGGCATTATGCTCGCCGTATGGCTGGCAGCTGACGTCGTTGCAATCACCTTCGCGGCCGGGGCGAAAGCGGGTTGCGCCCAGAGAATAGAATGATGCGTTGCTGCGATTGTAAATGCAGTGCGCCGCAGTCAACACGATGTTGTGCGCAATCAGGGTGCCCGAGCAGCCGGAACGATCACCGCCACCCATCTGACCCATGGCACGAAATGGGAACGTTGTGTTGTCAAAACGGCGCGTGCGCGTATCGACACCATTGCTCCAGTTCTTAGATTGCGGCAATTGTTCGCTGATTTTTTGCACCTCGTTGTTAAAACGCGGATCGCCCATGTTTGAGCCAGTCATCTCGGCATACCGATGCATCTGATGCGCAAATTCGCGCGGCATTTCCACGCGATATTCAAAGCCAGTATCCATATTCACCGCGATCCAGCTCTGGCTATTTTTGCGCTCGCTGTTTGGCGCGATATCGAAGCTCTTTGACGTCGAACCGGCTGCGTTGGTTGTGACGTCAGGATTGTCATTGCTATCGATTCGGGCGACGCCATTCCATTGCCACGTTTGGGCCTTCAGTCCAGCCTGTTTGGCCTCGCTGCCGAGTCCTTGGGCGACATCGACTAGTAGATCGCGCCCGAACTGGGGCGTGGCCGAAGCGCTAAGTTTAGTTTCGGCATGGGCACCGACGATACCGGTCAGGCACAGCGCTAGTGCAGCATTGAACAGGGTTCGTTTCATTTGAATTCTCCAAGATTTTAAGTGAGCCAGAATGGCGATATGGGTGAAGCGTTGACGCAGTTTGCTGCTGCGTCTGATCCACACATACGCGGGTGCCGAAGCGCAGGGATCAAATAAATTTAGGGTGTCAAAAGTTCAGCCTCAGCCGTTACTAAAGGCAGTCGGTGATCGCGTGGACTAGATTTCCATTGCCAACACCCTGGCTGGGTAGCGCAGACTATTTCAGGGCGATCTAGAGCTAGCCGCACTAACCGAAGGGTTGAAACACTTGCTCAAACACTTGCTCAAACAATTGCTCAAACACTTGCTCAAGATTGATCGCGCATGGCAATCGTATCTAGAGCATCTCTAGCCTTCATTCGCAAAACTTTCCAACAAAGCCCGCAAAGCGGCCGGACGGATTGGTTTTCTGAGCAATGCCACGCCAGCATTAGCACACTGCGCAGGCAGGTCCGGGTCGGTCTCGGCGGTTACCAAGGCGGCACGCAGCTTGGGCTTTTCGGCGCGCAATGCGGCGATCAGCTGCAGGCCATTGACGGATTCTGCGCCGAGCGCGAAGTCGACTAGGGCGAAATCAACCTCCTCGTGCTTCAGCGCGGCTAGCGCGGCCTCGGCAGTATTGACCGAAATAACATGCGTACCCCAGCGCGCCAACAGCACGCCGAGCGCGTGCAGCACATCCGGGTGGTCATCCACACACAGCACGCGCAAAGCCCCGACGCGTGAGCGCGGTGCTTCGCTTAAGGTTGCGCTTTCCGGGGCGCTGGGCGCGCGGTTGAGTGTGACGCCGAAGCAGCTGCCGTGTCCAAGCCGGCTGCGCACCGTAACCGTATGCCCCAGGGCATCGCTCAAGCGTTTGCAACCGGAAAGCCCAAGCCCCAAACCGCGTTCGCCCCAGGGCGACACGCTGGCGCTGGCGTTGAGCTCGCCAAATAGTTTCGGCAAAACGGCATCGGCAATGCCCGGCCCGGTATCGCAAACCACGATTTCCAGAGCCTCTGCGCCGCGCCTGCGCACGCCAATCAGCACGCCGCCCCGTGCGGTGTAGCGCAGGGCGTTGGATAGATAATTTTGCACAATGCGCCGCAGCAGGCGCGGGTCGCTGTAGACCCATTCGTTAGTTGCGTGCACGCGCAAGCGCAAACCGCGCTGTGCGGCCAGCGCCTGGGACTGCGCTGCTAAGGAAACCAACAAACAGCCCAAATCCACCGGGCAAAACTCAGGCTGCAAAGTGCCGCTTTCCAAGCGCGCCAAGTCGGTCAGGCCACTGAGCAATTCTTCGCTCGCCTCCAATGCATGGTCGGCGCGTTCTAACAGCGTGCGCTCGGCACCCGCAACGCCTTGTGCGGCGGTCAAATACAGCCGCGCCGCTGACAGCGGTTGCAGCAGATCATGACTGACGGCGGCCAAAAACTGGTTCTTGAGTTCGCCCAAACGCTGCAGCTCGCGCGTGCGCGCAGCAACGCGTTCTTCCAGGCGCGCATTTGCTTCCTCAAGGCGTGCATTTGCCTCTTCCAAAGCACGCGCAGCGTGCACGGATTCGGTGATATCAAAAAAGGTCGTGACAAAGCCACCCTCTGGCAAGGGCTCGCCGCGAATGTCCAGGGTGCGTCCGTCCGGCAAAGAACGCACACTGCGATACGGGGTCGCTGCGCGCAGTTGACCTAAGCGGCGCACAATGCGCGCGTCGACATCCGGCGCATCAAGCTGACTTGCACGTGCGCCATGTCCGATCAAATCGGCGATCGGTTGACCCGGCTGCAACAGCCCGGCTGGCCATTCAAACAAGCGCTCATACGGGCGGTTCCAGGCGGCCAAACGCAGCTCGGCATCGACGACACTGACCGCTTGATGCATATGCTCAAAAGTCGTGCTGAGCAACTGCGCGCTCGTCCGATAACGCGTTGAAGACTCGTCGAGCGCGCTCAACACCGCGTCCATGCTCAGCGCGCGCCCGCTCAAACCGCGAGCGATTAACTCGCGCGCGCTGGTGCTGCCGAACACCTCTGTGAGCGCCCGCACCGCAGCACTCAACAGCGCTTGCGTGACCAAGTCGTTCGCGGGCGGCAACGCGCCGTGGTGTGCAGCCAGGGCGTGGCGAAAATGTTGCGGGCCGAGCAATTTTTCAAGCAGCGCATACAAATCATCGGCGCGCACCGCCGTCAAAGCGCGCAATACAGGCGCGTTGATCGTTGCCGCTGAAAGAAAGTTCGCCGCGCTCAAGGTTTGCCGCAGCGTCGCCGGTTTGAGCACACTGATCACCAGCAACACCACGCTGTTGAGTGCCAGCGTCAACAGCGCGCGGCGTGTTAGCTCGCCCGTGCTCAGCGCCGCGCCCTGCAAGTACGGCAACAGCAGCAGCGCCACCCATACGCCAGCGCCCACGAGCAGCGCGATCAGCACCGCGTTCGCGCTACTGCGCGGCGCATACAAGCCAGCCAGCACCGCTGGGGCAAATTGCGCCACGCCCGCAAACGCGAGCAAGCCCATCTGCACCAAGGTTCCGCTGGTAGCGCCCAAGTACCAGGTGACGCTCATCAGCGCCGTTAGCACCACCGCCGCGCGGCGAATTTTGAGTACGCGATCAGCTGAAACCGCAGTACCCAAGCGCAAAAATAGCGGCACCAATAAATCATTCGAAAGCATAGTCGACAGCGCCAGCCAAGCGGCGATCATCATCGCCGACGCTGCCGACAAGCCAGCCAGAAACGCCAAAACCGCGAGCACGCCCTGCGCGTGTTGCAAAGGCATGCTGATCAAAAGATGATCGCTACCGCCACCGCTACTCGCGCTGACCGCCAACGCGGCAATCGGCAGCACCGCTGCGCTGACCAACAGCAAATAGCCGGCAAACACCCAGCGCGCGACTTTAAGTTCGGCTATGTCAGCGCATTCGACGACGCCGACTTGAAACATCCGTGGCAGCAGCAAACTGGCGGCCGCCGCAAGCACGGTTTGCCCGAATAGCGAAAGCAAATCAGGTGGCGCGCGCGCAAGCAGCGCCGCGTGCCAAGCCAGCGGCGTGCCGCGCACCAGGGAGAATGCCCAAAGCGCAAGCACCAGCAGGATCAAAAGCTTAATCGCACTTTCGATGCCAAGCACCAAAATTAGGCCCGGCCGCTCGACCAACGTACGCGCATCCAGCACGCCAAAGCGCAGCGTAAACAGCACCATCAGCACGACAAAAATCAGCACCCAAATTGCCGGAGCATTAATGCCCAAAGCCCGCAAAGCACCGCTAAGCGCGGTCAGCTGTAGCGCCACATATGGCACCACGGCGACTAGGGAAACCAGAGCAACCAAGGCCGGCAGCGCAGCACCACGCCCATAGCGCGCCGCTAAAAAATCCGCCACTGAAGCCAAGCGATGATGCTGCTTAAGCCGCACCAAGCGCTCCCAGACAAAAGGTGCCAACAGCGCAACCAACAGCGGCCCTAAGTAAATCGGCAGATAGGCATAGCCCTCCCTTACCGCACTGCCAATGGCGCCAAACACCGTCCAAGTCGAGCAATAAACGCCCAACGCCAGCCCATGCATCCACGCCCGAGTTCGCCCCTGGAGCGTCCCTTGCAGCACACCCCGAGCCGCGCGCCGCTCGCCCCACTGCGCGAGTGCGAATAGCGCCAGCAGATACAGCGCGGCGAAGCTGAGGATTAGAAAAGCGGGCATCGGTGATTCTGAGCGTTTAGCGGTGCGCTGAGCAATGGCTGATGAAGCACGGGCCGCAACAGCCATCCCAAAAAAACAACCTATCGCCGAGGCCCAAACCCCGGCGACAGTTTTCAAACCTCAGTGCTCATTCGCCCCTTCCGCATGTAGGCCGGTGTTTTGGCGCACGTAAAACTCCTCCCAAAGCTCTTCACTGCGGCGTTCGCGCACCATTAGCGAGCCCAGCACCACGAACAAAAAACCGAGCGGAATCGAGATGATTCCGGGGTTCTTGAGCGAAATCAACGGCGCGCTCAGGCCCATTAAGCTGGTGCTCTGGCCCTGCACCTGATCGAGCTTGGTTTGCGCAACGGTGCGCAAAGTCTCGGATGCTTTTAGCGCGGCTTCCAGAGGCAAGCGCGCGGTTGGGTCGGTGACCAATGCAAGCTCGCTGCTCAGCGCCGCGCTCTTAGCAGCTGCACTGGCAACCAAAGGCTCGTTCGTCGCGCGGACTAGGTTCGGATAGGTCATATTCGGGCTGACCAACACTAAGCCGATCGCGCTCAGCGCGCCGATGCTCATCCCCAGCACCACGCCACGGGTATTGCAGCGCTTCCAGTACAGCGTCAACAGCACGGCGGGCAAGTTGCTGGATGCGGCTACCGCAAATGCCAGTGCGACCAAGTGCGCGACATTTTGGCCTTTGGCGGCAATGCCAACGATGATTGCAATCACACCGACGATCAGCGAGCTAATCCGCGCGGCGCGCATCTCCTCTTTGACCGTTGCCTTATCACCCTTCACCACACCAACCCAGATGTCGTGGCTCATCGCCGAGGCAGATGCCAGCACCAGCCCTGCAACGACCGCAACAATGGTGGCAAACGCGACGGCGGCAACGAAGGCAAGGAACAAATTGCCGAGCAGCGACTGAGCGCCGCCGCCGATGTATTGCGCCAGCAGTGGGCCCGCCATATTTCCGCCCGCATCAATCGCGCTGATTTTTAACGCGCCAACATTGATCGCAGCGCCTAAGCCTAAGAACAAGGTCAGCACATAAAAGCCGCCGATTATGCCCATCGCCCAAAGCACACTGACGCGCGCGTCTTTCGCGGTGGGTACGGTGAAAAAGCGCATCAAAATGTGCGGCATGCCAGCGGTGCCGAACACCAGCGCAAGCCCGAGCGAAATTTGATCGATGGGGCTTTTCAAATACAGCCCAGGCTCCAAGAAGCGTTGACCAAGTTGCGCTGCGCTCATTTGCGTCGCCGGGTCACCCAATAGCTTGGCGACTTGCGCCTGCACCTTCGGGTCAGATACGGCTGCCTGCAGAAAACCCGGCAAAGAAAATCCGTAGGGCATCCAGGTAAACCACACCAGCAATAAGGACGCCGCCACCAGCAGCACCGCTTTGATGATCTGCACCCACGTGGTTGCCACCATGCCGCCAAAAATCACGTAGCCAAGCATCAATATGCCGACTGCAATCACGCTGACTTCATAGTCAATGCCGATCAGCGTTTTGACCAGCACGCCGCCACCGACCATTTGCGCGGTCAGATAAAAGATCGATACCGTGATCGTGGAAATCGCTGCCACCGTCTTGGCTTTTTTCGGGTCGTTACGGAACGCCAAAATATCGCCGAGCGTGTACTTGCCGATATTGCGGCAGGGTTCTGCGATCACTAACAGCACCGTGATGTAAGCCACCAGCCAGCCAACCGAATACATAAAGCCATCGTAGCCGTACAGCGAAATCAATCCAGCAATGCCGAGAAAGCTGGCCGCCGAAAGATAGTCACCAGCGATGGCCCAGCCGTTTTGGATGCCACTGACCGAACGTCCGGCGGCGTAAAACTGCGAGGTGCTTTTGACCCGGCGCGCGGCCAAATAGGTCACGAACATGGTCAGCGAAATGATCAGTCCAAACACCAAAAACGTCAGCCATTTATACTCGTCCGCAACCGCGCCGCCGCTGCCAACAGCCGGATTTTGCGCCCAAGCGCTGCTTGTGGCGGCTAAGCCAGTCAATAAAATTTTGCGTTTCATGAGCGCACCCCGCTGTAGCACGCGCACAGTTCGGCGGCCAGCACATCAAACTCGCGCGTGGCCCGCCGTTCGTAGACAAAGGCAATGCCCCACGCCACCAAGAACTGGCTAAACGCAAACACCAGCCCAACATTCAGCGGCCCCCAAACCTGGATTTTGAACAGCTCCGGGAAATAGCCCGCGCCGATCGGCAGCAGGAAGTAATACACCACGGAAAGCAGCATCAAGCCCCAGAGAAAGCGGCTTTTACGGCGGTGCAGATCCAAAAAGCGCGGATCAGCGTGGATGGCGGCCCAATCGGGCGCTGGTTTAGACATGGTGATTCTCCCTTGCGATGGTCCAGAAAAATTGCGATTAGAAGCTGTATTTGACCGATGCGTGCAGGCGGATCAAATCACCCGACGCGCCACTTTCTAATTCGCGCCGCGCGTAGATCAGCTCGGTGCCGACATCCCATTTCGGAATTGGCGAGTAGAACAAATTCGCGTGCAGGCTTTGGCTGCTGCTGGTTTGCAGCAGCCCACCCACCGCCGGGTTGTCGTACTCAGCGCGCGCATAAAACAGATTGCCGCGCACTTGCGCGCTAAACACATGGCGATAGCCAATAAAGCCGGCCACCCCATCAATGCTATCCAGCTGACTGCGAGCGTCCAGCACCACATCGTTGGCAGTATTCAAGCCCAGATAGCGCCCCAAACCGCGCCCGCCGGTAAGCGCAAAGCGCAGATCGTCTTGCCCAAACGCAACCTTGCCAAACACGCTTAACCCTAAGCCCGCACTGCGCTCGTTGATCGCGATCGTGCCCGTGCCCGGTACCGTAGTTTGCAGCGCCAGTTGGCGCACGATGCCCGCGACACCAAAGCTGGAACCCGCCGTCGTTTTCAAGTTATAGCGCGCAATCAAATCCGGCACGCTGTTGTCGTCCGAGCTAATCCGCGCGCCGCCGCCAAACGGCGTGATCGTGGTTTCCGGGTTTTCCAGCGCTAACATCCAGTTGCCATTGGTGTAGCGCACCTGCGGCTGGCGCACAAACACCGTGCCATCTGTTGGGCCAATCAAATCGGTCGACTCAGGCAAGCTCGCCACGTCCATAAACGTCGACCAGGTTTGCCCGACGAGCCAGCGGTTATTGAAATTCAGATAGGCATGGCGTACGACAAAACCGGAGGCATTATTGAAACGCGCATCGCCTAAGCCATTGCCAAAAAAATCCCCCTCGATGCGCGTCTGGATCGTGCGCCCGTCATCCAAAGTGTTGTCCGTGCCCACGACCAAGCGCGAGAATTTCACGTGCGCATCCAGATCAGTTCCCTCGTTCGCGCCACCCACTGGGGTAAGCCCTGGCACATACAAATCCCGCCCAATCCCGCCATCAGCAAGCTCGCCATCGCTAGCGTGGGTCAGCATCGCATCCAGTTTGACAAAGCCTGAAACGAAAAACTGCGTGCCGGGCGCCGCATTGGGCATGTTCAAGCTCACTGGCTTAGGCACTGCGCCAGCAGGCGGGGCGCTGGCTGGCGACGGCGTTTGCGTTTGCGCTAGCGCCGCCTCTAGTCGCTCAATACGCGCCTCCAGCGCCGCGATCTTTTCCGCGTCATCCGCCTGCGCCGCCTGCGGCAATAAAGCGCAGCTCATCGCAAACGCCAAGCGGGTGGATAATTTAGATCGAGTCAATCGCAGCTTCATCGTGGTTTCTCCCATGCAGTGAACACCTGGGATGAATGTTGTGCTTAGTATTGGGATTCGACTATTCGACCATGGTCGAACAAACCCAGTTTGCGAAGCGGCCTTTTTAGTGACGAGCGCGCTGCTGGCAATCCGTTGCGGGTGGCGGTTTTAGTGGCTTGACCCTCACCCCCGCCCTGCCCATTTGAGAAAGCGCGCCATTTCCGCAGGCAGCCGATTCGCTGAAGGTACTTGAAAATGCACGCGCTGGCGGCCAGCTTAGCCTGAAATGGGGCCTGAAATGGGGCCTGTCACCACCTGCATCGATCCAGCGGCGGCGTCGCGCCACGCGGCCAGGCGGATTTTAGCAAAGCCAGAATAGCCGGTCGGACAGCGCGACGTGCCAGCCAAACAAGCGTTCCTGGGTAAGCGTAGCGCTGCAGTTGCCGGCAATCGCTAATTGACCTGCAATTATTAGCTACATTACATTGATGGCATGATTAGAACCCAGATCCAATTGCCCGAACCGCTATTTCGGCGCCGAAAACTGATTGCCAGCGCGCGCGATTGGTCGGTGGCAGAACTGATCCGTCGCGGTATGGAAACCTATGTGCAGACTTGTCCAGAACTAAGCCCACAAGCCAAACTTTGGACTATGCCGGTGCTGCGCAGAAGTGGCGGTCACTTGGTGGATCCGGCAACAGTTTCGGTGGAAGCCGATGCGATTGCATATCGGCATGTCAAGGTCTGAATGCTAAGCGCAGACACCAACTTGCTGATTCACGCGGCTGATCCAGATTCGCCCAACCACGCAGCCGCTCGAAGCTTCTTCGCTCAGCGATACGCGAGATGAATTGTTTTGTGCGAACTGATTCTTATTGAGCTTTATATGCAGCTGCGCAACCCAGCGATTTTTGTCACACCCTACACGACTCAGGAGTCGAGCGAATATTGCCCCTTACAGCACCACGGAGTGACGCACTTCGCAACCGCCAACGTTAAGCATTTTAGAGACTTCGGCTTTGAGCAAGCCTGGAATCTGATGTTGGAGCAAATCCATCGAGCGCGCTGGCAAAAGGAACCGCCCTGCGCGCCAGCTACAAAAACAAATTAACCACCTAGCAAAGAATAGGCGTTGATCTGGCGCACAGCACTACACCAACCAAATATCAAACCGCGTTTCCTGAGCCACGCTGATTAAGCGAAAATCAAAACCATGGCGCTGCAATACCTCACGCACAAACATCAAGCCTATCCCCTGCCCGCCTTTTTTGGTTGAAAAAAACGCGCTAAATAGTTGCCCGGCGGGAACCAAAGCGAGTGCATCGGCGGAATCCACCACGGATATGCGCACGCGCTTGCCGGCATTAGTGGCTTCGAGTTCCAGTTCCAGGCGCACGTAGGCAAGGCTATTCGGCAGCAAAGACAGCTGGCTGGCGACCGCTTCAATGGCGTTTTTCACGATATTGATTAGCGCCTGACTCATTAGGTTCCAATCTAGTTCTAACATCGCCAGATTTGGCCTTGGTCGCCATTCCAGCGCAATGCCGCGCCGTGTGCAATCGCTGCGATACAGTGCGGCGATGTCGTCCAGCAGGACGTTGATGTCGGTGCAAGCCAGCACTGGCTCTGGCATTTTTACGACGCCAGTGAAGCGGTCAATAAACCCGCTGAGCGCACTGGCGCGCCGTTTCGCCGCGTCGATTGCGGTGGAAAAGTCGTCCCGATCACTGCTTTGAATTTGCGGCGCGTAATACAGCAAGGAGTCTAAAACCGAGCCCGTGACAGCAACGGTATTGTTCACCTCGTGTGCCAGCACGCGCACCAATTTTTCATAGGTGGCTTTTTCCGAACGCTTAAGTTCGGCGGTAATCTCGTCAATCAGTAGAAACTGCCGGGCGAAACCGCGATCAATAAATTGCTTGCGCTGCGCGCGAAACGTTCTGCCCTCTTGATCGGTAATCAGCGTTGCGATGTCCAGCGGCAGCGCGTCCACTTGGCTTAGAAAATCCAACTTGCAGCGGCGCAACTGGGCGTCCGCTAAGCTTTGTTCGGCGCTTGTAGGAGCTGCCGCAAACTCCCCCGCACCTTCTAGCCAATGCGAAATCCCTTGCCCGAGCGCGGCCCGCAGGCCTAGCAATTCATTCGCGCTGGCATTTAGTAGGCTAATGCGCAGATCAAAATCGAAAACCACCACCGCGCTGGGGGTGGCCTCAAGCATGCTTTGCAGAAAGCCGCGTTGTTCGCCTAGATGCAGGCGTTCTTGGTAAAGCTCGCCCAATAGCGCGTTGAACGCGTCCACCAGTGCGCCCAGTTCAGGATTACGCTCCTGCTTGAGCCGGGTTGCGTAATTTTTCTCTTGCAGCAATTCCTTTAGCTGCTGCGCATATTGCATCGGTTGCATGACGCGCTTGATCAGCAATAAGCCAACTACAAAGCTAGCTACCAAAACTGCTTCAACAAAGAGCAACCACAGAAGCTGATTACGCAATAAGCCAAATGCCAACGTCAACACCGCCAAATGCAGGATGCTCAAATACAGCATTCCGCGCGTGCGCAAGCTCATTTAGGACTTGCCTATCCCATCACTATCCGCACCCGCCAATTGGCTATCCGCCTTGACTAGACCATGCCTTTCCAGCCGCCGATATAGCGTGGTGCGGCTAATGCCAAGCGCCTTAGCAACCCGGGAAATATTGCCTTGATGCTGGGCAAACGCTTTTTCAATCATTTGCCGCTCAACTTGATCGATGGTGCGGCCATGGGTTTCGATGCCGTGGGTTTCGCCGATTCCAGCATTGGAAACAGCACTAACGCTGCCATCGATATCTTGCGCGGCAATGAAATCGCTTTGTTCAAGCAGGGCTTTTCCCGCCAGTAACAATGTGCGTTCTAACGCCTGTTTTAGCTGGCGAATATTGCCGGGCCACGGCTGTGCGCAAAGCCACGCTAATGCATTCGGCGTGATCTCAACCCTGCCCAATCCATACTCATTGGCCAATTGGCGAATCAACTGGGTAGCGATCAACACGATATCACTTTTACGTTCGCGCAAAGGCGGCAATCGAATCGTAATTAAATTCAGGCGATAGAATAAATCTTCCCGGAAATCACCCTGCGCCACTGACTGCGCCAGCTCGCGATTACTGGCCGATACGATGCGCACATCGGCCAGTTCGCTGCGGCTGGAACCCACGGCTGTGAAGCTTTGATCCTGCAGCACGCGCAGCAATTTGGCTTGATCGCCGCGCGGCAGTTCGCCGATTTCATCCAGGAACAAGGTGCTGGCGTTCGCGCTGGCAAAATGGCCTTTGCGGTCGGTTTTGGCATCGGTAAACGCGCCTTTGACGTGGCCAAACATTTCGCTTTCAAACAAACTTGAAGTGATTGCGCCCATATTGATCTTGACCATCGGCTTTGCCGCGCGCGAACTGTTGCGATGGATCGCCTCGGCAATCAGCTCTTTACCCGTGCCGCTTTCGCCCAAAATCAACACCGCGGCACGCGTATTCGCAACGCGCCCCACAGTTGCCAACACTTTCAAAAGTTCGGCGTGCTCACCAATGATGCCGGTGAAATCATATTGGCGATCCAAACTTAAGCGATCTAGATGCACTCGGGGCGCGCTGAACTGCAAGGTGTTATCAATGAGTTGCACCAACTGCGCGTTGTGCCAAGGCTTGGTGAAAAAATCCGCAGCACCCAGTTTGACCGCCTTGACCGCGAGCTCAATCGAACCCCAGGCGGTCATCAAGAGCACCGGCAGCGCCGGATGTTGCGCGCGGATTTTAACCAGCAGTGCCAAACCTTCCGCGCCGCTTGTTTGCTGGGAAAAGTTCATATCCTGCAAAACCAAATCCACCGGCTGCTGCTGCAACAACGCCAGCGCCCGCTCCGGGTCATCGCACTTGAGCGTCTCAAAACCCGACTGCTTGAGCAATAGCGCCAACGACACCAACACCGTGGCGTCGTCGTCTAGGATCAGGATGCGCGGCTTCATGCTCATCGCACTTTCCAAAACGCGCGCCTACGCATAGCGCAGCGCCGCCGTCGGGGTCATGCGGCTGGCTCGCCAAGCGGGATACAGTGCACACATTGTTGACAGCAGTAGCAGCAACGCCATGGAAATCATTAGCGCCAGCGTAAACACGGTCCAGTTGAGTTGTGCGCCCAATGCGCCGGTGATCGGTAGCTGTACCAGCAGCACGGCACCTATCGTGATCGCAAGCGAGGTCAAAATAAGTTGCTCGATGATAATCTGCGCATAGATCCAGCGCGCACTGGCGCCCACGGCACGACGCAGGCCGATTTCAGGAATGCGCAGCGTGGTGTTTTGCCAAAGCACACCAAACAAACCGAAGGCAACCATCAGCAATAAGAAAGTGGCAATAACAGCAAGCACAATCAGCGGGATCAAGTCAGTTGACAGCATGTTCTCACGCAATGCGCTTAAAGGTGCGACGCGATAGCCCCAGTTACTGCGAATCAGTTTCAGCTGCTGATTGAGTTTAACTTCGAATATACGCGGCGTACCGGCTTTGAGCTTCAGTAATATCGTGTTTGGCAGCCACTTGGCGTCGCCGTCAAAGCGGGTAAACGTAAACGGCACGGGGGACATATATTCTCCTTGATTGCGAAAATCCTCAAACACGCCCACCACACGCAGCATCTTGTCTTTGGCCTCCTCCACGTTGTCAGCAGCCATGTTCTCACCGGGCTTGTTCGGGCTGATCAACTGACCCAGCGGGTCTAAATTGGGAAACATCTGCCGCGCGAATTCGCTGTTAATCACCGCTGCGGTATAGCCAGTGCCGTCATCACGCGGGTCGAACCAACGGCCTTTTAGGATGCGCATATCCAGGGTCGGGAAAAACGCGTCACTCACCCCCATGACGTTACTGAGCTGGGCTTGCTTACTTTCCGGCAGGTAAAACTCGGAACTCCACCTTGAGCGTGTGTAGGGCAGATAGTCGGCAAAAGCGACGCCTTCCACTTCCGGCATTGCGCTTAACGCACGGGAAAAGTCCTGAAATCGCTGTGCCACCGCAGCGCGCTTGGCATTATCCAATTCTTTGCCGATTAATTCTTTCGCTGCATCTTCCGGTATCTCCAGTTCAACGGACCACACATTGGCGTGCGCAAAGCCCACCGGCAAGTGATAAAGCTGGTAGTAGCGCACCGCAAATGCAGTCACAGCAAAAACAATCAAAAACGCCAGCAGTAGTTCCAAGCTCAACATCAAGTTTCTGGATTTACGTTTCCAAATCGGTTTAAACATGTGCATAAACATTAGATCGCTCCTTTTAACGCAAGCACGGGTGCAAGCCGCGACATTTTCCAAGCAGGCACTACACCAGACAGCAGTCCAAAAATAATCGTCAACGCCAAGCCCCAGGCAAAGACCGAAAAATTGATGTTGACCTGCAAATAGGGAATCAGGCCGGAGGCGCCAATCCACACCAAAACTGCCTTCGCCAGCAACAGCGCCAGGGCGCCACCCAGCAAAGACAACAACACATTTTCAATCACTAGCTGCAGCACCAGCTGATTACTTGATGCACCGAACGCTTTGCGCACGCCTATTTCAATACCGCGCTCCATGATCCGCCCAATATTAAGGTTGATTAGGTTAAGCGCCGGCAAGAGCATGAAAAGCAGCATCATCACAGCGATTATCAACAGCAAGGTGCCAGCACCGGAATCCGCGATATAGCGATGCTCAAGCAATGCCCGCGCGAAAAGGTCAAGCTTGGTATCGGCGAATAGGTAAGCGTGCTGCCAGCGCTTTGGATCTTCCGCCACGATATGCGGTGCCACGGTCAATATTTCCGCCTGTATCGCAGGAATATCAGCGGCCGACTTTGCCAACAGCAACGCGCCAAATATACCGCGGATTTGATTTTGATAGTCGCTTGAGGGCTGGGTGGTGAGCGGCATCCAAATATCAGCAAAGGAATTGACGTGCATCACGTCCTCAACTACGCCAATGATCTGAAATTGTTGACCCGACACATTGAGCGATTGCCCAACCGCCTTTTCATTCGCGAAAAATTTGATGGCAGAGCTTTGATTAAGCACCGCAACGAATTTGCCCTGCGCCACATCCTCAGCATTGAGGACGCGGCCATCCAGAACCACGAAATCCAAAATCTGCCAATACGGGGCGTCGGTATAACGCATCTGCAGCTCACTGACCTGCTGGCCGTGATAGACAGAAACCGGGGCCGGGAAGGTCATAGCAGCAATGCTTTCAATACTTCGCATTGGGCGCAGGTAGCGATCAATCGTCTTAAAACCTAAAGGGCTGTTTTGATCCGTGTTTTCGCCCGTCAAAACCAAACTCCATACCTGCAAAAACCGATCGCTTTTGCCTTCCACGCCGGTTGGATAAAAAACGTTTTGCAATAGCGCCGTGATCACCATGAGCACCACCAAGGTCAGGGTGATACAGGCCAAATTGATCGCGGTGTAAAGCTTGCGCCGCGTGTAGACATTGTACGTCGTTATTAGGTAGTTCCTTAATATATTCATCAGGCCACCAACTGACCGTCAAACACACGTATGCTGCGATGGCAACGCTTTGCCGCATTCGCATCGTGGGTCACCATAATCACGGTAGTGCCGGCTTGATTGAGCTCCAACAGATGTTCCATCACCTCGTTGCCCATCTGGCTGTCCAGATTACCGGTAGGCTCATCCGCCAATAAAATTTGAGGGCGCCCGACCATCGCGCGTGCAATCGCCACGCGTTGTTGCTGCCCACCGGAAAGCTCGTTCGGATAGTGTTCCATGCGCGCACTTAAGCCCACGCGTTCCAGTGCCGCCTTCGCCAATTCGCGCCGATTTTTATCTGCACCAGCACGGTAGAGCAGCGGCAATTCGACGTTATCAATCACGCGCAGATCGCCGATCAAATGAAAGCTTTGAAAAATAAACCCGAAGGTCTCGTTGCGCATTTTCGCAACGTCTTTATCCCGATACGATTTGACCTCAGCGCCGTCAATAAAAATTTTTCCGCTACCGGGCTGGTCCAATAAACCAATCAGGTTGAGCAAGGTGGATTTGCCACAGCCGCTGGGGCCCATAATCGCGACAAATTCGCCCTTGCGCACGTGCAAGTGAATGCCTGACAGCGCCAAGGTTTGCATTTTATCAGTTTGATAGGTTTTGCTTATGTTTTCTAGCTTGATCATTGAGTTGGCCCTTTGCTTAAATCGAAGATTATTTGTTCGTTTACTAATTTGATTGCTGTTAGTTAGGCGCGCCTATTCACGCAGCCGAATTTGCGCTAAATGTTTATAGCGACTGACATCTGAAACAATTATGCGATCACCTACGACGGCACCCGCACGCACTTCGACGGCATCACCATCGCTTAAACCGAAATCCAGCGTGCGCTTTTCCGCCACCGCATTTGCGATCACAAATACCTCTTGGCGCCCTTGACCATTGATGGCTGGGCCCATATCCGCAAGCAACACATTCGCCTTTTCTTCGGTGATGACGTTCACATCCACCCGCAACTGATTGCGCAACATGGCGTGGTTCGGCTCGGCAAGGTCGATCAGTAGTTTGAGCGAGCCGTTTTGAATCGCGGGCAAAATAATATGCACCTGACCGGGCAAATCCAGCCCGCTGTAAAGCACGCGCACGCGCTGCCCGGCGCTCAAATAGCGTGCGTAAAAATCCGACACCGTGGCTTCGACGCGGAAATTTCGCAGCTCGCTTACTTTCGCCAGCATTTGCCCACTAGCAAGGCTGGCGCCTTCATCGGCCATCAGCCACGTCAACATCCCGGCAATCGGCGCGCGCACTTTAGTTTCAGCGGCCAGTTGCTGACTTTGTTCGCGTTGCTTTTGCAAAATTGCACGCTGCAAACGCACGCCTTCGATGGTCGTTTCCGAGACGCGCCGGGTATCGACGACCGCCTCGTGGTGTTGACGCAGCTGCACCTCAAGTTTGCGCACGGTAAGTTCAGCAGCCGCCAGTTCCGAGGCAGAGGTCGCACCTATGGCGCGCATTTTTTTGTGCCGTTCAACCAGCATCTTGGCACTTTCTAAATCCAGGCCGAAAAGCTCGATCTCGCTCGCTAAAGTCTTAAGCTTTTGACCAAGCTCTAAGTTTAAGCGCGTGGCCAAATTTTCCTGCTGATCGAGTTGCTCTTGCAAGTTATCAAGCACTAAACGCACCGCGCTATCGTCCAATTCCAGCAATAGCTGCCCAGCCTTGACCTCCTGCCCGGCCTTGGCAAGCACGCGCACGATGCGCGTTTGTGTAGGCGCAGAAACCTGCTCTTCATGCACCGGAATCACCACGCCCGAGGCATTGATGGTGTTGCTGATTGCGCCACGCCGCAGCACGCTCACCTTATGCTCGGAAATAGCCAAACTGGGTCGCAACCAGCGGTTTAAACCCCAAACACCGGCGCAAAACAACAGCACCAAAGCCGACGCGATCACGAGTTTGTTACGCGTACCGGCGCGGACAGATTCTGGGCTGAGTGCTTGATCCATGAATATTGCAAATGTGTCGGTAGAAGCCACCGACTTTGCAAGGCCTGTGCCAACCCGCTAAAAACTTCTAAAAACATTTTAAAATCAGTTGCTTAGCACCACATTCTAGGCGCAAATTTTGCCAGCACCAAGACCGGGAAATTGTACAGAGCTGCACAGCGCTGTAGCGATACGGACAGTGTCTACTCAATTAGAATGTTGCGGTAAACCATCCACAAGGTCGTAGTAATCACCTTTGCTGGCAACATGAATGTGCATCGCCAATTTGACGCCGGTTGGCGTATCGAAAGTGCCCATGGCAATCGACGTCGAGTCCCGGAAAATAGGATCCCAAAGCAAAGTAGAACCACAAATGCCGCAAAAACCCCGACGCACTTTTTCAGAAGATTGATACCAAACTACTTCATCCGCGCCCTACACCGTTAGCGCAGCCCGCGCGACATTGACCGACACAAAATAGTGCCCGGATTGCTTGCGGCACTGGCTGCAGTGGCAAGCGTCAGGAGCACCTAAATCACCACCTAGTTCCGCTGCCACCACAAAGCTAACCGCGCCGCAAAGGCAAGACCCTTTATGCATACTGTTTCCTTTTAAGGACGAATTGGTGTGAACGCAATTGTGATTGGATTCAGCGCTGCAGGCGGCTAATTTATTTATGCAGGGCACAAAAAACCCTATGCATTGACCGCGCACCATGGGCAAGCTTAGCCCTTCGTCAACGCCTCAAGGATTGCAATAAGGGCAATGCTCAGGCCCGGTTTGCCGCAAACCATCGCTGCGGGGCCGCGTTTCACGATGCGCGCAGCGCAGGCAGCCGAAAACCTCGCTGAGCACCATCT
>Ga0105046_10005044_pt1 | contig 20930 bp, 18 predicted proteins | sample MAT03_FD_78385 | JGI IMG/M metagenome (GOLD analysis project Ga0105046, IMG submission 78385) | Freshwater microbial communities from Lake Fryxell liftoff mats and glacier meltwater in Antarctica - MAT-03 (megahit assembly) | ecosystem: Environmental > Aquatic > Freshwater > Ice > Liftoff...
ACGTACCCACACTTGACGGGCTTGTGTGGGTGAATGTGCCACCGGGTTCAAGCACGGGTCGCAAGTTGCGCCTCAAGGGCAAGGGCATAGCGAACGGTGAGGCTGGACGGGGCGACCAATACTGTCGTGTGCATGTCGTTGTGCCCGCAATTGAAGAAGGTGACGAGGAATCCCGACGTCTATTAACCGAGCTCAGCACGCGTGTGGTGAACACGCAGCTCCGCAGCTGGGAAAACGAGTGAAAGCGATCTCGGTCGCGGGTCGATTTCCTGCAAATCATTTCAAGAACATGACCATGACATTCGATGTACAAATTAATGACTTGCCACAAGACGTTCCGGCGCTAGGGTTGTTGCGTCAGATCGCAGTCAACGGAGAGACAGCATGACGGCATCAGAAACCAAGACCCTGCCCCTTCTCTCTTTGCGGAACCTGGTGTTGTTTCCAGGTGCTGTGATGCCGGTCGAAATCGGCCGATCCAGCTCGCTCAAGCTCATCGAGAGCTTGCCCGGCAAAGGAGCCCGATTGCTCGTCGGCACGCAAAAGGATGCGGATGTCGAAGAGCCGGCAGGAACGGACCTTTATAACATCTGCGTAGAGGGCGAAGTCGTCCGCGTGGTGAAGGCCTCAGAGAACCGCGTGACAGCCGTGCTGCGAGGCGTGGAGCGTCGCCGCATCAAGGGTTTCGTCCAGGAAAAGCCCTTCATGATCGCGCAGTACGAATCGGCGCGCGAAATTCGCAAGGATCCCATCGAAATCGATGGCCTTGGCATGGCGGTCTATGATGTCGCCAAACAATTGATTGCCATTTCGCCCGACATCCCGGACGAGGCAGCTCAGGTGCTGGATCAGAACAAAGATCCCGCGCGCATGGGCGACGTGGTTGCCGCGACGGTGGATCTGTCGAGCGAAGAGCGCGCCTCATTGCTCATCGAGCCCAATGTGACCGATCGGCTGCGGCGCCTGCTGGTGCTCTTGCAGCGCAAAGTCGAGCTCATCAAGGTCAAACAAAAGATCGATACGCAGGTGCGCGAGGAATTCTCAAAGCACCAGCGCGAAGCGGTCTTGCGCCAAAAGCTCAAAGCGATTCAGGAAGAGCTCGGTGAAGGAGATGAATCGAGCGATCTGGACACCTTCGACGACAAGATCAAGGTCGCCGATATGCCCGAGGACGTGATCAAGGTTGCGCGCAAGCAACTTGACCGCCTCAAACAAATGGCGCCCTCCTCCGCCGAGTACACGGTTCAGCGTACCTACCTCGAATGGTTGGTCGAGCTCCCCTGGGCAAAGCAAACCATCGACACCCTTGAGCTGAACTCGGCCCGAGAGATCCTCGACAACGAGCATTTCGATCTCGTCAAGGTTAAAAAGCGCATTCTTGAATACTTGGCGGTGCGCAAACTGGCACCGGGCAAGAAGGGACCGATTCTTTGTCTGGCTGGACCTCCGGGCGTGGGTAAGACCTCGCTTGGCAAATCGATCGCGAAGTCGCTCGGGCGCGAGTTCATCCGCATTTCGCTTGGCGGCGTGCGCGACGAGGCCGAGATTCGGGGCCACCGCCGAACCTATATCGGTGCATTGCCGGGTCGAATCATTCAGGGCATGCGCAAGGTCGCAACCAAGAACCCCGTGTTTGTGCTCGACGAGATCGACAAGCTAGGCTTGGATTTTCGCGGTGATCCGTCGGCCGCTCTCCTTGAGGTGTTGGATCCGGAACAAAACAACTCGTTCTCCGACCACTACCTCGAAGTTCCCTTCGATCTATCGAACGTCATCTTCATCGCTACCGCGAACATGCTGGACACGATTCCACCGGCCCTTCTCGACCGTATGGAAGTTCTCGACATTGCCGGTTACACGAGCGACGAAAAGCTGCAGATCGCGCGACGGCATCTCATTCCCAAGCAAATAGAAGAGCACGGATTAAAGCCCGAGCAGGTCAATTTTCCGGATGACGGTGTGCGCGCCATCATCGATCACTACACGCGTGAAGCGGGTGTTCGTAACCTGGAGCGCGAAGTTGCCAATGCCATTCGTGCCATCGCCGTCAAGGTCGCCGAAAACGAGCCATACGACAGCGTACTGAGTGAAAAGCGCATGGAAGATATCCTGGGTCCCCAGCGTTTCTATCCAGAAATTGCCGAGCGCACCGAGGTCCCCGGTGTGGCGACGGGGTTGGCTTGGACCCCAAGCGGTGGCGACATCCTCTTCATCGAAGCATCGCAGATGCCTGGCAAAGGCAATCTTATTCTCAGCGGTCAACTCGGTGACGTAATGAAGGAATCGGTGCGGGCTGCTCTTTCCTGGGTCCGAGCGCACGTCGACGAATACAACATCACCGTCGACTTCGAGAAAACCGACTTGCACGTACACGTGCCCGCGGGCGGTGTATCGAAGGATGGTCCGTCGGCGGGTGTCGCGATGAGTTCGGCGCTCATCTCGTTGCTTTCGGGTCGACGCGTTCGCGGCGACGTGGCGATGACGGGTGAAATCACCTTGCGCGGAAACGTGCTACCGATTGGTGGCGTGAAGGAGAAAGTCCTCGCGGCCCATCGCGCCGGCATCAAGCGGGTGTTGTTGCCCGAGCGGAATCGCAAGGACTTGGTCGATGTGCCAGACATGGTGAAGAACGAAATGCAGATCACCTTCGTGTCCAGGATCTCAGAAGCACTGGAAGCAGCGCTTGAACCTGTGCCGGTGGTGGTGGCTGAACCGGGCGCTGAAAAACCCGAGACCTCCGCGAGCGCATAGTCGACTGCTAGAGGAGGGCCAATAAAGCCTCCGGTGTTGCGATTGCATGCGTGGGATTTTCGGCCAGCAGTTTTTCAACCGGGGTGTATCCCCACAAACAGGCAACGGACGCGATGCCTGCTGCGCGTGCAACCCCAACGTCGGGAATGCCGTCGCCCACCATCAACGTGCGTTCGGCGCTGACGCCCGCCCGCTGCATCAGCACCGAGACAGCTTCGGGAGAAGGTTTGCGAGCAAACCCGTCCATGTCGCCAATCACGTCCGTAAAGCGCGCCCGCATCGCCAGGACATCGAACAGTGCGCGCGCGACATCGCCGGGCTTGTTGGTCAAAACCGCCATTGAAATTCCGCGCGACGCGAGTTCATCAAGCATCGAGACGACACCGTCGAAGGGTTGACTGTCGACGCAGGGGTGATCGACGTAGTACTGCCAGATCGTCTGCGCCATGCCATTGACGGTTTCATCGGAAACCGCTCGAGCATCGGGGGCAACCTCGGCAAGCGCGCGGCGCACCAACATCGATACGCCATCACCCACCATGCGTCGAACGGAGTCGACCGAAACCGTCGGGTGATGATGCATGCGCAACACGTGATTGAGCGCACCTGCGATATCAACAATGGAATCGATCAACGTTCCGTCAAGATCAAAGATCACAAGATCGATCCGTCGATTGGACATGCGATCGCCTAGCGCGCGGGGTTTAACCCGTCAATTTGCAATCCATGGTAGGCTTTGCGTTCATGCCGCGCGCGTCGAGGCCCGAAGGCTCGGTACCGTTACCTGAAACGCTTTCGGGCCTTCCGTTGCAGGCGCATTACGGTCCCGCACATCATCGCGTGATGGACGAACAACCGGGTGTGTTCCCGTTTACGCGGGGACCGCACGAGTCCATGTATCAGGGCAAACCGTGGACCATGCGCATGTTTGCGGGGTTCGGCTCACCCGAGGACACCAACCGACGATTCAAGTTCTTGCTGGCGCAGGGGCAAACGGGATTATCCACCGCATTCGATATGCCCACGCTCATGGGCTACGACCCCGACCATCCCCTGTGTCGCGGTGAAGTCGGTCGAGAAGGCGTCGCGGTTGCAACGCTCGATGACATGGATCGCCTGTTTGCCGATATCCCGCTTGATGCCGTATCGACCTCGATGACGGTCAACGCGCCTGCGGTGGTGGTGCTGTCGTTCTATCAGGCGCTTGCGCAGGCACGTGGAATCGATGCCGGAAAACTTCGTGGTACGATTCAGAACGACATGTACAAAGAGTTCATCGCGCAGAAGGAATGGATCTGCCCGCTGCGCGCCCATCTGCGCATCATGGCGGACATGCTGGTGTATTGCACGCGCACGATGCCGCAATGGAACACCATCAGCATCAGTGGCTATCATATCCGCGAAGCCGGAGCTTCCGCCGTACAGGAGCTGGCGTTCACGCTCGCGGACGGCATTGGCTACGTTCAGATGGGAATCGATGCGGGGCTGGATGTCGACACGTTTGCGCCTCGGTTGAGTTTCTTCTGGGACATCCACAACGATTTTTTCGAGGAGATCGCCAAGTTGCGCGCGGCCCGCAGAATGTGGGCGCACATCATGCGCGAACGTTTCGGCGCAAAGAATCCGCGCTCGTGGCTGTTGCGAGCGCACTGTCAAACGGCGGGTGTTTCCCTGGTGGCGCAGCAACCTCGCAACAACGTGGTTCGCGTGTCGCTGCAAGCGCTCGCAGCGGTACTCGGGGGCACACAATCGCTACACACGAACAGCTTCGACGAAACCTATGCGCTGCCAACAGAAGACGCCGCCACGCTGGCCCTGCGAACCCAGCAGATCTTGCTGCACGAATCGGGTGTGGCATCGGTAGCCGATCCGCTGGGTGGCAGCCATTTTGTGGAACACCTGACTGAAAAAATGGAAAGCGAAGCCCAGGTGTATTTGGATCGCATTGATGCGATGGGCGGCATCACCAACGCCATCGAACAGGGTTTTCCCCAAAAAGAAATCGGCGCCAGCGCCTACGAACAACAGCGCGCCATCGACAGCGGCAATCGGCTTGTGGTGGGCGTCAACACATTGCAGTCCGATGGGGACGAAAGGGTGCCCCTGCTGAAGGTCGATGGGTCGGTCGAAAGTGCGCAGGTCGAGCGCATCAAGGCCTTTCGTGCGCAACGAAACAGCACCGAAGCGGCCCATGGACTTGCGGGCGTGGCACGAGCCTGCGAAAGCGCACCGGCGCAGGCCAACATCATGGAATCCGTGCTAGAGGCTGTGAAAATGCGCTGCACCCTGGGCGAAATCAGCCAGGTTTTCCGGGATGTTTTCGGCGTTTATCGTGACCCTGGACATCTTTAGAACGAAACGAACGAGAGGAACTGAACGATCATGGCAACGCCGAAGGTGGGACAGGACATTGAAGACAACTGCAACAAGTGCGGCGACGTTTGGCACGTCGTGGTCGCCATGGTCGCCACCCGCGTTGTCCGTGTCCTCTGCAAGCAATGCAGCGGGCAGCACAACTATCGGAATGAACGTCGCAGCAGCGCGACTGCCAGCACCACCAAGCGTTCGAGCGTCAAGAAGTCGAAAGAGAAGGCGCCCCCCGCACTCCCCACCGTTACGGATCCGAGCAAGCCGCCACGCGCATACGCGTTCAAGGAGAGCTATCGCGCAGGCGAGCGCATTGCGCATCCCAAGTTTGGCGTCGGGATCGTGCGTGGCTCGCCGGGGCCAGGGAAGATTGATGTGGTTTTCACCGACGGCGATCGCATTCTTACCTGCGACAGGACGGGCGGTACAGAGATTGAGCGACACACACCGGTCGAACTGAGTCACCCCGCTGATCAGCCGCCGGAAAACTAGGCAGGTCGAACGCCGCACATAAAAAGGGCGATGGCGTTGTAGACCATCGCCCATTCCATCCGCCAGAAGGCGCCAGGCTAGTAGAGTCGAAACTAGTTGGTCTTGACGACCACTCCGACCACCGCGGCAAAGGCGGAATCGGTTGCGGCAGTGTCACCGCGCTTGGCGAAGATGTCGCCGTCGGTCGACTTCTCGAAGCGCAGGTCGAGGCGAATGAGCGCGTTCGGCGTGGGCAAGGGCAACCAATCAAAGGTGAGGGTGTTGGTGAGCAAGGACTTGGCGAGCAAAACAACCGCATCCTCATCCTTCAGGTACTCGACACGGAACGATGCTTTGAATGAATCGCTGAGCGCCTTGCGTGCGGCGAGACTGCCGCCCCAGAAGTTGAACTTGTTTCCGGCATTGGCACCGCCGTCGTCCATGGCGAAGTCAAAGTTGAACAACAAATCCAAGCCACCGAGCGAGGTGCTTGCGACCACATCCACAAGGTGATCCCAGGGACCGTCAACCTTCTTCTCAAGGGTACCGAGGTATCCAAGGTAGAGGCTGAAGTTCTCGGACGTGTACACACCTTGCAAACCGATCTGAGGAATCGAATCGCCCGTGTCCACAAAGGTGTTGACGCCGTTGACCGCCATGGCCTTGATCGTCATCTGATCGCTGACCTTGTAGTTGAACCTTGCACCGGTGTGCCAGAAGGGTTGGAACGAGTAGTAGAGGGCACCACGCGAGTAGTTGAAGTTGTTGAAGCTTTCAGCGACCTCAGCTCCGTAGATGGTGCTGAACTGGCCAAAGTCGACCGTCAACGCGTCGTTGGCCTTCAGGGTCACAAACGCCTGTGTGACGTTTTGCATGGCCGCACTGACGGAGTCGTTGCTGTATACGCCTGCTACTGGGGCAGTCACGTTCCCAGCATTGAAATATCCGGCGCCGTAAAAAGCATTCACACCCGGACCGAAGCGGAGGTTCATCGTCGTCGAGACGTATTCGGTGTCATAGACGAGGTCGAGTCCGACGAAGGCCAGCGAAAAGCCATTGTTGCGAACGTAGGCCTGGTGGCCCGGCAACGCCTGACCGGCTTCGCTCGAAAGGTAGCCCATGTAGCCGTCGATAAAGCCCGAGATCTTGAACGGCGAGTTATCCGCCTTCTCCTCGGCCTTCAGTTCGGTTGTCGGCTCGGCCGTAACTTCGGGTGTTGTCTCGGCCTTCACTTCGGGGGTCGTCTCGGCCGTAACTTCGGGGGTCGGTTCGGGGGTCGGTTCGGAGGGATCCTGTGCGTAGGCGACCCCGCCAAATAGAGAAGCGGCCAGGGTCATGCTTAGAAGTCGGGTCATCTTGTTTCTCCTTGTTGCTGCGGCGTTTCCCGCAGGATGGATTCACCCTAGGCGACGCAAATCCCCCCTGTAAAGCCGCACAAACACGGCAAATGAAGAATTAGCTACAGTGCAACCGAGAGGAAACTACCGGGAAACACACACGGATACCCGTCCGAAACAATTGCCTTCAAACCGGATCGGATAGGCTTTTTTGGGCCGATCGACGTCCTCTGCGACAATGGGCGCATGCCCGCTCGGAACCATTGGTTCATGATGACCGGCGCGACGGCCTCCAACGTGACTTTTACGCCATCCAACACCGAGAGCGCGCCCGATCTGCCGATGGCAACGCCGGAACCAGGTGACGATCGATGGCGGGGTCGACTGGGCTTGCTTTGGCTCGGTCAGGTCGTGTCGCATCTCGGGGACGCGCTCTTCATCAGCGTCATGTTCTTCGTGGCACTCGATGTGACGGGCTCCTCGTCGATGTCCGCTGCACTGGTGGCACTCAACTTCTTGCCTGCGCTGGCCCTCGGTCTTTTCGCAGGCGCACTCGTCGACCGCAGTGATCGGCGCAAGATCATGTTGTGGGCGGATCTGTTGCGCGCGATCAGCGTTGGGGCGATCCCCATTCTGCACGCGACCGGTCTGTTGACGCCGTCTGTACTTGGCGTTGCGGTTTTCTGCCTCGCCACGGGTGCAACGCTCTTTAACCCCGCCATCAAGTCACTGATTCCACGGATCACGCCACCACAACACCTGACGGCTGCGGTATCTGGATTTCAGGTCGCCGAATACGGGGCGCTGGTTGCAGGGCCGTTGCTCGCCGCCATTCTGATTCCGCTTGTGGGTTCGATCAATCTGTTGCTCGTGGATGCGGCAACGTTCCTCTTTTCAGCGGGCTGCATCGCCTTGCTGCCGCTCGTCCGTGATCGCAGACCCACGCCGCTCGGCTCGATGGAAGGACCGTCCTTGCCCCTCGATCTGCGAGCGACCTTGCACGAGGCGATTTCTGGCGCGCGACAGGTCTGGGCCGTGCCTTCGATGCGCGCGCTGCTGGTGATTGGCACCGCCAACAATCTTGCCATCATGGGGCTCGCGCATGTCGCAACACCTCTGCTTGTCACGAAGACGCTTGGACTGAATGCCGCCGCGTATTCTCAGACCCTTGGCCTCTTTTTCCTCGGGATGACACTCGCAAGCGCTGCGTTCTGGGTGTTTGGACACAATTTCCCGAGAGGGCCAACCATCCTCGTTGGCATCGTGCTCGATGGCTTGACCTTCATTCCATATGCGTTTTGCAGTACGATTGGACAGCTCGGGATCGCCCAGTTCGTCCACGCGCTCTTCATCCCACTCATCATCATTCCGCGCACGGTCATGATTCAGCGAACGGTGCCGGCCCATCTACACGGCCGCGCGTTCGCACTCGTGAACGTCACTGTCTTCGGGATGATGGCCCTGTCTTCGGGCATGGTGGGCGGACTCGCTGAATGGGTCTCGCCGTCGCGCCTGTTTCTGGTACTCGGCAGCATCGGCGCGCTGCCCGGACTGATCGGCTTTTTGTTGCCCTCGTTGCGCGGCGCCCGGTAGTCAGCGACCCGGGCCTGGGCTGTGCCGGCGCGTCCACTCGGCAATCGCAATACCCGCAGCCACGGTGATGGGGTACGAATTGTTGATCCCAAACATCGGGATCGCCACGATCTGATCGGCCGCAGCCAAAATCTCGGTAGAGATCCCCTCATTCTCGCTGCCAAAGACCATCACACATTCAGCGGGCAAAGCGGCCTGCCACAACCCGACGGTGGCGGGCTCGCGTTCAAGACAAACCATCGGCAAGTTCTGCTCACGCTTCCAGGCCAAAAAGGCGGCATCATCGGGCAACATCACCAGATTTTCGTAGCGCTGCATGCCCATCGCGGCCCGCTCGTAAAACGGTTCGTCGCCAACCAGGACGATTTGTTTCACCAAAAAAGAATGCGCCACACGAATGATGGCGCCCACGTTGAACGCGTTCTTTGAACGGATGATGGCTATCGACAGTGGCCGGCGCAGTGAATCCAGGGTCTCTTTTATCTCCTGCAGCGGCAGCTCGAAGGGCGGAACTTTCACGGCCCGAGTATTGCCATGTTTTCGCACGGAGCGCCGAAACGAATGCCGCCATCGTGATGTTGGCCCATTGCCGTGACTTGACGCCCCGCCCTGGGTGTATCAATACCGTCCATGGCAACGGCCTTGAAACCAGCACTGAATCTCTCGATCGCGGGCAACGGCTTGTTATTGAACGGAAATTTCCAGCAATGGGTCCCCCTTTTGATGGACGGCTCCGACGATGAAAACGGCAACGTTCAGGTGCAAATGTTGGTCGATACCACCAGCATCACGAGCCCCGCCGATACGGGCTCCCGGCTTCTGTCCTTTCGCTCACGGAAAGTGAAGTCGGTTTCGCCCTGGACCTACGAGGTCAAGGGAATGCTCACGGCCGAAAACGCACGGCATGCGGTCACGGCGATCGTACAGGCACCCGATGCCCATACTCCCTTCTTCATGATTACGTTCACGCTGCACCGTGCCGAACTGAAGGGTGTTTGGGAGCTGATCGATGATCAGCTCAAGCTCGCGACGGGCAACGACACCGGAACCGTGCGGGCGCGTGCCTGGTTGCGCTCTCCGGAAATCGCTGCGGCGTAGCGCAGACGACCGGCTAACGGCGAATCAAGAATGCAGCTGTCATGCCTGCGCTCATGGCCACGATAACGATCGTCCAGAACCACTTGCTCGACAGGATGGAGCCGCTTGGTCGAGAGCTATTGGAACCAAGCATCGCCTGCGCCATGCCGAGGATACGTTTCTGCATGGCCATCGCCGTCGCGTCGCCCGGATGGGTGAAGAGCCAGTCGCGGTAGCGGCGGCCGCTTGCCGCAAGAATTCCGGCAAGAGAGCAATGTTTGACGAAGGTCAGATGGTGTTGCTCATTGCCCCAGTCGGCGATGGCCGCGGACCACAAAGCTTCACCCTCGGCGTCAATCGGCTTGACGATGTCCGCAACCTCGGGATTCCAACGCACGAACATGAGGCCACAGCGGGGACAGCTGTGTTGCGTTTTCGTGCGCACAAACTGACACTTTGGACAAAGTTGCCCTTCGGTCGAGGTCACGGCTTGCGTCTCGTCAGTCACCGCCATCGTCCTGTGCGTCTACCCCGCCATCGTCGTTGTTCGTCGCAGCCTTCGTGGGCGTCGTTGTCGAACTGACATCGACTTTTCCAATCGAGAACCTGAGCGGGACCGGCATGAAGATGGACACGAACACCGCCACCACGAGCCAGAACAGGACGCCGCGGGAACGACCAAGCGGCTTGTCATCGACGGCGGGATGCTCTCCCCCTGCCAAAAACGACATCAAACGCAGCATGCCAAACCAAACCAACCATGGCATGGCGGCCGCAAGAGCCACCGAAACGGAATCGACGCCCTGACTGGCAAGCACTTTGGCCACGGCCGGATCCGCCAACAGGCTGTCGGTCAGAAACCACACCCATGCAAAAACCCCTACCGAGAGCAGCAACAACGCAGGCGACAAACGCCGTGAAAACGACGTGTAACGATTTCCCAGATAAGCAACCGCCACGTGTCCACCGTCGAGCTGTCCGAACGGCAATAGATTGATCATGGTGAGCAACAATCCGGCCCATCCTGCGAGCGCCGTGGGGTGCAGCATGATGTCTTCACCGTTGGACGGGAGCCAGCGCCCGGTCACCACGAACTTCATCAGCGCATAGAGGAGAGAATTCCCCTCTTGCATGCCAACACCCACAAGCGGCGCGACCTTGGACAAGGACAGTCCGTAAAACAATATGGGGATCGCCACCACCAGACCTGCGAGCGGGCCCGCCGCACCGATATCGATGAGCTTGCGTCGATCCGTCGCGGGCGGCATGCGTATCACAGCCCCCAGCGTCCCCAGCATCCCGATAGGAGGGGGCAACGGCAAGAAATACGGCAAGGACGCCTTCACGCCGTGTAGACGCGCGGCCGTAAAATGCCCAAACTCGTGGCAAAGCAATATGACGAGGAGCGGGACCGAAAAGGTCCAGCCGTCAGCAATGGGAAGCATGCGTTCGGGATGGACATAGATCGCGCCGGTGGCGGTGGTCGTGATGACGGTCGCCAAAAACAAGAGAGCGTGAAACCAGAGCGACGAACTGGGTTTGCGGTTTGTGCGGACGGGCGTGTCGCTCATGGTTTTTCTCGTCCGGTCGCCGCACGCACGGCCTGAAATTGTGCACGACGGGGGTAGCGCTGCGCATCCGCACCCGCCTGCAAGGCCGCAAGTGCGACCTGCATGCGCGCGTCGGGTGCAACCGGCGTCTCGACCACAACGCGAACGTGAACATCGCCGCGCGCAACCCCGGGCTCGGGCAAACCTCGTCCACGAACACGAAAGACCGCACCCGACTGAGTCCCGGCAGGAACCTTCATTCGTATCACTCCATCCAGAACCGGGACTTCAAGATCGGTGCCAATGGCAAGCTCCGGGAGTGTCACCGGAACCTCGACAAAAAGTTTATTGCCCTCCGTTCGGTAAAACGAATGCGGGCGAATTCGCAGGAGAACGTGCAAATCGCCGGCTGCCCCACCCCGCCGACCCGGGGCACCTTGACCGGCGATGCGCTGAGAGCTGTCACGCACCGTGCCGGGTGGCACGCGTACCACAAAGGTGCGATCTTTTTCGGCACTGCCGCTGCCGAGACAAGCCCGACAACGAACCCGCGGAATTTCGCCCGAGCCGCCACACGCACGACACTCTCGGCGCGCTGCCAGAATGCCGGGGCCACTTTTGATATTGCCCTTGCCATCGCATCGCGAACAGGGCGCAAGTCCAGCCGCACCACCCACCGCACCGGACCCCGCGCAGTCGTCACAACTTTCGGACCGCCGAAGATGGATTTCTTTTTCGCACCCGAGCGCGCCTTCTTCAAAGTCGACTTCGAGTGTGTACCGTAGATCCTCGCCCGCCCGCCGTTTGCGATCCCAGCCAAAGAGATCGCCAAGCATGGCATCGAAGAAATCCGTCGCGCCCTGAACGTCGAGGCCTCCCGAAAAAGCCTGCGACGTGTCGGCCTGCCCGAACTGATCGTAACGCTCGCGCTGGTCGGGCTCGGAAAGAACGGAGTAGGCGCGCGACACTTCCTTGAATCGCTCCTCAGCCGCTAGATCATCGGGATTCCGATCGGGGTGATAGCGCATCGCCAGACGTCGGTACGCTGCCTTGATATCGGCTGCCGAGGCGTGTCGGTCGACGCCCAGAACCTGGTAAAGATCGCCCGCGGGCGTGTCCATGGCAAAGGTTTAGCGCGCCTGCCAGATCCCTGCCATCACCCAAGCTTGGCAAACAACGCGTGGGCGGCGGTTTCCAGTTCCTTCAGCGCTGACTGGGCGACCACGGCGTCTTCGCCCGCGATGGCCGCGCGGCAGGAAGCCATTTTTTGTTCAACATCCTGGGTATCGGCGCCGCCCAGCTTTCCACCGTATTCGGTCAGGGCCGCGCTGGCGCCGTAGAGCAACGCCTCCGCCGTGTTACGAATGTCGATCATGGCCTTTTTGGCGTGATCGGCATCGCGGTTGGATTCCGAGTCGGCAATGATCTTTTGAATCTGGTCTTCGGACAGCCCCGACGTCGGGCGGACCATGACCTTTTGTTCCTTGCCGGTGCCGAGGTTCTTCGCGGATACGTTCAGAATGCCGTTTGAATCGATGTCGAAGGCAACCTCGATTTGGGGTGCAGCGCGAGGCGCGGGCGGAATCCCCGCAAGCTGAAACGTCGCGAGGCTGCGGTTGTCTGCGGCCATGTGGCGCTCGCCCTGCAACACGTGAACGTTGACATAGGGTTGGTTGTCGACCGCGGTCGTGAATATCTCCGATCGGCGGACCGGGATTGTGGTGTTGCGCGGAATGAGCGCTGTGAAAACACCACCGGCAGTTTCGACGCCCATCGACAGTGGTGTCACATCCAACAGCAACACCTCGTCTTCCTCGCCCGACAAAACGGCGCCCTGCAAGGCCGCGCCGACGGCCACCACCTCGTCGGGATTGACCTCGCGCGAGGGTTTCTTGCCGAAGAACTTCGCAACCCGTTCCTGCACGAGCGGCATTCGCGTTTGCCCACCAACCAGAATCACGTCGTCGATGTCGGACTTCGCCCAGCCCGCATCCATGATGGCGGTTTCGCAGGGTGGAAACGTGCGATTGACGAGGACTTCGGTCAACGACTCGAGCTTGCCCCTCGTCATCGTCACGATGAGATGTTTGGGACCATCAGCGCCCGCGGCGATAAAGGGCAAGTTGATTTCGGTTTCAATGGCACTCGAAAGCTCTTGCTTGGCCCGTTCTGCCGCTTCGCGTAAACGTTGCAATGCCATGCGATCGTCTCGCAAATCGATATCGTGGTCCTTCTTGAACTGCTCGATGAGGGACTCAATGATGAGTGCGTCGAAATCCTCGCCACCGAGGAAGCCGTCGCCGTTGGTTGCCTTGACCTGAAAAACACCATCTTGCAGTTGCAAGAGAGAAATATCGAAGGTGCCCCCACCGAGATCGAAGACCGCAATTTTCTTGGTTGCCGCAATCGACATACGGCCATACGCGAGTGCTGCGGCAGTGGGCTCGTTGACAATGCGCAACACATTTAGACCCGCAATGCGACCGGCATCCTTCGTCGCTTGCCGCTGTGCATCGTCGAAGTAAGCCGGAACCGTGATGACCGCATCGGTGACTTCTTCGCCGAGGTAGTCCTCGGCGGTTTTTTTCATCTTGGCCAAGATAATGCCCGAGATCTCGGGCGGCGAATGCCGCTCGTCTCCGACCTGGACCCAGACGTCGTCGTTATCCGACGCCACCATCTTGTACACGCAAGTCTGCTTGTGTCGGGCAACCTCGGCGTCACCAATCTTGCGGCCCATCAAACGTTTGATGGCGTAGATCGTTTTGTTGGGGTTTGTGATCGATTGACGCTTGGCAATTTGCCCGACGAGTGGCTCGGGATCGTCCACAAATCCGACGACCGATGGCGTGGTACGCGCGCCTTCGGAATTGGGGATAACCAACGGATCCATTCCGTCGAGAACTGCAACGCACGAGTTCGTCGTTCCGAGATCGATGCCGATGATCTTACCCATGATCGCTCCCTATCACCTTCGATCGGTGTTTTCCGGTGTTTGTTCGGCGCGCTCGATCTATCCGTTGCCCTCGGAGGATGAGGCCGGATCCGCAGTGGGCACCACGGGGGAGGCGGCCACTGAAACCACGGCGGGACGCAAGAGGCGATCTCCCATTCGGTATCCGCGGACAAGCTCGTCGATGATTTGGCCGACCGGCGCATCTGACGTGGGCACGCGCGCGACGGCTTCGTGCAAGCGCGGATCAAAGGGCTGACCCTTCGATTCAACCGGCGTGACGCCATGGCGCTCGAATTTGCTCTGGAACAAACGCAGCACAAGTCGAACACCTTCGAGGACCGGTTGCGCCTGGGGCACGTCGCTTGACGCTGCCGTGGCACGCTCGAGGCCATCCACCACGTCGAGGAAGTCCTTCAAGACATCCTTCTTGGCGTTCCATTCGACGTCCGTCAGATCCTTTTTGGCGCGCTTTTTCCAGTTCTCGAAATCGGCGGCCACGCGAAGCATCCGCTCGCGAAGGTCGACTTTGTCCTTTTCGAGGATCTCAATCCGCTGTTCCGGCGTCAATTCGACCACGGGCGTCAATTCTTCGGCCATCGCGGGGGCTGCTGATGTTGGCTGCTCTTCTTGTTCGCTCACGGGCCCACCTTACTCCAAAACGGGGTAAACGGGCAGACGCGTCAACGCTTGGGAAGCGCATTTCCGATCATATCGGCGGTGAAGTCGACGAGCGAAATCACCTTGGAATAATTTATCCGAGACGGTCCGATGACGCCGATGGTTCCAAGTGGCTTTTCGTCGCCCCCATAGCTGGCCGTCACAACTGAAATATCCGTATGATCCGCGAGGCTCGCTTCGGCGCCAATGAAGACCCGGATGCCCGGGGCGCGCAAGGTCTCGTCCAATAAACGCACGATGAATTCCTTCTCCTCGATGCCCCGCAACAGGGTCCTTGCGGCATCCATATTGTCCGCAGAATCGAGCAAGTGGGACTGTCCCTCGACGATGAGCGGTGTCTCGGTGCGCTCGGGGACGGCTGCCGCCGCAAGAAAGAGCGCCCGCGAGCGAATCCGGTCGTGCTGGGTGCGATCGCTGTCGAGTTCATGCCGGACCCGTACCTGAACCTCGGACATGGTCAACCCAACGACCAGTTCACGCAGGTAGTTGTTGATGGGCTCAAGCTCGTTCGGGGCGAGTGGAATGGTGAGATCAATCGCCTTGTTCTGGATCTGACCGCTTTCGGTCGCCAACACCGCCAAAAGCTGGTCGTCACGCAGGCGCACGAATTCGAGAGCCACGAGCTTTTCGTCCTGAACCCGCGGAGCCTGCACCACCACCGTCAGGTGGGAGAGTTCGCGCAGCACCTGGGTCGCGCGATGCATCATCTCATTCACATCGCCGCTCGATTGCAGTTGCTCGCGGATGCCACTGCGCTCCAGCTCGGTCAACTTTCGAACCCGTAGCAGTGTGTCCACGTAGTAGCGCAGTCCCCGTTCAGTCGGGACCCGTCCCGCCGACGCATGAGGGTGACGCAGCATCCCCTGATCTTCCAGATCGCCCATCACGGTGCGAATCGTGGCCGCAGACACGTCCAGGTTGTAGCGGCGGGCAATGGTCTGCGATCCGACCGCGAAGCCCGTTTCCAGGTACTCGGAGACCACTGCATTCAGGACCTTCTTGGCCCTACCGTCGAGCTCGTTCACTCTCTGGTTGTACGGCAAAATCTGGTTTGCCGCCATGGGCCTGGCCGAGGAGGCACGCCCAGAAAGGAGCCTCCGCGATCGGCTACGGGTGCGTCTTTTGGACGCGGGTCGAGGGACCGCAGCCGATCGCGAAGTGCCGAACCCCTGCGGTGTGAACACCGTCGAGGTTGAGCATCGATGGGTAACAATTCACCATATCGGCGCAAAGCCGTCAGTTGACGTTCGTTAGCTTTCAGGAAGTCAATCCCACAATTCCACCGCCAGCTCGTCCGCAAACAGGAAACCGAGCGTCGTCGGCACGATGCGTTTTTCGGTTACCTCTATCCACCCGCGTTCGACACACCGGGCGGCCGCGGCGGCACGGGTCTGGGTCGCAAGGGGATCCACGCCGAAGCGTTTTGAAAAAGCCGGACGGTCTACCCCGTCTTTCGTGCGCAACGCCAACCACAGGGCCTCGTTCTCGAGATCCAACAACAACCGAAGCTCGGACTGTGCGGGAACGAATTCGCCGGCACCTGCTTCCACCGCACTCAAATACGTATCGGTCGCCCGCGGATTGGTGAAACGAAATGCGCGCCCATCGCGCAGGGGTCGAAACGAGGCCGACGAACATCCAATGCCGAGGTAAGCGCCCTGGGTCCAGTAAAGCTGATTATGACGGGCGCGGTGTCCATCGCGCGCATGGTTCGACACTTCGTATTGCGCATACCCGGCGGCGGCAAGTTGCGATTGCGCGACCGCGTACATCTGGGCGCAAAGGTCCTCGTCGGGGTTTGCGAGCTTGCCTGCGCGAACCATCGCTCCAAATGGCGTTCCGCGCTCGATCGTGAGTCCGTAACACGAAATGTGTTCAGGACCCAACGCGACGAGAGCGTCGATCGCCCGTTGCCATGCTGGCAAGCTCTGCCCCGGCAGCCCGAACATCAAATCGCAACACACCGACTGAAAACCGGCGTCTCGGGCGGCCGCAATCCCCTCGCGTGCGCCCCGGGCATCGTGATTTCGCCCGATCACCTTCAGCAACCCATCGTCGAACGACTGCACACCAAGCGAAACACGGTTCACGCCCGCCTCGCGCAGCGCCGACAGCGTGCCGGATGTACTCTCCCCGGGATTGGCCTCGACCGTGATTTCGAGCGGCGTGGATTCCGCGACGCCAAAAACGCGGCGAGACTCGGCTATCACCCGGTGAATTTCGCTGGGATCCCACAGGCCCGGGGTTCCACCGCCGAAATAGATCGACACGAGCCCGGGCCCGGCCAGCGCGGCATCGCAAAACCAGGTATGGCGTGCCTCCAACTCGGCGACCACGGCATCGGCGTAACGGCGATGGGGGATCACCGGGCGCGTGTCGATGGCGAAGTCACAGTAAGGACAGCGCACACTGCAAAACGGGAAATGGACGTACAGGCCCACCGGTCGGCTGGCATCGATGGTGCCCTGCGAAACGTCGATCGGCATGGAACGGCGACCTTAGCGGCAAGGTGAAAGCGTGCAAGCGGCGGAATGCTGGCCTTCGGCTACACTCGGCCCCGCCCGATGATTTACCTCGACCATGCCGCGTCAACACCACCACACGAATCGGTGCTGCGCGCCGTCGACGCGACCGCACGCGAACTGTTTGCGAATCCGTCCTCCGCGCATTCGGAAGGTGCCAAGGCCGCCCGGGCACTCGAAGGTGCACGGGCTCAGGTTGCGGCCCTTCTGGGTGCGGAACCGCGCGACTGTATTTTCACGGGCAGCGGCACCGAGGCCGATGCGCTCGGCGTCCTTGGACCGGCACGACGCGCACGCGGCCGCCATGTCGTGCTGAGCGCGATCGAGCATCCGGCCGTCATGGGAAACGCAGAACTGCTTGAAAAAGCGGGCTATCGGTTAACCCGGGTGCCACCGAATGCGGCTGGCGTGATCGATCCCGACGCGGTCGCCGCCGCGATGCAAGCCGACACAGCGCTCGTCGCCGTAATGCTGGTGAACAATGAACTGGGCACGCTGCAACCCATCGCAGCAATCGCACAAAAGCTTGGACATACGAAACCACCGCATTTGCATGTGGATGCCGTTGCGGCGGCGGGATTTTTGCCGATGTCGGTGCGAACGCTGGGCTGCGATTCCATCGCGATCTCCGGGCACAAACTGCAGGGACCGCGCGGGGTGGGTGCCCTTTGGATGCGACCGGGTGCGGGCAACGAATCCCTCTACGCAGGTGGCGGCCAGGAAAAAGGCTTGCGGTCAGGGACCGAAAATCTGCCGGCCATCGTGGGGCTCGGTCTTGCGTGCGAACTTGCGCGCAAAGGATTGCACGAACGCAGCGCCGCCGTCGCACGCCTACGCGATGCCTTCGAGGAGTCTGCGCTATTGCGTGTTCCGGGCAGTCGAACAACTGTACCACAAGGCACACCACGAGGACCACATATTGCAAGCCTTGCGTTCGATGGATTGCCCGCCGAGCCCTTGCTGCATGCGCTCGATGCACGTGGCGTGCGGGCGGCCGCGGGTTCGGCCTGCGCCTCGAAAAAAAAGGGACCCAGTCACGTCTTGAAGGCCATCGGTATCGGAGACGACACGGCCGTGTTGCGTTTTTCCCTCTCACCCGAAACCACCACCGCAGAGCTAGAATTGGCCGTCGCATTGTTGGGCGAGGCAGTGGCTGAAATCGAACGGGTCGTGAACCTGTCGCGTCCCCGAAAATCCCGCCATGTCTGATCGCACCATCTACCTGCCCCGCGTCATTCTGTGTCGCTTCGGCGAACTTTTTCTCAAGCAAGGAAACCGCTCGCGCTTCCTCGGCCGACTCGAAAGCAACGTCAACAAGACTCTCGCCGGCACCGGACTCAAGGTATCGTCTCCCCACGGACGGCTCATCATCAAAGTTCCCGAGGGTCTGTGCAGCACGCCGGAGGAAACCGAGGCCCTTTTGCTGGATGCGGGCGATCGGCTTTCACGCGTGTTCGGATTGGTTTCGCTTTCAATCGCAACACGAACCGCGCCCTCCATCGAAGCGATGTGCGAAACGGCGCTAGTTGAGGCTGCGAAGGTTCTGCACCGATACGATGGCAAAGGCGAGCCGTCGTTCAAGGTGGATTGCCGACGCGGTGACAAGAACTTCCCGATGACCTCGTACGAAATCGCAGCGAAGGTTGGGTACCACATCATCAAGGCCCTGAACCTGCGCGTGGATGTGCACAATCCCGACTTTTCCATCGGCATCGAGTTGGGCAAAGGCACACCACCCCTCGTATTCGCCGATACGCGGGCCTGTCCGGGTGGCCTGCCGATCGGCACCGCGGGACGGGGATTGTTGTTGTTGTCGGGTGGTATCGATTCGCCCGTTGCGGGATGGTTGGCGGGCAAGCGAGGGTTATCGCTCGACGGAATCTATTTCCATTCGCCACCCTTTGTCGGTGAAAAAACGCGCGACAAGATCCTCGAACTCGCCCGGATCCTGGGCCGAAGCCAGGCCATGGACAACGTGTTCGTGGTACCTTTCACCGAAATCCAAAAGAAGCTCCGCGAATCGACCAAGGGCGATCTGTCAGTGATTCTTTACCGTCGCATGATGATGCGCATCGCCGACCGCATCGCAGACAAGACGAACGCAGGATTGCTCATCACCGGAGAAAACCTTTCGCAGGTCGCAAGTCAGACCGTCGAGAACATGGCCATCATCGACAAGGCGGCACGGCACCTCGTCATTCGACCGCTCGTGACCTACGACAAGATGTAAACCGTGGCACTGGCCCGCCGACTCGGGACCTATGAAACGTCGACCTTGCCCTACGACGATTGTTGTTCGTTGTTCATGCCCAACAATCCCGCCATCGCGGCGCGTATCGAAAACGTGCTGGCGTGCGAGGTCAAGCTGGATGTCGAGGCCGAGGCCGACGCGGTGGCGGAGAGAGTCGATCGAGTCCCCGTTTTGGTTTGAACGCCTCGCGATTCGGGTGTGCTAAGGTCGTCTTCGGTCGTATCAATGATGGCGCTGAGTGCCGAACTGGCTGCAAAGTACGAGACCCTGAAGACCCGCATTGCGGGCTACGGGTCCGCCCTCGTCACCTTTTCGGGTGGCGTGGACTCCGCGCTGTTGTTGAAGGTCACCCACGATGTCCTTGGCGAACGCTGCGTCGCCATGACCGCGGTTTCGATCACGATGGCGCAAAGCGAGCGTGCCGGTGCGATTGAACTTGGCAAGCTGTTCGGCGTGCAGCACGAAGTCGTCGAATCAGCGGAACTCGAACGACCGGGATTCGCGCAGAACCCCGTGGATCGCTGTTACCACTGCAAGGCCGAGTTGATGGACCTTGCCCGTCCCCTCGCCTTGCGGATGGGACTGAAAGAAGTCCTGCTCGGCACCAACCTGGATGATCTGGGCGATCACCGCCCTGGTCTGCAGGCCGCCAACGAGCGCGCCGCACAACACCCGATGGTGGACGCGCAGCTCAACAAGAACGAGATTCGCACCCTGTCGCGAGCCCTTGGACTTTCGACCTGGGACAAGCCGCAACTGGCGTGTCTGTCGTCGCGTTTCCCCTACGGAACGGAAATCACCACGGAACGTTTGAAACAGGTGGATGCGTTTGAAGATGGGTTGCGATCGCTTGGCTTTCGCCAGTTGCGCGTTCGGTATCACGGCGAGGTCGCCCGTCTCGAGCTTGAATCCGGGACGATGGAGCGCGCCTTACAACCGGGCGTGCGCGAACAAATCGTCACACTGGGGCGCCGACTGGGGTTCACCTTCGTCGCACTGGATCTCTCGGGATTCACTTCCGGATCGCTCAATCAGCTGGTTGGGTTGCGTCGCCACACATCGGTGTAGCCGCCATGAGCGCTCTTTTGGCCCTGCTGTTCGCCCTCGATCCGGCGATTCAAATTGCGTCGTCGGCCCGCTGCGCAGATTCACCTTCGGTCACGGCCCAACTCGTCGAACTCGTCCACGATCCGGAACTTGGCAAGGGATTCGTGGCTTCGCTGGACGACAATGTTTCAAACCCCGTTTCCGTCGCCAGATACGTTTCAAATCACGAGCGATTGGTCCCTTGCTTCGCGACGGCGATTGCCAACTATTTTCTGACGAGCTGGAACGGCGCAGCGGACCCGGAGTTCGCGTGGAAGGCGTTCAACTTCG
>Ga0105046_10005048_pt1 | contig 20928 bp, 9 predicted proteins | sample MAT03_FD_78385 | JGI IMG/M metagenome (GOLD analysis project Ga0105046, IMG submission 78385) | Freshwater microbial communities from Lake Fryxell liftoff mats and glacier meltwater in Antarctica - MAT-03 (megahit assembly) | ecosystem: Environmental > Aquatic > Freshwater > Ice > Liftoff...
AGCGCATCCACCAGAACGCCGAGGTGGCTGTGTGCGCCGCCGCCATCGCCGTTCTGTTGTGCCTCGCCGAACGCCAGCAGACTTGCCGCAGCCCCCTGGCCGGCGAAGGCGAGGCGCACCGCATCGAGGGGTCGCGCTACCGCGGCCAGCGTCACTTCGTCCAGTTCGCCGCGAAGTCCGCTGCCGATCACCACCGGTCCGGCCAAAGCTGAGGCTGGCGCAGGCACCGACGCCGCCTCCCGGCCATCGACCACGAGAACGAGCCGGCCATTGCCGTGGATCACGGCCAGGTGTGCCCAGTTGCCCGCTGCAAGCAACGCCCCGGCGCGCGCTTCCACCGTCTTGCCAGCCACCACCAGTCTTGCCAGTGGGCGACCATCGAGCAGTGCGAGCACCAGTTGCGCCCGCGCCGGATCTCCGAGGGCGAGCACGGTCGCTTCGCCGGCAAGGATGGTCGCCTTGACCCAGGCAGTGATCGTCGCTCCGGACTCCGCGCTCACCGCGAGCGAGGGCACTGCGGGAACGAAGATTCGACTGGCGCCGTCGAAGCTAGCCGCACCGGCAAGAACACCCGCGGCGCCGAGCTTCGCACCTGATTCGCTGGCATGGTGGCCATAGGCGGTCGCGTCGCGCGGACTGCCAGCAGTGTCGCTCAGGTGCAGCGTGAGCAGCTGGGGTGTATCGAACGAGCCCTTCGGGTCATCCGCCGCAGGTGCCTTCTCCGCGCCGAAGTACATCCAGATCGATTCGCCGGTGGATGCGCCCGAGATACGGGGCACCTGTACCCAGATCACCGCCAGTTCATTGGTCGGGTCGAAGCGCTCGATGTGGTGCTTCAACGGTGTCTTGTCGTCGCTGGCGATGAACCGCAGGTCCGAGCCGTCGGGCTTGGTGTCCAGGAACGAGAAGTTGCCGGTGTTCAGGCGTATTGCAATCAACGCCGGGGCCACTGCCTCCCGGGTTGCTGCCCCGGTATCGCTGGTGTTCAGCGTGATCGCCTTCCGGTAGGACCAGTCAGTGTTCCACCAGGCATGCGCCGACCCACTCAGGCACAGCACGATAAACAGCAGACATGACAGCAGGCGATGCATGGCGGATTTCCTGGGTGAGCTTGAATGCAGGGAGACGATCGGCATCAGTCGCCGAGGCCGATGACTTCCACAGTGACGAACGCCGGGCGGGTACCAGGCGCGCTCTGCGCCGCCTGCGCCGCCTTCGCTGCGCTTCCAGTGGCGGCCTGTTCGGCAGTTCGAGTCGCACTGGCAGCCGCGCTTCCGGTACTGGCCAGCCCACCGATCGCGCCGGTGGCGGCCGCAGGCGCGCCAGTCACTCCGGCTGCCGCCGACAGCGCCCCGGGCGGGATGATCACGCGCTCGCCGAACAGGAAGGCCCGACCGCTGGAACGAATGCCAGCGTCGCCGGCATCGATTGCGCCGCGCGGGGCGTAAAGGTCGACGTCGCCGGGGGCAATATTGGACCGCCCGAGCAGCACGCCGATGCCGCTACCCGATACCGAGTTGCTGGTATCGAGCACGATCTGGTCGCCGCGCACCAGGATCTGCGGCGGGGGTGTGGCCGTCGCGGTGCGCGCGCCACGTCCGGCGTCGATGCTGCCGCTCGACGACCAGAGGAGGATGTCGCCCCCGCCGAGGGTGAACACACGCGACTGGTTGACCAGGAAGTCCCCGCTGCTCATCGAGCGGATCGAGCCACCGCCTGCGCTGATGATGCCGAGTTGCCCGGGCGAGCGGCTGAGCTCGCCCGGATTGGCCAGTCCCGCATTGACCAACCCTGCGGGCGCGAGCAGATCGATGTTGCCACCCTGCTCGGTGCGAAGCTGGCTGAAGAAGAGGTTGATGTCACCCCCGGGCGACTTCGCGCTTGCCGGGAACAATCGCTCGATGGCGCCATAGCCAAGGTCGAAGTCACTGAATTCCCGCGACAGTGCAGCAGCCCGTCCTGAAGTCCGAATCGCGGTAAACAGAAGCGCGTTCACCAGTGGCCGCTGTTGCGCCGCAGGCAGGGTCCTGAACGCCGCGTAGGCGTCTGCGTCGCTCAGCCCCGATTGACCGGTCGCACTGCGCACATAGCCTGCGATTGCCGGACGCAGATCGAACCGGGTGAGTTCGGCCGGCACAGGTGTGCCCTCCGGTACCGCCACCGTGAGCGTGCCGCGCTCTGGGGGAAGATAGGCCGTGGTCGCTGAAACGAACTCGATCCGCAGCGCGTCAGGCGCCGGCGCAGGTGCGCTGTACAGCCAGTCGATGAAGCCCGCGTAGTCGGGCCCGGGACTGCCTGCCACCAGCAGCAGCGACGCGCCGCGCTCCGGCAGGAACGGGTTGTTGAGGCTGCCGCGGCTGACCACGCCGACTGCGTTGCCAAGATCGATGTTGCGTCCCGCGCCAAGTTCAGCGCGGCCTGGCCCACCGATTTCGATCGCCGAGGCGTTCGAGAGCTGGCGCCCCTGTGTGTCGCGCAAGGTGGAGAAAACGATATCGCGCCCAGCGCTCAGGCGAGTGATGTCAGCGTCTTCCAGGTTCTGGCCGAACAGCCAGAGGTCGCGCAGATCGGTGCCCGCCGAGATCGCCGCCGGCTTGGGCAGCCGGGCGAATACCACGCCCGAGCGGCCGGTCACGCTGCCATCGCGCGCAGCGATGACCAGCTGCCGATCGTCCCCTGTGCGCAACGACGGATCGGAGTGCACCGCCGCGCCGCTTGCCCCCGCCTGGATCAGGGGCCGGCTGATCGCTGTGAGGAAACTCGCCGTCGGTGAGGTCACCTGGGGCAGCGCTCCGGGCGCCAGGTTCGACATCTGGATCGTACCGTCGACCCGGATGTCGCCGGCAGCCAGCATCTCGAGCGACCCGGTGGCAGACGGGTACATCGCGAACGTCCTCGGTATTTCGATATCACCTGCGAGCGACGCCACCTTGAGGCTTCCTGGATAGGTAACCAGTGCGCTTTGTTCGTTGGCCGAAGTCGCCGACACGGTGAACTGCTGGGGAAACAGCCCCACCACATTGGCCGGATTGTTGAACAGCGTGGCGCTACCGAGCGCCGTCAACGACACCGAGGCCTCCGGCGAGTAGGTGAAGAACGATGCCTTCTTCTCGCGCGCGATCGTCGGCACGTTGTTTGGCGCCTGGGTCAGCACGGTCGGGTTGAACACCCCCTCCAGGAACGCGACCGACCGGGCCTCGACCCGAGCCGACGAGTCGGCGAGACCGAGCAGCGTATACACTGGGGACTGCTGGCCGCCGACGCGCCCGGAACGCAGGCTGCCATCGGCGCGCAACCGAAGCTCGCCACGGTCGACCGTGAACAGGCCACTCGCGATATCGCCGCCTGCGCGTACCTGTAGATCGCCACCACCGGTGACCCGCAACGCGGAGACGTCCGGTGTGCTGCCAGCAGTTCCGGGCAGGCGTCCGGTGCTCGGTACCACGGCCGACACGTTGAGCACATCGCGTCCGGCCTCGATCGAGACGTCGCCACCCGCGAGCGCGCCGAATCCCTGCCGGAAGTCGCCGAAACGAATCCACCATGACGGGCGATTGGCTGTCTGCACGGTGCCGTCGGTGTTGAGCCGCCCCTGCCGGTACAGCCAGTCGGAGACCAGTTGCCTGGTCGCCGGCGCCACGACATCGCGACCGGCGCGCACAGTCAGATCTCCGCCATCGATCGGGAACACCGCTCCCTGCTCGCTGACGACCGGGTTGGCGAAATCAGCAAGTGCCGGCGCCCGGGTACCCGCGGTGTACACCACAGAAGCGGGCGAAGTGGCATTGACCAGGACCGGATTGACCAGTTGCACGTCCCCGGCCGCTGCGATGTCGATTGATCCGGTACCGGTCCGTACCAGCCGCGCCGCGTTCGCGCTGCCGATGGTGACCGATCCGGTGCTGCCCGCAGCGGTCTGAAGTGGGTTCGCCGAAGCGAAATCGGCCCCGGCGATCAGCCGGTACGACCAGGAAACGCCATTCTGGAACGCGCCTGCCGGGGCGGCCGTACTGAAGGCATCGCTCAACGACCCGCCAGTCAGATTGAGACTGGTCCCGGCGCGCAGGGTCAAAGTGCCGGGCTCACCGCCGGGCCGGGATGCCGACCAGAGGTTCCAGTCGCTGGACAGGGTCAGCGCACCGCTCGAGCGCACTTCCACGCCGGCGTGCACCCGGAACGTCGGGTCGGCTGCGCGGCCGAGTCGAGTCTCGATCGGGCCGGCATTGGCCATGAACGCACTGACGTCGCTGGCAACGCTGCCGATGCCAAGCGTGGCAGCGGAGGAGGTGCCTGAAGCGATGCTGTTAACACCTGCAAACACGCGCACCGCTTCCACGACCGTTTCCCGCTGACCAACGATCTGAGCCCCGATCGGCGCCACGGCTACGTCGGTGCCAGCGCCCGCGCCAGTGCGTGGTGCGCGAATCACGATGCGTCCACCCGCGGCGCCACCGCTCGCCGACAGATCGATGGTCGCCCCCGCGCGCAACTCGGCCGAACCTGCAGGGTCGACGATCCCGATGCTGAGATTGCCCCCCCGACCGCGGGTGCCTTCGGCTGCAGGACCTGCAGCGGCTGCTGCAGCGATCGTCGCACCGCTGTCCAGAATCACGCTGCCGCCGGTGCTGCTCGCCCCGCGATTGGCGAACAGCAGGACGTCACCGCCTTGCTCGCCAGGCACACTGCCGGTGGCGTCGAGCCGCCCACGCACCAGCAGGTTGCCATCGTCCACACCCAGTTCGATTCTGCGCGCACGAACTGTGGCGCCAGCATCGATGGTCATGTCGCCAGCCCGGGCGCGGAAATTTCGCGACTCGGTGAAGTTCGTGGTGGCCGCGCCGGAGACGCCGTTGATCCGGTTGTTCAAGGCGGAGACATCGCTGATCCGTGCTGCATCGATACTCACCCCGGCGCCGCGAGGCGGGACGATGTCGGTGCCGCGCTCGACCGTTCCACGCAGCGCGCCGGACAGGGTCGCGTCGCCAGCGACTGCCGAAACCGCCAGCTGGCCGGCATCCGCACCGGCGCGCCCCGAGACATCCAGCGTTGCGCCCGCCTGCTGTTCGATATCGCCCGCCGCGGACGCGAGGCGGATGGTGCCGGCGGCGGCCGCAACGACCGTGCCGCCGATCGTCGTGCTGGCGCTCGAGGTGTCGAGGCGGCTGCCCGGGGCGAGAACGATGCCCTGCCCGGCGCGCAACGAAATGTCACCGCTTGGCGTTTCGATCCGGGTCCCGTGCACGACCGTCTGGTCTGCCGACAGCGTCAGCCGCGCGCCAGGTGCAGCCGAAATCGGGCTGCTGGCCAGCGGCGCAGCACTTACGGCAGTGCTGAGCGACCCGGACCCGGGCAAGCCACTGCCCACCGCCGCGATCGAATAGTTCGCCGCGTCGACCGCAATGATCCGCGCGGTTTCGACACGCAGGTCGCCGATCACCGCAAGGCCACCGCTGCCAGCCACCTGAAGAGACTCGCTTGCGAGCAGCCGGGTCTGGTTGAAGCCGCTCGTGGTAAACGGCAATAGCGGGGCGGCGCTTGAACCCGCGGCGCCCGCACCAAGCTGCAGGATGCTCGACTCGATGCGAAGCGCCCCACTCCCCGGCTGGGGCATCTGACCACCAAGAAACGGCGGAGCCACCGAGAACGCCAGACCGTTCGGATTGGCCAGCGAGATACTCGAGGCTGCGAGCACCATGGTATCGGACGCACTGGCAGCATAGCCGCCGATGCCTGCGGCTTCGATCGACAGTTGACCCAGTGCTGGAGCACCGAGCGACACCGGGCCGAACAGGTCCAGGGTGCTGTAGCTGCGCAGGGTGACCGTGCGCAACATCGCGAAGGCATTGGTGGTCAGCGCCGGAAGCACCAGACCTTCGGTCACCCCCTGAGTGGCGCCGGCACTGATCCGACTCGCACCCAGGGCAAGATCGCTGCCCGGCGACAGCGCAAGCGTTGCCGAGGACTGGTGATCCCGGGTGGCATCCAGGATCAGGGATCCGGTCGAACGAACCAGGCTGCCAGGTTCGAGGATCAGCGTGCCGCGGTCCCGATCGATGTTGCTTCGGCTCAGTGCCGCCTGCGCACCGGACGAGATACGCACCAGTGCCCCGTCTCCATCGGCGGCATCGATCAGCAGTGCGCGCGGCGCGCCGGGGTTGCTGCCGGTAGATTGCAGGTGGCTGCCGGCAGCGAGTTTCACCTCGCCTGTGGCGGCAACGATCACCTCCGGGCCGCGCAAGGGCGAGCCTGCGTCGTTGGCAAGCACGACAGTGCTTGCCCGCACGGCGATCCGGTCACCTGTGCTTGTGGATGAACGGGTGCCGCCGATCAGAAGGCTCTGCGCGCCAAGCGCATTCAGGGCAGTGACATCGATCGAGACGAAGTCTGGTGCGGGCGCCACCGCGCTCCCGCCAAGCAATGCGATGCGATCAGCGACCAGATCAACCTGCGTGCCTCGCCCGCCGGCACCCGCTGCGGTCTCGAAGCCAGCATCGAGAACCAGGGAACGCTGTGCTTCGACGACCAGTCGTCCAGCGTCTGCGGTTTGCGGCGCGCTGGACGTCGCCGCGAAGAAGCGGCTTGCCAGGGTGTCACGGTACTCGGCACGACTGCGCACCAGGCTGGACGGCACGACCCGGAACGCATTGGTGCGTGCGTGGTGCAGGATCGCGCCCCCGGCGCTGGTCGTCTCCAGACGCCCGGCCGCCAGCAGCGTGCCATCGGGCTCCACGCCGGCCTGACTTGCCCTGAAGTCGTTGCTGCCTGCCACAGGGGTCACCAGGAACGCGCCCGGCAGCAACGCGTATCGCGCCGGAAGGCGGAGATGGCTGCCGGCCCCGAGGCCGGGCACGCCAGAGAGGGTGACGCGATCGCCAGGCCGGTACTCGCCTGTGCCCACCAGATACTGCAGATCATGGGGCGCGAAGGCGCCGGCCAGCCCGGGAAGCACTGCGAACGCGGTGGGGGCCACGCTCGGGTCGAGCAGGTCGCGCGAACCGCCGGGGCCAACGGTGAATTCGTAGGCCATCAGGTCTCCGCCACCGCGCAGGTCGACGGTCGCGCCGAGCTGTGTATCGATGCGCTCGCTGCGTAAAGTGATGCGGGGAGCCGGCAGCTCCGAGATCACCCGATTGCGGTCTCCGACGGTGTAGACATAGTCTCGGCCGGACAGTTCGGTCCGTCCGACCGGGATGGTTGCACCGCCGGAAGACACCGAGGTGAGCCCGCCCGCGGCGAGCGTGAGCTGTTCGCGGGCCGCCAGCGTGATGCTGCCGAACGGCGCATGGACGCGACCGGCTTGTTCGATCGTGGCGGCGTTCACCGTTAGCGACCCGAGCGCGGACAGCGGCGTATCGATCATCGATCCGCTGGCGGTAAAGGAAGCAATCGAAGCAGCGCCCGGCAGGTCGAGCGTGAACTGGGACAGGGTGGTCGGAAACACTCGCTGTGCGCTGATTGCCAGATCACCCTGGAGCCACAGACGTCCGACCAGATCGGCGCTGGTCGGACCCGATTGCGCGCCACGCAGGCGGGCATCGGACGATGCCGAGAACGAGGCGGAGCGGCTTCCGCTCAGCGAGAACGAACCCACCAGATCGACCAGTCCGGCATCCACTGCGAGCGACGCATCGCCCGCAGCCGGCGCAACGACCGCCGCCTGTCTCGAGGGGTCAGTGTTGCCGAGCACCGCATAGGCGGTCTCTATCCGCACCTGGGACGATGGAGCCAAACGAATATCGGGCGCGTCCAGCGCCACCGTGCGCGGTGCGGAGAGCACGGTGGTGCCGGAAAAGTCGATGCTCTGACCAGCGCTCAGCTTCACGCTGGCGATACCACCCGCAGTGACACGCGGGACGTCGACGAAGGCGCGACCGGTGACCAACGACCCGACCGGGTCGAACGGATTCAGATCGACAGTCTGTCCTGGCTGCAACCCTTGGGGTACCGAGACGTTGTGCTCGCCCACGATGATCCGTCTCGGTGCAGCGGGAAAGTTGCTCAGCGGCAGTGCGTTGAACAGGACACTCAACTGCCCACCGGGTACCTGTTCGACGGCGCCGCTGCGCGCGTTGAAGGTCGAATCAAGAGCTATCCCCTCACGCGCGGACAGGGCGATCCTCCCGCCCGGGCTGCCCACCATGACCGGCGTCCGGCTGCCACCAAGTGCCGCGTCGGAGACGACATCGACGATCGCAGCGATGCCAGACACGTCGATCGTGCTGCCCGGCAGCCCGATCAGGTAGCCACGCGCTGCGTCGAGAGACACCGACCCGCCATCAAGCACCTCGCCGTCGCGCACACCGGCCGGTGCGCCATTGCGCGCGCGGAAGTATCCCGGCGCGGCAAGGCTGGCGGTGGGCGCGAGCCAGATGGACTGAGTCGGGTTGAAGCCATCGTCCACGTTTGCGGGTGGCAGGGTCAGGGCGATCCGCCCGGCCGGAGCCGAGAGCGCGCCGGCAACGGTGATCTGCAGGCCACCGTTCAACACGAGTGCTCCGCCAGGATCGGCGGCAAGCTGCGCCCCCGCGCCAATCTCGATTGTTCCGGTGGCAGGTCCGAGCGCGTTCAGCGTGATGTTGCCGGTGCTTCGCAGATCTGCAGGTCGGCGCAGCGATCCAGCCAGACCAACGTTCTGCGCCAGGGTACCGCCGCTTGGACGAATGTTTGCGCCCGGCAGCAACACCCGCTGGTCATGACCACTGATCAGCGCAGCGCCGGGGGCTACGCTCACCCCGTCTTGCCCGCCCAACACCCAGTCGCGGAATCCCGCTGCGCCAAAGCGGACCGGGTCGAACATGAACTCGCTGCTCGTACTGCCGGGCGCACCCCCGATATTGATCTTGCTGGTCGCGATCGACAACCGTGCGCCAGCCGCCATACCGAAGCCGGTGACCGAGCCATCGAGCACCACCGATGAGAATTGCGGATCAAAGCGCGTGTCGGCGCCGAAACGCCCGGAGCTGAACGCGGCGGTGCCCGCATTCCCGCTGGCGACCAGTGCGCCGGCTGCGCTCAACTGGGCACCCGCCGAGACATCCACGGTGCTGCCGGCACCGACGATCACGTCGGACAGCGCGGACAGCGCGACCGTGCCGCCGTTCAATGCCACCGGCGCGGTCGCGGCCGACACCAGGTCGTTGGTCCACAGGCCGGCGGTCGAAATCACGCTGCCGGGCGCCAGGGTGACCCGATAGGCCTCTGCTCCGAGCGGGTTGCCGGCCTCGTCGCGATTGTCGACAGTATTGCGCGCGATGATCGAGATCGAACCCGATGGCGCATGCACACTGCCAGCAATTTCGGCACTGCGCGCGGTGACCGCCAGCGAACCGCCGGGCGCGATCATGAGCGAAGCGTCGGCATCGATCGTGAAGCGGCGGTTGCTGAACAGCGAGAGACGGCTGAAGCCTGCACCGGTGGTGTTGGCAGGGGTCAGCACGATCTCGCCAAGACGATCGAGCGGGATCTGACTGCCCGCATCGAAGGTCGAGGGCAACAACGGGGTCTGGGTCGAGAAACGGAAGGCGGGGGCAGAGAAATTTCCCGATGAGGCGCCCGCGGCGTCTCCGATGGTCAACGCCCCGCCGAGCGGAAGCAACGCGATCGTGCGTTGATTCGGGCCCGGGTCGACACTCGCCCGAAACGCGCCGTCGATCACCGTGCTGGGCGCCAGCAGCGAGACGCTGCCGGCGGCCCGGCCTTCACGATACCCAACGATGAACTGCGGCACTGGTGCGCTCGTCGTGGCCGGTCCCCAGCGCGACGCTGGTGTGGTGTACTGGCCTGCGAACCCCTGATAGACCCGGTCCGGCGATGCGTTGGCAATGTCGAACACGACGCCGGCGCTCGCGAGCTGGGTAGCGGTCGAGAACCCATCCAGATAGCGGATCCCGCCACCGGATACGTCGACCAGGCTGCCTGCCCGAAGGATGAGGTCGGACTCGGAGCGCAGCACCACGCTGCCTCCAGTAGCGGTGCGCTCCCCGATGTCCCGTTGCACCTGGCCGACAAAAGGTGCGATGTCGGTCAGCGGCGTCCCCCGACGCACGTCCACAGTGACCCGGCTGTTGCGCAGGAAGCTGTCTCGCTGCAGAGGCGCATCGCGAAGTTCGGTCCCGGTAAGATCGATCTCGATGAAGTTGCGCTCGACCGGGACCTCGCTACCGCGCGTACCCGAGGCGTCGATCGATGCACCTGAGGCGACATAGACGCGAGCGCTCTGGCCGGTGGCATTCGGGTCCTGGTAGGTGCCGCCCCGCTGGCCGCTGATGGTGATCGAGCCGCTGGGTGCACTGACAGCGGCCCCCTCCAGCAGGGTCACCGTGCGCGCCGCGATGTCGATCGATGACGCAGTGAACGGCTGGCTATCCTGGGTTGTCCGGGTGTCGCCCAGTTCAGGCCGCACCTCGGTCACGCTTCCCGGGCCGAAGGTCACCGACCCTCCGCGCGCGCCTCTGGATACGGCAACCCCGCCGATCGTGGTCTGGTTCGTGCCATTGCCGGCATCGACCGTATCGCGCCCGGCGAGAATCAACGACCCGTTCAAGCGCACCGAGGTGGTCGCCCGCACCAGACCGTTCTGGTTCACTGCAAGCGCGGCAAGCGACACGTTGCCACGCTCGGCGATGATCCGGCCAACGGTTTCGTTCAGCACCGACCCGGACAGGTTGACTGTCGGATCGGTCGCGTCGGTGAACGGATCGACCTCGACCAGGAATCCACGAAGTGCGGAGTCGAACGGTGCATTCAGATAGACCCGGCTACCCGCGGCCAGAACGGTCTGGCCCTCCGGCGTGCTGATCAGCCCCCGATTCTCGATACGCGGGGCGAACATCAGGATGCGGCCACCGTTTTCGGCACGCAGCTCGGCGCCGCTTTCTATACGGATCAGGCTGTTCTGGAACTGCTGGGCGTTGCCCTCGAAGCGAAACGCCGGTTCACCCAGCGCAAACGACAGCAGCCCGCGCTCGAAGCTCTCGTTGGAGATGTTGAGTGTCGAGGCCACCAGCGAACCGACATTCACCTGTGCGCCGCTGCCGAACACGATGCCGTTCTGGTTGATCAGGTAGATCTGCCCGTTTGCCGAGAGCCGTCCCTGGATCAGGCTGGGATTGGCGTCGAAGATGCGGTTCAACGCGGCTGCGCTGGCGCCCGGCTGCTGAAATCGCACCGCCGCGTCCGCGCCGATATTGAAGCTCTGCCAGTTGAGCACCGCGCGCGGGGTGGCCTGATTGATGGTGAGCGTATTGCCGAGGGTGGTTGCACTCACCGAACCGCTGGTCACGAAGTTCGGCGCGGCGACCGGCAAGGTACCCGGCCCGAGGGGTGCGGCTGCATGCGCACCCGTCACCTGCAGCGCGCCACAGAGCGCGAGCACGACCGGACTCGCGCAGGACGATGCCAGCCTCGGCAGCGTTGCACGGCCGCGTGCTGCCGACCTGCGCCTGGCTACTCTGCGTGTGCGCATCGAGCTGCCCGGCGCATGGGTTTTCGGTGTCATCGATGTCATCTCTAGAACTCGTAGGCCAGCCGGAACAACGCCCGCACATCGCCGGCACGGGTACGCGAACTGTCTTCCAGCGGCGCCGCCAGTTCAGCGCCTGCCACCATCGACCGGCTGGCACGAACCCGGAAGCCGACGCCGGCGCTGGACAGGCGAACCCGATCGGTCTGCCCGGGCAACGGATCGATCACCCAGGCGCTGCCGGCATCGACGAACGCGAGCAGGAACAGCTCATCGACCCCCTTGGCAGCGGGCAGCAGCCGCGGGGTACGCAATTCGACTCTGCCGCGAACCCCGCGATCGCCGAGTTGCTCGGACTCGAGATAGCCGCGCACACTCTCTGCACCCCCGAGCGAAAACGCCTCATTGGTGATCAGTGCCTGGCCGGTCGCCTGCAGGTCGCCGCGCACGACCAGGCTGTAGCTGCCGGGCAGGCGCTGGGTCCGGGTCAGGTCCGCGCGCAGGTAGATGTAGCTCGCGTTGCCCCGGAAGCGTTTCTCGGCGAACTCGCGTTCAGAGTTTCCGAACATTCCGCGCGGCGCGAAGTTGAGTGTCGCGTTGACCTGGCTCTGCCCGGACCGATCGTTCAGCGTCGCCCCATAGCCGAGCGAGAACTGCGAGTAGCTGATCGGTGTGCGCACCGGGTCGCCACCGGTGAGATTGACCTGCTCGCGAAAGTCCTTGTAGTCGTAGCCGAAGGTGAACGAGTGGAACCAGTCCGGCAGACCGCGCAACGGGATGATCCAGCGCGCCCCGTAGATGTCGCCATTACCCAGGACGTTGAGCGTCCCGATCGCAGCCACCTGACTGCGTGAGCGCACCGCATAGAATGCGAGGACTTCGTCCCGTTCACGCAGGGGCCACACATAGGACGTCGACATGACGTTGGCTTCGCTGGGCTCCTGCGGAGCGGTGAGGAAGTTGAACGACACGCTGTGCGCCTTCTGCCACAGGTTGTCATAGCGAAGCTGTCCACCCAGTCTCAACGGTGAAGTGTTCGCGCTGTACCGGTTGGTCAGCTCCAGATTGCCATGCAGCGGCAGCTTGTCCTCGACCTTGAGATCGAACTCCACCGTGCCCGGTGTCGCCCCTGGACGCAGCACCGGGGTGACCTGCCTGTCGGCAGTGCGATTCAAGCCAGCAATCTCGCGCTGCGCTGTCGGAAAATGCGGAACACTGCCTGGCGCCACCTCGGGCACCCGGCTCCGGATCCAGCCAAGCGAGAAGTAGCGCGCACCGCTCACCCGAACCCGGTCGACCTTCCCTTCCACCACCCGCAGCCGGATAAGCCCGTCCGTGCCCACCTGCTGCTCCGGGATATCGACCAGGACGGTGAGGTAGCCGGCCTGGCGATACACCCGCTCCAGTGCATCGCGCGCGCGCTCGACATCGGACACCTTGCGCTCGGGCCCGAGGAAAGGCATGACTGCCCGTTCGATCGCCACAGGTGCCAGCACGCTGTTGCCTTCGACTAGAAACTCCAGAATGGCCAGCGGGCTCGAGTCCGCACGCGCGTCCACCTCCGGCTGTCCCAACGCGATCGGCACCGGCCCCAGGCTGGCGCCTAGCAACAGCACCATGTGCAGCACTGCCGATCTGCTGGACGAACGTCGACGACTCTGGGACACGTAGGCTCTTGCTCGCTGCCGCCTCGGACGATGACCTGGCCGCGTCCGACAAGAAAAAGGAAACCCCCTCCCGCAAGGGAGGGGGTCGGTTGCGCGTCCAACCGGGACGCGCGCTGCAGCCATGGCTATCGGAAGTACACCAGGGGGCTGCACATGTTCCCGCTCCGGCTCGCGCGGGTGACGTTGGCGGTGTTGACCCAGCCGAAGTTCGGCAGTGCCGCGGTGGCAGCACGTGGGCCACCAGCCAGGGTCGACAGGATGGCCGGATCGCTCGCCCGCTCGATGAACAGATCGACGAAAGCCGCCTTCAGTGCGTCTGCCGACAAAGGCGGTGTCGTTCCGACCTGAACATTGCGGAACTGGAACGACAGCTCCGCCGAGAAGTCGTACGCCCCCGACAGATGGTTGGCCTTGGACGGCGAGATCCCGGTTCCGGTCTCGGTGAACACCGGATTGGCTGAGTTGAAAGTCGTCGTGCGGAAGCTGCCCGCCCCGTCCACGTTGCGGAACGACCAGCGACCGCTCTGCTCGCTGGAATCGAAACCGCTCGCCGGCGTGGTCGTGTTCAGGCTGTCCAGCGACAGAACACCCACCGCACGATAGTTGCCCCCGCCAAACTGGACCCGATAGAACCTGAGGTCATCTCCCTGGAAATTTAAGTCTCCCCCCGCCACCGCGCGCGCCAGACAGGTGCGTACATTGCCAGACGAGGGAAGCTCTACCACCGTGAAGCCGTCAGCCGGGTTGATCAGCCGCGGGTTGGTCACCCCCTCCGGCGCGGCCGGGTTGAGCAACGGCCACACCCCGTCGATCTGGAAGGTGGCGCTATTGGTCATACGCGCCGGAGACTGGCTGCCGGTGCCCGCGACGCCGCCAAACTGGCACGGGAAGTTGTTGAAGAACCAGTTGTAGCTCGCCTGGGTACCCGAACCCTGCACCCGGCGACAGATCACCATCTGGGTGTTGCCGGCAACGATCGCCGGATTGACCTGCGGCCATTGCTGCAATCCCCCGGCCAGAATCGCCCCGTACATGGCACGGCTGAAGAACGTCGTGTCCGGCACGTTGGTCGTCGCCACCATACCCATCATCAACGTGTTGCTTGCCCGCACCGTCAGTCGGTTAGTCTCCAGCTCCGTCAACTGCGTCTGGCCGAACTCCACGTTCGCCGGGCCCTTGAACATCACCGGCGGCAGATCTGCCACTCCGAAGTCCGGTACCACCTCGGCACCGGTCGGAAGAATCGGGTTGCCGGCCGAATCCAACGCACCCGGATCCACCCCCGCCAGACCACAACGGAACACCCCGTTCGGGGCGGTCAAACAGTTTGCCGAACTGATAGGCATCGTCTGGATCGCCTGCGCGCGCGCCACGGGGTTCACCCCCCATACCGACCCGCCACGCGCCCGGTTCACAAGTAACACCCGCTTGCCGCGCAGTGCCTCCGGAATTTCGGCACCGCTCCTCATCACGCCGTAGTACGCCCTGTACCACGTGCCGTCGTCGGCTTGATCGGCCGGCGTGTTGAAATTGTCGAAGTACACATTGATCTGGAACTGGCCCAGCACCGGGTCAAGATCGGTGCGAAACAGCGAGTTCGCCAACGCACCCAGAAGGTTCTGCGGCGCAGAGGCACCGGACAAATACACGGTCAGTTCGGGCGCCTGAAACGGCGTTGGCGTCTGGGCCATCGCATGGCCCGAAGCGAAGACGGTACCGAATACCACGCCGCACGCTGCGGCAATCTTGCGAAGTTTCATTTTCTTCCCCTCAATCAGATTTCAGGACGAGCAGAGCTGACGTGGTCGGTATGCCCGACCGCGCTTCTTTAACCAGCCACCGGCGGTCTTCTTCGCCGGTGGCGCCACAACAGTCAGTGGTGACTGCCCGATCAGGCAGCGCGTGACTTCCTGCGACCGAAGAAGCCGAAAGCACCCAGGCCAGAAAGCATCAGCACCAGCGCGCCAGGGACCGGAATGACGCTGGGGCCGGGGCCGGGATCGATCACCACCGCATCCGGGGACAGGAAAGTCAAGGTTCCGTCGGTCCCGAGCGTGAACTTCGAAAAGCCGTTTGCGTTGTCGTAAAAGTTATACGTCGCTGCAGCCACCGAACCCACTGCACCCTGGAGGAAGAGGAAATTCATCGAAGTCCCGATTGCACCCGTGATGCTGTGACCCGGAGCGCTCAGATAACCGAAAATCCGGTCCGAAAACCGCCCACCATTACCCGCATTGTCAACGTAGGCCACCCCATCGGCCGGCACGGCGGTATTGGAGCCGTTCACTGCGAATGCGCCTGGGTGAGTGCCCAGCGTATTGGCTGCGCCAAGGTACTGGTCGATGAACGTCGCTGCGTTATTCACGTTGCCACCAGTCACCCGAGCATTGAGCGCAGCGGGCGCAGTGCTAAGCGACGTGGTGACCGCAAGCCTCGATAACTCGGCACGCCCGAACGCGACGCTGAACTGAAGTGACGGCAGCCCTGCCCCTGCACCGCCCAGAAAACTGGTCAGCAATGCGTCCGGCGCCCAGGTACGGCTGAAGCCGGCAACCTCAGCGATCGCATTGGTGAACTGGGTCTGCAGGATGCCCAGATCGCGCGTGTAGGAGATCTGACGGGCCCCATCGATGATGCTCAGGACACCCTCACTACCGGTCCCTGGCGTACCGGACGGGGTGATCGCCGAGACGGCGTTGCCACTGCCCACCAGCGCGACAGCGAGCGTGATTGCCTTGATCGCAAATTTCATGCGTAACTCCTTTGACTGGACGTTGGCCGGATGCACTGTGCCTCCGGTTGCGTTCGAGACCCGCCCCTGCGGTCCCTCGTCTGCTGGATCCAAAGTTACGCCCGGGATGTTGCATCGCCCATCGCCAGCGAGGCGCAAGAAATGGTTCTAAAGAACTACGAATCGCGTTCAGAGCTACCGGTCTCGGTTGTCGATAAGTCAGACGTGCCCGTGCCATAGTCCGAAAGAACCATGTCACTGCCCAAGCGTCATCGGGCGTTCACTCGCCAGAACGTATCAAGGGTGGAATCGCACGCGAGAGCGTCGCCTTCACCACCGCCTGCGAACGGTTCGCCACCCCGAGCTTGCGCAGCACCTTCTGCACATGGTTTTTCACCGTCAACGGGCTGATGCCGAGCGCACGTCCGATATCGGTGTTGCTCAGACCGCGTTGCAGACAGCGCAGGATCTCGAGCTCTCGGCTGGTGAGCAGGCTGTCGTTGTAGGGCACCATGCCTGCGTCATGCGGATCGATCGACACCCGCACCAGAGCGCCGTGAAGAAACGGCACCAGCAGCTCGAGCAGATAGGCGCATCGCTCGTGCGGCAACGGGTCGACATCGAAAAACAGGAACCCGCTGCTCGGCGCGCCGCTTTGATCGATCGTTCCATGCATCGCGATCGAGCCCTTGCCGAAGCTCGACCCCTCGATGCCACTGTGAAGGAAAGGCCGCTCTCCGGAACGCAGGATGATCGGGCGGCCGCCCTCCTCGATCCATGCGGAGGTCATCCTGGCGAGCAGGCCGCTGCCGCTGGAGCAGACCTCCTGCAGCTGTTCATCCGGAATCGGGATGGTACTGAAGCGGTCGGCCAGTACGCTGCCGGTTCCTTGATCCCTCAGCGTGCATATCAGCAGTGAATGCGGCAGCACGCCCTGAAGCGCGCCCTGAGACCACAAGTAGAGCTGGTGCCGTCGACGAACGCTGGTGGCGCCCTCGATGGCGCGCAGGAAGCGCTCCTGTTCCGCGGGCAGCAGGTTCGGCATGGAGAACGCCGGCGCGTAGGCTCCCGCCGCGTCGTCAGGGGTCTGCGTCATGTCGGCCGCCTTCGCGACGGTCGCAGCCGTGCCAGGCAGGGGTAGCTCCTCTGATCCATGCGGCTCAGTGTGCAGCGCGGAGATGAAACATAGGCTGGCAGCCGCTTCGTATCGGATAGTTCTTTAGGACCACAGTCAGAAGACGTTCCGACACACTGGTGCACCGCGGCATCTACTGGCTGGCGACAGGGGAAGCCGTGCGGGTAGCCCGCGCATGCTCCAGCAGTGCCGTGACCTCGCCCAGCACGAACAGATCGCCCCGGAAGACTGGCGGCCGCTGTGCCACGTCGAGCTGGTCCGGATCGACCCCGGCGTCCAGTATTGACTTGAGCAGCGTGAGGTTGCCACTGGTCGCCACGATGCCAAGCGATCGACGCCCCCGTCGGTCAGGGGCCTCCAGGCTGGCACCTGCGCGGATCAAACGCTCGGCGATCGCGGTTCGCGCCAACCCAAGCGCGTCGTTGAGCGCTGTGTTGCCGTTGGCACTACGCAGCTCCGGATCAGCCCTCGCTCGCAGCAGCGCCTCGACCGTCGGCAGGTCATCGTTCAGAACGGCCATGCCCAGCGGCGTCATGCCGGAGGCCGCCCGAACATCGCTGCGCGCGCCGGCGAGAAGCAGCAATCGGACCGCCTCCAGTTGCTGGTTGCGCACGGCGATCGACAACGGCCAATCCCCGACCACGCTCGAGACGTTTGGATTGGTTCCCGCCGCGAGCAGCGTGCGCATGGTTTCGGTATCGCTCGCCCGGGTGGCCTCGATCAGCTGGCGCTGGGCGCCAGTCTCGAAACGCGGCTCCGCCGAAGACAGGGTGTCCCCCGGCCGACGCGATGGATCGCGAGGCGGGATCGTGCGCATTGGGTCCGGCATCGCACGCACCTGGCGCTCGAAGGCGGGAATCGAAGTCGACGCTTCGGAGCCCGATGCACTTGAGGGCAACAGCGCCAAGGCTGCCATGGTAAAGCCAAGCAGCCAGCCGGGCCGGAAGGCGCGGGTCCGGCGGGTATCGAAAACATGTTCCGTCATCGCATCCTCAGTGGGGAGACGTTCTGGCCGCTCTCGCAGGCGACGTACCTTTGGCTCGCCGAGATCAGGCATTGCCCCGCCGCTTCAAAGTTCTCCGCGCCGCGCAGGCCCTGACAGACCTTTCCATCGTTGGCCCGTTGGGCCAGGCAGTTGGGCTGGGGCGGCTTCTCTGGCGGCGGTGGCTCCTTCGGCTTTTCAGCCGCTGGGGCTATCACTACGGTCTGCAGGCGTTGTGGGGTCGTGTCTGCGACCGTGCCCGGAGGACTGGGAGAAGCCGCGACCGGACTGCTCACACCCGCCCCCAGCTCGGCTACGGCAGGCGCGCCGCCCGGGACAGACGCGGCAGCGAGCTGGGCGCCGCTGCGGGCGGCGAACAGCCAGTCCCGATAGGTTTTGGCGCCGGCAAACGGGAACGTCCCGAACGCGCTCGCGCGCTTGATCGGAACCAGTTCGCTGGTGCTGTGCACGCCAGTGATCGTACCGTCTGGGGCCCGCACCAGCATCCAGTCCGGCTTGCCGGTGAGCGGGTCGGCGTACAGCCGCCGCAGGTGCCGCCGGACGAACGGCCCGCGTCGGTCCTCGACGAGTTCCTCGAGTGTGCGTGGATAGCGGCGCGGCTCTATCGGTGTCGCCAGAAAGTAGGATTCGAGCGCGCGCTGAATCTCGCCGCCGATGAACAGCAGTTCAGCCTCGCGCTCACGCGCTCCCTCGGTGCGCCAGAGTACCCCGGTGGCCGCGAGCGCAGTACCGGCCAACACAATGGCGAACAACAGGGCCATGTAGGTGAATCCATCCTGGCCAGCGTCGATCGACCAGCTGGTCTCATGCACGTCCGGAATGATGGACATCGAACCCCTCACCATTGGCTGTACGGCGTTCCGTCCAGCCCGTTGCCAATGGCGCCACTGCGCACGTCGCGCACCCCGGCGGCCTCGCCCCCGGCGTCCGCGGGCGGCGGCACCGCGATCCAGGTATCCGCGACGCCGGTGATCGAATCCACCGGCAGCGCGCGAAGGTAGCGGCGCTCAACCAGTTCCTGCAGCGTTCTGGGCCAGCGGGCAGTATCACCATGGAACTTGTCGATCGCATCCCGCATGGTGTTCAGGTTGTGCTTCAGCGTCACTTCTGCGGAACGGTCGACACTCTGGAAGTAGCGCGGCAACGAGATCGTCAACAGCACACCGATGATCGCCATCACCACGATCAACTCGATCAGCGTGAAGCCGCGGACTGCGGCCCAGCGAAGCCGGTAACGAAGTTGCCAACGAAGCTGCCAACGAAGTGGGCACCGAATGCCTGCCGCCATATGCGCATCGCTCATCGCTCACCACTGCCTGTAGGGCAGGCCATTGAGCCCGGACCCGGCCGCGCGCGAGTAGACATCGAATACATCGCGGCCTTCGGCCGGCGAATCCGGTGGACTGTCATAGCTGCGACGCCCCCAGGTCGCTGCCGCTGGCAGTGCAGGGTCGGCGAAAGGGTCGCGCGGAATGCGACGCAGCAGGTAGATGCGTCGACGGTCCGCGGCCCGTGTATCCACAGCGCCCTCGACCAGAATTTCGAGCGAAGGCGGATAGCCCGACTCGCCGACGTTCCGGGCCAGTCGACCGTCGTCCCAGGCGCGTTTGTAGTTATCCAGCGCGGTGCGGATGTCACGCAGCGCGGCACGAAGCTCACGTTCCCGGCCTCGCTGTACCGCAAGCTCTGACAGCGGGACCAGCGCCGAGACCAACACGCCCGAGATCGCCAGCACGATCATGATCTCGACCAGGGTGAAACCCAGGACCAACCGGAACTGATGCACGTCTGCCACCCTGCGCGGATGCGGGCCTGCCACCCTGCACGCATGCAGGACTGCCATCCGGCACCGATGCAGGTCCGGCATCACTTGGCCGATACCGAAATCGTGTGTGGCGGCGGCGCCACCACGTTCAGGCCGAAACCGTTTGGATCCTGAACCTGCACCTCGGTCACCGAGAGCACCGTGCTGGAAGGCGGCTTGCCCAGCATGCGAAAGCGCACCTGAGCCGGCTCGCGGGAAGACGGGTCGATGCCACTGAAGGCGATGATCGCACGTGCACCCTGCACGCTTGTCTGAACCCCACCCGCGCTCTTGAGAGAATCCTTCACCACTTCGAGCACCTTCGGATCGAAGGCGATCTCCATCCGCGCTGTCGCAGCATCGATACCGATCGGCAATCCGATCGCGACGTTGAACTCGGTTCCTGCAGCCACTTCGTTCGGGGCCGCCCAGAGCAGTGACACTGCCGCAGGCCGTGCAGCGGCCGCAGCTGTCCCCCCTGCAGACGCCGTGAGCGCAGCCTGCGTGGCGGCGCCGGCGGGACCACTGCCAGGCGCGATACCCAGCGCACGCTCTGCAGTCGCCCGGATGCGAATGGGTTGCGCACCCACCGCGCTGTCGGTGCCACCGAAGAACTCGGCAGCAGCATAGTCCGGGCGTTCGAGGTTGCGAACGATACGCGGGGTGATCAGCAGCACGATCTCGGTGCGAGAACGATTGTCCGCCTGGTTCGAGAACAGCCGTCCGACGATCGGCAGATTGCCGACGCCGGGCACCCGGTTGGTCGAGTTCCGGTCCTCGTCGCTGATCAGTCCGGCGAGGACCTGGGTCTCGTTGTCGCGGATGCGCAGCGTGGTTGCCGTGTTGCGTGTACCGAGGCGATAGGCGAGCGTACCCGCCGGGCCAGGTACCTCCTGGATGATCGTGCTCACCTCGAGCGCGACCGTGATCTGCACCTCGTCGTCCAGAAAGACCAGCGGAGAGACGTCCAGCTTGAGCCCGACATCCAGAAAGGTGACCGACGAGGTGACCCCGACGTTGGCTAGCTGCGTGGTGGTGAACACCGGCACCCGCTCGCCTATATGGATGCGCGCCTTGTCCCGGTTGCGCACCCGGATCCTGGGGTTGGACAGGATGTTAGTCGTGCC
>Ga0105046_10005049_pt1 | contig 20927 bp, 16 predicted proteins | sample MAT03_FD_78385 | JGI IMG/M metagenome (GOLD analysis project Ga0105046, IMG submission 78385) | Freshwater microbial communities from Lake Fryxell liftoff mats and glacier meltwater in Antarctica - MAT-03 (megahit assembly) | ecosystem: Environmental > Aquatic > Freshwater > Ice > Liftoff...
AAATAAGCGTATATTTCATTTGAAGCATTTCCTATTAAATTAGTGCGTGCCCAAGATGCCCGCCAAGATGCCCGATTTCCAGCTGCAAGCGCACATGGCTCGTATTAAGCAAATCGGAATTTAATGATACCGCTTACAAAGGGGCCAGCGGCTACCAAAGACGTTGCGTACTATCGTAACAATTGGCAACTTTGCAAGTTTAGGCGACGTAATTACTCGCGCTCACTCAAAGCACTCTCAAGTCCCTGCGCGTCGGCTGTATCCAACGCCCGCAGGCGCACATACATGCCAGCGAAGTAAGCGCGCATACCGCCAAAGTTCTCGGTATTTTCGGTCACCACGTCGAGACGGGAACCGTCACGCGTCATACTAACCAGCACAGGCTTTATAGCGTCCTCGGCTTCGCTGCTGAAATCCTCGGTGGTGGTGCGATAAGTGGCAATTTGCCCCTTTGACTTGGCCACACCCACGATGCGCCCGGTGTGATAGGCCGTGCTTCGCACCACATCGATCAAAAAGTGCAGACCATCGCTGCGCGCATCAATGGTGATTTGACCGCCAAAGCTATCGTTATAAACGCCACTCCAATCACTGACTGGTGGCAACACCAGCGCCTGCAAAACCGCAGTGCGCGAAACGGTTATTTCGGCGCGGCTAAGCGCAAACTCAGCGCATTGCGTCATCGTTTCCAACTCGACAAAGGGCTCGCCCGCTGCGCTCGCCGCCGCTGTTTCATCGCGATATGCAAGCCATAGTCGCTGTTCTTTCAAGGTCGCGGCAAATTGCGTCGCTGATAGCTTCGCCTTAAGTGGCTTCCATGCCGCATTTAAAGCTGCATCCGCCAACGCAAATTTTTCACGCGCCGAGTTAAGCGCTGCGGGAGTTGACACACACGGCTCCGCGCACAAAGTACTGAAGCCACTGAAAAGCAACAATACCAACAGTATTTTTTTCATCAGCTAAAAACCCTACAGGTGTAAAACGTCAGCGGCATATAGAACATCCGAGTGATTTAAAAACGATCCCACGATAGCCGTTAGCTTAGCAAAGCTAGACAGGCCGCGCTTGCTGTGCTGGACGGATGTGCTCGGGGGCGAAGCGCTCAGATTTATCTGAGTCTAATTTAAGATTTCGCTGAATTCACAGCGCTGTAATTTTGCTAACCTAGCGCCATCAAAAAGACCTGAAAGGAATCAAGATGGCACGCGGCGTAAATAAAGTAATTCTAATTGGCACCTGCGGTGCGGACCCTGAAACGCGCTATGGCACAAACGGCAACGCAATTACCACCTTGCGCCTAGCAACCAATGAATCATGGACCGATAAAGCAACGGGCGAAAAACAAGAGCGCACCGAATGGCACCGCGTCAAGCTATTCGGGCGCACCGCAGAAATTGCAAGTGAATACTTGCGCAAAGGTAAGTCGGTCTATATCGAAGGCAAGCTACGCACCGACAAATACACCGATAAAGACGGCATCGAGCGCTACAGCACCGATATCGTCGGCGACGAGCTGCAATTGCTCGGCGGCCCCGGCGAGGGTGGTGGCGAAGCGCGCGAAGGCGGCGCACCCCGTCAAGGGGGTTACGCGCCCCGCGCGAATGCCGCTGGTGATCGCCCAGCACCACGCGCTGCGGCACCGGCACAACGTGCGCAGCCAGCACGCGCAGCGGCACCACCGCCGCAAGATTTTGACGACGAAATACCGTTTTGACGGTTACCAGCGACATTAAATGAATTGAGCCCATTCCGCTCTTTGCTGTTGATCCACGCCTGCGTAGTGGTGTGGGGATTTACCGCTGTCCTTGGAAAAGTGATTACGCTCGCCGCGCTGCCTTTGGTCGCGTGGCGAATGGCGTTGACTTCACTGTGTTTGTTTTTTATGGCGCGCGCATGGCGCACGTTAGGCTCGTTTTCCGCCCAGCAGTGGGTGCAAATGGCGGCTGTTGGGGCACTGATTGCGCTTCACTGGCTCGCGTTTTACGGCTCGGTAAAGCTGGCTAACGCCTCCATTGGGGTGCTCTGCATGGCACTGGCTCCAATATTCAGTGCGCTTTTGACACCTTGGCTGTCAAAAAGCGCGTTTAGTTGGCGCAATTTGCTCTTAGGTCTGAGTGTATTGCCAGGCATGCTATTGGTGGTTGGTGGCGTCGATCCCCGCTTCTATCTCGGCATTGCGGTGGGCGCGCTTTCCGCGCTCCTTGCAGCTGCATTTGGACTTATGAATAAGGAGCTAGTTGCACAAGTAGATGCACTCAGCTTAAGTTTCATCGAGATTAGTATAGGCGGTGCGCTTATGTGGCTGTTACTTTTTTACAGCTCAGGCAGCTTCGCTATACCGATGCCAACCGCTGCAGATTGGCCAAATTTAATTATCTTTGCGCTATTTTGCACGGCGCTACCGTTTGCACTGTCTAACGTCGCGCTAAAGCAGATCAGCGCATTTTCTGCGCAATTCGCTGTCAATTTGGAACCGATCTACGGAATTGTGTTTGCCGCGTGGTTACTGCATGAAACCGCCCAGCTAACCACGCAATTTTATTTCGGCGCTTCGGTAATATTGTTAGCAGTTTTTGCGCAAGTATTGTTGAGTATGAAAGCTCGACGCGCATAACGGGTTAGTTTCGTTATTTGGTTCGGCTGCAATACAAATTCCGGGTGTAAAAAAGCCCTCCATTTGGAGGGCTTTTTAGGTAAACGCTATCTGCTAAGCCTTAGCTAAACCGACGAACCGTCAATGCGCCGAACAAGCCCAAGCCCATCAACAGTGCCAATGTGCTCCAGAGACCCAAAGATGGCACAGGAACGATCACGACCGGCGCACCTGCCGTCAAGTTATAAACAACTGGTTGTGCAACACCTTGAATAACGCAGGACAGTGTTCCGGTACCTGCGGCTGCAGCACTAACAACGAAGCTTGTACTTGCGCCAATGGCAATAGTTTGCGCAGTAACTGGCGCAACACTAAAGCCTGCACCGGCAATCGTGCAAGCAACGGTGCCAGATGCAGTTGCACCTGGCGCATTGTTAAACACGAACGAACGTGTGCCGGGCAAAGTAAACGACACTGCGCCGGCGGGAGTAGCCGGGGTAATGGCTGGGGCCCCAACAACAGGGCATGCCGTTGGAATTGCGCCTTCGTATTCGCCTAAAGGATTATCGGTTGCAAGCGAAGTAAATGCGCCGGTGGTGAGATCGAACGTACCATAGCGGTTCGTACCTGCACCGGTGTAAATGAATGCATAAAGCACCCCGCTTTGATTGTCAAAATCCATACCTTGAGCGAAGTTGGCGGCTAAGCCGTGGGTTGGACGCCCAGTTCCAGCGCCGGTGGCAACGTTAATGCTGTAAAGAGCATCGTCTGCAATGTTGTGCGCATAAAGTTCACCTAGACAATTCATCGAAATGTCAATCATGAGCGTGCCAGCAGCATCGGTAGGAGCGGTCATCTGACCCACTAGAGTTGCAGCACCCGTCGTCAAATTCAAAGTATACAAACGCGCGAGCGAAGGTGTACCGCCAACAGCGGAAATGTACGCAAGGCCGCTGACCGGATTAATAGTCAAGCCCGAAACGCCATCACCCGCAGTCAGACCTGTAACTGGAGCTATGGCCGTAAATGCGCCAGTAGTTTGGTTAATCGTGCCCAAGGTGGCTGGGTTTGGTGCTGCCGCAGCACCCGTTACGCCAAATAACGTGGTGTTTGCGACGTTAAAATCCATTGCGAATACTTGCGGGTTGGTTACACCGCGCAAAGTCTGAGTCGGGAAGGCATTTAAAGTGAAGCTATACAGTGAGTTAGCTAGACGTGGCGCTTGCCCACGAATATCGATCGTGAAAGCGGTATCTGTGGGGGCATTGATCCCTGCCGCTATACGTGGGCTAGGGGTGATATTTACACACTGCTCGGAATAACCGGCCGGTTCCGCTAACGCACTATTCTGAAGTGCCGCACAGTCAAGTGTCTGAGCGTTGGCAGCACCAATATTTGCGACGAGCGCCAATACCAATAGGTTCATCTTCATCATTTTAAAATTCTCCGCAAAGCAAATAGGAATGCGCCAGCAATTTTACTAGCGCGTCACGCGTGAAGGGTACTGAACTTAAGCCTTCACTTCAAACAAATTTGAACAAAATTCGTACCTAGGTGCCGTACGAGCCGCTTTGATCGCAAAAACGCCGCTAAAAAGCGGCGTTTTTGTATTCTTGAGACCAAGCTCAGTAATTAAGCAGCCAAACCGCGAATCGCAGCGGTGAGGCGGCTCTTATGGCGTGCAGCCTTGTTTTTGCTCAAATAACCCTTGTCACCATTGCGATCTAGCACCGGCACGGCAATCTTGTAGGCCGCTTCAGCAGCAGCGACGTCTTTCGCGTCGATGGCTTTGACAACATTCTTGATTGCGGTACGAATCATGGATCGCATGCCGACGTTGTGCGCATTGCGCTTAACTGCTTGTTTGGCGCGTTTTTTCGCCGACTTGATATTGGCCACAGGGCTCTCCGAGCTTGGACTTTGAAGAAACTATGCTTCGCTTGGCGTTGTCGGCGTTACCGACACACCTGCTGACATGGAAAAAGAGGCGGGAAGATAAGCCTCTAACCGGCGACAGTCAAGCTATCGCGGGCTATTTGTTCAGTGATAAGCCTGTTTTTCAATGACTACCAGTGTACGCCCCGCATCAGCGTGGCAAATGCGACTTGCTCGCTACTGGCTGGTTCTTCCGAGTTTGCTTTTTGGCCTTTTGCTGCGGCGGAATCAGGAAACAGATTGAACGCGGTATTCATCAGCACCTGATACATCGTAGGTACCGTCAAATGCGCCATTTCGGCAAAAATGCCCATGCGAGTGGCAATACGCTGCGGCCGCTCGATGACCGCCTTCACGACCAAGTCAGCGGCTTCATCAGAACTTAAAGTCGGAACGCTGTCATACATTTTGGTAGGCCCAATCATCGGTGTGCGTACCAACGGCATGTTGATGATCGTGAAATGGATGTTTTTGTCGGAAAATTCGCTTGCAGCACAGCGGCTAAACGCATCCAACGCCGCTTTTGAAGCGACATAGGCCGAAAAGCGCGGCGCATTGGTCAGCACACCAATTGAGCTGATATTGATGACGTGGCCCCGGCGTTTCGCGGTCATGCCAGGCAAAAAGCCCATGATCAAGCGCAAGCTACCAAAATAATTGAGCTGCATGGTGCGTTCAAAGTCATGAAAACGGTCATACGACAGCGCAATAGAGCGGCGAATCGAGCGTCCAGCGTTATTCACCAAAATATCGACGCCGCCGTGCTGCGTGGTTATTTGGTGCACAAGCGCATCGCAGCTCGCAATATCCGCCAAATCAGCGGTGTAGGTGAAAACCTGCGCGCCCTTGTGGCCCGCTTCGATCTCGGATTTGGCTTTGGCCAAATCGTCTTCACCGCGCGCACAAATTAATACCTTTGCACCCGCAGCCGCCATTTTGTGCGCGCTGGCAAGGCCGATCCCAGACGAGCCACCGGTGATTAGCACGACGCGATTCTTCACTTTCCCGCTCAGCGAGCGGTCAATGAAAAGATCTGGATCTAAATGACGTTCCCAATAATCCCAAAGCCGCCACGCATAGGTTTCAAGCGCTGGCACTTTGATGCCGGTCCCTTTCAGAACACGCTCGGTTTCGCGCGAATCGAACCGGGTTGGATAATTGAAAAATGTCAGCACGTCGGCCGGAATGCCAAGGCTTTTTAATATGTTGTGGGTAATACGGCGCACCGGTGGCAGCATGCCGATGGCGTTACGCACGGCGCCCGGAATAAAACTAAAAATGCGCGCATCAATGCGCATTGTCATACTGGGCGCATGCCCAGCATTAGCAAAAATATTTAATAGCTCGCCCACGCGCTTGGGCGCGGGATCAGTCAAATGGAAGCACTGCCCATCTAAGCCTTTTTCATGCGCTATATGATCCATCGCATCGACGATGAAATCGACCGGCACCACGTTAATACGCCCACCTTCAAAGCCCAGCATTGGCATCCACGGCGGTAGAATTTGCCGCATTCTTTTTAGCAATGTGAAAAAATAATACGGGCCGTCGATTTTGTCGATTTCGCCGGTCTTTGAATGACCGACCACCATCGCTGGGCGGTAAATACGAAACGGACGCGTGCATTCTTTGCGCACAATGCCTTCGGAATCGTGCTTAGTGCGAAAATACGGGTGATCTAGATTTTCTGCTTCTTCAAACATGTCTTCGCGAAACATGCCCGAGTAAAGACCTGCTGCCGCAATGGATGAAGTGTGATGAAAAATACCGGCCTTAATTGCATCAGCGAATTCTACGGTGTTGCGCGTGCCATCAATATTGGCGGCTTCTTGGCTCGCGGCGTCAGCAGAAAGATCGTAAATCGCGGCCAAGTGGAACAAATGCTTGATTTTGCCCTTCAGTTCCGCCATTTGCTCGGCACTAATGCCCAATTTGGCTTTAGTCAAATCACCCCAAACCGGCACAATGCGCGCAGCGTGCTCAGGAAATCGCTCTTTAAGCTCCTCAATTTTTGCTTTTGAGGCTTTGCGCGCCAAAACATAGATCGTGCCGCGCCGCGCGAGTAGCTTCTCTACAAGGAATCGCCCGATAAAGCCGGTTGCACCGGTAACGAAGTAGCTCATAAACGATAGCCCCTTGCTAAACAGTTAATGTTTAGATCGCTCTGTGTAAGATCACTCATTGAAAACATTCCCCAAATTTGGATGACGTAAAAGCTAAACGCGGTGAAAGCATCCGATAATTGTGTTTGCCTAGGCAACCAGGCCACGCTTAGAGCTTTCGCCCTAACGATAGCTGTACTAGCGGTTCGCGCCAAGTACTTATGTGCGCTTACGTGAAAAGTTTTTTGCCAAAATGCGCTTTGCGATTGCGCGCGAAGCGTACTGGGGGGCAAATAGGCGTGGCAAACAAGGATTTTTCTAAAAACATGTTTGACCATCTTTAGAGGCGCATGTTAATAAGTAGGGCCTAGTGCTACGGTTGTCCTGCGCTTTGTGGTCTAGGCAATATTGCGATGGTTCGATTTATCAAAAGGAGTCACCCATGTCAGAGCTTGAAGCTCAATTCAAAACCGCCGCAGAAGCGGTAAAATCTTTGCCGGAAAAGCCAGAGAACGACATGCTTTTGCGGCTGTATGGGCTTTACAAGCAGGGCAGCGAGGGCGATGTGGCCGGCGCAAAACCAGGCTTTTTTGACTTTAAGGGCGTTGCCAAATATGAAGCCTGGGAAAAACTAAAAGGCACCGGCAACGAAAAAGCAATGGAGGACTACATCAAGTTAGTTAAACGTCTTGGTGGTAAAGTCTAAAGCTCGGGTAAAAGCTTTTCGCCTTGAGCTAATTTTTTGCATCAATTTGCGTAAATTCGTACCGGCCTGGGAGGGCTTAAATGGCAGCTGCTGCGCCAACTAAAACGCGTGATCGAATCCTGACGATTAGTTTGGAGATGTTTAACGCCCAAGGCGAACCAAACGTTACGACAAATCATATTGCCGACGAGCTCGAAATAAGCCCCGGCAATTTGTACTACCACTTTCGTAACAAAGACGACATCGTCGAACATCTTTTCACGGCCTTCGAATTACGCATGGACAAAGCGCTAACCGCGCCCGAAACACGGCCGGCGAATTTGGAAGATTTGTGGCTGCAAATGCACCTTATTTTTGAGTGCATTTGGGACTATCGCTTTGTTTATCGGGATTTGGTCGACTTATTGAGCCGCAATCGCAAGCTCAAGATGCACTTCAGCCGGATCCTCAAACGCGGCCACGAAAGCATCGTTGGCGTTTGCAAAGGCTTGGTTGAAACGGGCGTAATGGCGGCTTCACCGAATGAAATCGAGGCCGTAGGCCAGCATATTTTGTTGGCGGCAACGTTCTGGCTCAACTTTCAGCATATACGCCCCGCTATCAGCACCGCTAAAACAGATCAGGCCGATCTTGGGCGTGGTGCGTATTTGGTGATGATGCTACTGGCACCGTATTTGCGCCCAGCCGAGCGTGCGCATTTGAATAAGTTGGCTGAGCAATACGTGAGTTAGTTTGAATCGACCTGGCAACGTCGCAAGTGCAATAAAAAAGGCGCCGAAGCGCCTTTTTTTATTGCATGTGGCTATTGCTATCGCAATAACTTAATAACGATAGTGCTCAGGCTTGAACGGACCTTCTTTCGACACATTCAAATACTCGGCCTGCTTGGTCGTCAACTTGGTCAGCTTGACGCCGATTTTTTCCAAGTGCAGTGCTGCGACTTCTTCGTCCAGTTTCTTCGGCAAGCGATACAAATTGACCGCGTACTTGTCTTTGTTCAACCACAGATCAATTTGCGCCAGCGTTTGATTACTAAATGAGTTCGACATAACAAAGCTCGGGTGGCCAGTTGCGCAGCCCAAATTCACCAAGCGGCCTTCGGCGAGCAAGAACATTGCTTTGCCGTCTGGCATCACGTATTTGTCAACCTGCGGCTTGATGTTGATGATGTTTAAGCCAGGCAGCGCACGCAACGCGTCCACTTGGATTTCATTGTCAAAATGGCCGATGTTGCACACGATCGCTTGGTCTTTCATGTTCACCATGTGCTCGACGGTAATCACGTCAACGTTGCCGGTCGTGGTGACATAGATATCACCGATACCAAGCGTGTCTTCGACTGTCTTAACTTCGAAGCCTTCCATCGCGGCTTGCAGCGCATTGATAGGGTCAATTTCCGTCACGATCACGCGCGAGCCATAGCCTTTCAAGCTGAAAGCGCAGCCTTTGCCGACGTCGCCATAGCCGCAAACCACGGCTACTTTACCAGCCAACATCACGTCCATCGCGCGCTTGAGCCCATCGGCTAAGCTTTCGCGGCAGCCGTATAGGTTATCGAACTTGGACTTGGTAACGGAATCATTGACGTTGATCGCTGGCACCAACAATTTGCCCGCGTCCAACATCTGTTGCAAACGATGCACGCCCGTGGTGGTTTCTTCCGACACGCCTTTCCATTCTTTCAAAGCGGCGGTGAAGTAGCCTGGACGCTCTTTACGCAGACGAATCAGCAGGTTTTTAATGACTTGTTCTTCATGGCTGCTCGACGCTGATTCGCACCACTTGTCGCCATGCTCCATCTCAAAGCCTTTGTGCAGCAACAAGGTCACATCGCCGCCATCATCAACCACTAATTGAGGTGCCTTACCCGCTGGGAAGCTCAATGCGTCGAGTGTGCAGTCCCAATATTGCTCAAGCGTTTCACCCTTCCAAGCAAATACTGGCGTGCCGGTAGCGGCAATTGCGGCGGCGGCGTGATCTTGCGTGGAGAAAATATTGCAAGAAGCCCAGCGTACGTTCGCGCCTAAGTCTTTCAACGTTTCGATCAACACGGCTGTTTGGATCGTCATGTGCAACGATCCGGTGATGCGCACGTCTTTAAGGGGCTGCAGCGCGGCATACTTTTTGCGGATCGACATCAGGCCTGGCATTTCGTGCTCAGCGATTTCGATTTCTTTGCGGCCCCAATCGGCGAGCTTCATGTCGGCGACTTTGTAATCGTGGGCGATAAATTCTTTGACAACTGCATTCATGAAGAGGCTCCGGTTAGTTTCGTTAACAGCTTGATGCGCAACGATTTGCGCAAGCCGCGCTAATATATCTTTCTATCGCGATAGAAAGATATATACATCTTGTGAACGCCGCTAAGCTTGGATAAGCCGTTTCAAATTGGTTTAGTTCTGGCGGTGGCGACTGCTTTGCCGCCGTTAAGGGTTTGCCACTGAGACCGGAACCGCTAAATATTTATCCAAAAATGCCAGCATGCGCGTATAGGCCTCGACGATATTTTTTTGCTTATAAAAGCCGTGCATTTCGTCGGCAACTTCAAAATACTCCACCGTCTTTCCCGCGCCTTTCAGCGCATCGCGCATTGCGCGACCGTGTTGTACTGGAACCCGCTTATCTTGACCGCCGTGAATAATCAGCACCGGCGCTTGAAACTGTTCGGCCAAATTGACCGGTGAACGCGCTTTGAGTTCGGCTTGAGCCTCGCTTAAAACCCGCTTTAAGTAATTTTTGCCGTAGAGTGAATCTTCAATATCGCCGCGCGTGTACATCAGTTCAAGGTCACTCACGCCGACGTAGCTAATCACTGCGCGGTAAAGCTCCGGCTCGCGCGCAGCGCCCATTAGGGCGCTGTACCCTCCGTAGCTCGCGCCCGTGATCGCAATACGCTTGGCATCCGCGTAACCTTCTTTAATTGCCCATTTAGTGGCGTCAGTTACGTCATCCTGCATTTTTCGGCCCCATTCTCGGTAGCCAGCAATTTGGAATTCCGTGCCATAGCCACCCGAGCCACGAAAGTTCACTTTCAATACCGCATAGCCACGGCTGGCAAGTACTTGTGCCCAATCATCGTAACGATCATCGTCACGTATGCCATGTGGCCCACCATGCGGCATCACCACTAGCGGCAGATTTTTTTGCGTTACGCCAATCGGTAAAGTCAAATAGCCATGCAGCACCAGACCGTCCCGTGCGGAAAGTTCAAACGGGATAGTTTTCGCCATGCGCTCAGGTTCCATCCAACTATCCGTCGGGAATAGAAATTTAGCGCTGTTTTTCGCGACATTAAAAAGATAGTACTCACCGCTGTTGTTGCTAGCGCTCACTTTAAAAAGCGCCTTTTGACCATCTAGGCTGTAGCCCGCAGGTTCCACAAGGCGATCAGGGAAACTCATCGAAAAAGCGCGCCAAGCACGCGTCTCCGGCGCACGCTCATCGACGATGTGAACCTTTGACGCGCCGTCTTGGGTAAGCAATGCATAGATATCTTTGCCATCTGCGGTATTAAATACTTGCACCGGTGATACCGATTTCGGCGCAAAAACGACGGTGCGACGCATCGTTTTAGTATCCACGCGCACTAAACTTGTCGGGCCTTTCTGCGCACTTAGGTAGGCATAGAAGCTCTGGTTATCACGCGCAAAACTTATTGGCGTCAAACGATCACCCGTTTTTGCTTCGTCGTGAACCTTCTGCCACTCGTCATCATCGCGACGAAATACCTTAAGCGCGCCGTCAATACTTTCGCCATAGGCAAAACGAGGCACCGCATCATGATCAATTAGAAATGCACCATTACGAATCGGCGCCTGCGCGACACGCAAATGCGCGCCGGTAACCTCGTTCATTCGATGCAGCTCGGTGAATGATCCATCAGTTGCGAAGGCATTCACGGTAATAAACGCAAACTTTTTATCGGCTACCAGCGGGTCGGCGACAAAGGCATAGCCGCGATCAGAAGCTCGAGTTTTTTGGTGGCTGCCCACCTGTTGTTCGCCGAGCCTGCCAAATAGCGGATTTAATTTTTTGCCATCGCGATTCACACCCAAAAGCTCACCCGTCAATGCAGGTTTGGCGAGACCACCGTACTTGAGCACCAAACTTAAGATAACGCGATCGCTATTTGCCCAATGAACTTGACCAGGAACGCGCCCACCGTTATCAGAAAAACCGGCTGTCGCCTTTAAGGTGTCCGTGTCAACAAATGCAAGTACAGTGCCGTAGTCACCGTTCGAGCTTAATAATGCGAGCGTTTTACCATCGGGCGAAAGTTCAATTGCTTTGATTTCGGCTGGCTTGGCAAAATCTGATAACGGGATTAATGCACTCGCTTGCGCGATTGAACAAATAAAATATGCGCCAAGCGCTAAAACAAACCGCATTGTCTGGACCTTGCCTTGAAGAATGGGCAACGATATTTGCAAAGCACTCTTGCCGTCAATAAATTGGCCTATTTTTCACGACTATTATTCTGTTTACTCGGTTTTATGGATAAAGATGCCATTCACGCGTGATTGGCACCTACTTATCAAATTCTTCGCGGCGCTTGGCTTCGGCATCAAGGCTTTGCTGCTCAACTTTTTTCGCATCGTCTAAAACTTTGAACTGATCTTGCATCACCGTGCCAGCCCCCGGATAAGCAGGCTTCGGTGCCTCTACTACAGGCGGCGGTGGCGCTTTGGAACAAGCGGCAAGTACGCCGCCGAGGATTAGTGATGTGAGTAATAACTTACTTGAGCGCTTACGCATGGTCAGATCCTAAGATTGCGGTTTGCGATGATAGGCCCAGATACGCGGGTTGCGCTGCCCGCTTTCGCTAACGCGAAGTTTTTTTACTCAACTGCACGATGGCACTTTAATACGCTGCCCAAGCTTTAACGCAAATTGCGGCGCCGCAATCGCATTCAAATTTGCGATTGCCGCGACATTGCTGCAGGTGGTGCGCTTAGCAATCGCCGCAAGTGTGTCGCCGGCACGTACCACATAGGGTACATAGACCGCGCCGGTGGGTAAGCGTGCATCATGTAAGCTGGAAATGCGCGCCATAAACTCCGCGTTATCGCAATGGCCGCGATAGGCCGACATCGCCGCCTGCGGCATTTTTACCTTAGTACCGGGTGCCATGCGGTTGTCAGGTCGGATGCGCGGATTCAAATTGCGCAAGGTGCGGAACCAACCGTCCTCGCGGCCATCTTGACCTAAGCAAATGCTCAGCTCACTCAAACTCATGGCGTTATTGACTGCACTTTCAACCGTAGCGCCGTTGACCTCGGGAAATTTTAGGTTGAACTCTTCTGGGTGCAAAAACAAATAGGCGGCCGCCAGCACTTTGGGCACGTAGTCGCGGGTTTCCTGCGGCAGGGAATAATAGACTTTGTCATTCCAAAAGCCTTTTTTATATTGATCATGCAGCCGTCCAACGCGGCCTTCACCGCCGTTATAAGCGGCAAGCGTTAGTTCTAGATCATTATTGAGCTTCGCTAACTGATCGTTGATATAGCCGACGTTCGCGCGCGCCGCCGCTTGTGGATCGAAACGCATATCGAAACCATTTACCACGCCCAAGCCATAGCGCAGCCCGGTCGCTTGCATAAACTGCAGTGGCCCTGCGGCACCGGCTTTCGATAACGAATGCACGCGGCCAAACGATTCTTGCGCCAAGATGCCAAACAAAACCGCCTCAGGTAAACCGGCTTTCTCGTACTCGGGCAACATCAGCGGCCGCATATAAGCATAATTTTTGTAGGTTTCAATCAACTGCGGACGCAGCCACGTCAACCATTCGTCTAGCGCTGCCTTGACCGGCTCGTTTAAAGTAATGACATCTCTCAAGCGCCGGCCCTTGAGCAAAGTCAGCGCTTTATGCATCTCTGGCAAATTTGCGCCGATCATGCGTTCGCGACTTTCTTGCAGCTCAAGCTCGTCAGTCGCCGCATCATCTATCGCTAAGTCATTGCCCAGCGCGCTTGACTGCAACTTAATCAGCGCTTGATACGCGCTAAAAAATCGCGTGCTTTCACAGCCTAGCGTGGTGCTGCAGCGCTCGGCAGCGGAACTCAATGCGGCAAGTGCCAAATCAAGTTTTGCCTGGGCGGTTTTCGGGCTACCTGATCGTTTCAGCTCCAAGCCAGCCTGAAAACTGTTCGTCGCCGCATCAATCTGGGCATACAGTGCATTGATCGCACGTTCGTTTGGCTTCGGCGGCGTTGTAAACCAGGAGCCCGCATACGCGCTACCCAGCCACGCTAATGCAATCAAGGAAGTCGCAATGCATGCCGTGAACTTTGTTCGCATAATATTCACTTATAAATCAACCGCTAAGCGCACTACGCTAACGAATTACATTAGCTAATAGCAAGCACCTGTGCCCATTGTTAGCTTTTCACCGCAGAAAAAAGCGGCCAACTTGCAGCCGCTTTTTTAAAAACTAATTGTTGGTGTTATCGAAATGCAGCGACGGTAGCACCGCGGGTACGCCAAACGCGGGTATTGTCGTTGACAGCTGCCGTACCGATGGCAACGCCGCTGACGGTGTAATTTGGCGCGGAAAATGCGCCGATCCGAACGCATGCCGAGCACGGGCCATTGTTGACTGCCATCACCGTGCGTTTACTGATACTAGACATTACAAAACCATGGCCATAGGCGTAGGGCGATGTGGTTGGATCGTTGTCGTGACGCGTGCCAACGACGTGGCCGGCTTCGTGCACAAAGGTATAGTTGCCGGACAAGCAGGTTGGATTCATCACGAAATACGCCTGCGCATTGCTAGTGGCGATGCCGGCCGCTTGTCCGCAAAGCCCGGCACTGACCGGCGCAATATAGGCCACGATATCGGCAGTATTGGTATTGCGCTGCCCAGCGATTGCATCGTAGAAACCGTCTGAGCCGTTGGTCAGGCGCGATAACATCGTTGAATAGGTAGACGACTCGGATTGGGTATAAAACTGGATTGCGCCCGCCTGCTGGAAGCGCACGTCAGTATTCGTTGCAGCCAGCGCTTGGTTTGCTTCAGAAAACGATAAATCGATCGCCTGTTGCTCGTTGCCAACAGAGGCGGTCGCGGCTTTTCCGAAAGCAACCATCACGCGTATAGTTGAGATGGCTTTGGCAACCGGCCCCAATGATTTACTAGTCTCTACAGGCTGAGAGTTTTGAACCATTTCGGCATAGGCTTTTTCGCTTTCATCAACAATAAACTTGCTCTGATCTACTTCCGCCAGCGCATGCGCGCCGCCATCGATGGGCACCAAGCGATACAGCTGGCCTGCGATCCGAATATTCGCAAGTATCGTGTCCCCAGAACGCACGGCAATAATATGGTTGAGCTGCGCGTCGAGCGCGTTCGGAATTCCTTTTTTCGAATCACCCAGATCGATCTGCCCAGTCCACACGTCATTGCCGCTTGCCATGCGCTCGAAAGCGATTTGTTTTGCACTGACTTTGATCCCGCCGGGTAGCGTCAATGCGAATTCGCTGACATCCGCTGCGATCAATGATGCGTTCGCGGCAACGACTTCGATGCGGGCATTTGCCGGATCTGCGGCGACTTGGCGCAGCAACTCGCCTGGCGCAGCAATTTGCGCGCGGTTCCCGGCAACGGCAAACAGATCTTCAGCCGCGTTCGCGGCGCCTGCGAATGTGACTAAGGCAAGACTAAGGGCAACAGCAATTCTGGACAACTTCATGGAGCATTTCCTTTTTAAGGCAATAACAACGAAGGTTTGACCGCAGGCTCTCGCTGATTGTGTCAGTGGCTGCGGCGGCGCAAACAATACATGAATATTTGCAAAATGAATCGCGGTTCAGAATTTTTATTGCAACATACTAACGTGCTATTACATTGAACTTAACAAGTTTTTCACTCCAGGGCCTGTGTTATCCCGGCCCCTTGCTACACTCCGCCTCTTTGCACAACCTTTTTGAGCCCGCAATGACCGACGCTACGCCCGCATCAGCCGCCCTGCCCCCGCACGACCTGAATCAGCTTGAAGCCGAGCGCCGGGGCAAACTGAAACGCCTGCGCGAGGCCGGAATCGCTTACCCAAATGATGTGCAAGTCACTGATTTTGCCGGTGATTTGCAAACAGAATTCGATGGCGCGGCGGCGGAAACTATTGCTGCAGCGGCGAAGAGCGTGACTGTTGCCGGGCGCCTGATGCTCAAGCGCATCATGGGCAAAGCGAGCTTCGTAACGATTCAAGACTACACCGGTGAGCTACAGCTGTTTGTGCGCACCAATGATGTTGGCGATGCCAGCTATGCGGCGTTCAAGACCTTTGATTTAGGCGACATCGTGAGCGCGACCGGCACCATGTTTCGCACCAAAACCGGCGAACTTTCGGTGCACAGCGTAGAAATACGCCTGCTTAGCAAAGCGCTGCGGCCGCTGCCGGACAAGTTTTTGGGGCTTAGTGATCTAGAAACGCGCTATCGCCAGCGCTATGTGGATCTAATCGTATCGCCTGATTCGCGCGCGGTGTTTGTAATGCGCTCAAAGATCATCAGCCATATTCGCCGTTTCATGGATGCGCGGCGTTTTATGGAAGTGGAAACACCGATGATGCACTACATTCCCGGCGGCGCCACGGCTAGACCGTTCAAGACACACCACAACGCGCTATCGATGGATATGTATTTGCGCGTCGCACCGGAGCTGTATTTGAAGCGTTTGACTGTCGGTGGCTTTGATCGGGTCTATGAGATCAATCGCAACTTTAGAAATGAAGGCGTCAGCACCCGCCACAATCCAGAATTCACGATGATGGAATTTTACTGGGCATACGCGCGCTATACCGATTTGATGGATATCACCGAAGAATTGCTGCGCGAATTAGCGCTGCTGGCGCATGGCAACACCGCATTTACCTATCAATCGCAGCCGCTGGACTTCGGTGCCGCGTTCGCACGCGTTCGCCTGGAAGATTCGGTACAGGCAGCGATTCCAGGCATGACGTCGGAACAGTGCCGGGATATTGAGTTTCTGCGCAGCCAATGCAGCGCACGCAAAATCAAATTCAATGCAGCCGACGGCTGGGGCCGTCTGCTCTTGGCGCTATTTGAAGAGTTAGTCGAAGCGAACCTGCAGCAGCCGACCTTTATTACGCACTACCCGATGGAGGTCAGCCCGCTGTCGCGCCGCTGTGATGATGATGGCGAAATCACTGATCGCTTCGAGCTGTTTATCGCGGGCCGGGAAATCGCCAACGGTTTTTCTGAGTTGAATGATCCTGAAGATCAAGCGCAGCGATTTCATGCGCAGGTCGCCGAGAAAGACGCGGGCAATGATGAAGCGATGCATTTTGACTCCGATTACATCCGCGCGCTGGAATACGGCATGCCACCGACGGCCGGTGAAGGCATCGGCATTGATAGGCTGGTGATGTTGCTCACCGATTGCAGCTCAATTCGCGACGTGCTGTTATTTCCTTACATGCGTCCAGAAAGCTAATACCTATATTTTTTAATCTCATAAAGCTCAGCGCATGAAGGTAAAGGCTACCAAGCTTGGATCAAATGTTTTGCCGCGAAACAAGACGAGCCCGTTCACCGATGCCGATGCGCGTGCCGTCACCAATGCGCATGCGGCACCGCTGTATCACCAGCTGTATGCGCTTTTGAAAAGCAAAATTGTATCCGGTGAATTATCGTCGGGCAGCTTATTGCCAAGCGAGATAGAACTTGCCACCCGCTTTTCTGTTTCACGAATCACTGCAAAGCGTGCATTGAACGAGCTGGGCCGCGACGGTTTAGTTGAGCGTCGCGCTGGACGCGGCACGCATGTGCGCGCCCGCCCGCCGTCCAGCCCAATATTGCGCGCACCGCTGACCGGCAATTTGGAAAGCCTCAATATCATGGGGCGCGAAACCACGGTCGACGTACTCAGCTTTGAACGCGTTTCAGCGCCCAAAGCGATCAGTGATGCATTGAAAATCAAGCCGCACACGCTGGTAGATCGGGCCACACGCGTGCGGCGCAATCAAGGCGAGCCTTTTGCCCACTACCTCAGCCACACGATTGTGCTGAACAATGGCACTGGCGCTGAAAGCGAAACACTAAACGATAAGGTCGCTGCAAAAGCCGGGCCGCAGGCTATGAACCGGAAAAATTTGAAGACGCAAACGCGCCTGGAAATTTTCCGTGCTATGGGCATTAAACTGGCGGAAGTGGATCAAGTTTTAAACGCAGTCGCTGCCACCGCAGAAGTGGCGCAAGCATTGAACATGACCGTCGGCGCGCCAGTGCTGTCGTTGACACGCACCTATATTGATAGCGAAGGCCGCGTCGTCGATCATTTAGTTGGCTTGTATCGCCCGGATCGGTTTGAGTATCACATGCATTTGAGCACCTTAGATCGCCGCAAATAGTCGGCCGGTTCATGCGCAATGACGAGGCCGGTTCATGTGAAGTGCGCAGCTCTACCGCTCGTCATTGCGAGGCGCGCAGCGACGTGGCAATCCATTTTTCACTCGCCGCAAGCCTATAAAGCAAATGGATTGCTTCGCTGCGCTCGCGATGACGATATCCAGCTAAACCGCGCCCTTATCCAGCAAATTAGCGTCCATTAAATTATTTTCGATCAAATGCCGCGTGTGCTGATAGCCAATGTCAATCGCACGGTCAAATATCTGCCAATCCAGCAGCTCCAGTTGATCCACCGGCGGTTTAATCATGCAATCGCAGTGTTTGCGGTTGCTTTCCGCCGTACTCGCGGAGTTGACCATGCCCGAACGTAACAAAATTTGTAGGATTGACGGACGTGGCCGCACACCGCGAAACCAATCGCGCATCATCTTCCAAACCGGTGGCAAGTCCGCTTCCTCCACTTGAGATTTGATCGCGTAATTACCGGCGATATCCACCGCGATCACGCGGCCATAAAGCCCACGCCGCATCACATCAACAGGCAAATTATTGATCACGCCGCCATCAACTAACACCTCGCCGCCATGAAACACGGGCGGCAAAATACCGGGAATGGCAATGCTGGCGCGCAACGCCCGCCATAAAGGCCCATCGCGATGCTCTTTGAGGATGCCAAGCGTTAAATTAGTACTCACGCAGTAATACGGCAGCGGCAAATCTTCAATCAGCGTGTCGCTATATTGCTGCTTTAAACGCGCGGTGACCCGACGCCCAGCCACCAGTGCAACAAAGGGAATGGTGTAATCGCGCAAGGGATTCGTTGCCACAAAACTGGCGTGGTAGCGGTGATATAACTCTTCATCACTCCACTGCATTGCCACCCCAGCGGCAACAATGGCGCCAATACTGGTGCCGCCCACGGCGTCAATTTGCAAACCATGCTCACGCAAGGCGCGCACTACACCCAAGTGCGCAAAACCGCGCGCACCGCCACCACCGAGCACCAAACCGGTTGCGTTGCCGGTCAGAAAACGCGCAATCCGTGCAATATCTGCGCTACAGCCCACGTGATGTACCAGGGCACTCGGCCAATTCGCACACCAAGCATTCGCTTGGCCGGCCAGTATTTGCCGCTCATGCAGCAAAACTAAGCGCTCACGTTTTAGTGCATCGCGCGGCTGCTCAATCAGACGTTCTTGATCCGGCTGTTCACCCGGCGCAACGACGTGCAAAATTTCATCCGCTTGGCGACGGCAGAGTTCAAACCAGGAACCTGAATTGGCCTGTGCAAGATAAAGTACAAAGCGGTGACGTTGCTCAAGCGCGTGGAAGTAGCCACTCGATTCATTCGCAGCTTGCGCTTGTGTGATGAGTGCAACCCCGCCAAAACGCATCAGCGCCTGGCTCAGGGTATGCGCAAACGCCGCGATATTTGCCCCCTGCCCCGCCGGCACAATGGCAAACGTGCGGCCTTGGCGATCGCGCTTGCGCCCGCCCGCCTGGGAGGCTTCCAGGCGCTGAAACGCGACCCGCGCGATTTGCAGCATCGCGCTAGGCTCGCTGACCATCAACGCTTCAAAGTCGCTCCGCCCAAAACGCAGTACTTCGCTGTCGCGAATCGCGCGCACGGTCGCAGTGCGTGGCTTGCCGGACAGCATCGCCATCTCGCCAACGGTTTCCCCCGCCAACACTTGCCCGACCCATTTGGGCACCGCACCATTTTGATCCATGGGCGTATGCAGCACCGCCAACGCACCACTGAGCAAAATATAAAGCGCGTCGGGCATATCGTTTTGCTGAAACAAATCGGTGCCAGACGCAATCCATTGCACCTCAAGGCGTTCGGCAATGATCGCAAGCGCTGCGTCGTCTAGACCTGAAAACAGGGATAAGCTGCGTAGATCAAGTTCACCAAATCGGGGGTCGTGGATCATCTTGAACCTTTTTTCTTGGTAAGTACTTTTGCGCGCTTGGAACATCTTGTCAACCGCTACTGCGTCCACACCAAATAACTTGAATGCAAGAAATACTATTTACGCTCTAAATGCAGCCACTGGATTGCATTTAGAATTGACGGCTTTACAACTGCGGACTATTGATGCGGCCAGAATAAGGTTTAAATTTTCCAATAAGATCCGTTCGCCCTGAGCCCGTCGAAGGGCAGAGCCGTACGATTTCTAACGAAGCCGTATCCATCACGAACACATTGCGGCTGCATGCTTCGACGGGCTCAGCATGAACGGGTTTCAAGAAAGTTGTTTGCCAAATTACCATCAAATTGAAATACGCAATTCAAACATAACCTTGCCAAATCAATAGCCCATTAGAAATGCATTACTACTGGTTCATACTCAATATCGCGCCCACTAGCGATCTCAAAGTGATCAAGCGCGCCTATGCGACGCAGCTGAAGGCGCATCGCCCGGAGGATAACGCTGAGCACTTTCAGCGCGTGCGCGAGGCCTAAGAATGGGCCTGCCAGATTGGCGTGCACTGCCTGGACGACGATATTGAAGAAGAATATGAGGATGACGATGAAGTCGAATTCGTTGATGCCAGCGAAAGCGATACCGCAACAGACACTGAATCTAGCAACGCCGACGCCGCAGCAAACTTAGCGCAAGACTTTCCATCCTTAGCTTTGATTTTGCCCAGCGTACCGACGCACTTTCCAATGAGTTTCGAGCCAGCGCCATCACCCAACTTGCCGCTACTCGGGCAATATGCCCCTGCTTGTGCGGATATACCCATAGCACCGCCATTCCTGGACAGTCCAAGTCCGAAGGTCGTCCCTGCAGCCTCGGTCCCGTCGCCAAATATTGCCTATGCACTCAACACAGAACAAACAGGACGGCGCAAGCGTTCCGTGGGACAAGTTGTGACTGCTTTATGGACGCAATCACAGCAACTTAAGTCGATCCCAGAAATACAAGCTTGGTTACAAACCCAAGCAGAATATGAATCTCTACAAACGAGGCCAAATTTAGAGGCTGCACTAGGCGAGGCATTCACCGAAGAAACTTGGCCTTGGCCTGCAGTGCTTGCGGTAGCGGAGCTTTTGGATTGGGGCACGATCGGCAATCTAATCGGAGGCGCGCTCAATCAAGCAGTGCAGCTTGCGCATTTGCAGCAGCGGGCGGCAGTCACGCGCAAACCACGCTGGCACCAATTGTTTTCGAAATCAGCCGCCGCGTATTTTCTGCTTGCGCCATTTTCTTGG
>Ga0105046_10005050_pt1 | contig 20927 bp, 16 predicted proteins | sample MAT03_FD_78385 | JGI IMG/M metagenome (GOLD analysis project Ga0105046, IMG submission 78385) | Freshwater microbial communities from Lake Fryxell liftoff mats and glacier meltwater in Antarctica - MAT-03 (megahit assembly) | ecosystem: Environmental > Aquatic > Freshwater > Ice > Liftoff...
CGCGCCTCCATGCCTTGGGTCCAGGCGCTGCTGACGCGCTGGAAGGCGTAGGTGATCGAGCGGACTTCGCGACGCTTGGTGGTAGCCTCGCTACCGGCGTCTAGGCTGTTTCGATACTTAATCTCTTCGGCTGTTTCGGAGATGATCCAGCGATTGGCTGCGCCCTTCTCCTTCATCTGAACAAGATCAAGGACGGCGTCGCCGGCGCTGGCGGACACCACCAGGGCGAGTGCGGACAGGAGATGGCAGAGGGTATGGCGCATGGGAATCACCTCGACAGGTACCGGCGGTATTCGGCCTTCAGCTCATTCGAGGCCTGGGCCTCGGGCAGCTTGTCGATCTTGCCGACCAGCTGACGGGCAAGGGCCTCGGCGGTCGCCGTAACCGTCCCGTCGGCGCCACGCGTGTGCATGGCGATCAGCGCCTGGTCGAGGGCTGCGAAAAGGTTGCTCTCGCCACCGGCCATCAGCAGCTTGGCCCAGGTGAACTGGGCGCGGGCGCGGGCGGTGGGATCTGCCGAGCCATAGGCCAGCCGACGCAGCGTGGCGACGGCAGCGTCGTTCTGGGTCGCCGCCTGTTGGGCGGTTGTCAAGGCGGTGCCGACCTTGCTGAACAGGTCGGCCTGGGCGATCGGATCGAGCTTGACGAACACAGCGGCCAGGACCTTGGCAGCCGCATCGGGCTTCTGCCCGGCAGTGCTCAGTTCGGCGAGGCCCAACGAGCCAAGAGCGGTGGCCTCGAGACCCCAGTCGGCCTTTCCGGCCAGTTCCGTGTAGGCCTTGAGCGCACCGGCGGTGTCGCCCTTCTTGACCAGTCCTTGGCCACGCAGGTACAGCGCCCGCGGCTGGTGGATCGACTTGGGGAAGGCTTCAAGCAACCCGTCGAGGGCCTTCAGCGTTTCTTCGGGCTTGCCCGCCTGCACCCCCGCCTCGGCCCATCGGATGAAGGCGCTTTCACGGGTGTAGTTGCTTTCGCGCGATCTGATCGCCGCCTCGGCGAAATTGGTCAATGCGACGGCCCACTCACCCTTGGCGGCGGCGAGATCGGCCCGGATCCAGGCCACTTCATTGGGGCGCACATAGTCAACGCGCAAGTACCGTCCGCGCGACGTGGTGGTCGGCGGGCTATCCTTCTTGTCATCCAGGGTGTGCACCACCCCATCGGTGGATTCCGAGGTGATCCAGACGCCGGCGAATGAGCGTTCGGCGAGGACGACGGTGCCCTGATGCGGCGGCAAGGCGGTTTCGCCGGCGACGAGACAGCCGAGAGCGAGACAGCCGGCGAGCAGATGGCGGATCATGGCTTGGCCTCCGGTGCGGGCGTTGCGCCCGGCGTTGCCGGAGCCGATGGCGCTGCGGCGGCCGCCGGGGTCTGGGCGGTTTCCGGCTCGGCAGGTGGTGTCTTGCCGTCCTCCCATAGGAAGATGACGGTGCTGCCGTCCTCCAGCTCACGACTGACGGCGATGTACTTCGGCCCATCGACGGTTGTGAACACTGGGGTGGTTTTGCCATCGATCTCGACCTCGGAGATCGCGAAGCTGGGCTTGGTGGTGATGCCTGGCTGGGTGAAGATCGCCAGGTAGCGCTTGCACAAATCGACTGACAGGGCGTTGCGAGCCCGGCGTACACGCTTGTCGTCGCGCCGGCTGCGTGGCAGCATCTGCAAATCGTCGGCTGGGGTCGACTGGTTGACCGCGGCGAAGCGCAGGCTCTTGTTGACCATGTCGACGTCCTTCATGAACAGCGACAGCTCCAGCACTTGGATCGCCGCCGTCCAGTAGGTCGGGGTGCCGTTCTGGGCCGACTCGCGCACGCGTGCCGCCTTGATCCGGGTCTTCTCGATCACCTCGGCGGGAACCGTGACGCCGTCCTTCAGCTGCTTGATCACCAGCTCGACAGTGGCGGCGAGGAAATCCGGGTTGGTCGGGTCGTAGGCGATCAGCACGTCGTAGAGCTTGTTCGCTTCGTCGGTCTTGCCCTCTTCGCGGTAGGTGAGGGCGAGCTTGGCGGTGACCGACATCATGCGACCGAGCTGGGCGATCTGCCCATCAAGTTTTGTAAGCGCCTCATCGATTTTGGCGAAGTCGGCACCGAGCGACATCTTGGCCTTTGCTGCTTCGGCACGCAGTGCGCGCACCGCCTCGATCGCTTTGACGTAATCGCGCTTACGTTCGCCGTACGTGTCCTCGCTGAGATCCTGTTCGATGATCTTCTGCGATAGGTTCGGATCGTCGATCAGGAGGTCTTTCACCTCGGTCCACTTGGCCCGCAGTTCGGGGCGGGCGGTGATCGGGGCATCGATCGCCGCCAGCGAGTCCTTCGGCGAGTCGCGCAGAGCGGTCACTTCTGGATCGGCGCTAATCTTGGCGAGGAACAACGCGTACAGGCGGGCGGCGCGGGTGTGCTCATCGAGATCCCACAGCACGTTGCCGACCGCGAGCAGGTTGTTGGTTTCACTGGAAGCCGTGAGGATCGGTTCGATCAGATCGGCAAAGGCGCGGCTGGCACCTTTACTGATGTCGCCGAGCTCGCCGGGGGCATGTGGCTGGGTGCGCATCACCGGCACCTGCCGGGTCGAGATGACGTTGAATACCCAGGCGATCTGCACCCCTTGTTTGGTGATGCGTTCTTCGAAGGTGGGCAGGCGGTCCTTCTGGGTCTTCCAGATCTCGTAGACGGCCTGGACCTTCGGCCAGTTGGCGACCAGCAACTTGGCGTCGACGCCCTTGGTCGCGTCCTTGGCCTGGGCTTCATACCACTGCCGCAGGGCCTGGCACAGATAGCCGAGCATCTGCACCGACTTCTCGTCGTCAGGTGGCGCCTTCCAATAGTCAGGTCCGAGCATCTCCAGGACCTTGGTTTCCTGGCCTTCGCGCAGGGCAAAGAAGGCGATCAGGCCCTGCACGTCGCGTTTGGCGCTAAGCAGCACGCGCTTGCGGGCGGCCTCGGGGCTCTTGGTCAGCTCTGCGTCGGCCAGCTTGGCCACTGCCTCGGCATCAGCGATCGCCTTGTCGGCGATCACCTTGCGATCCATCTTCGGAGCTACGTCATACGAGCCCATGGCGACAACCGAGCGCAGCGAGGCGCCATCGAACTGCTCTTCGGGATACTTCTTCACGTAGGTGTCGATGAGTTCGTTAGCGCGTTTCCAGTCCTTCTCCTGAAAGGCGATGACGATCTGGATGCGCTCGAGTGATTTGCCGCCGTCCGCTGGACTGACCGTGTTGACCAGGGTGATGGTCTCGTCATAGATCTGCGAGATGGCCGTGCCTTTGCCGGCCGCCAACAGCGCCGAGGCGTAGGTGATCGCATTGCGGGCCAGCGGACTGATATAGCGGCCTTCCTTGGTCCACTTGCCGGCCTTGTCTTGCCACGGGTTTTTCTTCAGTTCGGCGGTCCGCGCCGCGAGATGGCGTAGACCGGACTGGGCGACCAGCGCGGCGTGCCAGCGCAGGCCCAGCTTGGACAGTGTCTCGGCGTAGCGGAACCACAGTTCGGGAGCGCTGGCGTCGGCTGTCTCGGCGAAACTGACGCTGCCCAGGCCAAGCACACCATTACGCAGACTGACCGCCGCAGCGAGTTGAGCGTTACGTTGTTCGACTGGGTTGGCGCTCGAATTGGCTTGTCGAGCCAGGCCGGCAGCAGTGCCGATCGCGACCGTTGGATCTTCGGCCACCGGTTGTGCCCCCCACCCGCCGCCAGCGGTGGCCATCTTGGCCCCGCCCAGCGCATTGGCCCAGACCGCAGCATTGCCTGCCAAGCGGTTGGCGCGAACTGCAGCAACCTGCCCGAAGGTGCCAGCAGCGGCCGGATCGCCCTTGGCCAGCTGCAGACGGGCAACCTGGAAGTAGATTCGTGCCACTTCGGCGCCGCGTTCGGTGTTCGCATGGTCAAGGCGGAAATGCTTGTCGGTCTTGGTGCGATCTTTGAAATTCTGGAACACGTCCAGGCCGGCCTGGTAGTATTTTGGAGCGACGTCCTTGCCGAGTTCACGATAGAAGGCGATGAGTGAGCCCCAATCCTTGGCCTGCAAGGTACGGATCTCCTCGGCAACTGCTGGGTCCCTGCCGTATTCCTTGGCTACATCGATGTCGATCAGCTTCATGTAGTCGGAGGCGAAATCATCGATCGACACACCCTTGGTCTTGAAGCGGGCTGCCTGGGCCGCGACGTCGACTGCAAAGGCGCGCAGGTAGGGCTGGTAGTCGCCCCAGTTGTAGTCCCAGTCCTGCAGCGTCTTGACATGGGCCTTCGAGAATGCCTCAAGGAATGCGCGGACCGGCTTGGGGTCCAGGCCGAAATCTTCGCCGCGTTCGGCGATCTCTCGCAGCATCTTGTGGGCGAAGTAGACCGGACGGACGATCTCAAGGCGCAGTTCGACCGACTCCTGGGCCCCTTTCTGGAATTTTGGATCCTTGTCATCGAGATTCCACAAATCCTCTTCGAACTTGGCGCGGGCCTTGATCGTGGCTGAACCTTCAGCGAAGAACGCCGTCGTTTCAGCAGCCAATGCGGCTGCAACCGCATTGATGGCGGTGCGGCGCTCGATCGGCATGGTGCGATTGGGGGACTGATCCTGGCCGACCACCCGGGCGAGATCGTTGACCAGGCGGATGATCTTGCCGCCGCCGCTCAGTTCGGCCTGCAGGTTCTTGGGCAGCTGCTTGCTGGCTGCCGCAGCATCCAGTTCCGTCTGTAGGGTCTTCGCCTCGGCAGCCAGTTGGGCCGATTGTGCCTTGTCGGTAACCAACGGCGCGAAGCGGGTGTCGAAGAACCAGGTCAGGTGCTTGCCGTACCACGAGCTCTCGGGATAGCCGGCCTTTAGGAAGTCGGCCAGCTGACGTTGAGCCGGCAGACGGTATTCGTTCTCGATGAGCGATTTGACCGCTTCCCAATGCGCGTCGCGCTCAGCCGAACTGGCGGCGCCGAAGGCGGCGGCCGGCAGCAGGCCTAGGGCCAGCAAGGTGGGGGCGATCCGGTGCAGGTTACGACGCATCATGGCTGCTCCACTGGGCGGACAGGAAGTGTGTGGACACGATACAGAGCCGCCAGCCGCGAGCGCCGAGGGCTTCGGCCAGTGTGACACAAACGACGGGTCTGCTTCCTGAGTGGGTCAACGCGGCTGGACGCTGCCGGTTCGCGCCTGCTGACGCGGGCCCATGACACCGGTCGGCAGCGGGGCCAGCTCGGGCGGGGCGAGCATTCCAGAGCGCCAGCGGAACCAGCCGAGGGCTCCGACCATGGCGGCGTTGTCGGCGCAGTGTCGTGGTTCTGGCAGTAGCAGCGTCCAGTCGTTGCGACCGGCCAATTCACTCAGGGCCTTCCGCAGGCCGCTGTTGCAGGCCACTCCGCCGCCAACGGCGATGGTGCGGACCCCATGCTGGCGGGCGGCCAGCGCCAACTTGTCGGCGAGGATCTCGACCACCGCCGCCTGGAAGGACGCACACGCATCAGCAACGCCGCGTTCGTCAAGCCGCATGGGATCGCGGCCCAGCGGTCCGCGGGCGTGGTAGAGCAGCGCTGTCTTCAAGCCGGCGAAGGACAGCCGCATGGTGCCGTCACGCAGAAAGGAGCGAGGCAGCGCCACTGCGGACGGGTTGCCGCTGCTGGCCAGCCGGTCGATCTGCGGCCCGCCAGGATAGGGCAGGCCGAGCAGTTGGGCGGCCTTATCGAAGGCCTCGCCGGCGGCGTCGTCGATCGTTCCGCCAAGCAGATCCAGTTCGCCGGGAGCGCGTGCGAGATATAGGTGGCTGTGCCCGCCCGAGGCGACCAGACCGACGAACGGGTAGGCGACCTCGGGCCGACCGAGATGCACAGCGGCCAGATGCGCAGCGATGTGGTCGACCGCGACCAGCGGCAGGCCGCGGCGCAGGGCGATCGCCTTGGCCGCGGTGACGCCCGAGAGCAGGCTGCCGGCCAGGCCGGGCCATGCCGCGACGGCAACCGCCTGAACCTGGTCGAGACGGTTCCCGCTGTCATGCAGGACACGTTCCACGAGGCCGGGAAGCGCTGCGATATGCCCGCGGGCGACGATCTCCGGCACGACTCCACCCCAGCTGGCGAGGTCGTCCTCTTGCGAAGCGCGCGCCTCGGCCAGGACCTGCCAGCCGTGGTCGACCAGGGCCACGCAGGCGTCGTCGCAGGAGGTCTCGAAGGCCAGCAGCATGGCGGGGATGCTAAGGCTGTGGGCCAAATGCCCATCCCTCTCGCCCGCCCTTGCGCCGTGTTGCCGACGGCATTAGAGTGCTGATCGAGGCAACCATGGCCGGACTGAACGTCGACTACATCAACCCTTTCATCGAAGCGACGGTGAACACGTTCACCACCATGTGCAACACCACGCCGGTGCGCGATAAGGTGTTCCTCAAGGGTGAAGGTGAAGAAGTCTACGGGGTCAGCGGCATCATCGGCTTGGCCGGTGAGGCGGTGGGTGCCGTGGTGTTGAATTTCCCCGAAGGCGTGGCAATCAGCGCGGTCAGCAAGTTCGTCGGCGAGGAATACACCACGATCACCTCCTCGGTGGTCGATGGCGTTGGCGAACTGACCAACATCATCGCAGGTGACGCCAAGAACCGCCTGATCCAGAAGGGTTACAAGTTCGAGATCGGGTTGCCCAAAATGGTTACCGGACGCAACTACATCACCGCCCAGAGCAAGTCGGTGCCATGCATCGTGGTGTCCTTTGCCAGCCCGATCGGCAAGTTCTGCCTGGAAGTCAGTCTGCGCAAATCCTGAGCGGGGAGCCATGCGCCTCGCCGGTATTATCTGTCTTGTGCTAGCCCTAGTAGGCTGCGGCGATCGAGCTGCGCCCCAATGGGTATCTTTGGATGGGTTCGAACGTGATCCGATGTGGGCGCACGACAGCGCCGACGACCACGCCGAGCTGACCTGTCAGACCAACGAGGCGGTCGAAGGCGTCACCGCCCTGGTCGTTAGAGCGCATGCCGGTTCACGTGGCAAGGTCCTATTGCGCAAAGAGATTGAACTCGACGCCAGTGGTCTGGACGGGTTGCGCATGTCCGCCCGTCTGGTTGACGGACCAGGCGCCACGTTGGCTGTGGCCATGCGCGGCGCTGATGGCACCTGGCTCGAATCGCCTCCGTTCACCTTGTCGAAGTCATGGCAGCACGAGCTGACCTGGGATCCGCGTACCTTGCCCGCCTGGGCCAAGTCTGCACCGCACATCGACCGTCTGCTGTTGTTGGTGCGTCCGCAGGGGGGCGATGTCACAGTGGCGTTGGATGATTTACGGGCGTTGGGTGCCTGGCGCTGGCGCAGCGACCCCGCGACGCTGCAAGCGGTGCAGATGCCGCCGGCGCAGGCGGCCCGCAATCAACCGGTGGCGTTGACCTACGACGTCGTCTGGCCGGTGGAGGCCCATGCGGCCGAGCTGTCCAAGCCGGCCGGTGCGCAGCGGCTGATGCGGCGCATGGTCGCCGGCGGCGCGTGGATCACTGCCCCCGACGGCGAGCGCTGGTTTCAGAATGGCGTCTGCATCAGCATCGGCGCCGAGGCGGGTCTGCCGCGCTACCGCTATGCTGTGCGCTTCACGCCCAACCTGACGGGTGTCTGGATCATCGAACCCGGCCTGGCGACAGGCGCCGGTGCCTGGCAGTGGGGGGCGCGCGGAACCGTCACGGTCAGCGCTGATGCAGCGCATCCCGGTGCGGCGCGACTGGATGCCAGCGGCCGCTGGTTTGAACGTGGTGATGGCAGCTTCCTGTGGCCGCTGGGCATGAACGTCGCTTGGGCTGGTGACTACACGCCCTGGCTGGACCGCCTGCAGCGGGATGGCTGCACAGTTGTGCGGGTCTGGCTGTGTCCGTGGAGCAATCCGCTCGACGTCGCTGGCGACCTGCAGACGGTCAATCAGGCCAGCGCTGCAAGCATAGACGGCTTGCTGGATGCAGCGGCGGCCCGCGGTCTGAGCGTCCAGTTGTGTCTGACCTATCACGGCTGGTTCGGCGGCGACTGGAGCCGCAACCCCTTCAATGCTGCGCACGGCGGTCCGATCACCGACGCGCGCGATTTCTGGACCGATGGACAGGCCCGAGAGGGGTTCCGCAAAGTCCTCGACTACGTCAGCGCCCGCTGGGGCCACCACCCGGGGCTGCTCGCCTGGGAACTGGTCAACGAAGCGGATCTGGCGCCGCGCCATGCTGACGAGGATGTCGTCGCTTGGCACGCCGAGATGTCAGCGCATCTCGCTAGGATCGACCGCCATCGCCATCCCATTACCACCAGTGTCGCCGAGCCAGGCCACCTGCGCGCTTTGTGGCGGCTGCCCGATCTCGACTTGATCAACATCCATCGCTACGACGCCGATCCACGGCGCGCCATCGCGGCGGTGGCGCGTGACATCCAAATCGCCGGCAAGCCAGGTTGGACCGCCGAGGCAGGCCGTGACTGGCGGCCAGCCCAGGCCCTGGCCGAGCGAGACGGCGTCTACCTGCGCCAGGCCCTGTGGTGGAGTTGGGTCAATGGCCTTGCCGCGTCCAGCTGGGCGTGGTGGTGGGATGTGCAGGTACAGAATCAGGATCTGACACGCCATCACGCGGCGTTGTCCCGCTTCCTCGCTGGCGAGGATCCGCGCGGTCTTGAATTACATCCGGTCAGCAGCAGCGCCGATGGACTGGCTGTTGGTGCGCTGGTGGGCAGCGATCGTGCCTGGGTGTACACCGCTGATCCGCAGGCAGCACAACCAGCAGTCGGCACGCCGTCGCCGCCAGCGCGTCAGTTCGTAATCCTGGGACTAGCTCCCGGGACGTGGACTGTAGAGCGCTGGGACCCGCTCAGTGGCAGTCGTGCCGACACCCAGGATGTCATCATCCCGGAAACCGGGCTGCTGAGCCTGTCGACCCAGGCTGGCAGTGGCGAGTCAGCCTGGAAACTGCGCCGCCGCCTGCCACTAGTGCCGGGGGTCCAATTGGCACCGGAACCAGGCCGATGAGCTGGACCGAGCGCTTGTGGCAGGCCCAGGGCCGTGGCTGGCTGACCCGCGAGGAGGCTTGGCAGGTGCTGCTCGATGCGCGTGACGCTCCGGATCCGGCTCAGGTTGTCGACACCGTCTTGCGCGGTCTGGCAGCAGCGTATCGACCCGAGGTGGTCGTGCCCGAGATCGATCCGGTGATCATTGAGGACCTTCCAGACGCCGAATCGGGGTAGCGGATGTCGCCGTCAATAAGTGCCACTGCAACATTTGCATCATTTTGGTGAAGTAGACGCCGTATAGGTGGTGCGGCCCTTTGCATTCCTCGGCACATAAGCCTTCCTACACTCTGGGCTCTCGTGTTTCCACTCCACTACCATCGGCAGCTGACGTGACCAATCCGGCAGGCGATACGATTGCGTTGAATGGCGGCCTTGCCGCCATCAGCGCGCCACCGCAGCTGATTGGCGGGTGGCTGGTGCAGCGTAAGCTGGGCGCTGGAGCTATGGGCGAGGTGTTCCTCGCCCAGCGCGGTGAGCAGCGTGCTGCCCTCAAGCTGGTGGCCAAGCGCTATGCCGGAGATGAATCCTTCACCACGCGCTTCCAGCGCGAGATCGCCCTCCTGTCCAAGTTGAATCACCCCCATGTGGCGCGGGCGTTTGACGGTGGTGAGCACGAAGGTCGCCCGTGGCTGGCGATGGAATTCGTCAACGGACCCGATCTCGAAGGGCTGCTCAAGGAGCATGGACCGTTCTTCGAAAGCGATGTCCTGCAACTGGCCATACAGGTTGGCCGTGGCCTCGAACACATCCATGTGCAGGCAGGCCTGATCCACCGCGACATCAAGCCGGCCAACATCCTGGTTCAGCGTGCGCCTGGTGGTGACCCGCGTCGGCTGCTCAACCGCGGGGACGAGGTCAAATTGATCGACTTCGGCTTGGCCAAGCCGGCCGAGCAAGACGAAGGCAACGGCCTGACCATGACCGGCATGATCATGGGTACACCGAACTACATCGCGCCCGAGCAGATCGCATGCGAGCGGCAGCTGACCCTGCATGTCGACATGTACGCGTTGGGCGCCTCGATGTTCCATCTGCTTACCGGCCGGGTTCCGTTTGAAAGTGGCAGTGCGGCGGCGGTTATGGCGGCTCACCTCAATTCCCCCATCCCTGATCCGGGCCAGCTGGTGCCGGTGATCAGCCCAGCCACCCGCAAGCTGATCATGACGACCCTCGGCAAGCGGGCTTCTGACCGTTTCCGCGATTGGTCTGCATTCAATACCGCCTGCGAAAAGGCGCTGGCCGTCCTGGGCGAGACGGCCCCGGTCACCAACCGCTTCCTCAAGAAGCCGATGACCAAGCCGCCGTCGACGTTGGCGATCCGCAAGCCGCCCTCGGCGCAGCAGACTCCTCTGGCAGACGTCGCTACGCCTAGCACGGCGCAGCGTCCCCCCGGTGTGCAGACTTCGAAGCTGCTGCCAGCAGTTGTTCCAGATGGCGGTCGCCCTGCCATGCTCCAGCCGGGCTCTGCTGCCGCCCTGGCCGCCGCTCTTGGCGTCTCTCAGCAGACCGGATCCGAAGCGCTGCGTGCCGTTGCCACCTCGCGCATCATCAAGAATCAGTCGGGATCTGGCTCGCCCGCCCGCTCAGGCACCGCTATCCAGAAACCAGGCACTGGCCGTACGGTCGCCGACGCCTCTGCCGTACAGAAGTGGAGCGGTCGACTCGAAAAAGCCGGCACCACCGGCGGCTCGATCCTGCCGTGGCTGGCGCTTGGTGCCGCTGGCCTGCTTGCCATCGCCGGCGCCATCTGGGCCTTGAGCTCGTAGCTCTCTTCGCCTGTCTGAATTGAAACGCATTCGAATTCACAGGAGGCGCGCCGCGAGGTGAACCATGGCGAGCGAGCGCCGAAGCGTGCCGCGCCTTGCGTGTCCCCGTGTGTGGTCCTGGGCGGCAGGCTTCCCGTGAGCCCATTCGACGTCGTGCCCGCGCCGTGCTTGGTGCTTGGTGCTTGGTGCTTGGTGCTTGGTGCTTGGTGCTTGGTGCTTTGGCAGGGGCACCTGGGGAGTTGGTGTTGGATTTGAGTACCGTTGCGAGCGAGCGCCGAAGCGTGCCGCGCCTTGCGTGTCCCCGTGTGTGGTCCTGGGCGGCAGGCTTCCAGCGAGCCCATTCGACGTCGTGCCCGCGAACGGCGCACGTGAGTGCGCCGGGCTTGGCGGGGGCTCCGGGGGCGGCAGCCCTCGGCGGGGCAAGGGGCAGCGCCCCTTACACAGAAAGCAATGCGTCGATCTGCTGCTCGGCCGCTGCCCAGTCGACATCGTGATGACCGTGGATAAAGCCACGTTTTTCAGCGATGTAGTAGGCTGCCTCGGCGATCATCCGCAGGCGGACCTGCGGATCGAGGGCGCGCTTGGCCGCGGTTTTCGTTGGCGCAGGCTTGTTCGCCGGGGCCGGTTTGGTTGCGTTTGTTGGTGCGGCAGTGGTGGATTTTGATGAGGCCAAGGCCATGTCGTCTCCGGGATCAGGTAAGGGGCCCGTACGGGCCATCGTGAAAGCTTAACCGGATCTTCCGCAACCGCAAAGCAGACTCGTACGGCAGCGCAACCTGCCCGGCAGCCGGGGAGGCGGTTGCGCACCGACGCGGACATCCATGCTCACCGGACTGCCCAGGAGCCTCGCCATGCCTCGCACGCCCGCTGACACGATCAAGCCGTTGAAGAGCCTCGCCTGGGATGGCGGACTGGAGAGCGGCCGACTCGTCGTCCTCGACCAGACCCGCCTGCCCGGCACGGTACGCTACATTGCCCTGCGCGATCTCGAAGGTGTACGCACGGCGATCAGCGAGATGAGCGTGCGCGGTGCGCCTGCCATCGGCATCGCCGGAGCCTACGGCCTGGTCCTGCATCTCATCCCGCGTGCCGCCGCTGCCGCCGGCAAAAGCAGCTCGATCCTGAGCAAGATCATCGATCAAGCGATCGAACGTCTCGCCACCGTGCGATCGACTCCGATCAATCTGCGTTGGGCTCTTGAGCGTCAGCGCGCCTGCTTCAAGCGCCACATCGGCCACCTCACCGCGCTGGAGATGTGCGCCCGCCTGCTGATGGAGGCCAAGCGCATCCATCGCGAGGATGAGGAATTGTGCGCCCGCATCGCCGACCACGGCGCCCCGCTGCTGTCGGGCGGCGTACTGACCATTGGCAACACTGGTGCCCTTGCGACCGGCGGAGTCGGCACCGCCCTCGGCTGCGTCGTCCGCGCCCACCAACTTGGTCGTAAGATCCAGGTTTTCGTCGGCGAAAGCAGGCCGCTGCTGCAGGGCAGCCGCCTGACTGCTCCTGAGCTGCAACGCGCCGGCGTGCCGGTCGCGGTGATCTGCGACTCGATGGCGGCCGCTCTGATGGTCACCGGCCAGGTCAAGGCGGTCATCGTCGGTGCCGACCGCGTCGCCGCCAATGGCGACTGCGCCGGGCAGATCGGTGCGTACCAGCTGGCCGTTCTGGCCATGGGACACCGCATCCCGTTCTATGTCGCCGCGCCCTACTCCAGCTTCGATCTCAAGCTGCGCGATGGCTCGCGCATGCCGATGGAAGAGCGCGAAGCCGACGCCGTCCGCCGTCCGCGTGGTGCGTTGTTCGCCCCGTCCGATGTCCCGGTGTGGAGCCCCGGATTTGACGTCACCCCGGCCGAGTTGATCACCGCCATCGTCACCGACCGTGGCGTGATCCGCGCCCCGAATGCGGCCAAGATCAAGTCGATGATGGCCTAACGGCTCGCGACAGGAGCGCGGCCAGCGTGGCCGTCCGTCACCCCAGGCAGCCTGCCTGGGGTTTGTCGTTTCTGGCCCTGATGTTCCGCCGTTGCCACAGGCTCGACCCCCGATAGCCTTCCGCCCTCCCAGGCGTGGGTCAGCGTTCTCGCGGACGCCTCCCAGGCCCTTCACATCCACCCGTACAACCGGGGACGCGCACATGCCTCTCGACACCACCACCAAGTCCAAACTGATCAACGATTTCGGCGGCAAGGCCACGAACACCGGTTCGGCCCCCGTGCAGGTCGCCCTGCTCTCCGAGCGCATCACGCAGCTCACCGAGCATCTCAAGGGCCACAAGAAGGACTTCCACAGCCGCCGCGGCCTCTTGCTGATGGTTGCCCGCCGAGCCAAGCTGCTGAAGTACATCAACAAGACCGACGTCGAGGGCTACCGCAAGCTCACCGACAAGCTTGGCATTCGTCAGAAAATCTGAGGGCTTTTGTTCTAGGGGGCTTTGCCCCTAGGACTCCGCGGCCTTTGTCGGGGTTCGCCTTCGCCGCCAGGCGGCGAAGGGGTGGGCGGATGGGTTTCGCCCATGGTATCCGCCCATCACCCCTCGGCGGCCGATACTTGATCTCTCTTTCTCTCTCCTCTTTCACAACCAGAACACCAACCCAGCTGCGCCCCTGGTCGCCTCTCCTTACCGTCGCCGGATACGTCCGACGCCGATATGGACAGGCCGAGGGATGCGCGGCACCCACGGGGCACCTGCCCCAATGGAGCTCCCATGGACCGCACTACTGCGCTCTCCGCCCTGAACATGAAGAAGACCACGGTCACGCTGACCGTTGGAGATGGCCTCGATGCCAAGCTGATCGAGATCGAGACCGGTTATCTGGCCAAGCAGGCCAACGGCTCGGTCATCACCCGCTGCGGTGAGACCTTCGTCCTCTCGACCGTCTGCGACGGCGAGCCGCGCGTCGGCCTCGACTTCTTCCCGCTGACTGTCGACTACCGTGAAAAGATGTACGCCGCTGGCCGCATCCCCGGCAACTTCTTCCGCCGTGAACAGCGTCCGTCCGACCACGAGACCCTGATCTCACGCCTGACCGACCGCCCGCTGCGTCCGCTCTTCGCTCCCGGCTACAAGCGCGACACCTCGTGCCAGTCGGTGGTCATCAGCTTCGACGCAGTCAACGAGCCCGACGTCCTCTCGGTGGTCGCCGTCTCCTTCACAAAAAAAATCAGCTCAATCCCGTTTGAAGGCCCGATCGGCGCCGTGCGCATTGGCCTGGTCGACGGCAAGTTCCTGGTCAATCCGAGCTGCGCTCAGCGCGGCGGCAGTGTCCTCGATCTGATCGTCGCGGGTACCAATGACGCGATCACCATGGTTGAGTGTGGCGCCAAGGAAGTTACCGAATCGGTGATGGTCGAGGCCCTGATGCTCGCTCACCGCGAGATCAAGAAGGTCTGTGCGGCGATCAACGAACTGGTCGCCAAAGTCGGCAAGCCGAAGATGAAGATCGACACCCCGGTCGAAAGCCCGTGGGTTAAGAAGCTGGTCGCTGAGTGTACCGCCGATCTGAAGATCGCGCTGCTCAACAAGATCAAGCACGAGCGCGCCGCCAAGGTCAAGGCGCTCAAGGAAACCGTGGTCACTCGTTACCTCGCCGCCGCTACCGGCGACGACGCGGCCAAGGCCGCACTGAAGACCGAGATCTCGGCCGCCTTCGGCGACGCCAAGGATGTGGTTTTCCGCGAACTGATCCTGGAAGGGAAGCGCGTCGACGGCCGCGACCTGACCACTGTCCGTCCGATCGTCATCGACCTCGACGTGATCCCGCGCGCGCATTCCAGCGTGGTCTTCACCCGTGGCGAGACCCAGGCCCTGATGACCCTGACCCTGGGCACTGGCGAAGACGAGCAGCTGATCGACGGCCTGAAGGAGAAGTACAACGAGCGCTTCCTGCTCCACTACAACTTCCCCGGCTTCTCGGTTGGTGAAGTCGAGAAGCGTGGCTCGCCCGGCCGTCGCGAAGTCGGCCACGGCGCCCTGGCCCGTCGCGCCATCGCCCAGGTCCTGCCTGCGCCCGAGCACTTCCCCTACTGCATCCGCCTGTGCAGCGACATCCTGGAGTCGAACGGCTCCAGCTCGATGGCCACGGTGTGCAGCGGTTCGCTGGCCCTGATGGCCGGCGGCGTGCCGATCAGCGCTCCGGTCGCCGGCATCGCGATGGGCCTGGTCAAGGAAGGCGAGCGCGCCGCAGTGCTCACTGACATCCTTGGTGACGAAGACCACTACGGCGACATGGACTTCAAGGTCTGTGGCACTAGCAAGGGCATCACCGCCCTGCAGATGGACATCAAGATCGCCGGCATCAGCGCTGAGCTGCTGTCGAAGGCGCTCGAGCAGGCCCGTCAGGGCCGCCTGCACATCCTCGGCTGCATGAACGAGATCCTCGCGACGACCCGTCAGGGCCTGTCGAAGTACGCTCCGCAGATCGTGCAGATCCAGATCGACCCCGAGTTCATCGGCAAGATCATCGGCAAGGGTGGCGAGACCATCCGCCGTATCCAGGAAGAGACCAAGGCCAAGCTCAACGTCGACGACGATGGCATCATCACCATCGCCTCGCCCGACCTGATCTCGATCGAGAAGGCCAAGATGTGGATCAAGGACCTAACGACCATGCCGACCGCCGGCACGATCTACAAGGGCAAGGTCACCTCGATCAAGGAATTCGGCGCCTTTGTCGAATTCATGCCCCAGACCGAAGGGCTCGTCCACATCAGCGAGTGGGCGTGGGAACGCACCGCCAGCCTCGAGGGTATCGCCCGCGCCGGCATGGAGATCGACGTCAAGCTGGTCGAAGTCGACGAACGGACCGGCAAATTCCGTCTATCGCGCAAGGCCCTGCTGCCGAAGCCCGAAGGCCTCGTCGAAGAGCCGCAGGGCGAGCGCCCGATGCGCCGCGAGTTCAACGGCGGTGATCGTGGCGGTGATCGTGGCGGACGCCGCGACGACCGTGGCCCGCGCCGCTAGACCGATGACCGATTGCGCGCACAAGTAGTGCGCGCAATCGACTCGAATCTGATCAGTGATACCAACGGTTGCGGGCGATATCGTCCGCAACCGTTTGTGTTAGCAGGCCGCGGATATCGCCACCGGTGCGCAGACGTTCGCGTACCAGACTTGAGGAGATCGCCGGCAGCGCTCCCGGATGGTCGTCGAAGCCGCCGCGCGGCACGCAGACGATCTCGACCAGGCGCGCCAAATCGGCGCCACGCCGCCAGGAGATCATGTCACGTGCGGTGTCGGTGCCGCCAACCAGCAGCCAGCGGTGGCCGGGGTGTTCACGCTGGAGGAATTCGACCAGATCGACGGTATAGCCGGTCGAGCGACGCTCGTCGTCACGCAAGCTGACGAAAGGCAGGTCGGCGAAGGCGAGTTGGCACAGGCGCCAGCGCTGCTCCCACGGCGTCAGCGCCTTGGCGTAGGGATGGTTGGCTGCCGGGAAGACCCACACCTGATCGGCACCGCCGCACCAGCGTGCCCAGGCCGCGGCGAGGGCGTGTCCCAGGTGGGGTGGGTCGAAGGAGCCGCCGAAGATAGCGATGGTGGACACAGGCGAGGATCATTGCCCAGGTGATGGGGCGCGGAAGTGCAGAAGTGCGCCGTCCGGCCAGGCAGAGGGATTGGCCCATTCTTTGCATCTACACCGGTCCACCACGCCAGAACGACACATGACCCAGCACGCCTTCCAGACCGAAGTGACCCAGCTCCTCCAGCTGATGATCCATAGCCTCTACTCCGAGCGTGAGATCTTCCTGCGCGAGCTCATCTCCAACGCCTCGGACGCCTGCGACAAGCTGCGCTTCCTCAGCTTGACCGAGCCCAACCTGTCTGCCGGCGACAGCGAGTACGGTCTCGAAGTGTCGTTCGACAAAGAGGGCAAGACCCTGGTCATCCGCGACAACGGGGTCGGTCTGAGCGAGGCCGAGGCGATCGAACACCTTGGCACCATCGCCAAGAGCGGCACCAAGTCGTTCCTTGGCCAGCTTGGCGAGGACCAAAAGAAGAACGCCCAGCTGATCGGCCAGTTTGGTGTGGGTTTCTACGCCGCGTTCATGGTCGCCGACAAGGTCGTGGTCGAGAGCCGCAGTGCTCACTTAGGCGCGGACAAGGCGGTGCGTTGGGAAAGCACCGGCGACGGCAACTTCGCTACCGAGACAATCGAGCGCGCGGCGCGCGGCACCACCGTCACGCTGCATCTCAAGGATGACGCCGACGAGTTCCTCGACGCTTGGCGTCTGCGCGCCCTGGTCAAGAAATGGTCGGACTTCGTGGTCTATCCAATCCGCATGGCCAAGACGGATGCCAAGGACAAGGAGCTGGAGCAGGTCAACTCGGGCACGCCGATCTGGACCAAGCCGAAAGAATCGCTGAAGGACGAGGATTACAACGCGTTCTACAAGTCTGCCTGCAAGCAGTGGGACGAGCCGGCGACGCGCATCCATGCCAGCGTCGAAGGCCGCCTGTCGTATACGACCCTGCTGTTCGTACCGTCCGAGAAGCCGTTTGACCTGTTCGAGCGCGAGCGTCGCGGCGTCTCGCTGTACGTTCGTCGCGTCTTCATCATGGACGACTGCAAGAATCTGCTGCCGGAATGGATGCGGTTCGTCCGCGGCGTGGTCGATTCCGATGATCTGCCGCTGAACGTCTCGCGCGAGATCCTGCAGCAGCAGGCGACGGTCGAGCAGCTGCGCAAGCAGTTGAGCAAGCGTGTCATCGATCACCTGCTGAAGCTGGCGCAATCGACCGACGACGCCGACAAAGCCGCCTGGGCCAAGATCGACGGCGCCTTCGGTGCGGTCATCCGCGAAGGCATCGTCACCGACCACGACAACAAGGATCGCGTCTCGCGGCTGGCCCGTTGGCGCAGCACCTGGACGGAAGCCGAGGCCGGGCGCGTCCCGACCGGACTCGAGGACTACATCCGCCGCTGCCCCGAGACTCAGCGTGAGATCATCTATGTCACCGGTCCGAATCTGGCCGCGGCCAAGGCCAACCCGGCGATCGAAGGCTTCGTCAAGGCTGGCCGCGAAGTGCTGTTTCTGGCCGACCCGGTCGACGAATGGGTCATCCAGCACTTGAACGAGTTTGATGGGCGCAAGCTGGTCGACGCGGCCAAGGGCGCAGGCGATTTGCTTGATGCCGATGCCAAGAAGGCGCTCGAAGCCAAATCCAAAGAGCTCGAGCCCTTCCTTGGCTTCGCCAAGGAGACGCTGACTGACATGGGTGATGTACGCCTGTCCGGCCGTCTCGCTGATTCGCCTGCCTGCCTGGTCGCCGACGAGCACGCCATGTCAGCGCAGATGGAAGCGATGATGCGGCGGATGGGGCAGGGTGTACCCGAACAGAAGCGCACGCTGGAACTGAACCCGACCCATGCGCTAGTCATCCGCCTGACCGCGCTGCACGGCGACGAGGCCAGCCGTCCACAGGTTGCCGATGCCCTGCATCTGCTGTGCGACCAGGCCATCCTGGCCGCCGGCGGGACAGTCAGCGATGGCGCCGCCACCGCCAAGCGCCTGCAGAGCTTGCTCGCCAAGGCGTTGGGCTGAACAACCGCAGCTGGCCGGTTATCGGGTCAAAATGACTCGGCAACCGGCCGGGCGATTAGTGGCACCAACGGCTCTGTTTTTAAGTCGTTGTGCAATCGTTCTTTGCGTCATATCGACCATGCGGGCTTTGGCACACCCCATGCTAAACGAAAGGTGTCATGGCTCTTGCCCACCCCATCGTGCTCATTGCTGACGACGACCGCCTGGTGCGCGAATCTCTAGGCGATGCGTTTGATGTGTTCGGCTGGGATGTGTGCGTCGCCGCCTCTGGCGGCGAGGCGATCAAGGTCCTGGAGCGTCAGCGCCTGGACCTGCTGGTATCCGACATCGACATGCCGGACATGACCGGCTTCCAGCTGCTAAGCTGGGTCCGCGCACATCTTCCGCCACGGCCACCGGGCGTGCTAATGAGCGCGCGCGCCGACGACGCCCTCGGACGTACGGCGATCAGCGAGGGTGCCGTCACCCTCCTGGCCAAGCCGGTCGAAGTGGATCGCTTGAACACCGTCATCAACACTCTCTTTCACTGAAGGAACATCACATGGGCAAGATCATCGGCATCGACCTGGGTACGACCAACTCGTGCGTCGCCGTCATGGAAGGCGGCGAGCCGGTCATCATCGCCAGCAAGGAAGGCACGCGCACTACCCCGTCAGTGGTCGGCTTCGTCGAGAACGGCGAACGCCTGATCGGCCAGATGGCCCGCAACCAGGCCATTACCAACCCCGAGAACACCGTCTTCTCGATCAAGCGCTTCATGGGTCGCCGCCACTCCGAGGTCGAGTCGGAGGAGAAGCTGGTGCCCTACAAGATCGTCGGCGCCCGCGACGAGCTGGTGAAGGTCGACGTGCGCGGCAAGCAGTACACCCCGCCCGAAGTCAGCGCGATGATTCTGCAGTTCCTGAAGAAGGCGGCCGAGGACTACCTTGGCGAGCCGGTCACCGAGGCGGTGATCACCGTGCCGGCCTACTTTAACGACGCGCAGCGCCAGGCGACCAAGGATGCCGGCAAGATCGCCGGACTGGACGTGAAGCGCATCATCAACGAGCCGACAGCGGCCGCCCTGGCCTACCACCTTGACAAGGGCAAGAGCGGCAAGATCGCCATCTTCGACCTCGGCGGCGGCACCTTCGACGTGTCGATCCTGGAAGTCGGCGACGGCGTGGTCGAGGTACTTGCAACCAACGGCGACACTCATCTCGGTGGCGATGACTTCGACGACACGGTCATCGTATGGATGGCCGACCGCTTCATGAAGGCGAACGGCGGCCTGGATCTGCGCAAGGATCCGATGGCCCACCAGCGCCTCAAGGAGGCCGCCGAGAAGGCCAAGAAGGAGCTGTCGCAGGTCACCACCGCGCAGATCTCGCTTCCCTTCATCACCATGGTGAACGGCCAGCCCAAGCACCTCAACGAAACGCTGTCGCGGGCCACCTTTGAAGAGCTCACCCGCGCCCTGATCGATCGATGCCGCAAGCCGTGCGAACAGTGCCTCAAGGATGCCAAGTTGTCGACCGCCGATGTCGACGAGATCATCCTGGTCGGCGGCTCGACCCGCATGCCTAGCGCCCAGCGCGTGGCCAAGGAGATCTTCGGTAAAGACCCGAAGATGAACGTCAACCCGGACGAGGTGGTCGCCGCCGGCGCCGCCGTTCAGGGCGGCGTGCTGACCGGCGAGGTCAAGGATGTCCTGCTGCTCGACGTCACCCCGCTGAGTCTCGGCATCGAGACCGAGGGCGGCATCATGACCGTCCTGATCGAGCGCAACACCACCATCCCGACCGAGAAAACCCAGGTCTTCTCGACCGCGGCCAACAACCAGCCGGCGGTGTCGATCCAGGTCTTCCAGGGCGAGCGCAAGATGGCGCGCGACAACCGCCAGCTCGGCAACTTCGATCTGACCGGCCTGCCGCCCGCGCCGCGCGGCACGCCGCAGATCGAGGTGACCTTCAAGCTGGATGCCAATGGCATCTTGGAAGTGAAGGCGCGCGATAAGGCGACCGGCAAGGAGCAGAAGATCTCCATCCAGGGTTCCAGCGGCATGTCGAAGGACGATATCGAACGCATGGTCCAGGAGGCCAAGGCGAACGAGGATGCCGACAAGAAGCGCGAGGAGATCGCCAAGGCCAAGAACAAGGCCGAGCAGACCTGCCACCAGATGCGTCACATGCTCGACGAGCACAAGGACAAGCTGGAAGGCACCGAGAAGGCCGACATCGAGACCGCCATCGCCGCGGTGGAGAAGATCAAGGATGGCGAGGACCCCGCCGCCATCGAAGCCGCCGTTGGCGAACTGGAAAAGGCCGCGATGACCTTCGGCAAGCGCGTCTATAGCGCCCAGCAGCAGGCCGATCCGCAGGCTGCCCAAGCTGCAGCAGGCGCAGCTGGTGGTGCGGGCGCAGATCCCGGCCCGCAGTCAGGCGGCCAGGGCGGCGACGACATCAAAGATGCCGACTTCACCGTTCACAAGTAGCTTTTTGCTGGAGAGGGGCTTGGTCGTAAAGGACGGGTTGGCTGACGCCATTGTCCCCCTCCTTCGCGAGCCGTCTCTCCCCAGACCCCACCCCCCCCCTCACCTCATTCCATCCCCCTACCACGACACCATACCTATCGCAGCAGCCCCG
>Ga0105046_10005052_pt1 | contig 20924 bp, 15 predicted proteins | sample MAT03_FD_78385 | JGI IMG/M metagenome (GOLD analysis project Ga0105046, IMG submission 78385) | Freshwater microbial communities from Lake Fryxell liftoff mats and glacier meltwater in Antarctica - MAT-03 (megahit assembly) | ecosystem: Environmental > Aquatic > Freshwater > Ice > Liftoff...
ACATCAGGTGTTCGTCGTGCAGGTGTTCGTCGTGCAGGTGTTCCTCATCAGGTGTTCATCGTCAGGTGCCTGCCGCCAGCTTGGCGGTGTTCCCTCGTCCTCCCGCCGTGCCCGCTGCGCCTGACACCCTGCTCCCGCCACAGCTCGCCGAACGTGTCGCGATCACCGGTGAGTCCATCCCGCCGAGGGCGGCGGGCGCGTTCGTCCTGTATTGGGCCCGCACTGCCGTTCGCGCAGACGAGAATCCCGCCCTGGACGCCGCCGTCGCGATCGCCGAGCGGCTGTCGCTTCCGGTATTCGTCTACCACGCGCTCTCCGAGCGATACCCGTACGCCAGCGACCGGCACCATCGCTTCATTCTCGAGGGCGCGCGGGACTTTGCCACGGCGCTGCGTGAGCGTGGCATCGGCACGGCCTTCCACCTCGAGCGCGAGGGGCACCGCGGGCCGCATCTGCTGACGCTCGCCTCGCGTGCCGCACTGGTGGTCACCGAGCTGATGCCGGTCGCGCCACTGGCCGCGTGGACTGCCGCCGTGCGCACCGCCAGCGGCACGCCCGTATGGCAGGTGGATACGGCCTGCGTCGTCCCGGTCACGCTCACCACGACGGGATACGACCGCGCGTTCGTCTATCGCGATGCGACGGCCCGACTGCGGCGAGAACGGCTGTCGACACCGTGGCGCGACGTGCCGAACACCGGGGCATCGTTCGTCCCCGATCTGCCGTTCGAGCCTGTCGATCTCGACATCGCCGATCTCGACGAGCTCATCGCCGCCTGTGCCATCGACCACGCGGTGGGACCGGTGGCGCACACGCGTGGCGGCTCGGTGGCGGGATACGCGCGCTGGGCCGACTTCACCGGGTCGGGGCGCATCGATCGCTACGACCGCACACGCAATGACCCGACACGGCTCGATGGGGTGAGCCGCATGTCGCCGTACCTGCATTACGGCATGGTCTCGCCGTTCCGCATTGCGCGCGAGGCGGCCGCGCACCCGGGAGACGGGGCGGCAAAGTGGCTCGACGAGCTGCTCGTCTGGCGCGAACTCGCGTACACGTTCTGCTTTCATCGCGCCGACCACGCGACCGTCGATGCGCTTCCCGCGTGGGCCCGCGCGACGCTGCTGGCGCACGAAGGCGATTCGCGCACGCTCTTCGACTGGGAGCGGCTGGCACGCGGGCGCACCGGCGACCGGTTCTGGGATGCGATGCAGCGCTCACTGCTGGCGCACGGCGAAATCCACAACAACGTGCGCATGACCTGGGGCAAGGCCTTCGCCGGCTGGACCCCGGATGCCGCGGCCGCACTGCGGCTCTCCATCGACCTCAATCATCGCTACGCCCTCGACGGGCGCGACCCGGCCTCGTATGGCGGCCTGTTGTGGGCCCTTGGCCAGTTCGACCGGCCGTTCACCCCAGAGCGGCCGGTGCTCGGGACAGTGCGCGGGCGCGCGCTGGACGAGCAGGCGAGTCGCATCAACGTCGAGAAGTACGAGCGCGTCGTGCGGCGACCGGCGTACGCCGCGCCGCGCCGCGTTGCCGTCGTCGGCGCCGGACTGAGTGGGCTGCTCTGCGCCCGCGTGCTCGCCGATCACAACATCGACGTGACGGTGTTCGAGAAGTCGCGCGGACTCGGCGGACGCGCCGCGACGCGTCGCGAGGGGCCGTTCCGGTTCGACCACGGCGCGCAGTACTTCACCGTGCGCGACCCTCGGCTCGCCCCATACGTCCACAGCTGGCAGCAGCGCGGCCTGATCGCACCGTGGCACGGCGCGCTCGCCGTGCGCGACGGCGGCACATGGCGTGATGCGAAGACGGGGGTTCGCCGCTGGGTCGCCGTCCCGGGCATGAGTGCCCTCGGTGGCCACCTCGGCGAGGATCTCGCCGTGCAGCGCGAGGTGCGCGTGGAGCACCTGCAGCGCGAGGGCAGGCAGTGGCGGCTGGTGGCCGAGTCGGGGGCGGATCTCGGGGTGTATGACACCGTGCTCGTCTGTATTCCGGCACCGCAGGCCGCGACATTGCTGGAGCCGGTCGCGCCCGAGCTCGCGCAGCGGGCCCGGCGCGCCGTCATGCATCCCACGTGGGCCACGATGCTGGTGCTCCCGGAGCGTCCCTCGTTGCCGTACGAGGGCGCGTTCCTCAACGACGATCCTGTGCTCGCCTGGGTCAGCCGCGATGCCGGCAAGCCGGGTCGCGAGGCGTACGAGACGTGGGTACTGCATGCCTCACGCGTCTGGTCGCTGGCGCACCTCGCCGATGAGGGCACGAGCGTCACGGCGACGATGACTGCGGCATTCGACGCGCTGCTCGACGCTCCCGTGACTCCCGTGCATGCGACGTCGCACTGCTGGCGGTATGCCCTGCCCGATCCCGTCACCCCCGAGGCGGCGTTGTACGACGCGGCGCGCGGACTTGGCGCCGGCGGCGACTGGTGCGGCGGTCCACGGGTGGAGGGAGCGCTGCTGAGTGGCATCGCCCTCGCCGGCCGCGTCATGCTGCATGCGACGCACGATGCCACACCCGCGGCCACACACGCCCCACACGCTCCCACCTAACCTGCGCATGACGCTTCCTCCACTCGCCCAGCGCACCCCCATGACGTACGCCCGCCAACGGCTCTGGCTTGGCATCACCGGTGTCGGGACGACCGTGGTGCTCGCCCTCGCCGCCGTCACGCTCGACCTGCCGCACCGATTCATCCACCCGCTCGCCGACACCGGTTTCGGCACGGCCTTGGCGTCGATTGCGCTGGCGTGGATGCTGCACGCCCTGCTGCTCCTGCCGGCCGACATGATCGGTGGGCTGCTGGTGGTGCGCGACTCGCCCGGCGTGGGTCGCTGGATCGCGTCGTGGTTGCGTGGGGTGCTGGTGCAGTGGGCCTGGTTCGCGCTGGCGACGGCGCTGCTGCTGCGATTCGCGCAACAGTTCGGCGGCACGGTGGCGATCCTCGTCTTTTTGTTGCTGCAGCTGGTGCTGGTGAGCAGGCAGGGATTGATCGCCTGGCTGGTGGGCGGTGTCCGCGTTGCGCCGGTCTCCGACGCGCTGCGACACGCGGCCAGCGAGGCGGGACTCGCGGCGACTGCGGTGCGTGAGATCGGCAGTGACGAGCCCTCCTTCGTCGGCGGATGGACCGGATTCGACGCAAGACAGCTCTGGGTGCCGCAGCGCTGGGTCGAGGCGCTGCCGGCGTCGCAGCTGGTGCTCGCATTGCGGCGACGTCGCGCCGTGCGTGTGGGCGGCCTGCGTCGTCGCGGTGTGCTCGTGGCCATGGCCTGGAACACCGTCGGTCTCGTGCTGGCCACGTCGCTCCCGAGGGCCGACCTCGTCACCGCCGCCGGCTTCGTGACGACGATCTGCTGGTTCACGCTGTGGTCGTTCGTGGGCGTGCTGGTGCTGCCGACGCTGTCGCGACGCGCCGTGTTCGCGGCCGACCGCGCCGTGCGAGGTGATGGCGATCCTGCACTGCTCGCGCAGCTCATCACGCGCCTCGATGGCTGGCAGGACGACGAGGCGGAGCGGGGAGCCGGCGTGGAGACCGTCTTCCATCCAGTACCATCGCGCGGGTCGCGGCTGCGCGCGCTGGCGGCCCCCGCTGCACCGCTCGGCGACGCCTCCGGCGCATGGCACGCGACGCGGATGATGCTCTTCCTGAGTTGGGCCGGCATCGGCGGGCTGGCGAGGGCCGTGCACTGCAACGTCGGACGTCCGGCGGTGTGGGTGCTGTTCCCGGGCGACTGAAGCGGTTTTTTGGCGGCGGTAGATTGCCGGATGCTTTCCACCGCGCGTCTCCGTCAGGCCACCGATCGGCCGCTGCAGGGCGCCGTCCTGGCGTTGCTGCTGCTCGCCGGCGGCTGGATGATGGGCATCACCGAGGCGCTCGGCGTTCAGCGCCCGCTCGCCATTCCCGCCGCGCTGGTGGTGGGCCTCGTGGCCGGCCGCTGGGTGGTGACGCCGATGGCGCTGCTGGTGCTGGCGCAATTGGTGCTGATCGGCGTTGGTCTCTGGTCGCCACTCGTGCCATCGCTTGCCGCGCCGTTCGTCCGCGCCGATGTGCCGAGTGTCGCCGCGGTGAACATGGACGCGATCGATGCGGTGTTCGTGTTCTCGGGAGGCGTGAACTCGCGCGGGCTCGTCAGCGGTGAAGCGGTGGACCGGCTGCTCACCGGCATCGCGCTGCGGGCGCGGCGTCCGACGTTGCCGTTGGTAGTGAGCAACGTGCGGTCGGGGGACCGGTTCACCGGTCGCGCCTCGCACGACGACCAGCAGGCACTGATCGCGCTCGTCCCTGCGGCCGGTGGGGCCGAGTGGATCGATTCCGTGGCCAGCACCCGGGACGAGGCGGTGCGACTCTCGCGGCGGGCATTTCAGGCGCGCTGGCGGCGGGTGGCGGTGATCACGTCACCCATGCATTCGCGCCGGGCCTGCGCAACGGTCGAGGCGCTCGGTTTGCCGGTGACCTGTGTCGTGGCGCCGTGGCGTCCCGCGGCCTGGCCGGCGCGCACCGCGAGTGACCGGATGGTAATCCTGCAGCGCCTCACCTACGAGACGCTGGCGTGGGCCCAGTACCGGGTGACGGGGTGGGCGCACTGGTAGGCGTTGCTCCCGGCATCGGGGGGCGTCCGGGGCGATGGCACCCGGGACGAGGTAGATTGTGCGGGAGTTGGTCCCGATAGCTCAGCTGGTAGAGCAGCGGACTTTTAATCCGTAGGTCGTGGGTTCGATCCCCACTCGGGACATCGCCGCCATCGAACACTCCTGCGCCCCTCGCGTGCGAGTGTCCCCTACGTCATTTCTCTGCTCGAGCCTACGTCATCTGACGTATCGGCCGACGGCCAGCCCGCCGCGATCGTGAAGAAGGTTCCCCCCTCTTCCCGGACCGAGGCTCGCACACATGGCCATACCCTACCGCCGCATCGCTCTCACCCTCGCTGGCGCCAGCGCCCTCTCGCTCGCCTGCACCGGCTGCATCTCCTATACGATCGGGCAGGGCGCGGAAACCGTGCCGGTCAACGAACGTGCCACCTCCAGCAGCATGAACTACGTGCCGGGCACCCTCGGTGACGGCGACCAGGAGACATCCACGCGGCGCATCTCCGTCGACTCCGACGTACGTTTCGGCGTCGACGACCGCACCGACATCGGTGTCCGCATCAACACGTACACTGGCGTCATGCTCACCTGGAAACGGCAACTCGGCCGCCCCGACACTTCGTCCCGCCGAGAGAATCGCGCACGCTCGGCATTCATGCTCGGCTCCGGCATCATCAACATGGGTGAGCACGGCGCCGTCGAGGGTACGCTCATCACCTCCGGGCCCTGGACCACCGTCGGCCAATGGTATGGCGGCGCACGCATCACACAGGTGATCCCGCTGAGTCGCACCGCACGTCACGACGATCCGGTGGTCGGCATCAGCATCGGCCATCTCTTCGGCGACCGCGAAAGCAGCATTGGTCCGGAGCTCGGACTCTACTACGACCGCTCGACGCTCGGGCTCAACAGCAACCGCATCCTCGTCATTCCCTCCATCGTGATACGAAAGGGCGGGCTGCCGTTCCTCGGGAGGCGCTGAGCCATGCGTCGCACACGAATCTCACCTACGGTGGCAGTGGCGGTGGCCGTCACCATCGGGCTGACGCTCGCGCCGATGCTGCGCGCCCAGTCCGTGCCGCACGACTCGATCGCCGCCGACTCACTGTCGCACCGCCGCATCCAGCTGCTCCCAGCCCTCGCCTCAGCGCCGGAGACGGGACTGCAATACGGCGCCAACGTGCTCGCCGTCTGGCAGCCGGCTGCGCGCCAGCGCGCACGTCCGAGCACGCTCACCGCCACCGCGCTCCGGACGGCGAAGGCGCAGACGCGCCTCCGTCTCGCCGGTGAACACTGGTCGCCTGGCAATGCCCGTCGCATCGGCGGCACCCTGCAATGGCAGGAGTTCCCGCTGCCGTACTTCGGCATCGGCGACGCCACACCCGAGTCGGCCGAGGAGACCTTCATCCCGACCGGAATCGAAGCCGCGGTGTCACTGCAGCAACGCGTCGCTGGCGCGTGGTATGCAACCACCGGCGTGCGACGCGTGGATCAGCGCATCACCAGCGACAGCACGCGCGCGCTGCGTAGGGGCGCAGTGCTGGGGGCAGCAGGTGGCCGCATCACCGAGTGGTCGCTCGGCGCAGTGCTCGATACGCGCGACAACCTCTTCGCCCCGCGCTCCGGCGACTTCACGCAGCTCACCTACGCCCGCGCGGTGAACGGCCTGTTTTCCGACTTCGGCTTCGGCACGCTGCGGCTCGACGCGCGCCGGTATCGCCCCATCAGGACGGAGCATGTCGTGGCACTGCAGCTGCAACTGACCGCCGTGGATGGGGCGGCACCGTTCGATCAACTCGCACTCGTCGGCAACAGCGAGATCCTGCGCGGGTACGCGCGCGGACGCTACCGTGACCGCGCCGTCGCTGCCGCGCAGGCCGAGTATCGCTCTCCCATCCGCCACCGCGTCGGCGCCGTGGTATTCGCCGGCGCGGGCACGGTCGGCCCATCCATCGGCGCGCTCGCATCGCAGAGCATCCTGCCGACCTATGGCGCCGGGTTGCGATTCGAGCTGGACCGACGGCAACGCAGTGGCGTCCGCGCCGACTACGGGCGCGGCCGCGATGGTGCGTCGGGGATCTACCTCGGGTTCAACAACGCGTTCTGACGGCGGCGCGGTCGTCCGTCAGCGCCCGGCCAGGGCCGGATCATCGCGCATCGCGTCGGCCAGCGCACCGCGAGAATCCACGCCCAGCTTGACGAAGATGTTCGAGAGATGGGTGCTGACCGTGCGCGCGGAAATCTCGAGCGCCGCACCGATCTCCTTGTTCGTGAGCCGGCGCGCCACCGCCCGCGCAATCTCGAGTTCGCGCCCTGTCAGCGCCGCCGCCCCGGCGACCGCGGCGCGAGGCGGCAGACGGACGCCAAGGGCCCGCAACTGCTGCCGGACCCCACGAAGTTCCAGCTCCGCCCCCAGTCGCATGAACACGTCGTGCGCGCGGCGAAGCTCGCGCACCGCACCGTCGGTGTCGCCATCCAGCTCGAGAACCTGCGCCGCGTTGCGACGCATCCGCGCACCGTGAAACACGTACGGCACCGCATCCAGCTCCTCGGCCGCAGCCAGGAGTTGCGCTGCGGCGTCGGATTGCTGGTGCTGCAGGCGCGCCACCAGCGCATCGGCCGCGGTGGCCCAGGCCAGGCCCAGCCGATGACCGAGGTCCGTCGACTGACGCCGCAGACGCTCGGTGAGCTGCCCGACGCGCTCGAAGTCCTGCAGCCGCAGTGAGGCCTCGATCATCATCGGCAGCAATCGGTGGATGGCCCACGCCACGTAGCGGTGACGATCAGCCAGCGCGAGGCCGCGATCGCCGTACTCGCGGGCCCGCGCCCATTCGCCATGCGAGAGGGCGTACAGGCCCATCCCGGTGTGCGCGAGGATGACGTTGTGCACGTTGTCGATCGCAGGCGCAGCGTCATCCGCGCGCGCGGCACCACTCAGCGCCCACGCCTCCTCGAAGGCGGCGCGGGCGCGTTCCGTCTCGTCGCGCTCGAGCAGGACCATGCCCGTCCAGACCAGCAGGCGTGGCAGCAGCGCCTGCTGGAGGATGGCGCGTGCGACGGGAATCGTCCGCTCGGCAATCGCGAGCGCCTCGTCCCAGCGCCCGGTCCCCGACGCATGCTCGATCTCGATCTCGGCCGTCAATGCCTGCAGCGCGGGCGACGCCAGCTCGTTCGCAATCATCGACGCCTCGCGCACGTGACGTGCCACACCCTCCACGTCTCCCGTGAACCCCTCGAGCATCGCCATTGCCCAGTGCGCCGACCAGGCGACGTCGCGGTCACCCGATTCGGTGGCCAGTGCCAGCGCCCGCGCACCATGCGCGCGCGCAGTCACGCCCGGACCCGTCCACGCATACAGTTGCAGCGCCACCTGATGCACGCGCGCCAGCAGCGCGACGTCCCCGAGGGCCTCGGCCACGGCAAGGGTCTCGCGCACGCTCCGTGTGGCGTCATCGTGGCGGCCAAGGGCCTGCTGCATCTTGGCGCGCGCGACGCCGATGCGGACCACCAGCCCCCGGTGTGCAACGCTCGACGCTGCCCGTTCCGCCTCGTCCAGCAGCGAGAGGCCACGACTCGACTGCCCTGCCCGTGCCGCCTCCTGCGCGAGCGAGTGCAACAGGTGCGCGCGCGCCGCGTCGTCATCGCGCTCAGTCGCGAGCTGCAGTGCGCGCTGCCAGAGCGCCACGGCGTCCGCGGCCTGCCCGAGTCGCACTCGCACCGTCGCGAGATCCTCGAGCAGCGCTGCGATCGCCGCCGCATCACCGAGATCCTCGGCGACGGTCAACGCCTCGCTGAGCCAGCGGCCAGCCTCCTGGTCGGCACGGCGCGTCAGCGCATCGCGGCCGGCAGCGGCAAGGTAGCTGAGCGTCCGCGCGTTGCTGCGCAGCTCGCCGCCGAGCACGAGGTGACGCGCCATCTCACCGGCGTGGCCACTGGCCGCCGTGCCATGCAACGACTCGAGGGCGGTCGCGATGGCGGCATGCAGCACGCGCTCCCGCGCGGCGGTGAGCGTACTGCGGACGGTGGACTGGATGATCGGGTGCGCGAACTCGTACGCGGCCCCGTCGGCCCGGTGCTCGGTGAAGATGCGTCGGCTGCACAGCAGGTCGATCGCATCCGCGAGTGCGGCATCGTCCAGCGCCGAGATGCGGCCGAGCAACGCGAGTGACGCGCGTGACTCCAGCAGCGCCGCGATCTCGGTGAGCCGTCGGGCGCCGGCATCCAGTGAACCGAGCCGCGCCAGCACGGCGTCGCGCACGGTTGGCGGCAGCGTCCCGGCCAGCGTCGTGTCGATCAGCCAACCGGTGTGTCCGGTGCGGATGCGGCCGTCGGCGGCCAGCGCCTTCAGCGACTCGTCCACGAAGAACGGATTGCCTCGCGTGTGCGACCAGAGCAGCGCGGCATGATCGTGGCTCTCGTCGGCATCGAGCGCGAAGGCGCGCCGCAGCATTTCGTCCAGATGTGCGCGGGAGAGGCTCTCGAGGCGCAGCAACGTCGCCTCGCGCGCCGCCAGCAGCGACCGCACCACGCCAGGCAGCACCGCGTTGCGCTCCTCGCCATCATCCGGGAAGGCCAGGACGAGCAGGATGCGCGTGCCGGCGAGCTGGCGTGCGAGGAAGTGCAGCAGCTCGAGTGACGACGCGTCGCTTTCGTGCACGTTGTCGAGCACCAGCAGCAGCGGCGTGCGCTGCGAGAGTCGCGTCAGAAACTGCGTCACGTTCCACAGGAGGTGCGCCGTACCGCCGTCTGCCCGCAGCGCTGCCGGTGCCGTTCCTGCAAGCCCCGGCACGACGGCGCGCAGGTCGCTCTCGGTGCCGCGCGCCAGCACCGCCAGCGTGGATGCGTCGAGCGCCCGCAACGGCCGCGCCAGCGCATCGGCGACGGCCCCGTACGGCACGCCTGCCTCGACGGCAAAGGCGCTGCCGGCGGCGACCATCACATCGCGGGCGGTCGCCAGGCGCGTGAGCTCCGATAACAGTCGCGACTTCCCGATCCCGGGTTCACCGGTCAGCAGCACGCAGTAGCCGCGGCCGGCGATGGCATTGGCCAGATGACGCTGCAGCACCGCCAGCTCATCCCGCCGGCCGACCAGCGGCAGGTCACTCCCCCACGGCGGTGCGGCAGCAGGCGCGTGCCGCATCATCGCACGGCCAGCGAGCCGCACGCGACCCGCGTCGTCGAGCCGCACGCGACCCGCGTCATAGAGCCCCGCATCACGCCGCCACCGCCGCACCCGGCCGCAGGCGCAACGTCAGCGCGAGCATACCCACCATCACGGCGGTTGCAGCGAGGTAGGCAGCGCTCAACCCCGCCAGGCCACCGCCGGCACGATCGGCGAGCGCACTGAGCACTGCCACCACCAGCAGGTTTCCGACGGCAATCATGATGTTCACCAACGCTTGCGCCGCACTGCGCTGCGTCGCATCCACCTCCTCCAGCACCACGGTCCGCAGCGTGCCGCCGACGACGATGCCGACACCGCTGCCGATGCAGAGCGACGCGAGCATGAAGATCGAGAAGTGCGCCGCGCCGATGCCGATCAGTCCCGATCCCAGCGCCAGTGCGGCAAATCCGAGCAGCATCACCACCCGCGCGCCGAGCCGGTTGAGCGCGCGCCCGAATCCCGCCGATGCGACGGCCGAACACAGCACGAGCGGCAGCAGCAGCAGGCCGGCCTTCTGCGGCGGCGTGTCGAACGCCGCGACTGCCACCGACGAAATGAAGATCACGCTCCCCATGCCGAAGCCCGCGCCGACGCAGAGCCCCCATGTCGTCCGGAGCTGTCGCGACGTGAAGAGCGTCATCGGCACGATCGGCTGCGCGGCCTGTCGTTCGATCCAGATCAGCGTCGGTACGCCGACCGCCGCCACTGCCAGCAACATCGGCCAGAGCGTGCGGCCCGTCGCGAAGTCGAGCGCGCGATTGATGCCCAGCATGAGACTCGTCAGCAGCACCACCAGTGTGACCATCCCCGCATAGTCGAACGCCGGCAGTGCCCGCGCGTCGGTGCGCGGGGGCAGCGCCCGCGCACTCATCGCAAACACCACCGCGGCGACGGGAAGATTGATGAGAAAGATCCACTGCCAGCTCGCCCACACGAGCAGCACCGACGCGATGACCGGCCCGATGAGAAACGCGATCCCGAACGTCGCGCCGATCAACCCGAGAATCTTCCCGCGCTGTGCCGGCGGGAACATGTCGCCCACCACGGCACTCGCCGTCGGCGTGATGCCACCGGCGCCCAGCCCCTGCATGGCGCGGCCGACCAGCACCATGCCGAAGGTCGACGAGCGCGCGATGAGCAGCGAGCCGGCCGCGAACAGCGCAATGTCGAGCAGGTAGATCGCGCGCCGGCCGAACCGGTCGCTGAGGTTCGCCATCAGTGCGGTCGCACTCAGCGAGCACAGACTGAAGACGATCGTGACGAGGCCGATCTGCCGGTTGTCCACGCCGAACGCGCTCCGCAACGCGGGGATGGCCGGGGCGATGATCGCGGCATCGAGGGCCGCCATGAAGACGCCGACGAACAGCACCGTCAGGATGCGCGAACGGGCGGCAGCGTCGGCGGGCTCGGCAGACTCTGCCGTTGGGGTCGCTGCGGCAGTGCGGTCGATGGCGGTCATGGGCGGAACGTAACCGGCTCTGCTCGGTCCGCTTTCCAGCGATCGGAAAACCGGCCGGAGGCACCCCGCTCCGAGACCGACCAGAACACTACCGCGACGGGTTCCATGGCTGAGAGCGCCAACGGCGCGACCGGTGCCATAGGCTCTGCGGCGACCAGCGCGGCAAAGCAGCCGACGACGTCACTCCAGATGTGTCCCGAATGGCAAACGTCCCGCGAGCGCTCCTCGCGAACCGTCTGCGTCGTGGGATCAGATCGTCGGCGCTCGATCGGCGTTGTGGCTCAACCGTACTGGCCGGCGATGTAGGCTCGGGTACGTTCGTCGCCGGGCGCATCGAAGACCCGCGCCGTTTCGTCGATCTCGACCAGCTCGCCCATCAGCATGAAGCCCGTGCGGTGCGACGCGCGACGCGCCTGCGCCATGTTGTGCGTCACGATCACGATCGTGTACGACTGCACCAGCGTCTGCATGAGTGCCTCGATGCCCGCCGTGGCGCCGGGATCGAGGGCGCTGCACGGTTCGTCCATCAGCAGCACGTCGGGTGCGGTGGCCAGCGCCCGCGCGATGCAGAGCCGCTGCTGGCGTTCGCCGGACAGCGCGAGCGCCGGCTGCTCGAGACGGAACCCGGCCACCCCCAGCAATCCCACCGCCGCCAGCGCTGCGTCGACAGTGCGGCGCAGTGTCGCCGCATTCCGCTCACCGTGCAGCCGCGGACCGTACGCGACATTGTCGAACACGCTCAGCGGAAACGGGTTCGGACGCTGAAACACCATGCCGACACGGCGGCGCAGCAGTTCCACATCGACCCGGTCGCCAAGGATGTCTTCATCGTCCAGGTACACTGCGCCGGTCACCCGCGCGCCGGCGACCAGGTCGTTCATCCGGTTCATGCAACGCAGCAGCGTCGACTTCCCGCATCCCGATGGCCCGATGAGCGCCGTGATCTGACGAGCGGGAAACACGACGTTGACGTTCTTCAATCCCTGAAACGTCCCGTACCACAGATCGAGGTGCTCGACCCGGATCTTGTCCGTCACCCGAATCGCCCCGCGAGGTAGTCGCGCGTGCGAACGTCGCCGGCATCGGCAAACAACCGCGCCGTCGGCGCGGTCTCCACCAGATCGCCCATCAACATGAAGCTCGTGCGCGCCGCGATGCGCTCGGCCTGCTTCACGTTGTTCGTGACGAGTACGACCGTCATTGCCGGCGTCAGGCTCACCAGCGTGTCTTCGATGCGCCGACTGGTCACGGGGTCGAGGGCCGAACAGGGTTCATCGAGCAGCAGCACCGACGGCCCGAGCGCCAGCGCCCGCGCGATGCACAGGCGCTGCTGCTGGCCACCGGAAAGCTGCATGGCCATGAGGTCCAGCCGATCGGCGACTTCGTCCCAGAGCTGCGCGGCTCGCAGCGCCTGTTCGACCATCCCCGACAGCGTGGTGACGTCGCTGATGCCCGACACCCGCGCGCCGTAGGCCACGTTCTCGAACACTGTCCGCGGCAAAGGCTGCGGCGTGGCGAAGACGATCCCGACGCGGCGACGCAGCGCCGCGAGCGCGTCACCACGCAGCGGCAGCACATCGATCCCGTCCACGGTGATGGAGCCCGTGAGCGTCGCGCCGTCGCGCTCGACGCTCAGCTGGTTGATCGACCGCAGCAGCGACGACTTGCCGCTGCCAGCCGGTCCGACGATGCCATGGATCGTGCCGGCAAGGACCTGGAGCGTCGTCGGACGGAGGATCTCGTGCGTGCCATAGCGGATGGACAGGTTTCGGATGTCGACCATGACGGAATCCGCCGCTGGCAGTCCGCTGGTCATCGGTAACGCCGCGTCAGCCGGTTCATGAGCCAGTACGCCGTGATGTTGATCGTGAGGATCGTGATCACGAGCACCAGCGCGGTGCCGTAGGCCATGTCATCGCTGATGCCTTCCATCGTGAGCGTGTAGAAGTGCACGCTCATCGTCCGCGCGGAATCGAACGGCGACCACGGCATCTTCAGCGCCACGCCGGCCGTGAAGATCACCGCCGCCGTCTCACTGACGGCGCGCCCGATGCCGAGCACGACACCGGTCATCACCCCGGGGGCTGCAGCGGGGAGCACCACCGTACGGATCGACTGCCACTTGGAGGCACCCAGCGACTGTGCCACATCGCGGTATCCGCGGGGCACGGCCCGCAGCGCCTCTTCGCTGGTGCGGATCACCGTCGGGAGAATCATCAGGCCGAGCGTCAGCCCGCCGCTGAGAATCGACCATCCCATGCCGAGCGTCGTCACGAAGAACGCAAAACCGAACAGGCCGAAGATGATGCTCGGGATACCGGCCAGCGCCTCGGTCCCGCTGCGGATGATGCGGGTGAGGCGACTCTCTTTCGTGTATTCGGCCAGGTAGACGGCGGCGGCCACACCAAGCGGCGCGGCGACGAGTACGGCCGCGGCCGAGACGTAGATCGTCGAGACGACCGTGGGCAGGATGCCGCCGAGTGCGCCGGAGTGCCGCGGGCTCGCGAGCAGAAACTGCCATGACAGCGTCCCCGCACCGCGTCGCACGACGAAGGCAATGATGAAAAGCAGCACGCCGACCGTCACACCCGTCGCGAGCCAGAGCACCACCGTCGCAAGTCGCTGCGTGACGCGCGGAGGCAGGAGGCGCGGCACCGGGATCACGCGTCGGCACTCCTGTGCGTTCCCCGCACGAATCCCGCCATCGCGTTGAGTGAGAGGCTGATCACGAACAGCACGATGCCGGTGGCGAACAGGGCCTGGGCGTGGGCACCGGTCGCGTAGCTCATCTCGAGCGCGATGTTGGCGGTCAACGTCCGCACGGGGGCCAGGATCGAGGTCGGGAACTGCACCGCATTCCCGGCCACCATGATCACCGCCATCGTCTCGCCGACCGCGCGGCCCATGCCGAGAATGACGGCAGCGACGATCCCATTGCGCGCGGCCGGCAGCACCACGCCGGTGATCGTCTGCCAGTGCGTGGCACCAAGCGCGCGCGAGCCGTCGCGATAGCCCTGCGGCACGGCCTCGAGTGCGTCGATGCTGATGCCGATGATGGTCGGCAGCACCATGATGCCGAGGATGATCGAGGCGGCCAGCGCCGAATAGCCGGGGCCACCGAGCGGTCCGCCCGTGCGGATCAGCGGGACGAGGAACTCCATGCCGATGAAGCCGTAGACGACCGATGGAATGCCGGCGAGGAGTTCGATCGTCGGCTTCAGCAGCTGTCGCGCCCGGCGCGGCGCGAGTTCCGCGAGCGTGATCGCGCCCGCCAGACCAAGCGGCAGCCCGATCGCCAGCGCGCCAACCGTCACCACCGCCGTACCCGCGATCATCGGCAGCAGGCCGAACTCGCCCCGGCTCGGCGCCCAGCGCACCCCGCCCAGAAAAGCCAGCGGACCACGGTCCAGCAGCACGGGAAGCCCCTCGCGCATGATGAACAGGGTGATCAGCGCCAACGTGCTGACCGCCGACAGCGCCGCGAAGAGCAGCGCCCGCTCGATCATCACATCACTCAGGTGCGCGGTTCCTGCCCAGGTCCGGGCCCGGCGGATCATCATCATCATTGCACGGTCACTGGCGCGAGACCTTCCCGGCGCGCCAGCTGCTGGCCGGGGTCCGAGAGGACGAAATCGATGAAGGCACGCGCCGCGCCACGCGGCGCACCGCGCGTCAGAAACACGAACGGTCGTTGCAGCCGATAGCGGCCACTGGCGATGGCCAGCTCCGACGGCTCCACACCGTCTATCGCGAGTGGACGCACCTGCGCATTGAGCTGACTGAACGTCACGTACCCGATCGCACCGGGATCCTGCGAGACCATCTTGCGCAGTCCCCCCGAATAGGCGGTCACGAGCGCCGAGGTCGCGATCGTATGCGCGTCGCCCATCACGAACTGCTCGAATGCGTCGCGTGTCCCCGAGCCATCCTCGCGCGTGATCACCGTGATGCGCAGGTCGCGCCCGCCCACCTCGCGCCAGTTCGTGATGTCACCCGCGTAAATCCCGCGCAGCTGCCGCAGCGACAGGCCCTGCACGGGATTGCCGGCATGCGCGATCACGGCGATGCCATCACGGGCCACCACCGTCTGCACCAGGCCGGCGATTTCACTCGCCACCAGCGCACGCGACGCCATCCCGATCTCGGCGGTGCCGTCGTGCGCCGCCTTGATTCCCGCCGTTGACCCGCCGGACTGCACGATCACACGGCCCGCCGGGTACTCCTCGGCCCATCGCTCTGCAAATGGCTGGATCGACGTCGAACCGGCCAGTGTGATGACGCCAGTCTCCGGGGTATGCGCATCGGCCGTGCTGCAGCCGACGACGAGCGCGAGGGCAACGAGGTATCGGACGGCAACGGGGGTGGCCATGGCGCTCGGGACGGGTGAGAGTCCCCACATCATGCCGGCAGGATGTCACGAGCCTGTGACAGCGGAGTAGACCGCAGCAGGCCGCACCGTCGCGCGGGCCCCGCGCGGCAATCCGCGCGGCAAGCTGCGCGGCCACCGTCAGGCCGGGCCGGCTAGAGGACCCACGGCACCAACTGCACCTGCCGCGTCACGAGGACGCGCGCGTTCCGCCCGCCGATCACCGCCACCTTCGCATTCCCCCATCCCACGAATCCACCAAACCGCGACGCGCCCGCGAACGGCGACTGCATCGCCCCGTCCCGCGCCCCAGCCACCACGGCACCGACGGAGACGTACCCCGGCCGCAAGACACTCTGCCCCCATCCCGCCTTCCACAGGTAGAAACGCGCCCCCACCTCCGCCACCGTCGCCGCCCCCGCCGTCACTCCCTCGCGCGGCACGATGAGATACGTGGGCACGTAGCTCGCGATCAGCTCCGCCCGAGACGGCCATCCCTCGGCATTCGGCCCAAACCCGGGCACCCACTGTGCCACGTAGTTGAGCCCCACCTCGGCGATGTTCCGAACCGGTGCACCGGGACCATACTTCCGCTCGAACCGCTGCAGCTTCTCGCGGCTCGCCACCATCGACTGCCGGCGCAGCGCCGCGTTGAATGCATCCACGGGTGTCAGCAACTGTCTGGTGCCGTCACGCCCGATCAGCGGCCGCAACGCGTCCCGGAACTCCTCCTCGATCAGCCGCGCCAGCGTATCCAGCGCTGCCAGCTCCACGCCGTTCGGCGTCACGCCGCTCCGCCGTAACACGACGCCAAAGGTGGCGCGCCCCGTCGCCACCGACTGCAGCGGCAAGGGGTGCAGCGCGGCGCGCGCCAGCCGCATTCGCATCTCGCCAAGCCTTGCATGCAGCGCTGGTGATGTCATCCGCAAATTCGCGATCGAGTCGCCCGCCGCCGCAGTCGCCAGCAGCGTGCCGACAGTGGCATTCGCCATCGCCGCCGAATCGAGCCGAGCCGTCACCGGCTGCGCGACGAGCAGGCCAGCGCAGGTGCAGGCGCCAATACCGACGAGGAGCGCGCTGCGCAGCAACCACACGCCGCGCGCCCTCATGCCAGCCACGTGTGCAACTGTGCAGCATGGGACGTCACATACGATTCCCAGCAATGCGGATCCTTCGGCGTGATCTGCGGGGGCTCGCGGTCTCTGATGCAGGCTCTGAAGCGGTCGACGAGTTGCGCCTTGGTACTGATGCCGAGCCCATCCTGTGGCTGCACGATCGCGACCGTCTCACCCGGCACTTTCATGTACGCCCAGTCGGCGCGCGTGCGGAAGAAGTGCCCGCCGACGGGATCGAGATTGCCGGTGATGCTCACCCAGTTCTGCACCGACGACACCTCCCCGCCCATCAGCTTCGCCTGCCGCGGAATGCTGAGGGTGTCGCCCTGCACCGTGTAGAGCCACCGCTTGTTCGGCACGAGGGAGCCCATCGCATCGGCAATGGTGCGAATGAGCTGCACCGGTGACGCCATGAAGATCACATTCTCGAATCGCACGCCATGCGCCGCCGGCTGCAGCAGATGACTCGGGAAGAGCGCCGCATGATGCAGCGCCTCGTAGGTGTGAAAGCACCCCAGCGAATGACAGATGATCGAGAGGCGCTGGTCGCGCGCGGGGATCCCCGCCGACACACCGTCGTCCACGATCTGCTTCAGCTGCAGCAGGTAGGCCTCGCGCACCGCGGCTCGCGCGTCGGCCAGCAGGACGGGCCAGAGCACGTCACCGACCAGCTCCGCCAGCGTCTCGCCGAGCTCCGGATCGTTGATCCGCGTCGCCAGCATTCGGGTGGCGGTGGTCAGCAGCGCACTCAGCTGCATCTTGGATGAGAACCAGTCATTCACCTGGTCGTAATACAACTGATACATGGCCACCGGACTCCCATTGCCACCGACCGAGTCCTTGACGGTCTCCGCAATCGACGCATAATCGCCAGGGACGGCGTTGCCGATTCCGTGCACGAGCAGGATCGCCCGATCGCCGCGCCATTGCTGTTGTTGCGCCGTCCACGTCATCGCTGTTTTCTCCCGTTCGGTTCTGCCGACAATGCCGTCCCGTGGCGGGAGTGGCAAGCCCTGCCGTCGCGAGTGCTGCAAACTCGTCCACTGGCCACCGTTTCCCATCCGCCCCGCAGAAGATGCTTGCTGATTCGCTCACAACGGACCCGCTCGTCATCTTCGTCGGGGCAGGTGCCTCGGCCCTCCCCCCGTCGTCGCTCCCGGGCTGGACGGACTTCAACTCGGTCCTGCTCGAGTGCCTCGGCGAACAGGTGTCGCTCTACAGCCGCGATCGCCAGCCGATGGAATACCTCCTTGCCGCCATCAAGGAACGACGCGACACCACATCCTTTCTCCCTCCCGACTTTCAGGCGCAGCTGATGGAAGAGGAGATCGGTGCGGACTATTTCCGCGTCTGGCAGAGCCTCGACACCGACGTGTACGGCCCCGTGCACGCCGGCATCGCCGAGCTCGCCGCGATGGGGCGTGTCGCGGCGATCGTCACCACCAACTTCGATCGGCTGCTCGAGATCGCGCTGCACGCGCGCGGCGTGCCGTGCGCGGTCCACCATGATCAGGCGGCCTTCGATGCACTCGGCGCTGACCTCATCGCAGGCGTGTTGCCCATCCTGAAGATTCATGGGTCCATTGAAGACGCGGACTCGCTGGTGGACACGCTGCGCCAGCGGCTCACGGGTCGCCCGGCGTCGCTGCAGGCTGCTCTGCGCGCGCTGCTCGTGCGTCATCACTGGGTCTTTCTCGGCTTCTCCGGCGCGGACTTCAGCTACGACGAACGCTATCTCGGCATTTTCGACGCAGCAGACGAGGCTCGCGGCTTCACCTTCCTCGCCCGCGCCGGTCAGCCGGTAGAGCACGGCGTCACGACTCTCGTGGAGCGCTACGGTGCAAAAGCGTCGCTCGTCACCGGCGACCTGCGGACCTGGCTCCCCGACACGTTCTCGCTTCCGGTGCTTGCCGTTCCCGACGCCGAGGCCCGCAGTCCCGAACAGGCCCGCGCCGCCGTACGGGCGCGAGTCGCCGGATGGGCCGCCGGGCTCGGGCCGATCGCCGTGGTCAACATCCTCTGCGCCATGCTGCGCTCGATGCAGATGGAGGATGACGCCCACTGGCTGCTCCGTCGGACCTGGCGCCGCTACCGCTCTCCCGCGGACACGCGCGCCGGTGCGTCGTACGACCGCTACACGTTCAACTACGGCCTCTCGCTGATGACGCTCGGATGCATCGGCAATTCCGTCGTGCTTGCAGACGACATGAGCAACATCCTCGAACATGTGAACGGCGCTGACGACGATGCGCGGGAGTTTTTCTGGCGTGCCTACGGGCGCGAGTCGCTGCACGTCGCCGGCGCGCAGCACGCCACCTGCATCGCGTATCTCGGACATGTCGCCAAGGCGCTGGACATGGCCGCTGCCGTCGAAGGCCGCGTCACGGCCAGCGGCGACGCGCTTGCGTACATCGACGTTGCGCTCGCCTGCGTGCCGCTGCGCGACATGATGCATGCGTTCGGCCCAACGCTGCCCCAGCTCGCCAGGTGCGTTGCCACCGCGCGCGCGCTTGGCGACGAGCCGCGCCGTGCACTGGCGCTCGTGCACTTCGCGCGCTTCTGCTGCATGGCCGGCATCTTCGACACGTCGCGCGACGCGTTGGAGGAGGCAGAGCGCATCGCGAAGCGGCTCGCGCTGGCGCCCGTGCAGCTCCTCTGCCGCTCAGTACGCGGCCGGCTGCTGCTTGAAAGGGAGAAGTCCGACGACGAGGCGCTGGCCGTGCTGCAAGGCGTGGTGGATGAGCTGCACGCACGCGCCGCCATCCCGCTCTTCACGCATGTCGATCTCGCTGATCCCACGGCGGCTCCGACGGTCGTCATGGGCACACCGCCACAGCTCTGTCGCGCGTTACTCGACCTGAACCGCGCCGCGAGTTTCGCCAGGAATGCCGACGTGATGCGCGCGACGCTCCGCGAACTGGACGACCTCACCGAGCGGCGATTCCTCGGGTACGCGGTGCACACCGCCGTGGCGCAGGCGGAATGCCTTCTGTACCACGGCGACGCCACGAGCCACGATGCCATCGCCGACTGCATCGAGGACGTGCGCACTTGGCACCAGGAGCGAGGCAACCCATGGGCCGGACTGATGGCCGGGGTGCTGAGTGACCAGCTTGCCCAAGTGCGCGCACAGACCGCCGACACGCGCTGAGGCCACGACCGCACCCGGTGCTCCCCCACCCCTCCACCCGAAGGCTCGACGCATGAGCGACAGCACTCCGTCACCCGTGGTCTTCCGCATCACCGGCCGCCCCGCAGCCGACCCCGCGCTCCCCCGCGGTCTGCAGTCGCGCACTCGCTCCGGCACTGACGGCGCCCCCGACCCCTTCCTCCCACCGGGCTACGTGCGCGCCATCGCATCGGTCGATGTCTCCGATGCGGCACGCGCCGTGGACGGCACCGTCGAGCAGGCGGTCGCGTCGCCACCGGGCGAAGTGCTCGCGCTCGAACTGGCGGACGGCACCACGGTCTACACCAGCCCCGCGCGGCTCGAGGAGACGATCCGCAGCATGATGCCCGAGGCAGTGAACGCCGACGGCAGCATCGACCTCGATCGGATCGGTACGCGTGGCTCCGAGGCGACGCGCGACGTCCTGGGTATCGCGCGTCGGATCTTCTCGAAGATCACTCGGCTCGCCATCGGCGGCGTCGACGATCCGATCATCGATGACGCACGAGAAAAGCTCGCATCGTGGATCGGCGACGAGGCCGCCGCCGACACGCAGTCGCTCGGCGTGAGCTGGCTTGGCACCAGGGCCCTGATGTGGGCCATCGAGAGCCGCCTCACCCGGAGCCCGGGGCTCTACCGCTGGGCAGCGGCCAAGGGCGAACCCACCGACCTGCTCGACGCCGGCAGCGACGGCCTCGCGACCGACGCCGCCGCTGGCCCCATGCTGGTGTTCATCCACGGCACCGCCTCCAGCACCGTCGGCAGCTATGCCGACCTGCAGACCACCTCCGTCGACTACTGGCGCACCTTCGCCACGCGCTACGGAGAACGGATCTACGCCTTCGAGCATCGGACGATGTCGGAGAGCCCGATCGAGAACGCACTGCAGCTCGCGACCGCGCTCCCACGGAACGCCCGCCTGCACCTCGTCACGCATTCGCGCGGGGGACTCGTCGGCGATCTGCTCTGCCTCGATCCGACGTCCGATGGCTTCGACGCGCTGCTCGACTCGTACGCCGTGGACGACATCGCCATCGGCGATGTGCCAGACGACGATCGCG
>Ga0105046_10005053_pt1 | contig 20924 bp, 19 predicted proteins | sample MAT03_FD_78385 | JGI IMG/M metagenome (GOLD analysis project Ga0105046, IMG submission 78385) | Freshwater microbial communities from Lake Fryxell liftoff mats and glacier meltwater in Antarctica - MAT-03 (megahit assembly) | ecosystem: Environmental > Aquatic > Freshwater > Ice > Liftoff...
CCAGAAGTTGCTCGAACAAGCCAAGCAAATCAATGTTCGTGACGAGGCCACTCTTGGCCGGCTGGCCGCGTGTGCGCGAATCTTGAAGAAGCCCGACGAAGTGAAAGCGATCATCGCCGAGGTCGAGAAATTCAACCCGAAGCCGGGGCTGTTCTATCACGAACTCGCTTCGTCGCTGGAGGATCGCAAAATCTACAGTGACGCGGAGATTTATTTTCGCAAGTCCGTTGAATTGCGGGAAAAACTGCCAGCCTCCAAGGCCGGCCTCGGCATGTTGTATATGCGTCTTGGCCGCGAAAACGAGGCGAGAGCCCTCCTGGATCAAGCTTTCAAGTCGGACTCGTTCAACGTTCGCGTTTCGAATTCGCTCAAGGTTTTGCGGCATCTCGACAAATACGAGACGATCGAGAGCAAGCATTACGACCTGAAGTACGATCCGAAAACCGACAAGCTGCTGGCCGAATTCATGAGCGAGTATCTCGAAGCGATTCACGTCGAACTCGCGAAAGACTTCAACTACGAGCCGGAAGGCCGCACACTGATCGAACTCTTCAACACCCACGAAATGTTCAGCGGCCGAACCGTGGGCTTGCCGGACTTGCACACCATCGGCGCCTGTACCGGTAAGGTGGTCACGATCGCGTCGCCCAAGGCGAAGGGACTGGCTCGGCCATTCAACTGGGGCCGTGTAATTCGCCACGAATTGGTCCACATTTTCAATTTGGCCCAGACCGATTTTCTGGTGCCGCACTGGATGACCGAAGGTCTCGCCGTCCGCAAAGAAGGGGGCAATCGCCCGCCGATGTGGTCGAGCGTGCTCCGCGATCGCTTCGAGAAGAATGAACTGTTGAACCTGGATAACATCATGCTCGCGTTCGTGCGGCCGAGGGATCAACTCGAATGGTCGCTGGCCTACTGTCAAAGCCACCTGTACGTGGAGTACATGATCAAGATCTACGGCATCGAATCGATCGGACCAATGCTGAACGCCTTCAAGGATGGTCTGGATACCGGCCCTGCGTTGCAACGCGTTTGCAAGGTGGATAAGGACGCGTTTGAAAAAGGCTACCGGGCATACGTCACAGAAGTCGTGAAGTCGATTCCCGCCTCCGGCAAACGCGAGCCGGAAAAGCCGATGACCTTGGCGGAGTTGGAGAAAGCCTACGAAAAAGACCCCAAGGATATCGAAGTCGCGTCGCGATTGGCCGACCAGTATTCCCGCCGCAAGAAGTCGGCCGATGCCCGCAAGATCGTCGAGATGGTGCTCGAACAAAAGCCCGGCTATCCGCTGGCCTCGATCGTGAAAGCCCGGCTACTTTCGCTCTCCGGCGATGAAGTCGGCAGCAAGCAGGTCATCGAAACGGCCGTGAAAGCCAATCCGGACGACCCGAAATTGATGACCGCCCTCGGCCGAATGGCAATCGAGGCGAAGGACTGGAAAGCCGCCGCCGAAGTTCTCGAACGCGGCCGCAAGAACGCCCCTCTTGATGGCGACTGGATCCCGCAACTCATCGAGATCTACACGGCCACGGAAGATGACGAAAAGCTGACGGATGTGCTGAAAGAGCAAGTCGCCAACGATCCGGACGATTTGAAGAGCCGAATTCACCTGGCGAAGTTATTTACTGGCACGAAGAAGTTCGCGGAGGCCGAAACGGTTGCGAGAGACGCCATCCGCATCGACGTGACCGATGCCGAGGCTCAGAAGGTTTTGCTAGAGGCCCTGGAAGGCGCAAAGAAGAACGACGAAGCGGACGCGCTCAGGAAACGGTTTGAGGCAAAGAGGGAGTGAACTTGGCCTTTCTGTTTTTCCTGCCCGGGTGCGGCACAGGCTCAACGCCGGTAATCGATCCTTCCCTTTACCGATTTGACGATCAGGGCAGTACCAACTGCCAGGGCGGCGGGGACTAAAAACAGCACCAGGTAACACAGGTGAAAGATTGCTGAGACGGAATCCAGGTTAGCCTGGCCTCTTCCCGTCGGCTTCATTCCCAGGAGCAACAGGCCGAACAGGATGCCAACGATAATCAGGCCGCCAGCTCCGCTCGCATAGGCGATCATGGCTTTCATGCAGGTCGATGCACCCTTGGCATCCTTGGCACACAACATGATTGCACGCAGCGTGAGCAAGAACAGTACCATGCGGGCGATTTCCACGAAGTACAAAAATACCGGGAGAAAGCCTCCGTCCGAAACGCGGCCACGTGGGAGATCCCAGCCGATTTCCCAAAATAATAGACCCGGGAGTGCCTGAAGCTGGCTGACAAATACCGACCAGGCGACTTCCGTCGAACGGGCCGTGTTAGGGGCGGCAAACTCCCCAATGGAACGAGATGTAGCAAGAACGATCACGGTCATTAGGTGCAGCCCGGCAACGCCAGCCGTGGCAATGGACAGCCCCAATGCACCGCGATTGCGCGGACCTGAAATGAGAAAACCAATTCCCGTGGCCGAGGCCAGCAAATAAGCGAGCCCCAGTAGCCCGGCAATCACCGTGAAAATTCTCAAGCCTTCGTGGACGCCGCACCAACTCAGAAAGATCACGAATGCCATAATCCCCAACGCGCCGACCTGCAACCAACCTCCGATGAAGTTGAGCAAGCAACCCAGACTGGCCCGATTCATCTGCCCTTCGAATGCGCGGGCGTCGTTTTTCTTCCGGCGAGGACGGTCGTAATCGTCCTCATCGCGGCGGTTTCTGCGGCGATCATCGCGATCATAATCGTCATCGTCACTGTCTCGACGTCTCCGACCGCGATCGTCATCGTCATCCTCGTAGCGGCTATCGCGCCGTCTTCCCCGATCACGGTCGCGATCGTACTCGTCGTCGTCTCGATTGCTTCGTCTTCGTCCTCGATCGCGATCATCATCGTCATCGTCTTCATCGCGATGTCGCGATCGACGGCCACGGTCATCGTCAATCGGCAGTTCAAAGTCCTTCGAGTCACGTGCTTTGGGAGCTTCTTTGCTGCCAGTCGTGCCCGAGGATGCTACTCCCTCGCTCGACAAGAAGACGTTGCCACAAGTCGGACATTTGACTCGCCGGGCCGGCGAATCCTCGGGAAAACGAAGCTTGCCCTGGCATTTTGGGCAGATGATCGTGGGCATCCGGTAATCTCCTCCGGCAATGGCGAGTCAAGAATGGATTTCACCACAAAGTCAAAGCGCGGCAACCTGCAACCACAAACCGAAGTCGCACCGCAGTTCTAGAGAAACTCGAAAGAATGCTGACTGCCGAGTACTCACTACTCTGTACCGAGTTGCCTTTCGTGGTGAATTCTTCGGTGCAGGTACTAGCGGCGAGCCGGTGCGACCGCCTCGTGGCCAACTTCAGCGAGTATTCGAGCCGCCTTGTTGGCGTCATCCACGGTATCGAAAGTAACGAAACCGACAAACTTCGTGCCGATCACCGTCAGGATGGAACCATGAAGGTTCAACCCGGCCGTGGCCCAGGCGTGTTTGAGCCGATTCGCCAGGCCGGCCGTGTTGTCTCCTTCCACTCGCATGACGATCGGATCGGGCACTTCTTGCATTCCGTTGGCCTTGGCAGCCTTGGATTGCACGAGGCCGGTCAGAGGGGCAACACAAAGTATCCCAAACCCGGGCTTTTCCGCCAATCGTTGCGTGTAAACATATTCGAGATCGGCACCGGCTTCGTCGAGTCGGTTCAACTTGGCGGCCACTCCGCCCGGCTCGTCTTTCACTTCTACTCCCCAGACGTGAACTCGGTCCATCTTAAAGCTCATGGTTGCTCCTTGAATTGAGAATCGGAGATGTTGAGCGGGATGATACACCCACAATCGTCCGAAGGAAACACAAAAAACTCGATCGCCTCGAAATCAGTAACGCTCTGCATTGTTGCCGTTGAAAGGGGCAGCTTCAACGGGTTTCAGGCGGGTGTCCGCTGTATCGCACCTGTAACAGTGCTCCCTTTTGGACATCCCATCTCTCGGCAGCAACGTTATATTGATGAGCAACGAGATCGGCGGGACCGATATCGCCAGGAGAATTCCCATGAAACGAACAGCACGAGCAATGGCCATCGCATTGGTGGCCGGACTTGGGTTTGGAGAGGTGTCCACCGCCAAGTCGCCGAAATCGCCCCTGGACAAGGAAGCGGCCTGCGGCGAGTTCGGCACGTCGGTCCACTTCGAGGACACGCCGGCCGATGCCGCCAAGCAAGCGAAGAAGGACGAGAAGCTCGTCATGATCCTTCACGTATCGGGTCATTTTGAGGACCCGCGGTTTACCTGAAACAATGCCGAGGCGCTCCGTGTGAACGCCCTTGCAAACCCTGAAGTTGGCAAGTTCGTGAACGAACATTTCAGTTCGTCGTTCCAGAAGGTTGCCACGTTCAAAATCGTTGGAAATGCGAAGCAAGGTGGGAATGTCGCGACCTATTTTTGTGCTCCGGATGGCCGTGTGCTGCATGGCATAGCCGGCCCAGTGGATGCGGCCGCGTTCCTCGTCGAAGCGAAATGGGTCGTCGAGACGACACGGAAAGCAATGAAGGAGGCCGGTTCGGACGGCGGGAAATTCAAGTCCTACTTCCGCACGGCCCACGCCCAGCGACTGCGCGACGAATTTGGCCTAACGGTCAATGCGGTCACTTTTGACCCTCCCGAAGTGCAAGACGAGAAGGACGCCCTGACCTTCCGAGATCCGACGGGCCAACCGCTCGCACCGAGACTTCCTCCTCCGCCTCTCAATGGGCCAGACGTTAGTCTGGAAAAGAAAGAACTTGATCGCCGCCAGCTGAACGCGGCCAACGCCCCAGGCGCTTGTGGAGTTGCCGATGCCAAGGGTCGACGATGGGTTCTGCCCAATCAGGGCAAGGTCCATCAGATTCTCGCTGGCCATGCAATGGTCAAGATCGAACGCGTTTATGGCACGGTTTTCGAAAACATCCTTGGCGAAAAAATCTCCACGAAGCCTGTGGAAGTCGATCGGCCATTTTCCTGGATGGATAAAGACGGTAACCGGCGAGTTGCCCGCTAAACTTGAGCCAAACCTGTAATAACGCAGACCTCCGGAAAAAAACCCGGAGGTTTTTTCGTGTCCCGATCAACGGGGCAGTTTGGGAGACTTTGCCGAGGATAACGGGGAAGGCTCGGCAAGACCGGCAAGGATCGTAATTCGGAGAGTTCGGGAAAGCTTCAGGACGCCGATAAGGACGGCGAGACGCCTTGTACCTGATTCAAGTCTCGCAAGGATAACGGACATGAGATGGAATGCACGGAAAGCAACGTGGGCAATGTCGGCTGCACTTGCCTCGACCGGGCTCGTATCCGGCGAAGAGCGGTTCACGCTTCCATCTACCACGCTCATCGCGCCCAGGTCAGCCTCGCCGTATACCCGCGTGGACACGAACACAACCAATCAGTTTGTGGAAGGAGCACACCGAGCCGCGTCGGAAGCAGACCCCAAAAAACTTCCCTCCACGAATCTGGAAGGCTTGACCCTTCCCTTGATACCCGGGCTCGCGCCGGGAACAACGGAAGCTGGGCCGGTCCCGCGGGTGGTTTCGGGACCAGCTGCGAACGTCCCAGGAGCTTTAACCGAGAAAATGGCAGTTAACCCCTGGGAGGACATTCCTCGTTCCCAGGTTTACCCGCGTGCAGGAACCTTTCTAATTCCCGGCAAGGGGCCAGGGTTTTACTCGTTGCTCGATCAAGTTTCGGGAAATTCGCGCGAAAAACCGCCCGCCCTACCCTATCCAGCGTTCGCTCTCCAGCCACCTAGCGGATTCGACGCCGACTACCGATACCTGGACAAGCCCGACAACACGCAGGTGGATGTTTTCGACATTGCCAAGCGAATGCATCTCACGCCGGACACCATGTTGACCATCGGAGGCCAGAGTTCCGCTCGCTACATGAACGAAGTCGATTCCCGACTGAGTCGTCGGGAAAATGAGTATTCGCTCTATCGCAACCGAATCTGGGCGGATGTTTGGTACACCGACCAGTTTCGCGTCGTCGGCGAGTTTCTAAGCGCCTTGAGCGAAGGGAACGATCTGGATTTGCTGCCAATCGACAAAAACCCAGCCGCGATTCAGAACTTGTTCGTTGACGCGAATGTGGGCGTTTACGCGGGCAACCCCGCCTACGTTCGCGTTGGCCGTCAAGAACTTCTCTTTGGCTCGCAGCGATTAATTACGACCTTGGATTGGGCTAACACACGGCGAACGTTCGAGGGTGTACGCGGCTTCTGGCGATCGACATCGATTGACCTCGATCTGTTTTGCGTGAATCCAGTTTTGGTCGATCCAAACGGTCATGACGACGTCGATCGGGACGTGAAATTCTTTGGTGCCTGGGCCACGTTCCGCTCGACGGGCCAGGTGGCGGATGTTTATTATCTTGGATTAAAGGATGACAATCAGACACGCGATCGCTTTACCCCAGGTCCGAACGCTCAGCGTGGCACGCGAGATATACATACTCTCGGGGGTCGCTATGCCGGCACGGAAGGCCCATTCTTGTTTGATATTGAGGGCATGGTCCAGTGCGGCACAGCGGTCGGACGTGATGTGAAAGCCCATGCTTACACGCTTGCAGCGGGCTATGAGTGGCAGAAGCACGCCTGGCGACCGCAAGCCTGGCTGGGCTTCGATTATGCGAGCGGCACGAGCGACCCGACGGCTAATGTCGACCGGACCTTTAACCAGCTCTTTGCGTTCGGCCATCATTTTTTTGGCTATCTGGACTTGGTGGGCCGCCAAAACGTGCAGGATCTTTACGCCCAAGTTGCGATGTTCCCCGAAAATTGGATTACACTGCTGGCCCAGTGCCATCACTTTCGGCTCGCGAACTCACGCGACTTCCTTTACAACGCGGCCGGCCGGCCAACTCGCCGCTCGGCCACTGGCATCGCAGGTCAGGATGTTGGACAGGAAATCGATTTGTTGGCCAACGTCCATCTAACGCCGCACCAGGATGTGTTGATCGGCTACTCCAAGCTCTTTGCAGGCGACTTCATCAAGAACACGGGGCCAAATGTTTCGCCAGAGCTATTCTACATGATGTATAATTTCAGATGGTAATCGTGGGAATCGTCGCCGTGGGCGTTTGAAACGGCGGCGATAATCTCGGGGGACGAGAAGTGCCCTTGCCGGCTCGTCCAGGCTTGCAACAATACAAATACCTGGGGCGGTAGCTCAGCTGGGAGAGCGCTGCACTCGCACTGCAGAGGCCGAGAGTTCAATCCTCTTCCGCTCCATTCATCTGTCACCTTCTCTTTCCGCTCGGATCGTATTTTTTGACATTCCCCCAGAACGCTATCTGTGAACTACAGTTGTTGTGATCCTAAGATCAGGATTTCGGTTCAGGGGATGTCATGCCTGGATTTTGCAAGAAATGCGGTAGTGGTTACGATGAGCAAGCGAGGTGCGCTCATTGTGGGTCGCCGGTCGGACTGGAAAGATCTTCCCTCTCCTCGATTCCTCTTGATTCCCCGACGATCGACGATGGCCAGGATGGTCCGTCGTTTGTTCGTCGTCTCGCCCTCGGAATCATCACCGTTACGGGATGCTACTTCGGGCTGACCCATCTGATCTCCGGCCTATCGCTGGCATTTTCCGGAGCAAATGCGCTCTCGGTTGAAGGTTCTTTGGGCTTGCTGGTTGCTGCGATTTTGGCAGGAACGACTGCGGCCGGCACGATCAACCGGCGAGCGGAACTCACGGGTGTTCTCTTGGGTCTTGCTGCTGCCGGCGGATTCGTTGGACTGGAAACCTTCGAAGGCCGCTTGCCTCTGGAGGTGTGGTGGATCGGTGTCGCGGTTCTGCTGGGCATGGTCGGTGCCGTTGGAGGTCTGGCAGGCCGCTTGATGGTGCCTCCGGCCCCCGATCTGCCGCAACTCGGCCAATTCGATAGCCGCAAAATGGAGGTAGCACACAAGCCCCGCGTTCGAGTGGTTTGGTGGCGAATCGCCGTGAGCCTGCCGCTCGTCGTCCTGGGAACCGTATATGTAGACTTGATTCACCATGCCCTCTCTCGAGCGCTGTCCGGCAATGGCGGAACCTTGATCTCGGGGAAAATGATCGCCTGGCAAATGAGTCTGATCGTTGCGGTGCTCGGCGGAGTGACTGCGGGTGCCAATACTCGCGCCGGTCTGAAACAAGGCCTGATCGCAGGATTTCTAGCGGCTGCCGCTGTCTTCATTGCCCTGACGCGATCGAATGCGAGTGCATCTCTTTTGCTGGAATTCTGGTTTGACCAACTCAATGTGGGCGAGGCCGGCCCGGAATTGTTCGCGGCATTGGGTGGAAGCGTCTGGTGTGCGGTTGCCGTGGGAGGATGGTTCGGCAGCCACCTTCTCCCTTCGAGGCGTTAAAACCGAGTCGGGGCATCCCCTAAATAGGATGGCGAGCGTAGAGGCGTCAGCCCGACGTGCGAATCTTGCACATCGGGTGACGCCTCAAATTACTAACAGCGTCGAATCACGCCGACCAGCACGCCGAGGATCTGCACGTTTTGATTGGCTTCCAAGACAATCGGAGCCATCGTGCTATTCGCTGGCTCAAGCACCACTCGTTCCTTACGGCGATAGAATTTCTTCAGCGTGGCTGCTCCGTCGATCATGGCGACAACTCGCTCGCCATTCTCCGCAGTATCTTGCTTGCGGAGGACGACAATGTCCCCTTCGTCAATGTGGTCCTCGATCATCGATTGACCGCGAACCTTGAGCGCGTAGTGGTTTTTTCCCGCAAACAACCCGGCGAGGTCCACGCGCTCCGCCTGCTCGACGACTTCGATACCTGCGCCAGCGGAGACCATGCCGAGCAATGGCAGCGAACTTGAGGCAATTCGAAGTCCGGGAATCGTGATGGCACGCGCCGCGGATTTTTGATCCTTCAAGCCCTTGTTACGCTCGATAAAGCCCTTCTTTTCGAGGGCCTTGAGATGGCACATCACTCCGTTGGGGGAGGCAATTTCGAACGCCTCCCCGATCTCGCGAATCGAGGGCGGGAAACCCCGATTCTCGATCTTGTCGCGGATGTAATGCAAGATCTCATGCTGTCGTTTAGTAATGGAAGGTGCGTCAACCATGGTAATGCCCCGTCTTGGGAATCTGGTGTATGCCAGCTGAAATGCTGGCCAGTTAGGATTCACCTTTACACCATGTGTAAATCAGTATATATGACATCCGTACAGAAGGAAAGCCCAAATTGCGGGAAATTGTTGTCAGACGCGACCGACCTGTTTAGAGTGAAGTGCCATGGCTCATACATCTCCAGGCTGGCACGCGACCGGCTTGTCGCATTCTCTCGAAAGACGCGATCTGCCCGATGAGACGATACGCGCTGCGTTTCAAGATTTGACCAGCGGCACTTTCGATGAAGCCGAGGCGACAGCCTTTCTGCTTGGGCTCCGATTCAAGGGAGAATCCGCAGGGGAAATCGCAACTGCCGTTGAGGTACTTCGGGAAGTCATGGTCCGGCTTCAACCCACTTCCCGCCCGGTGCTGGATACTTGTGGCACCGGCGGCGATGGGTCGGGCACCTTCAACATCAGCACTGCTACAGCGTTAGTCGTCGCGGGGACCGGCACTCGGGTCGTTAAACATGGCAATCGATCCGTCTCCAGCCGTAGTGGCAGTGCAGACGTGCTTATATCCCTGGGCGTGCCGATTGAATCCGGTTCCGCTTGGGCGGAAAAGTGTTTAGCGAGCGTGGGCTTTGCGTTTTGCTTCGCTCCGCACTTCCATCCCGCTCTGGCTAAAGTGGCACCTTTGCGTCGAAAACTCGGTGTCCGAACGATCTTCAACCTGTTGGGGCCATTGCTCAACCCGGCCGGGGCCGAGTACCAGTTACTAGGCGTCAGTCGCCCCGAACTTCTCGATCCCATGGCCGGAGCGTTGGCTCGGCTCGGTACTCACCAAGCATTCCTGGTTTGCGGCCGGGAGGGGCTCGACGAGGTCAGTCTTTCGGCTCCGACTCTCGTTCGGCGAGTTCGAGATGGCAAGGTTGAAGCTCTCGAATGGACGCCTCGCGATTTTCAATTGGAGGCCGTAAATCTGGCCGATCTTCAGGCCGATGGCCCACTTGAGAGTGCAATGACGATCCGGGATGTACTCAGCGGCAAAGACTCCCCAGCCCGGCGAATCGTGTTGGCGAACGCGGCCGCCGCGTTGCTTGCCGTGGAACGAGTATCGACGTTGCCAGAGGGCGTACAATTGGCCGCACAGGCTATTGATTCCGGGGCAGCCCATCGTGTGCTCGACGGGCTGACAATGTCGGCGGCTTAACCGAGAAATGGTGTCAACATGCCTCAGAAAATTATTCTGATTGCCGATCCAGGGATTGATACCGCCTTTGCAATTGCGCTCGCCCTGCACGATCAAAACTTGGACACGATCGGCTTGGTGGCTTCAGCCGGCAACATCCCCGCCGATCGGGCCACGCAGAACGTCCACCTGCTCATCAACGCCGTCGATCCCCCCAGGTGGCCTCGGCTTGGGGCGGCACTTCCCGTCGAATACGAACTGGATGGCACGCGGCTTCACGGTCCCGATGGGCTCGGCAACATCGCCTTGCCACACGTCTCGCTGCACTCGCCGACGCCTGGGGATAAGCTGCTCGTCGAGCTCATCCGTTCGAATCCTCTCGACGTGATCGTCGTGAATCTCGGCCCGGCGACGATGCTGTCGCGTGCCTTCGACCGCGATCCCGAATTGCCTGCACTGATCGAGAAAATCATCTTCCTCGGTGGTTGCTGGCGAGTGCCGGGAAATGCCTCGGCCGTAGCGGAGTTTCACTTCTACTGCGATCCATTGGCTGCCCGCCGAGTATTGCAGTCCGGTGCACCCATCACCATGATTCCACTCGATGCCGCCCGGAAGCTGGTGTTTTCGCCGACCGATTTGCTGGAATTACCGGCTCCAGAATCGGCGACTTGTCAGTTTCTCCGTCGAATCGTGCCTTTTGGCATTCGAGCCAGCAGTAACTTGTACGGGATCGAAGGGTTTCATCTGAAGGACGTGCTCGGCGTTGCGGCCGTGGCCTTGCCCGGAAAATTCACGACCGAACCCGCTTACGTCGATGTGGAGCTTCGCGGCGAACTGACCCGTGGCATGAGTGTGGTCGATGGACGACCTACGCCCGGTGGTGCCCCCAATGTCGATCTCGTGACGAATGTCGATATCATCGGCGTTCGCGATTACATTCATAAAATTCTGAGCCGGGCTAGTTGATGGACATGCAAGTTGTTCGTTCGCGGACGATTCTTTAGGACGGATTCAAGCTCGACGAGGGCTCTCGTTATGCGCCTGGTGATCGCCACGATCTTCTCGCTTGCTTTCTGTTGCACGGCGAGGGCCGACGACTCCGACCTGCCGACGACAGAGGAACTTTCTGCCACGATGAAGGGCCTGCTGAATACTGCCCTACCCTCCCCTCTCGTTCAGCAAGAGTTCAACTGGGGTCATCAACGCAAGGTTACCAATGGCATCACCTGGGAGAAGGACGGGATCTTCCGCAAGCCCCGCGTTCAAGAGAAGCTGAAGAACGACGGCATCTGGCGAAAGCTCAAGGTTGAAGCCGTCGAACCCGAAAAGACCCTCTCCGTGAAAGTTTTCAGCGTGCAGAAGCCAGAGAAGGGAAAGATCACATTTCTCTTGATGATTTCGATGCAAACAAGGATTACCTTCGATCAACAACTCTGGGCCTCGGGCGTGCGACTATATAGCGGCGAGACCCGTGCTCGATGCCAGCCGGTTCTGCTGCTCAGTTGTGAGTCTACGACTCGGACGGAAAAGAATGGCAGCACCCTCCCCGATGTGATTTTCCGCATGAGGGTCACTCACGCGAAACTCACATACGAAAACCTCGTGGTCGAGCACACGGCGGGAATCGGAGGCGACGGTGCCAAACTGCTTGGCGAGACCATCATCGAGTTCGTGAAAGACATTCGCCCATCGCTCGAAAAGAACATGCTGGGAAAAGCCAACAAAGCCATCGTGAAAGCAGGTGACACGAAAGAGGTCAAACTTAGCTTGAGCAAGCTGCTGGAAGGCAAGTAACCCGTTACCCACTTGTGAAGAAAAACGATCGTCCGCCACAATTCTTATTCGTGTTATTGCCACGCCATTCGTGGGAATTGTTTCGAGTGGAATCAATTGAGGTGACCGCATCTCTACAATCACTCTTCCTCCAAAAACCGGTGCATCATGCGTCTTCTCCTGGGTACACTCGTGATAATCGTCGCTACGGGCCAAGCCGCACCCGATTCAACAAAGAACGCCAAGGCCGCAACCGTTCGTGCTCTCGATGTCAAGCTCGACGGCGAGGCCAAAGGTAAGGCGACCGAACCAACCGTGATTGGCTCCGCAGAGGAACTCGGGAAAGCCATCAAGGACGCGGCTGCAGTTGAAGCGATCCAGAAGGCAGTCGATTTCAAGGTGGAGCAAGTGCTGTATTTCCAGTGGGCCGGATCGGGTCAAGACAAACTGACGTTCGATTTCGGTGAAGGGGACAAGGCGACCGACGTGACGTTCTCTTATAAGCGAGGTTTGACTCGCGATCTCCGCCAACATAAGAAGCTGTTCGTGCTGCCCAAGGACTCGAAGTACAAGTTCACTGGAAAATAAGGGTGTTGCTGAAACGATGCCAAGGAAGATCCGCTGTCATTGCGGTGGCAAGCCATCATGCCTGCTTTGCAAAGGCATAGGGAAGTATCTCTACGCCCCAGGGCCGATGGGCTATCTGCCGTTCCAATGCCCAACCTGCGAGGGCAAGCAAAAACTTACGGACGAAGACGGTATCGTTTACATTTGTTTGACGTGCCATGGCCAAGGAATGGTTGACCCGGCCAACCCGCCAATTGGAAGCATGCTGGATGCGCTCTCGAAGATCTTCTTTGGGGCGTGACTGTTATGCTCCCCCTTCCCTCTTAAGCAAGAAGGCCGCGGGGTTAGATTGTCGCCGGCAGGGCCCCGGGAGACTTTAGCTATCCCAGCCAGCCCCTTACCTACGAAGGAAGGGAGAAGAGTTCACTTCTTCGCCGGCACCGGCTCCGGATAATGATCCGGCAGCGCATTGGTTCTCACCACCGGAATCTCGACATCTGACGAGTCGTCTTCCAATTCGCCAGGTTTTTCGGACTTTTCAATCAGGCGAGCCAACTCTTTGCCATCGAGATGCTGGGTGAACTCATCGGGCTCGACCACTTCTTCGTCGGGCAAAATTTGCACCGAATACTTGAGGCTGGCGATTTGCAATTGATCGTTGGGCAGCAACGCAGCCCGGCGGACGCGTTGATTGTTCACACGCGTGCCATTCGTGGAGCCCAGATCGCGCAATAGCAACAGGCCATCGGTCTTGACAAGGACGCAATGGAGCTTGGAGATGCTCTTGTGGTCGAGATTGATGTCGCATTCTTCCTTGCGACCCACGAGCATCAGGTCTTTGGTAATATCGATGGGCGTCCCCCCTTCGATGGGGACGAGCCGGACGCGCATAACTTCACCCCTAGGTAGGACTTGGACATATAGCCCCAGTGTTACTTGTAACGTTCGGCCCACGATGCTGCCAGCGGAATCTTGGAATTACGAGCCTTAAAACTAGTTGCATGCCCGCTCCGACTTGACCAAATCGACTACTTTCGTCCAAAATGGCAGGTCGTGCAAGGGAGTGGCGTGACGAGCGTGGGAAGGAACAACTCGCCGAACAGACAGCCCACTTACATATGGCACGCAATGACAGTTTTGCCCGCAATCTGCTATTCCAGCGATTGATACCCTATTGGCTGGGTCGGCAAGGGCGTTGGAGAAAGCATCTGTCGATACGGCTTGACGAGGCGACCAAACAACGTTGGTCGCATACTGCTTTGGCAGGATTTAGACGAAGATGCGTGGGCGTAGTACACGTCTGATTCCTGCATGGCCATCCGCGATGGAATCGAACGCGTGATTCCTCGTACGGTCAACGAAACGGCTCCAGCTCTTTCCGAAGAACCCCGACTCCGATCCCGCCACGGTCGATTTCGCTCTCTCGCTTGGAATGGGATGGGCTCCTCAACGTGGCGGCCCACTTTGTTACGCCGATGAGATTGGCGTTGGGCGAATGGTCGAAAAGCTGGCGGAATTTGCCGAGCGCTTCGGGCCGCGATTTAACTCTTGCGATGAACTCATTCGACGGGCCCAGGCAGGTGAAATTTTTTATCCTTGGGAAACACCAGCGGGTGGGGAAGGTGCTCTCGTGGAGAATCGCCGTTTGACGGGACAATTCTGTATCCTGTAACTTCAACACCGTTCCGCAACTGGAGACGACATGCCAAGCAAGCCAGACACTCGCGTTCAAGAGCTACACCTGACGTTCCCGCCAGCACCCAAGCCGGTCGCCAAGTACAAGACGGCGGTGCGTGTCGGCAACCTCCTGTATGTCTCCGGCCACGGACCGTTGAAGGAAGACAAGACCCAGATCACTGGCAAAGTCGGCAAGGATTTAAATCTCGAACAAGGCAAAGCGGCGGCCAGGCAAGTCGGCTTGGCGATCCTAGCCACGGTCCAAGCCAACCTTGGCACGCTGGACAAAGTCTCCCGCCTCATCAAGACCCTGGGCCTGGTGAACTGCACGGACGATTTCAAGGATCAACCGCAAGTGATCAATGGCTTTTCCGAACTGATGGCCGACGTCTTCGGCGAAGACGCAGGCGTCGGCGCGAGAAGCGCGATTGGCACCAACTCGTTGCCGGGAAATATCTCGGTGGAGATCGAGTGCATTTTTGAACTGGCGGAATAACACGAACCCGAAAGCCCACGGACAGCCGTCCGTGGGCTTTCGGGTCAGTCAAACAACCCCGGCTCGCCGTCGGTCGCATTCTTTCGCGGCGGCTTCTTCCCCAAGAGCTGAAACGCTCGTTCAGTAGCTACCCGGCCTCGCGGCGTGCGGATCACGAACTGCTCCCGAAGCAAATAAGGCTCGACTTCATCGCTGAGAGTATCCGTCGTCAAATTCATGGTCGCGGCGATGGCCTCGACTCCGGTCGGCCCGCCGGCAAAGACATCAATGAGCGTTTCGAGATAGCGGCGATCCTGCTTGTCGAGCCCTTCGCGATCCACGTTCAGCATTTGCAACGCGGCACGAGCAACGTCGAGGGTGATGTCGCCATCGGTCTCGCTGGCCGCATAAGTGCGAACCCAGGCCAAGCGAGCGTTGGCGATTCGCGGCGTCCCACGGCAGCGTTGAGCCAATTCCATCGCGGCCTCGTCGGCAATTTTCGTTTGCAGTTTGGCCGCGTTCACCCGGACGATTCGAGAAAGTTCATCGACGCTGTAGAACTCAAGATGCTCGTGCATTCGAAAACGATCGCGCATCGGGCCCGAGAGCATTCCGCTTCGGGTTGTTGCTCCGATTAACGTGAAGTGCTTCAGGTTCATCGAAATGGTGCGAGCGTTGAGCCCTTCCCCCAGCACGATGTCGATGCGGAAATCCTCCATGGCCGGGTAGAGAAATTCTTCAACCACACGCGGCATCCGATGAATCTCGTCGATGAATAGAATCGAGCCTTCCTCCAGGTTTGTCAGAAACGGCAACATATCGGCCGGCTTGGAGAGGGCCGGCCCGCTGGTCATTTGCAGGGAGGTGCCGAGTTCATTGGGCAACACGGTTGCGAAGGTGGTCTTTCCCAGGCCGGGCGGCCCGTCGAAGAGAATGTGGCCGAGCGGTTCCTTGAGTTTCTTGGCCGCGTTGACGGCAATGGCCAACCGACGCGCGACTTCAGTCTGGCCGATCACTTCGCGCAGAAATTTTGGTCGCAACGCGGCGTCGCGACTGCGATCTTCTTCCGGGCCGGCGGTGATAACGGGGGTTCGGGCCATCTTGACTCACCCATAGTAGCCCGCACACTCCGTGTGCGGGTTGGGAACTATTTCTTGACCCGCTTATAAGTCGCAAGCAATGTCATCGTACCTTCTTTCGACTCGAACTCTTTGGGCGATTCCTTGCCTTCAAGGGAATAGCAAACAACCAGGGTATCGTCCTTCAACTCGTAAATGGCTTCCAGAGTTTTGTCCTTATTCGGCCCCTCAATTCCCTTGACGGAGATTCGTTTCGGTTTCTTCGCCGTATCGATGGTAAGCGTTCCCTTGTCAGTCAAGTCGTTGAAGGTCACGGTGTATTTGGTGCCCTCGATCGTCAGCACGGCAACCTTGAATATCTCCGTGGAGTCCGTCCCCATGAAGATGGCTTTCTCGATTTTCCAGGTGCCAGCGAGTGCCTTCCATTCGTCCTTGTCGTCGGCCACGACCAGGCTATTCAGACTGACGACTGCCACGAAACACAAGATGCTGCGACGAAACATGAGAAATCCTCCAGAGTGCATGGATTGAAGTCATTCCTTCTTGAAAATCACATTCAACACGTCCTCGACTGTCTTACAAACCTTGCCGCTCGCGATCACTTGATCGAGTCGATTCCGGGCATCCACTGGCGACATGCCTAGAGTCATCAAAGCGGAATACGCATCCTCGAATGCCGTGGCGTCAATCGAACCTGTCGATGGAACTGGCTCCCCATCGGGAGAGATCGCCGCGCTGGCCAGTGCAAACCGCGTCACTTTGTTCTTTAGTGTGGCCACGATCTGCTCGGCTGTTTGCTTGCCGATGCCGGGCAATGTGGTCAGCCATTTCACATCCTGCCGCTGAATCGCGTCGGCCAATTCGCGAATGGGTCGCCCCATCGCCTTCAGGGCCTTCTTCACGCCGATCTTGTCCACGGTGCAGAACAACTCAAAGAACTCGAGTTCCATATCGTTCAGGAAGCCGACGCGGCGAGGAATCATCTTGTTGGTATTCTGGCTTCCTTCGATGTATTCGATCAGGTGAAAGGTAATCTCCGCACCCGTGCGGGTTTGAATTTGTCGCCTCACGAACTCGGGAACGAGAACCTGATACTCGAACGGCCCAACCTGAAGACGGACCTCCTCGTCGAGAACGCGATTCAGGGTGCCGGTGATCTTGGTTAGCATTAGGAAGTAGTATCGGGATCGAGAGCCGAAAGGCGAACGCCGACGCTCGTGCCGCCGACCTGGGAGTTCGAGGACGCATAATAATGACACAGCGCGATGGCCAAGGCATCGGCCACGTCGTGCGGCTCGGGCATCGCCTTCAGACGAAATTCACGGAGCATGGCCATTTGCATTTGTTCCTTGCTCGCCCTCCCGCTGCCCGTGATCGTCTTCTTGATCTGCGTCGAAGCATAGCTGAAGACCTGCAATCCGCGCTGGGCCCCCGCCAACAGGATTGCCCCGCGAGCATGCCCCATCAGAATCGCCGTTCGCGGATGTTCGTAATGAGCGTAAAGCTGCTCGACGGAAAGCACCCCCGGATGAAACTGGTCGATCACTTCGAGCACGCCATCGTATAGTGCTTTCAGTCGTTGCGGTAAGTTCTCGGCGGATTTACTCTCATCGGAACTTAGAACCCCTGCTTCCAAAAGTTTGGGAGCGGTCGAATGTGCTTCAATGGCAGCGTAGCCGGTGGTGTTGAGACCGGGATCGATGCCGAGGATGCGGAGGGGGTTGGTCATACAAGAGTAGCGACAATCGACTCCTCGTTTAGCGTTCGAGCCAACGGCTCGAACGAAAACACGCCTTGTTCGAGCCGCTGGCTCGAACGCTAAACGGAAGATGCACTCGATTGATCGAGATCACCCCACTCGCCAGGTCGTCCCCGCCGGGCGATCCTCAAGCGTAATCCCCAACTCGGCCAGCCGTGTGCGAATGATGTCCGTCTGGCCAAAGAGCATCTTCTTGGTAGGGTCGTCCTTGATCGTGATTTTCTTCGCCTCTGCACGGAGGTTATTTCTTAGTTCGATCACCAGTTGCATCAGGCCGCCGACGATCTTGTCGTCGCCGCCTAGGCTGTCCGCTTTCGGGAGTTCGAAGAATAAACCAAGGATTTGGCCGAGTTCTTTCGCGAGAACGGCCCCCTCCTCGAAGGAAGCCATGCCAGCAGCGTCGGCCTTGACGGGATCTTCCAACTTCGCGGCATCGGCCAGGCGATTGAGTGACGTGATCAGTTCGAATAGGACGCCGACGGCTCCGCCGGTGTTGAAGTCGTCGTCCATGAACTCCCGGAATCGCGTGTACTTTTCGCCGAATTCCGGCAACTGAAATTTGCGTCCATCCTCCGCCCGACCCGGCACAACTAGTTCGTGGAACTTCCTGCCGGTCACTCGGTCAAATCGCTCCGCTAGACGCACGAAGGATTCGTGGGCTTTCTTCGCGTTTTCCAGGCCTGGCGGCAGCGAGGGCGATTTCGGATCGCGAGGATCCCATTCGCCCAGATCGATCGGAGAACGGTAATGCGTGTTTAGGATGAAGAACCGCAGTGCCTCGCCGGAGACGTGTTTCAACGCATCGGCCACGTTCAATACGTTGCCGACCGAACCCGCCATCTTGCCGCTGCCCATTTTCAGTAAGCCATTGTGCATCCACACCCGTGCGAATGGTTTGCCACTCGCCGATTCCGACTGGGCAAGTTCGTTCTCGTGGTGTGGAAAGCGTAAATCGAGTCCGCCGCCGTGGATGTCGATCGTTTCGCCGAGATGCCGCTGGGCCATGCTAGTGCATTCAATGTGCCAGCCTGGCCTGCCCTGCCCCCATGGGCTGTCCCACGCCGGTTCGCCTGGCTTGGCCTTCTTCCACAAGGCAAAGTCGCCGGGGTTTTTCTTGCGGCCCGAGACCTCGACGCGTGATCCTGCTTCCAGTGCTTCCGGATCGAAGCCGCAGAGCTTGCCGTAGTCGTCGTCCTTGGCCACGTTGAAATAGACATCACCCTCGGCCGGGTATGCAAAACCTTTCTTGATGAGACCGTCGATGGTCGCGATCATGTCGCCAATGTGTTCGGTCGCTTTCGGGAACGCGTCGATGCCGGTCACGTTCAGCTTCTTCAAGCAATCGAAATAGTCGGCCGTCATGCGCTCGGCCAAATCCTTCACAGTCGTCTTGGCCTCGGCGGCCCGGCCGATGAGTTTGTCGTCCACATCCGTGATGTTCACGAGCCATTTCACCGAATAACCGAGATAGACGAGGTATCGCTTCACCGCATCGAAGATGACCGGCCCAACCATATGACCAACGTGGCTCGGCTTGTAGACCGTGGGCCCACAGACGTACATGGTGACCGTTTCGCCAGGCTTTTTTGGGAACGGCTCCTTCTTGCGTGAGAGCGTGCTGTACACCTGCAAGGCTGGCATGGCGGATCCTTTCGATTCAACGTGGCGAGCGGAACTCCGTAAGGAGTCCGATGCGGACAGAATCGGACTCCTTACGGAGTTCCGCTCGCCATCTGATTTTTCAATCAACACAATCGCATGGCAGCCAATTGCCTCGCCGCGGCCGACGTGGCCGACTTGCTCGCCGGTCTTGGCTTTCACGCTCACGCAGTCAGTCGACAGATTCAGCAGCTTGGCGACGTTCTCGCGAATGCGATCCTTCACCGGTCCCAACTTCGGCTCTTGGGCGAAGATCGTGACGTCCAGATTCACAACTCGCCAGGAAGATTGATTCAGAAGTCTCAGGGCTTCGCGAACGAAAGTGGCCGAGTCGGCATCCTTGTTGTTGGCATCAGTGTCTGGAAACAAATCGCCGATGTCGCCTAAGGCAGAGGCACCGAGAAGTGCGTCCGTGATGGCATGAAGTACAACGTCGGCATCGCTGTGGCCGAAGAGGCCCTTCGCGTGGGAGATGCGGACGCCGCCGAGGATGAGCGCTCGCCCCTCGACCAGTCGATGCGTGTCGTGCCCGCTGCCCACCCGCATGTTGGCCCTCATTCGATGCCAAAGGTGCCATCGCCGGCGTAATTTTCGAAGCGCATGTATTGCTTCAGATACGCCAGCGTGACCTCGCCGGTTGGACCGTTACGCTGCTTGGCGACGATCACCTCGATGACGTTATCTTCCTGACCGCCATCGAACCGGCCAGGGCGATGCAGCATCAAGCAGGTATCAGCATCTTGCTCGATCGAACCCGACTCGCGAAGGTCGGCAAGCCGGGGCCGATGATCCTGCCGGTCTTCCGAAGTTCGATTCACCTGAGCGAGGGCAATGACGGGGATGACGAGTTCACGGGCGAGATGCTTGAGCCGTCGGGAGATTTGTGCGACCTGTTCCTGGCGTGGGTCGCGGCGATTCTCCGGCTCGATGAGTTGCAGGTAATCGATTACCACGAGCTTGATTTGGTTGCGAATCTGCAAGCGGCGAGCGTTGGCCGCGATCCGCAGCATTCCTTGGGCAGGCGAATCGTCGATGAACAACAGAGCATTGCGAAGTTCATCGCCGGCCGCGATGAGCTTGCCCATGTCGTCGCCGCTAAGCATCCCCTTCCGGAGTTTTTGGCTATCAACGCGTGCCTGGGCCGCGAGCAAACGCTCGGCCAGTTCGATCCGCGATTGTTCCAGGCTCACAAACAGACAAGGCAATTTTTCTTCGACAATCACGTGCCGAACGATGTTCAGGGCCATCGCGGTTTTGCCGACGCTGGGGCGGGCCGCGAGGATGATCAATTCCGAATTTTGAAAGCCGGCCGTCAGTTGATCGAGATCGACGAAGCCCGTGGCAATCCCGCTGATTGCATTCGGATCCTTGCGGCCGGCTCGTTGATCGATGCGTGTGTAAGCTTCATCAAGGGCCTTCGACAACGTGTGCGTGTTGCTCGTGACCCCCTTCTCGGCAATGTCCAGAATCTTGCGCTCGGCACTGCCCAGTAATTCTTCGGCAGGCTGAACCTGATCGTACGCGTCGCGGAGAATCTCCGTGCTGGAGTGAATCAGGCTGCGGATGATGGATTTGTCGCGAACGATCTTGGCGTAGTATTCGGCATTGGCAGCGGTCGGCGCGGCTTCCCATAACTCGCCGAGATAAACGGAGCCACCGACGTCTTCGAGTTGCTTCGCCTGTTGCAGGTGATGCGAGAGAATCA
>Ga0105046_10005055_pt1 | contig 20921 bp, 22 predicted proteins | sample MAT03_FD_78385 | JGI IMG/M metagenome (GOLD analysis project Ga0105046, IMG submission 78385) | Freshwater microbial communities from Lake Fryxell liftoff mats and glacier meltwater in Antarctica - MAT-03 (megahit assembly) | ecosystem: Environmental > Aquatic > Freshwater > Ice > Liftoff...
CACGCTGGGCGGCTGCGGCGGCTGACGCCGCAAGCGCAACAACAGGAGAGAGAACATGGCAGATCCGATGCGAATTCGCGCCAATGTGACCGGTGACACCACCGAGGTCCGGGTGCTCATGAGCCACGAAATGGAAACCGGCCAGCGCAAGGATGCGGCAGGCAAGGTCATTCCCGCGTGGCATATCCAGAACGTCACCGCCGCGCACAACGGCAAGACAGTATTGACCGCGCAATGGGGTCCGGCGGTGTCGAAGAATCCGTTCCTGTCGTTCAAGTTCAAGGGCGGTGCCAAGGGCGACAAGATCCAGTTCGCCTGGGTCGACAATCGCGGTGACAAGCGTACCGACGAAGCGCTGATCGCATGAGCGCGCAGGACCGCTCCAAGCGCGAATTGCGCCGAAGCGCGATAGCGCGGAGGTGGTTCATGAGCGCGCAGGACCGCTCCAAGCGCGAATTGCGCCGAAGCGCGATAGCGCGGAGGGTCGTGCAGTGAAGGCACGTGTCCTTGCAACAGTAGCGGCGGTGTCGGCGCTGGTCGCGGCCGGGCTTGCGCTGGCGCAGACCAACACTGTCGACGAGATCGCCAAGTACCGGGCGGCCCTGCAGAACGGCAATCCTGCCGAACTGTGGGAGGCCCGGGGCGAAGACATCTGGAAGACGGCGCGTGGTCCGAAGAAGGTCGCGTTCCAGCAGTGCGACTTAGGTCTTGGGCCAGGCGTGGTCAAAGGTGCCTACACGCAGATGCCACGTTACTTCCCCGATGCCGATCGCGTGATGGATCTCGAGACCCGGCTCGTGCATTGCATGGTCACGCAGCAGGGCTACACACTGGCCGACGCGCGCAAGAATCCGTTCGGCAGCAGCAATGAACAGAAGTCCGATATCGAGGCGGTCGTCGCCTACGTCACGTCCGAGTCGCGCGGCATGAAGATGAATGCCCCGGCATCGCACCCGAAGGAGCAGGACGCGTACCGGATCGGCGAGCGCATGTTCTTCTTTCGCGGTGGCTCGCACGATTTCTCCTGCGCCACCTGTCACGCCGAGAGCGGCAAGCGCATCCGCCTGCAGGACCTGCCCAACCTGACGGAGAAGCCCGGCGCGCAACTGGCCTACACGACGTGGCCCGCGTATCGCGTGTCGCAGGGGGAGTTGCGTACGTTCCAGTGGCGTCTCTTCGATTGCTTCCGGCAGCAGCGGTTTCCCGCGCTCGAGTTCGCGTCGGACGGTTCGATCGCGCTCACAATGTTCCTTGCTCGCAATGCCAATGGTGCCGCGTTCGACGCGCCGGCCATCAAGCGCTGATGAGACCCGCCATGAAGACATTCATTTCCGTCGCCACGCTCACGGTGGGTTCGGCGCTGCTGCTGTCCGGTTGCGCGAGCGCCCCCTCCGATGCCGAGATCAACGCCCGGGCAACACAGGTGCTCAAGGCGTCGTTCGCCGCGCGCGGCCAGGCGGGCCTCGACCGGCTCGATCAGGACGAAACGCAAAAGACCTGCACCACTTACGCGAGCAAGGTGCCGGGCAAGGACGTCACCGACCGCATCGAGAAGGTCAACTTCGAGTCGATCAAGTGGCCTGCCGACGGCAAGTACCTTGGCAACTGGCAGAACGGCGAGAAGATCGCGCAGGAGGGTCGCGGCAAGCAATTTTCCGATGACCCCGCCGGTCCGGTGGGCGGTAACTGCTATGCGTGTCATCAGCTGGCGCCACAGGAGGTTTCCTTCGGCACCATCGGCCCATCGCTCTACCAATTCGCGAAGCTGCGCGGCTACGGCCCGGATATCCAGAAGTATGCGTACGGCAAAGTGTGGAACGCCGATGCGTACAGCGCGTGCTCGAACATGCCGCGCTTCGGCCACAGCGGCATCCTGTCCGAAGCCCAGGTCAAGGACGTCACCGCGCTGCTGATGGACCCGAACTCGCCGGTCAACAAGTGACCGCGGCGCACGCGCGCCGATGAATCGCCGCGAGTTCCTGCAGGGCATCGCCGCCGCAGCCGCAGCTGGGCTGCCGGTGGCCGACGCCGACGCGGCTGCGCGTCGCGCCGATGCCGGCTTCTATACCGGCGTCACGCCCTTCGGCAACGTCAGCCTGCTGCACTTCACCGACTGTCACGCGCAGCTGCAGCCCATCCATTACCGCGAGCCCAACGTCAATCTTGGCGTCGGCGCGGCGTGGGGGCAGCCACCGCACATCGTCGGCGAAACGTTGCTGAAGCACTTCGGCATCGCGCCCGGCACGCGTCCTGCACATGCGTTCACCTATCTCGATTTTTCGCGCGCCGCGCGCAACTTCGGCGCGATGGGCGGCTTTGCGCATCTCGCCACACTGGTCAAGCAGCTGAAAGCCTCGCGGCCGAACGCCTTGCTGCTCGACGGCGGGGATACCTGGCAAGGCTCGGGCACCGCGCTGTGGACACGTGGCCAGGACATGATCGACGCGCAGAAGCAGCTGGGCGTGGACATCATGACCGGCCACTGGGAGTTCACGCTTGGCGCCGACCGCGTCAAGGAAGTGGTCGAGAAGGATTTCGCCGGCAAGGTGGAGTTCCTGGCGCAGAACGTGCGGACCGCGGACTTCAGCGACCCGGTGTTCAAGCCGTTCACGTTGCGGACGATCAATGGCGTGCCGGTGGCCATCCTGGGTCAGGCCTTTCCGTACACGCCCATCGCCAACCCGCGCTACTTCGTGGCCGACTGGACCTTCGGCATCCAGGAAGAGACGATGCAGAAGGCCGTCGACGAGGCGCGCGCGGCGGGCGCGCAGGCGGTCGTGCTGCTGTCGCACAACGGTATGGACGTCGACCTGAAGCTGGCTTCCCGCGTCACCGGCATCGACGCTATCCTGGGGGGCCACACGCACGACGGCGTACCGCAGCCCACGATCGTGACGAACCGCATCGGCAAAACCATCGTCACCAATGCCGGCAGCAACGGCAAGTTCCTCGCGGTGCTCGACCTCGACGTGAAGGACGGCAAGGTCGCCGACTTCCGCTATCGATTGCTGCCGGTGTTCAGCGCATTGCTGCCGCCCGACGCCGCGATGGATGCCTTGATCAAGCGCGTGCGCGCGCCCTACGAGGCGAAGCTCGGCGAGAAGCTCGCGACCACCGAAGGCCTGCTCTACCGGCGCGGCAATTTCAACGGCACCTCGGACCAGCTGATCCTCGAGGCGCTGCTGGCGGAAAAGGACGCGCAGATCGCGTTCTCGCCCGGGTTCCGCTGGGGCACCACGCTGTTGCCGGGGCAGGCCATCCGGATGGAGCACCTGATGGACCAGACGGCCATCACGTATCCGTACGTCACGCGCAACGATCTCACCGGTGCGACCATCAAGATCATCCTTGAGGACGTGGCCGACAATCTCTTCAATCCTGACCCGTACTACCAGCAGGGTGGCGACATGGTGCGCGTCGGTGGTTTGCAGTACACGATCGACCCCAGGGCCGCTGCGGGATCGCGGATCACGCGGATGGAATTGAACGGCGTGGCGCTCGACGCCGACAAGACCTACAAGGTGGCCGGCTGGGCGCCGGTGTCGGAGGACGCGCGCAATGCCGGTGGCGAACCGATCTGGGATCTTGTCGCGCGCTACCTGCGAGCACGCAAATTCATTCCGCCGCGCAAGTTGAACCTGCCGGTGATCGTCGGCATGGAAGGCAATCCGGGGATCGCGGCCTAGCGGCGCTTGCTCCGTTTGTTGTCATCGTTTACCGGGGGCGGTGTGGACGGCGAGCGCCGCACCTCGTCGATGCGCATCTCCGCCAGTTGGTCGACCTTGGCACCGCGCTCCTTCAGCGCGTCGAACTCCGTTTCCAGCGTTTCTGGCGATTGCTTGCTGGTGCGCGACAGGACGCGCGCGAGGCCTGGAGGCAGGTCGCGACGCTTGGTGAACGCCGTCATCCATTCGAGACCGGCGTCACTGCAGGCGCGGAACGCGATGAACGTGCCCACCAGTCCCCACGGCGATCCGGTGATACCCAGCACGGGCAGGCCGAAGATGATGCCAAGCTGTGTGACCAGTACGCGCAGCGTGACGGTACCTACACTACGACTCAGCTCGGCAAAGGTCCAGGTACGAATCGTGCGCAGGTCCCACATCAGGAAGAGGCTCTGCACGCAGATCGCGTAGACCAGCGCGGCGCGCGCGTCGTCCCAGGTCACCGGGCCCGCGACGCGGAACAGGAAGACCAGCAGCAGGACGAACACGCCGTGGATTATCGTGAAGATCACCGTGATGCCGAGGAAGCTTGAGAGGTAAGCGTTCTCGCCGGCCAGCGCGCGCCGGGTGGCCTGCGCCCCCAGCTTGTGGTCGGCGATCGTCCCCACCGCCAGGTAATGGCCGGCCATTTGCGTGGCATTGCGGTGGACGATGATCCGGATCGCGCCGGTGATGAGCAGCAGCACCGTCTCGAACCAGAAGAGCAGCAGCAGCACCGCGGGCGATCGTCCGTTGACGATCACCTCGGCGAGCGGAAGGACGTTCATCAGCAACGCGTACAGCAGGACGGCAAAGAACCCCACGGTGGTCTACCTGTCCTCGCGTTGCGGGCGCGGCGGAATCAGCTCACGGTCACGCGCACGAACTTGCGCTTGCCGGCCTGCAGCACCACGGTGCGTCCGGCCGGGACCACCAGCGCCTTGTCCATCACGACATCGCCATCGAGCTTGATGCCACGCTGCGCGATGAGGCGCAGTGCCTCGGACGTCGAGTCGACCAGTCCCGCCTGCTTCGCCATCTGCGGAATCGGCATGCCGGCGCCGGCGGTGGCCAGCGTGATTTCCGGCATGTTCTCCGGCACCGCGCCGTCCTTGAACCGCGACTCGAACTCCGTTACAGCGGCGTCCGCTGCGGTAGTGGAGTGGAAGCGCGCGACGATTTCCTTGGCCAGCAGCACCTTGGCGTCCCGCGGGTTGCGGCCACAATCGCATTCACGTTTCAGCGCCGCGATCTCGTCCATCGAGCGGAACGACAGCAGCTCGAAGTACTGCCACATCAGCACATCCGAAACCGACATCAGCTTGCCGAACATCTCGGTCGCGCTCTCGGTGATGCCGATGTAGTTGCCCTTGGACTTCGACATCTTCTCGGTGCCGTCGAGCCCCACCAGCAGCGGCATCGTCAGGATGCACTGCGGCTCCTGGCCATACCCCTTCTGCAGCTCGCGGCCCACCAGCAGGTTGAACTTCTGGTCGGTGCCGCCCAACTCGATGTCAGATTTGAGCGCGACCGAGTCGTAGCCCTGCATCAGCGGGTAGAGCAATTCGTGGACCGCGATCGGCTGGTTGCGCTTCAAGCGCTTGGAGAAATCGTCACGCTCGAGCATCCGTGCCACCGTGTACTTGGCAGCCAGCTTGATCATGCCTGCTGTACCCAGCGGCTCACTCCACTCGGAGTTGTAGCGGATCTCGGTGCGCTCGGGATCCAGCACCTTCGACGCCTGCGCGTGATAGGTCTTGGCGTTGGCCTCGATCTGTTCGCGCGACAGCGGCGGACGCATGTCGTTGCGCCCGGACGGGTCGCCGATCATCGACGTGAAATCGCCGATCAGGAAGATCACCTGGTGCCCCAGGTCCTGCATCTGGCGCATCTTGTTCAGCACCACCGTGTGCCCGAGGTGGATGTCCGGCGCCGTGGGGTCGAGGCCGAGCTTGATCCGCAGCGGCTTGCCGCGCTTCAATTTCTCGGCAACTTCGGTCTCGACTAAAAGCTCGTCGGCGCCGCGTTTGAACACAGCCAGTTGCTGGGCTACATCGATCGTCACGGCGTCAAAGTCCTGGGTTGCGGGCGGCGGCAGGCGGAGGCGGGGCGGGGGAAAGGCCGGGGTCGGTCCAAATGAGGGAAATTTGGTAGAATCCACGACCGATGTCGATCCCGGACACCCCGTTGCCCCCGCGCGAACCCCCGATTTTAGCGCACCCGTCGCCTGCCCCGACGCCGTCGCTGCCGGCGCGCGTTGGCCGTTGGCTCGCGCCGTGGCAGTGGGCTGCACTGGCGGTGTTGAGCTTCACCGGCGTGGCTGCCTTCGGCCTCGCTCCCGACACCACACTCGAAACGATACCTACGCGGACCGTCCTGCGCGCGCTGCCGGTGCCGGCCTTCGATATCGAGAACGACGCTGCGGGTCTTTACTGGCGCGAGGAGCGCGTGCAGCGGGGCGACACGATCGGTGCGCTGTTGTCGCGCGCTGGTGTGGACGATGCGGAAGCGATGCAATTCCTGCGCACCGATGCTACCGCGCGGCCGCTCTATCAGTTGCGGCCCGGCCGGCCGGTGCAGGTGGCCACGGGCGCCAACGGCGAACTGATCGCCCTCAAGTTACGCACGCAGGCCGGCGCGCATCTGGCCATTGAACGCCGGGATGGGCAATTCTCCGCCACGCAGACCGTGGCCAGGGAAGAAATCCGCACCACGCTGCGCGCGGGGGAGATCCGCTCGTCGCTGTTCGCGGCGGCGGACATTGCGGGCATTCCGGATGCGATCACGCTGGCGCTGGCCGAGGTCTTCGCTGGTGACATCGATTTCTATCACGACATGCGCCGCGGTGATCGCTTCACCGTGTTGTACGAAACGCGCTTTGTCGATGGTGAAGCCATCGGCCCCGGCCGCATCCTCGCGGCGGAGTTCGTCAATCGCGGCAACACGCTGCGCGCATTCCTGTGGCAGGACACCGACGGCACCGACACCTGGTACAGCGCCGACGGCCGCAGCACGCGCGGCACCTTCCTGCGCGCACCGATAGAATTCTCGCGCATCACGTCGGGTTTCTCGCTGGCACGCTTCCATCCGATCCTGCAGAAGTGGCGCGCGCACAAGGGGGTCGACTACGCCGCACCAACGGGCACGCCCATCCGCGCGACCGCCGATGGCGTCGTCACCTTCGCCGGCGTGCAGGGTGGCTACGGCAATGTGGTGTTCCTGCGGCATCACAGCGCGTACTCCACGGTCTATGGCCACATGTCGCGTTTCGCGCCGCATATGCGGCAGGGCACGCGGGTGCGCCAGGGCGAGACAATCGGTTACGTGGGCATGACAGGCTGGGCCACCGGCCCGCACCTGCACTACGAGTTCCGCGTGGCGGACGAACCGCGCAATCCGCTCAATGTCGCGCTGCCGGCCGCGCAACCGATCACGCCCGAGCGTCTCGCGGCCTTCAAGGACGCGACGCGCCCGGCGCAGGATGCGCTGGCGCTTGCGCGCTCGCTCCCGGCGACGGCATTGGCATCCACCGAGTAGCACGCCCGCAGGCGGCGCATGGCCCACGTGCCGCAACTCTTCGCCGGCGTGATGTCCGGCACCAGCCTCGACGGCGTCGACGCCGTGGTCGTCGACTTCGCGCCCGCCGACGGCAAGCTCTGCGCGCTCCGCGGCGCGGCGCATCTCCCGTTCGAACCCGCGTTGCGCGCCGAGTTGCTGGCGCTGCAAACCACAGGCCCTGATGAACTCGTGCGCGTGGCGCGCGCCGGCAACGCCTTGGCCGATGTTTACTCAACGGCCCTTTCCGCCGCGTGCCGCGATGGCGGCGTCATTGCCGCTGACGTGACTGGCGCGGGCGTGCATGGCCAGACGGTGCGGCACCGGCCCGAGGAGGGCTGGACGTGGCAGATCAACAATCCCTCGCGTGTTGCCGAGAAGGCGGGCATGACCGTGGTCGCGGACTTCCGCAGCCGCGACATCGCCGCCGGTGGACAGGGCGCGCCGCTGGTGCCGGCGTTTCATGCGGCGCTGTTCGGCAGTGCCGATGAGCATCGCGTCATCGTCAACCTGGGTGGCATCGCCAACATCACCGACCTGCCGCCCGGCGGTGAGGTACGCGGCTTCGACACCGGACCGGGTAACGTGTTGCTCGACCTGTGGTGCGCGCGACACCAGGGCACGCCCTTCGACGCCAACGGCGCGTGGGCCGCCACCGGCACACCCGATGCTGTTGTGTTGCGCACGCTGAGTGACGAACCATTCTTTGCGCTGCTGCCGCCGAAGAGCACGGGTCGTGACCTCTTCAATGCCGCGTGGCTGGACGAGCGGCTCGCTGCGATGCACTGGCATGGCCGCGCGGAGGACATGCAAGCCACACTGACGGCGCTGACTGCGCTGGCAGTCGCGGCGGCGATTGCCGCGCATGCGCCTGGCGCCACGACGATGCTGGTCGCAGGTGGCGGCGCGCGCAATGGCACGCTGTTGCGGATGTTGCAGACGGCGCGCCCGGCCATGCAATTGGCCACGACCGACACGATGGGTGTGGCGAGCGACCATGTCGAGGCGCTGGCCTTCGCGTGGCTGGCGCGCGAGACTCTGGCGGGTAGGCCGGGGAATCTCCCTGCTGTCACCGGCGCCGGCGGCCTGCGCGTGCTCGGCGCGTGCTACCCGCGCTGACGCGAGATGCCAGGTTGCCTCCATCGCGGGCCGGGCCATGCGTTGCCCCGTCCAATCATTGCCGGTATCGTGGCGCCGCCCCGATCATTTTCATTCAAGGAACACCCGATGCTTCGTTTGACCCTGACGTTGTTGCTGCCTCTCGTTGTCACCGCCACCGCCGGCGCGCAGGCGCTCGATGGCCGTCTCAAGAAGATCATCGACACGAAGACGATCACGATCGCCCACCGCACCGATGCAGTGCCGTTCAGCTTCGTGAACGACAGCAAGGAGATCAGCGGCTATTCGGTCGACCTGTGCAAGCGCGTCGTCGCTTCCATCGAACGCCAGACCGGCGTGAAGGAGTTGAAGATCCGCTACGTGCCGGTCACCACGCAGACGCGATTCGATGTCATCAGCAAGGGCCAGGCCGACATGGAGTGCGGCGCCACTACGGTGACGCTGACGCGCATGCGGACCGTCGATTTCTCGAGCTTTATCTTCTTCGAGACGACCGGCATGCTGGCCAAGGCGGGTAGCGGGATCAGTGCGCTGGCCGATTTCAAGGGCAAGCGCATCGCGGCCATCGGCGGCACCAGCAACGAGCGTGCGCTCAACACGCAGCTGAAGCGCCAGCAGATCAACGCCACCGTCGTCCCGGTGAAGACCAGCGGCGAGGCCATCGTGGCGCTGGAAGCCGGCACCGTCGACGGGTTCGCCAGCGACGCGCTGCTGCTGATCGGTGCCGTCACGCAGGCCAAGGACCCGAAGGGACTGACGTTGCTGAACGAGCAACTTTCGTTCGAACCGTACGGGCTCGTGCTGCCGCGCGGCGAACCGGCATTGCGGCTCGCCGTGAACACGGCGCTGTCGCAGATCTATTCCGGCGACGAGATCAACGACATCTACAACCGCTGGTTCGCCGCGTTCGGCAAGCCGTCGGCGCTCACCGAGGCCGTGTATATCTTCGGCTCGATTCCGGAGTGACGATGCAAGACATGCGCCGCTAGCGCGGCGTCCGGTCGAGCTCGAAGAACTCGCGCATCATGAAGGCCTCGATCTCGGCCGTGTCCTCCGGACGCGCGGACAGGCTGACGTCGCGCCCGAGGCGCAACGACTGCCAGCGGAACGAGCCGCTCTCCTGGTCGCGGATGATCGAGATGATCTTGCGGACGATGGCGATGCGGATGTCCGGATTGTCGCCCTTCTGCACGTCGATGCGCTGGTTCACCCGGCGCTTCGTATCGGTGTTCCAGCCGAAGAACGTGAACTGGGCATCGTTGAGGCCGATCTGGCGCAGTTGAAACATGCCGCCGCCGTTGCGGGGTTCGCCGCCGAAGGTCGGCGTGCGCACCGCCGCCATGTTTTCCGCCACGATCCGGTCGCGCCGCGCTTTATCGTCGTCGACGGCGGGCGCGTTCGGCGCCACGCCCTGCGACCCTGAGGGTTCCGGTTCGCCACGTTCGCGGCGCCGCGCCGCGATGTACGCCGCCATGTCGCCCTCGACGGGGGGGCGGGCCTGCGGTGGCGCCGGCGGCGCCGCTGCCACCGGTGGAGGTGGCGGCACGCGAAGCGCGTCCGGATCGGCCGTCGGCGGCACCATGGGTGCCAGCATGGGCGCGGGTCGCGACGGGCGCGGCGCGGGCGGACGAACCACCACGGGCGGTGGTGTGGGCTCCTGCGCGGCTGGCGGTGCCTTGCGCGGTCCGGGTGGCGCCGCCAGCATCACCGCGAGCGGGCTGATGCCCTGCTTGTCGGGTCCTGCCAGCGAAAGCGGGGACATTTTCGGAAAGAACTCGTACAGCGCCGCCAGATGCACCAGCAGGCTCAGCACGATCGCCACCCAAATCAACGGGACCGAGATCGCATTGCGCGGGGCGCGGTGAATTTGGTCGTACGAGGCGTACATCGTGGAATGGGCAATGGGGGCGCGCGGCTTCGCCCGGCGGAGGCTTGACGACCTTGCGTTCGACACCTAGTGTACGAAAACATTCGACGCTCCCTTGCCTCCACCTGAAACCATGCCGTCCGCAGCGAAGACAGCACCGCAATCGCGCGATGCGGCCACCGGCAATCGGTCGCCGGCACGACAGGATTCGACCATGTCTACACTCTTCGATGCGCAACGCCACGAGCCGCTGCAAGCGCTCGCGCGGGACGAAGCCGCCGCGCGCGCGTGGATCGCGCGATACGCCGATGACGCGCAGAGCGCGTTCACGCCCGCGGGACTGTGGCCCGTACACCCGCGCGATGGCGACGATGATGCCAAGGAGGGCGAGGTACCGCAGCCTTTCACCATGGTCTACCTGGGGGCGGCCGGCGTCATCGACACGCTCGACCATCTCGCGCGCGCCGGCATGGCGGCAGCCACGATCAATTTCGAACTGCTGCTGGCCGATCTCGCGGCGCGCAATCTCGCGCTGGTGGAACCGTGGGGCAACGGCGTGCATGGTTTGCTGATGGGCCAGACGGGCATCCTGCTGTTGCACTACCGGCTTGCCACCGACGCGGCGACGAAAGCCGCCATCGCGGACCGCATTGCCGCCGCGATCAGCGCCAATGCCGATCATCACTCGCTCGAGTTGCTGTGGGGGTCGCCGGGCACGATGCTCGTCGCGATGACGATGCACGAGTGGACCGGCGAGGAGCGCTGGGCCGACCTGTTCCGCACCGATGCGCGACGGCTGGTGCGCACGCTGCTGCCTGCGGCCGATGCGCCGTGCCGGATCTGGACGCAGGATCTCTATGACCTGCGGGACGCGCGCTACATTGGCGCGGGCCATGGGTTCGCGTGGAACGCCAGTGCGCTGATCCGCGGCCGCCACCTGCTGGCGGGTCCCGACTGGGGCGCTTCACGGGAAGCGTCGCCATGCGCTGTGGACCGGCGACGCGGGCCTCGCGTGGTACCTCTGGAGCTGCATCGAAGGCGACGGCCGCCTGCCGACACTGGATGCATGGGCTTGACGCCGGTGGTCAGGTTTCGGTATGCGAGTGTTCAGCCTCGCGGGTTCAATGCAGCGCCAAATTGGTTTCGGTAGGCGAGGCTTCAGCCTCGCGGGTTCAATGCGGCGCCAAACCTGCGAGGCTGAAGCCTCGACTACATCACGACAGGCAACCGCCACCAAACAAACGGGGCCCGCAGGCCCCGTTGCACGACGTACCGCAAACGGATCAGGCCGAGAAGCTCGAACCGCAACCGCAGGTCGTGGTGGCGTTCGGATTCTTGATCACGAACTGCGCGCCTTCCAGGCCTTCCTGGTAATCGATCTCGGCGCCGACCAGGTACTGGTAGCTCATCGGGTCGATCAGCAGCGTGACGCCGTCCTTGTGCATGGCGGTGTCGTCTTCGTTCGTTACCTCATCGAAGGTGAAGCCGTACTGGAAGCCCGAGCATCCGCCGCCGGACACGAACACGCGCAGTTTGAGCTCAGGGTTGCCTTCCTCGGCAATCAGCGTCTTGACTTTGGAAGCCGCCGAGTCGGTGAAGATCAGCGGGGCGGGCATTTCATTCATTGCGTTCATCGTGGACTCCGTGGCGGAAAAATTTCCGCGAACCGACGTGTAGCGGACAATGCGATGCTGCGGTTCAGGACGGCAGGCTCAATTCGAGCCCACCCGTTTCAATTCGACCACGCTGGCGGTGCCTTGTTCAACGTGATGCAGCCGGCCTTGCACGACCGCGCCCAAATGCATCTCGAGCGTCTTGTATTCGATATCCCCGACGATTCGGGCTTTTGCCTGCAATTCGAGGTAGTCATTCGCTCTCACCGGGCCGTTGACCGTACCGTTGACCACCACATGCGACACATTGATCTCGCCATCCACCCGGGCCTGCTCGCTGACGACCAGCGTGCCGGTCTCACCATTGGCGGTGGTGACTTTGCCGCAGACGATGCCGTCGATGCGGAGGCCACCCGAAAACGACACGTCGCCGTTGACCGTGGTACCGGTGCCGATCAGGCAGTCGATGCGCTTTTGTGGTGAAGCGTGTTTTTTGCGTTCGAACATGGTGTCTCCCTAGCCCACAGTCAAGCTGCGGGCGGCACGCGGGGCGCTTTGACCGGCCTCGAAGGCTCGCGCCGCCACCCCAGTGACCCGGGCGCCGGCAGGCACCCGAAACCGTCCTTCAACCCGCTGATAATACTTGAATCTGAGGGTCAGCGTTGGCGCCGTGGCCGGGTCATCGTCGGGCAGCACCAGAACTTTCGGCACTGTGCCGCTGCCGGGGTCCGCTGCCAACGTGGCCTGCAGCACCATCGTGCCGGCGAATTCATCCTTGGGGCTACCCCCGCGCACGACCAGCACGCTGTAGCGCCACATGTCCTGGCCGTCCGGCTCCACCGTCAGCCGCTGGATCTGCAGGCCGATGTTCTTGCTGGAATCGGAGACCAATTTCTGCAGGAACGCCAGCTCTTCCTTCATCTGCGCGTTTTCGCCGGCCAGCTCGGTGGCCTGCTTGCTCAACGCCTCCTGGTTGCCGCGGTTCATCGACTGCTCGCTCTCGAGCGTCGAGTTGCGCGTGCGCAGTTCAGTGGCTTCGGACTTGTACTTCGTGGCGTCAGCTTCGAGTGTGACCAGTTTCTGCTCGATTTCCTTGCGGATGAACCCGCTGAAGATCTGGCCGAAGTCGAAGCCCCACCACCACATGCCGCCAATGATCACCAGCAGCGTTGCGATCAGTGCCCCCCGGCTCCACCACGGCAGGTGGGTGCGCACCGCCATCTTCGGCGCGGAAATGCCGAAGTGCGCGCGCAACTTGCGCCACCGATTCTGGGCCGGCACGGCGCAAGCTTTCTACGGCAGGACCGGCGGGCTTTCAAGCCCCGCGGTTTCAGGCAGTCCGAACATCAGGTTCATGTTCTGCACGGCCTGGCCGGCGGCACCCTTGACGAGGTTGTCCTCGACCACCAGTACGGTGACCATGTCGCCGCCTCCGGGCCGATGCACCGCGATGCGTGCGACATTCGAGCCGCGCACGCTGCGTGTTTCCGGCATCGAACCCGCGGGCATCACGTCGACGAAGGGCTCGCCGGCGTAGCGTTCTTCGAAGAGCGCCTGCAGGTCCACGTCGGTCTTGGTCAGGCGCGCGTACAGCGTGGAATGGATGCCACGGATGATAGGCAACAGGTGCGGCGTGAAGACGAGGCCCACCGGCGACTTGCTGCGCGTGGCCAGCTCCTGCACCGTTTCCGGATGATGCCGGTGCCCGCTGACGCCATAGGCCTTGAAGTTGTCGGAAGTCTCGGCCAGCAGCAGGCCCAGTTCCGCCTTGCGGCCGGCACCTGACGCGCCGGACTTGCAGTCGGCGATCAGATGCGCAGCGTCGACGACGCCAGCTTCGAGCAGCGGCACGAAGCCCAGCTGCATCGACGTTGGATAACAACCGGGGTTGCCCACGATGCGCGCCTTGCGGATGGCGTCGCGGTAGAACTCGGGCAGGCCGTACACCGACTCCGCGAGGAGGTCAGGGCACGTGTGCGGCATCTTGTACCATTTTTCGAATACGGCCGGATCGCGCAACCGGAAATCGGCGGCGAGGTCGATGATCTTGACGCCGGCGTCCACGAGGCCGCGCGCCTGCGCCATCGCGACGCCATGTGGCGTGGCGAAGAACACGATGTCGCAGCTTTTCAAGTCGGTGGCGTCGGGCGCCGTGAACACGAGGCCGTCGTAATGGCCGCGCAGGCTCGCGAACATGTCCACCACGCGCGTGCCCGCATCGCCGCGCGAGGTGATGGCGCGTACGTCCGCCTGCGGATGCGATGCGAGGATGCGGAGCAGTTCGACGCCGGTGTAACCGGTGCCGCCGACGATGCCGATCTTGAGCATGGTGTGACCTCGTCTGGAGGGAAGGTCGATTCTAACGGAAACGAAAAGGCCGCCATCGAGGCGGCCTTTCCGGGAAGCAGGAAGCGAAGGCTTGGTTTAGCGCTTCGAGAACTGCTTGCGGCGGCGCGCCTTGTGGAGGCCGACCTTCTTTCGTTCCACTTCGCGCGCGTCGCGCGTGACGAGCCCGGCCTTCGACAGCGTGGGCTTCAGTTGCGCATCGTAGTCGATGAGCGCGCGGGTGATGCCGTGGCGTACCGCACCGGCCTGGCCCGACTCGCCGCCACCGTTCACGTTGACCATGATGTCGAACGTGGTGGAGTGGTTGGTGAGCACCAGCGGCTGGCGGACGACCATGCGGCCCGTCTCACGCGCAAAGAACTCGTCGATGGGCTTGTCGTTGACGACGATCTTGCCCGTGCCCTGCTTGATGAAGACCCGCGCCACCGACGTCTTGCGGCGGCCCGTGCCATAGTAGTAATTGCCGATCATGGGAATCCGTTCGTAGATTCGTTGTTCGAGGTGCGAAGCGAGGCGGTTACTTGCAGGGCGCGAGCGGCTTCGGCTGCTGCGCCGAATGCGGATGCGCCGGGCCCGTGTAATACTTAAGCTTCTTCAGCATCGCGTAGCCCAGCGGGCCCTTCGGCAACATGCCGCGCACGGCCTTTTCGAGCGCACGGCCCGGGAAGCGCGCCTGCATCTTGCTGAAGTTGGTTGTGTACACGCCACCGGGGTAACCCGAGTGACGATGGTAGAGCTTGTCTTCGGCCTTGTTGCCCGTGACGCGCAGCTTTTCGACGTTGGTGACGACGATGAAGTCGCCCGTGTCCATGTGCGGCGTGTAGATGGGCTTGTGCTTGCCGCGCAGGCGCAACGCGATCTGGCTGGCAAGGCGGCCCAGGACCTGGTCGGTCCCGTCGACGACGAACCATTCCCGGGTGATGTCGGTGGGTTTGGCGGAGAAGGTCTTCATGGTGCGGTTCTCGATTGATGTGCGGCCAACGCTTGACTGGCAGCGGGATGTTCGTTCAGCAAAGTCCGCTATCGTACTATTTATGGACGCTTTTCGTCAAGCTTGGGCCCCCTGTCTCTTGCAGGCGAGGCGTATGCGTCGCGCGTGCACCGCATCGGTGCTGCGGGGTTCAAGCCTCGCATTAAGGCGTCCGGCCGGCCCCGCCTGCAGGCGTCCCGCCGGGCTACGGATCGCCTTCAAGATAAAAAAAGGCGCGATCCGGAGACCGCGCCTTGAAGATTCCACCATTGGAGGAGAATGGAGGAATTGCGTCTGCGGTGCCGAAGGAGGAGTACGGCGAGGCCGCAGACAGAAGGATAATTGCATATTGCATTGCACAATTCAAGCGCTATTGTGCAAAGCAACATGGACAGAATTCGCATTACGTTATGACCTAAGGAAAGTGTGAGCGCACACTAACAACGAACCCCGCGACGCACAACGAAAGGCTTCGTCACATGCAGACCCGAATCAAGTGGATCGAAGGCGTCACGTTTGCCGGCGAATCCGGTTCCGGCCACGCCGTGGTCCTGGACGGCGCCCCGGAATACGGCGGCCGCAACCTCGGCATGCGGCCGATGGAGATGCTGCTGACGGGAATGGCCGCCTGTACCGCCTTCGACGTAGTGCTGATCCTGAAAAAGGGGCGCGCACCGCTGGCGGATTGCGTCGTCACGGCCGCGGCCGAGCGGGCGCCGGACGATCCCAAGGTGTTCACGAAGATCCACCTGGTCTACACGGTGGCCGGGCGCGGACTCGACCCGAAGCAGGTGGAGCGCGCAGTCACGCTGTCGAAGGAAAAGTACTGCTCGGCCACGATCATGCTGGCCAAAACGGCGGAGGTGACCTACGAGATCGTCATGGTGGACGGCGATCGGGTGCCGCTCCCGGCACCATGAATCCGCGCACGCTCACACCGGTGGAGGCGCGGATCACGCGGCCATCGCTGTCGGCGAAATGCAGTGTCACCGGCACACGGTCACCGTTGCACGAGGATGGCCACGGCCAGCCAGCGCACGGCAGGGTGCTGCATTGCGTTGCGTGGCCGGCGCGCGACCATCAGCTTTCGTTGAGCAGGCGGATCAGGCTCGACGTATCGGCGCGGCCTTCGCCGCGCCGTTGCAGCTGCGCGTAGAACTGGTCGACGATGGCGGTGACCGGCAGCGCGGCGCCATTGGCGCGCGCCTCCGCGAGGCAGATCGAAAGGTCCTTGCGCATCCAGTCGACCGCGAAGCCGAAGTCGAATTTTCCGGCGATCATCGTCTTGCCGCGGTTCTCCATCTGCCATGATTGCGCGGCGCCCTTCGAGATCACGTCGATCACGCGCTCAGGGTCAAGGCCCGCGCGCATCGCGAAATTGATGCCTTCGGACAGGCCTTCCACCAGGCCCGCGATGCAGATCTGGTTGACCATCTTCGTCAGCTGTCCGGCGCCGGCGGCGCCCATCAGCGTGACGGCGCGCGCGTAGTGCGCGAGTACCGGCTCGGCGCGGGCGAAGGTGGAAGCTTCCCCGCCCACCATGATCGTCAGCTTGCCGTTTTCGGCACCTGCCTGGCCGCCTGAAACGGGCGCATCGAGGAACTGCACGCCGGTCGCGGATGCCGCAGCGTTCATTTCGCGTGCCACCTCGGCCGACGCGGTGGTGTGATCGACGAGGATGGCGCCGGCGTTCATGCCCGGGAGCGCACCCTTCGGCCCCGTGACGACGGCGCGCACGTCGTGGTCGTTGCCGACGCACATCAGCACGATCGAGGCGTCGCGCGCCGCGGCCTGCGGCGACGGTGCCTTGGTGCCGCCATAGGCCGCCACCCACGCATCGGCCTTGGCTTCCGACCGGTTGTAGACGGTGACGTCGTGCCCGGCGCGCGCCAGGTGCCCCGCCATCGGATAGCCCATCACGCCCAGTCCCAGGAATGCCACTTTCATCGTGTTCCCTTCATTGAATAATACGGATGTCGTCGCGGATCAGTTCGCTGCTCATGGCGCGGGCAGCGTGGCGCGCGCGGTCGCGATGGCGGCGCGCACCTGCGCGGGTGCGGTGCCGCCCGGATGATTGCGGCTTTCGACCGAGCCCTCGAGCGTCAGGCAGTTGTGCACGTCGTCGCCGATCTCCTTCGCGAACGCGCGCAGCTCCGTAACCGAAAGATCCGCGAGGTCGCAGCCCTTCGTCTCGGCGGCACGCACCGCGCGCGCGACTGCTTCGTGCGCATCGCGAAATGGCAGGCCGCGGCGCACGAGATAATCGGCGAGGTCGGTGGCGGTGGCGAAACCTTCGCGGGCGGCATCGCGCATTCGTTGCGCGTTGACGTTCATGCCGGTTCCGACCAGGTCGGTCATGATCGCGAGGCAATCGGCCAGCGTGTCGACGGTGTCGAAGAGCGGCTCCTTGTCTTCCTGGTTGTCCTTGTTGTAAGTCAGCGGCTGCGCCTTCATCAGCACCAGCAGCGACACCAGGTGGCCGATCACGCGGCCGGACTTGCCCCGCACCAGCTCGGGCACGTCGGGATTCTTCTTCTGCGGCATGATCGAGCTGCCGGTGCAGAAACGATCGGCCAGCGCGACGAAACCGAAGCGCGGGTTGGACCACAGCACCAGCTCCTCGGAAAAGCGCGACAGGTGCACCATGACCAGCGCGGCCGCGGCCTCGAATTCGATCGCGAAATCGCGGTCGGAGACGGCATCGAGCGAATTGCTGGCGATGCCATCGAAACCGAGCGCGCGCGCGACATGCGCGCGATCGATCGGGAACGACGTACCAGCCAGTGCGGCCGCGCCCAGCGGCAACCGGTTGACACGCTTGCGGCAATCGGCGAGGCGCTCGGCATCGCGGGCGAACATCGACTCGTAGGCCATCAGGTGATGGCCGAACGTGACGGGCTGCGCGACCTGCAGATGCGTGAACCCCGGCATGATCGTGGCGGCATGCTGCTCCGCGACGTCGAGCAGCGCGCGCCGCAGCGCGGTCAGTTGCAACTGCAGCGCGTCGATCGCGCCGCGCAGCCACAGCCGGACATCGGTGGTGATCTGGTCGTTGCGCGAGCGCCCGGTGTGCAACCGCTTGCCGGCATCGCCGATCAGCGCGGTCAGCCGCTTCTCGATATTGAGGTGCACATCCTCGAGATCGCGAGACCACACGAAGCGGCCTTCGTCGATTTCGGCCCGGACCAGATCTAGCCCGCGTTCGATATCGGCCAGGTCCGAGGTGGTGAGGATTCCGGTCGCGGCCAGCATCCTCGCGTGCGCCAGCGAGCCGTCGAGATCGGCGGAGGCCAGCCGGCGGTCGAAATCGACGGACGCGGTGAACCGCTTGACGATTTCCGTCACAGGTTCCGAGAAGCGTCCGGACCAGCCGGCGGCGGCGGGCAGGGAAGGGGGCGGCGAGGAGTCGTTGGCGGCCATGGCGATGTGCGGAGGAAGGTCCTTGCGCCGGCGGTGACCCTTGCCGACAATGCGGGCCGGGTTGGGTCGGGCTGGAAGCGCGTCCAGGCAATCCGGGGTGTGGACGCCAGGGCGTTGCGCCGCCATACCCCCGGGCGGGCATGATGCTTGCATACTGGCACCGTTATGGGGTCGATTATAAAACACAACATGAAACTGCCGGCGGTGCCTGACCCCCGCAACCTGGGGACGATCCTGCGCACCATCGTGGCCGTCAACGCGGCAGCGGCGCTTTATGCCCTAGCGCGCGCCGGCGGCGCGGCGGGCGCGCTGGTTGAATGGACACGCGCCACGGCAGTGCTCGAACCTTACCTGTTCCTGGTGCTGGCCATCCTGTGGGCACTGGGCCCACGGCTCGTCCGGCAGCCGTTCCGGCTCGCGGCGGGCATCATCGCGCTGGTCGTGGTGCTGGTGGGCATCGGGCTCTTTGCGGTCATGCAGCACCTCGATCCGCAGCCCGCGGCCAACTTGTTCGAATGGCTGGTGTGGGGGCTCGTGGCCACCGGCGGACTGCTCTATTTCTTCCAGCTTCGATCGCGGGCGTTGTCGCCCGCCATCTCCGAGGCCCGGCTGCAGGCGTTGCAGGCCCGGATCCGGCCGCACTTCCTGTTCAACAGCATCAATGCCGTGCTGTCGCTGATGCGGAGCGACCCCAAGCGCGCCGAGATCGCGCTGCAGGACATGGCGGATCTCTTCCGCGTGCTGATGCGGGACAACCGCGATCTCGCGCCGCTGGCCGACGAGGTCGAGCTGTGCCGCCAATACCTTGAACTCGAGCAGTTGCGCCTCGGCGAACGTCTGCAGGTCGACTGGAACATCAAGAGCATGCCTCCCGATGCGCTGGTGCCGCCGCTGATGCTGCAGCCGCTCCTCGAGAACGCCGTCTACCACGGCATCGAGCCGTCGAGCGCGACCGGCGTGGTCTCGATCAACCTGTTCCTGACCCGTGGCGAAGTGCACGCGATCCTGCGCAATCCCTATCGCGCGGAAGGCGGCAGCCATCATTCCGGCAACAAGATGGCGCTGGCCAACATCCGCGAGCGCCTCGCGCTGCACTACGACGCCGAGGCCAGCCTCGAATCCCGCGTGACCAAGGACAGCTACGAAGTGCATATCCGGGTGCCCTACCGCACTGCGGGCCCCGACCGCGCCGTGGATGCACAACCGCGCGCGCAAGGTGCCAGCCATGCGTCGCGCCGCGAGGTCGGCCGTGGCTCCCTCGAGCGCGGCTTGTTGCCGACGGGCCTGCGCCTCGTTGCCCGCGAGGTGGCCCATGGCTGAATCGATGTTGCGCGTCCTGGTCGTCGACGACGAGGCGCCGGCGCGCCGGCGGCTGCGCGACCTGCTCGACGACTGCAGCGCGACGTTGCCCTTAGCGGTGGTCGGCGAAGCCCAGCACGGCCGCGAGGCGCTCGATCTGCTGCAATCGGCACCAGCCGACCTGGTGCTGACCGACATCCACATGCCGGACATGGACGGCATCGAATTCGCGCGGCATCTCCTCAAGTTTCCCCATCCGCCGGTGGTAATCTTCACCACGGCGTTCCACGAACATGCGGTGCAGGCCTTCGAGGTCAATGCCATCGACTACCTGATGAAGCCGGTGCGCGTGCAGCGGTTGCTGGGTGCCTTGCAGAAGGTGCCGCGCTTGAAGCCCGTCAGCGCGGAGAAGCTGTCGCTGCTCGCATCGTGCGCGCGGCGCTTCCTGTCGGTCACCGAGCGCTCGCGCGTGGTGCTGGTGCCCATCGACGAGATCGTCTATCTCAAGGCGGAACTGAAGTACATCACGATCCGCACCGCGCAGCGGGAGTACCTGCTGGAAGAGTCGCTGACCAAGCTCGAAACCGAATTCGGGTCGCGCTTCATCCGCGTGCATCGTAATTGCCTCGTGGCGCGGAGCTTCATCCGCGGCTTCGAGCGCCGCGTCAACGGCGACGGCGACTCGCACTGGGAAGTGCTGCTGACGGGGGTGGACGAGACGCTGCCCGTGTCGCGGCGGCAGCAGTCCATCGTCCGCGACGTCGGGCGCGAGACCGCCGCCTGAGCCGAGTTTGGTTCCATGGGCGAGGCTGTAGGCGAGGCTGTAGGCGAGGCTTCAGCCTCGCAGGTTCGGCGCGGCATTGAACCTGCGAGGCTTAAAGCCTCGCCTACAGGTTCGGCGCGGCATTGAGCCCGCGAGGCTTAAAGCCTCGCCTACGTCGACCCGTCGACCCGTCGACCCATCGTGCGTCGACCGGCCACGGGTTGGTCGCCACGGTAGAATCGCGCCTCGTTCAACGGCTCTCCAA
>Ga0105046_10005056_pt1 | contig 20920 bp, 8 predicted proteins | sample MAT03_FD_78385 | JGI IMG/M metagenome (GOLD analysis project Ga0105046, IMG submission 78385) | Freshwater microbial communities from Lake Fryxell liftoff mats and glacier meltwater in Antarctica - MAT-03 (megahit assembly) | ecosystem: Environmental > Aquatic > Freshwater > Ice > Liftoff...
AACTTTGCCTGACGTCGCGTGATTTCATGAAATGGAAATTCAGATATTTAATAGACTAGAAACGGAGAATTCTGTAAATTGGTGCAAATTTAAACGCAATCTCTACAACAAGTTCGACTCTGAGACGTTTTACATAATTCTTTTTACAGATTGGCAATATAAAAATATGTTATTACCCATGCCAAAAGTTGGGGGATTCAACATTGATTCGTATTTTAGCGGCTGAGAAAACGATAAAGTATACCATCCTACCCGACATGAACGTTTTTTAGTCCTTGTAAAAAATGCAACATGCCCAGAGAAAAATTTATATACAACAAGCATACACTTCGATTTGAGCGTCTTCAACTGACCTTAAAAGAAAGAGCTTTGAAACTGTTTAGTTTCGTTTCAGCAGTATTGGTTGCTTCTGTCATTGCCCTTTCATTGGCCTTTACTTACTTCCCTTCACCTAGAGAAAAAATGCTCTTGACCCAGATCAAGAACATGGATAGTAAATACACGGCTTTGAATCATGAAATAAATACCATGTCCAAAGTGCTTATAAATATTCAAGATCGCGACGCAAATGTTCACAGATTGATGTTTGGAATGGATCCGATTGACCCAAATGTATAGGAAGGTGGTGTAGGTGGCCGACCAAAGAAATTTAGTTTTGGACTGGGCAACGTAGGTGAAAGCTTACTTGAAACAGAACAACGCACACACCAATTGGAACGTCAACTCGTCATGCAATCTATGAGCTTGGATACCATCATGAATTTGGCAAAAAGCAAGGAAAGAATGTATTCTTCTATCCCGATAATAACACCAATAGGAGTTGATAAATTCAAAGGACGCATAAGTAGTTTATCAGGATTTGGTATGCGCATTCACCCTATTCTTAAAGTAAGAAGAATGCACACTGGTGTAGATTTTCCTGCATCTGTTGGAACAGCCATTCAGGCTACAGGTGATGGCCGTGTTGAAAAAATTGAATACAATGGAGGCGGTTACGGCAAAAACGTAACCATCAATCATGGTTATGGATACAAAACGCTTTATGCTCACATGAGCAATGTAAGCGTGAAAGAAGGTCAGAGTGTAAAAAGAGGTCAAAAAATAGGTGCAGTTGGTTCCACTGGGCGAAGTTCAGCACCACACTGCCATTACGAGGTTATTATAAAAGGTCAAAAAGTAAATCCAGTCCATTATTGTATTGAAGGAGTGACGCCAGCCGAGTACAAAGATTTGGTTGAAATGTCTCAAAACTCCAATATTTCATACGATTAACTCTGCACTTTGGACATACTCACTAAAATCCTATACGAACAAGCCAAACGTTATTTTACAATCAGTGAAGCCTCCAAAATGTTTGACGTAAATCCATCCCTGTTGCGTTTTTGGGAAGAGGAATTTAGCTCATTGCAGCCTACCAAAAACAGAAAAGGAGATAGACTTTATACCGAAAAAAATATCGACCAAATTCGCCTTATTTACCACCTCGTCAAAGAGAAAGGATATACACTTGAAGGTGCCCGACATGAAATAAATACCAAGAAGGGAAAGGAAGAATCCAAACAACTCTTGATCAATCGGCTGATTGATATCCGCAAATCACTTTCCGAAGGCTTGGAAGAACTCAATAAACTGAGCTAAAGTCCAATAGGTTTATCTTTGAACTACAATGTTTAAAATCACTTGCATCATTGGAAGCAATAATGATGGTACTTTGCCCGAGCAACTCACTCAATAGCGCTTCATACCACACTACACCTGCAGTATCCAAATTGGTAGTTGGTTCATCTATGAATAATATCTCGGACGCAAAAGCAAATCCAAGCAACAACCTGGCCCTTTGCTTCATACCTGAGGAATATTGGCTGATCAACTTGGTATTTACATTGTAAGGAAATCTTGCCAAAGATGATTCTTTGTTCCATCCTGCTCTCCATGACTTAAAGCTAGAAACAAAATCCAGTAATTCTGCTAAGGTGAACTCTTCGATCAGCTCGATATATGGCGCGCAATAACTAAAGTGCTTGTAGACCTCTTCAATAGCCACCTCCTTAGCATTTGAACTGAAATAGCTGACAGAGCCTTCGGTGAGGGTCAGTTGCCCGGAAATACAACGCAAAAGTGTTGACTTACCTGCTCCGTTAGGTCCAGCAATCCCGATGCAAGTATCGTCTTCTATTTGTAATAAAATGCCTCTAAATATCCAATCGCGTTTGATTCGCCTTCCAGCATTGTTCAATTTGATTTTCATGAAATATTGATTTCACACATCAAAACTGAATGGTATTGAGTCCGCGCATAATCCCTCTTGTTGCTCCTTTGATAAAATCGAGGATCAAAGTCTTTTCAGGTGTATCTGGCATAGTCTGTTCAATAATCTGAACAGCTTTGGTAACGTTGTTACCTTTGACATAAAGGATCCTGTAAATGTCTTGAATATTCAAAATTTGCTCTGGAGTAAATCCTCGTCTCTTTAAACCAACTGTATTCACTCCGTTGTACGACAAAGGCTCGCGACCTGCCCTTACAAAAGGTGGAACATCTTTGCGCACTAGGGAGCCACCACCTATCATTACGTGGGGCCCTATCTTTACAAACTGGTGGACAGCAGTCAAGCCACCAAGCACCGTTTGGTTGCCAATGGTAATATGACCAGCAAGGTTTACATTATTAGCTAAAATTACACGCTCACCTATCACACAATCATGTGCTACATGAACATAAGCCATTAACAGCGCATGATCTCCAATGACAGTTTTTTCATTCGCAGCGGTTCCTCTGTTTAGGGTACAATACTCACGGATAGTTACGTTGTCACCAATTTCAAGAGTAGATTGCTCACCAGCAAATTTCAGATCTTGAGGTACACTACCTACAATGGCTCCAGGAAAAAACCGACAGTTTTTGCCAATACGTACACCATTATTGATTGTAACATGAGGCCCAATCCAGGTACCGTCACCGATGATCACATCTTCTTCGATGATGCAAAATGGAGAAATGATTACATTCTGACCAATCTTTGCATTGGGGTGGATGATAGAATTTGTCATCAGTTATTATTTAGACCTTTTCACTATTTGTGCTGTCAGCTCTGCCTCTGAAACCATCTTATTCCCGACGTAAGCGGTACCGAGCATGCGCACAATACCTCTCCTGATTGGTTCCAATAATTCAAGCTTCAACAACAATGTATCACCAGGCACAACTTTATGTTTGAATTTACAATTATCTATTTTAAGAAAATAAGTATCCCAATCTGATTGATCTTCCTGAGTACTTATAGCGAGAACACCACCAATTTGAGCCATTGCTTCTATCTGTAGAACACCTGGCATGATAGGATTTCCTGGGAAGTGCCCTGGAAAATAGTACTCATTGAATGTTACGTTTTTTAAGCCGACAACTTCAGTATCTGTCATCTTGATTACCTTATCAACCATCAAGAAAGGATGACGGTGGGGCAAAATATTAAGCAATTCCTCATGCGTCAGTATAGGTTCCACTTTTGGATCATAAATAGGAATAGAGCTATTCTTTTTATCTTCCAGAAAGGCTTTCTTCAAAATTTTTGCAAACTGAATATTGCTTGTGTGTCCAGGTTTGGTAGCCACTATTTTGCCTTTGATGTGTTTCCCTACCAAAGCGAGATCGCCAATTACATCTAATAATTTATGTCTGGCAGGTTCATTTTTGAAACGCAGTTCTGCGGTGTTTAATATTCCTTCCTCCTTAACTTCAACTGCAGGCTTACCTAATTTTTCTGCCAATCTTGCCAAGTCTTGGTCGCTCATTACACGATCAACTATCACAACAGCATTGTCCAGATCGCCTCCTTTGATCAATCCATTGGCAACCAGCTGCTCCAACTCGTGCAGAAAAACAAATGTTCTACACGGTCCAATTTGGCTTGTGTATTCCTCTATTGAATTCAACGAAGCAAACTGCTGTCCAAGCACAGGACTATTGAAATCAATCATGGTTGTCACTTCAAAATGATCAGAAGGGACGGCCAATAATTCAGAACCAGACATTTCATCCTTGAAAGGTATTGGATATTTAATTACAAAGTATTCTCTTTCAGCTTCTTGTTCAACAAATCCAGCTGCATTGAGCGCTTCAATAAAAATCAGTGCGCTTCCATCCATTATTGGAACTTCAGGACCATCAACTTCTATCAAAACATTATCCAATTGCATTCCAATAAGTGCACTTAGGGTATGCTCCACGGTGCTGATCTGCGCATCACCAACTCTGAGCGTAGTTCCGCGATTGGTAGAAACCACGTACTGCGCATCCGCTGGAATAACAGGTTGCTCCGGCAAATCAACACGCTGAAACTTAAATCCGGTGTTGATTTCCGCAGGTTTGAAAGTAAGAGTAACCGCCTTGCCAGAATGGAGACCCACGCCTTTCACGGATGCCGATGACTTAATTGTTCTTTGTTTTGGCAAAATTTTAATAATTTCTGAGCAAAGATAATCGAAAGTTGAAGCTCTACAATGCTTGTTTCAAACACATTTTATTGAAATTCAAAATCATATAAAAAGCCTCTTCCCAAATTACTCTGGGAAGAGGCTATTTTCTTCATAAAATCCTTGCTTTTTGGAGCAAGTTTTTCATTATGCACATTGATTCAAATCCCGATATTATTCGATAATTATCATCTTTTTAACTGCAGAATGAGTATCCGTATCCAATTGGTAGTACATAGTACCGAATGCTGGCACTTCTGTACGATCAATACGAACTAAATTTGAACCCTTAGCGAAGTCACCATTGATGGCTTTAACAACTTTACCAGTTACGTCATAAATAGTAAGCGTTGCTTGGCTTGCTTCAGGAAGATCAAATTTGATAGTCGTGAATTCTTTAAATGGATTTGGCTCGTTTTGATAAAGCGCAAAGTTGCTGCTTTCAATTGTTCCATTGTTGTTATTGAATTCAAGAACTACATCCATTGCTTCTTCGTTCGCATCGAATGCCATTGCTGGTGTCAAGCTTGAGTTAATACTTATTGACTGACTCAATTTACTTGTTTTGTTGGCTTTGAATGTAATGCTAAACAATACATCATTGTCCGTCAAAGTAGTGATTGATTTGCCATTCCAGCTGCTAGTGATTTTTCCACTTTCTAAGAAAGTTAGACCAAAGTTCTCACCGGTGATATCAGCAGCCACTCCTTCAATTCCTATGAAATCAAGAGCGTCAACATCAAAACCGATTGTGAATTGGTATCCACCAACGTTCGTAAAGTCTTTAGCAGTAAAGTTAACCTTGTACTCTTGACCTGGTGTCATATTCTGTTCAGCTACAGCCAAAGTGAATTTGTTTACAGATCGAGTTTCATTGTTACCAATTGCAGCGTTAGGGTTAACATTATTGGTTACATCACCAATCTTGACACCTATGAAATTCAAATTCTGTGCTCCATTCAAGTTGTCCAATTGGATGGTTTCGTTGAAATCTTCCGTTAGTTCATTGTTGGTTAAGAATTTAAATGATTTGTCTACAAATCTCCATGAAGTATTACCAGGGAATTCAGTAGTGATGTTCAAAATCAACCTACGGATCTGCAATAGATCTGAAGCAGAAACTTTTTCATCTTTATTCGCATCCGCAGCAATCTTTTTGTAAGGAGTAGCCAAAGCTTTCTTACCTAAGATATGATTTGTTATAGTGATGATATCTAATGTATTCACTCCGTTCAAAGGTAGATTGTCTTTCTCAGGAATCACCGTATATGATTGTAGCGTAGGCAACAAGAAGCTGAATTGACCATTATTTCCAGTCATGAAATTGTATCCTGCAGCTACTGCAGTCAAATTCACGCCACCAACAGCTACTCCAGTTTCAGTTTCTACTTTACCAACTACAGAAGCCATCGGGTTGTTAGGACAAACTCCATCATTGTCAGTAATTAAGATAAAGGTTTCACAGAAATCCCAGTTTCTTTCAGAATCTTCAATTGTTCCGTTGCTATTTTCGTCATATCCACAGTCACCTACCCATACTCGCACTGCCTGAGATCCAATCTCGGTACAATCGAAAGTGATTGAAGTGGTAGTGGGAACATCTACTCCGTTAGAAGTTTTTGTTTTTTCTACCCTAAATACCAAATCAGCAAATGCACAACAATTGTCATAGCTAGAACCATTTTCCCAATCACTTGCCCAAATTGTAACCATTTGTTGTACTGGCATATTCGGAGCAGATAATCCATTGATACAAACTGGTGTAGGTTTCTTACAATCTTTCACGTAGAAGATGTATGAACAGGTAGTAAAGTTTCCACAACCATCTGTTGCTGTCCAAGTGATTCGGTGCTTACCGAATGGTACGGTTGCATTGAATGTATTTGAACTTACACCAAATGGTGAAGAAAATTCTATGGTTCCATCATTGAATGCATCAACTTTCCAAGAGTATTTTATCAAGCTTGAAGGAGAACAAACATCTGAAGCAGAAGCTACCAGTGTTACATTCTGCTGACAAGTAGCAGATGAACAGATTACTGTATCCTTGCATGAAGCAAATACAGGTTTAGATACATCAATCAACTTAATGTATTGAGTCAATTCGAAGTATCCGTCTCCATCATCTTCAAAAGCTAAGATATTATTTGGGAACCCAGGTATAAAGTCTGAGCACTGGTTGTGCCAAGGCAATGTAGGGAACCATTCTTGTAGATCAGCAAATGAAAGCGCTATACCTCCAGGAGTCTGAGTTGTAGAATTCTTGTCATACTGACACCAGTCAATAACTTTCCATTTCACGATGTACTTGCGACATGCACCTGGAACTACTGTCAATTCATGAACAATTGGCTCGATACCCACACTTTCACAATCACCTGAATGCACAGGACGATTCGCTGCAAGAGCGATGTATGCATTGATGTCAAATCCTTCCAAAGAAGTTGCAGCTGAATTACAAGATACTGTAACATCACAAGGGAATTGAACTACCAATGGTGTCTCATCTTCGAATGATACGCGCTGGATACATGCACGAGAGTTTGTGAACATATCGGTAGCTACCCAACGACGACGGATAACATTGTTGTAGCATGGATCTGGTTGATCAAGATCAGACCAAGTCAACATGATTCCACAAGCTTCAGTATTGTCTTTAACTGTAGGCTTAAGTGCAGTAGGCAATCCCCATGTAATATGAAGACAAACATCATTCACTTTACCTCCAGCTACTGGAGAGTTGTCATAAACTTGAAGAACCCATGTAGAAGCCCACTGGAACTTATGACTAGATCCTGACGGAACTGATACGATATCAGTCGCATTCTCAGGCAATAATTCAATGGTAAATGCATCAACCACACGGAATAGGTAATAAGAACCTACGGTGAGGTCAGCAATTGAACCACCAGTGTTGCTTTCATAACGCAATGTCAATCTTTGACCATCGGTTAATCCAAGTGCATTCAATAAGTTGAATACTTCAAAACTGCTGATGCGGTTGGTATTTGCATCGATTTCATTAAACTGAACATTAGCAAATAATTTGCTATTCTCGTTGTTCAATGGATAACCGTTGAATAATTTCAAGTGGTCACCTTGTGGTCTCATTTGACCAACTATAAATTCTTCACCAGTAGAAATCACAGTTCCTTTGTTGTAAGAACCTATTGTAGGAATCTTAGGAACACACTGGAACTCCGCAGGCGATTTTATGCCAAAGCTATTGAATACATCAATATCATAGGCTTGATCATTGAATACCACATTGATGTCTTCGCCATATTGGTTAGGGCAAGAATTGGTATTAAATACTGTTGCCTTGACACCAAATGGTGAAATCAATGCAACTTCTAACTGATTGGTATAAGCATGTGAAATATTCAATCCCAAATCCAAATCTGTAATAATAGAACCTTTAGGGAATCCTTCTACATCAATAGGGAATTGATATTTGCGTGCATAAACTTCTGAAATATTAGCTCCAATTGTTTGACAAACTATCGTTGTATCCAAGTTGGTTGGAGTATAAGGTTGACCGCACCATACTGTAATATCCGGAGGACATGTAATGGCAGGACGTATCTTATCTTCAACTTTCACTACAGACCAACAAGTATTGATGTTGCCATCTAAGTCTGTCACTCGCAATTCCACTGTAACATCTTGTCCACCTTTTGCATCGCAGCAATAGAATGGAACTGTAGGACCAAATGGAGTTGCATCATTACCTTGACACTTAGGATTATCTAAACGTCTTGCAGTAAATGTGATTGGCCCACAATCATCAAATGAACCATCATCAAATGTCACAGCAGAAACTACCGTTACAGAATCAGTCAGAGAAATATTATGTGCATCATCACAAACTGCAACTGGTGACACACCGTCTTTGATTTGTTTAACTACAGTACAAAATGTAATATTTCCACAATCATCAGTAGCAGTATAAGTGAAGGTATAGTTGCCTGGCGTTAATTCCAATACAAAGAAGTTATCAGCACCTGGATCGGTTGCAGAATATAAGAATCCTTGTGCATCAACTGTTGAAACTACTACATCAATGTTATTTAATGTTGAGCAGTTGTCAGAAATAGCTATCCAAGGCAATTGAACGATTGCGGTACATCCTTGGTAATTGTTGCTTCCTGGCTGTATTGCAGACACAATGATCTGGTCAGCAGATGGGCAAACAAAATCAGGTCCGATTTTATCAAGAACTTTAATGATCTGGTCATGCGTTACAAGAACACCAGTACACCAGTCTAGGCAAGTCCATGTTCTGATTACTTTGTATGATTTTTGACAAACATCAATCACTTGATCTTTGAAGGTGCAACCGATATTTGAACAATCTCCTAGTACTGGTGAACCAGTAACGGCTACAGTTGGATAATCGTCATTGCAAGAAAGTGCAGGTTCATCAATATCATCATAGTTTGGCGGCAATACTACATCAGCCAATTGCTTTCTCAATACGAATATTGTTTGAGTACATTGGTCAACATTTGAATAATCATCAGTTGCTTTCCATGTTCTCGTAATGATCTTGCTGTAAGGACTTGCACATGCCTGATTGGCAACAACATCAATGAAAGAAACATCAACAAAGTTATCACAACCGTCCAAAGCAGTAGGATCAGGATTGTATAATGTATTTTGGTATTTGAATTCAAAACGTAAAGTAATCAAAGCACCAGCATCTCCACCAGCATAATCTCTAACCAACAATTGGTAATTACCATTCATGTTTGCTACGTTGGTAGCATTAGTCAAGGCATTTATTGGCTGATAAGTTCCTTGAATTGCGTAAGCACCTGTATTGCATGTAGCTTCCAACTGAGCAGCTGTCAAGGTAGCTTGATCGTCAAACATCACTTGAAGATTATTATTTGCACAACCAAAACCTGTAGCTGGTACACCTGGTCGATCAAATAAACGAATAGTGCCACCTGTAGGTGTAATCAACACCGCATCGATATCGCCAATCCATGTGTGCGAAATATCAACAAATATATTCAAATCTAGGTTTTGAACTGATGCTGGGTTCGGTAAACCTGAAGTAGAAAGATTAATAGTAGTTAAAGCATTATCCGCAATTGGAATTGCACCCGTCTGGAATTTTTGAACAACTGTTGCAGTAGTTCCAGGAATAATTGGATCTTCGCAATTAATTACATTATCATTGCAATCCAACACAGGAGGAAGCTTATCTTCAACAGTGATATTGGACCAGCAGAAGTTACCTGATACTGGATCAAATACTTTTCCTGTCAATACGTCTCCAATGTAACTTCCATTGATAACTGGGCTACCAGGAATTAACTTACCATTTTGATAAATTTCTACAATATAATCATTGTAACAACCGTAAGGTCCACCTTCAAGAAGGTCATCAGCACCTACCAAGGCTTCGCAATCCTCATCCAAGCTTACTTGAATTTGGTCATTACAAACCAATGCAGTTTTGGCATTAGGGTATTCTGCAATTATGATACAGAACTGACAAGTTGCAGTATTACCTGCAAAATCCGTAGCTCTATAAGTCAAACATGTAGTACCAATTGGGAATAGATCGCCATTGGTATAACCTGAATTGTCAATCTGAACTACTGTAGGTGGAGCACCAATTATTTTTGAATATCGGATTGTTCCATTCCACGATCTTGCGGCGAAGTTTGTACCTGTAAAGTTAGGGTTGGCTTTTCCAATACCGGTTGTGATAGTCATATCACCGTTGGTATATACATTGTTGTTGTTGGTATACCTCAAAGAGTTGGTCGCTATGTTATAGCTAGTCAATATGAAATAAATACCACGTGTTTCACCAGGCTGCAACACCAATCCGCCAATTGGAACATTGGTTGGTAGGTTGATACCCGCTGAAGTACTGTTTGCAGTACCCATTGAAGTCCATACCGCTGGGTTATTTGTATTACCTACATAAGTATTGATACCAGGATTGGTATTGAATATTTGAAATGATACTGGTAAACCAACTGCTGAGTTAATATTACCATCAAACGAGTTAATTGTAATCGGACTGGTTGTGTTATTTGTAAGATTAAACATGTTACCAGCAAACTGATTGTTTGAGTTGAAAGTAGATGTTATCATACCGGTAGTGATAGCTATTTCACAATTGTCAAATGCTGACGGATTTGTGAAATAAACTCCTTTGTCACATTCTCCGGGATCCAGCACGATATTGATATTACCCGGACACGTCAAGGTAGGAGGAATATTATCTACTACAGTTACCACAGCTACACATGATGATGTTTGTAAGCAAGCATCTGTTACTGTCAGCACTACATTGTTAAGACCAATATTTCCACATGTGAATGCCGTTTTGCTCAATGTAATTGTTCCTCCTAAACTTCCGTTGTTTACTTGAGCAATTGTCAGTGTAGCATTTCCAGCAGCATCTAAGAAGATAGTAGCTGGTTGGCAAACTGCACGAGGAGCAGGTAAGATTGTAACAGTGAATGTATTAGGTGCACCTGGGCAATTCACACCACCACCAGTAAATATTGGTGTTACTATAATTATTCCAACAATTGGTAATGCTCCTAAATTAATAGGAATCCATGAAGCTATGTTCCCCGTTCCTGAGGCAGGAATTCCTATTCCAGTATTGGAATTTACCCAAGTGTAGCTCGTAGCAGTTCCAGTAAATGCGATTCCACCAGTTGGCAGACCACTACAGAATATTTTATTGGTTTGCGGAGTTACAGTTGGAGTTGGGTTAATTGTAATTGTGTACATAATTGGCGTTCCTGTACAAGTTACTCCACCACTTGTGAAAGTAGGTGTAACAGTGAATGTACTGGATATTGCCGTAGCACCTGCATTGGTAGCTACAAAACTAGGAACATTTCCTACGCCATTCAATGGAGCCAAACCAATTGCATCAGGAGTTCTTACCCAGGTGAAAACAACTGCGCCTACTGGGGTTCCAGTAAAATTAGATGCTGGAACAACATTTCCAACGCAATAGCTTACACTTGGCACTGCAACAATTGTAGGAACCGGGTTAACGGTTACACTTTGTGTGATTGCTTGGATGCATCCTGGATGTGCACCTGTTGGTACCCCATTGTCAGCATCGAATGTGAATATTACAGGATATGTTCCTGCGCCCAATGTTGAAGGACTAAATATTGTGTTTGGAGCACCGTTAACTGTAAATGAACCAGTTCCCGTAGCAGCTCCTCCCGGAGGGCCTCCAAGGGTAGCAGTACCATTCAAGGTTACGTTTGCATCATTTGCACAGTAAGTCAGATTCAAACCATTGATTTGCGGGTTAGGGTAGAAGCAATTGTTGCCAATTCCCAATGTTACTGATCCGTTTGTAACAGAAACAGTATATCCAATTGCATCAACATGCTTTCCAGACAATGTGTAATTACTAATACCACCGCCCAATGGAACTTGAGTCAATACAAATCCAATAGGGAAGTTGATAGGAGCTCCTGGAGGAGCTGGTGAAGACGGTTGAAATAATCCAGCTACCGCTGAAATTGTCCAAGACTGTCCACTAGGTGCATTCACTGTTATTACTTCATTGAATTGACCGTTAGTTAGCGTTGTTGCATTGTTAATACAAGAGCATGGGTCAGATATAAAAGGCTCACAATTTTGAATGCTGATGTTAGCTGATCTTGAAGGTCGACAGGTTGGATCTCCAGGTACTGGTGACAGTATTGCATACAGGAAGTAAGTACCTGCAGTTGGTATTGGTGCTGTCAAAGTTGCAACTGTTCCACCACTTGTTAATGCATTGTTTGCTACGGTTCCAAGTGAAATTCCACCAACATAAGGGTCAGCAAGTGCTGTAGCCGAATATTTAAATTGAATACCATAGGTTGAACCCATGGACACTAAACCTGAAGCCGTTAACGTAAAGTTTGTTTGTTTACAAGAGTTTGAAACGTTTGAAGTAAGGGCGCCAATCGCTGGACATGTGTTACAACTTGGCACTAAATCAAGTGATATGGTACTTGTTGTGGTACAGCCATTTCCCGCAGTTACAGTTACGAAATAAGCTCCTGATAAAAGATTTGTCTGGTTCTGGTTTCCATTAATTAAGCCACCACCACCTGAGGTAGTCCAGTTAAAACTATAAGGTCCAGGTGCTCCACCTAAAGTAAGGGTAATTGAACCATCAAAAGATAAACAAGTAGTTGGTAAAACAACTATAGGAGTTATGGTAGTAACAGGATTTACATTCACAGTTCTTGAAGCAGTTGCAGTACAACCTGCACCACTTGTGACTGTAACTGTATAGCTTGTGTTTGCTATTGGACTTACTACAATTGGATTAGCCGTTCCACCTGGAGGTGTACTCCATGCATAAGTGCCTCCACCAGATGCAGTTAATGTTGCTGATTGACCAGCACAAATCGTCACTGAAGCTGGCAAAATACCTGCGATTGGAAGCGGATTAACTATTACTGTTCTTGAATCTGTAGCTGAACAGCCATTTGAGTTGGTCAAAGTAACTGAATAAGTTGTGCTCATAGCCGGAGAAACAGTAATCGGATTAGCAGATCCACCTGGAGGTGTGCTCCAAGCAAATGTACCAGTACCTGATGCCGATAGTGTAATACTTTGACCAGCACATATCGCAGCAGGGTTCGGTGTAATTGCTGTAGTTGGATTCGGATTTACCGTAATTGTTTGTGTAAATATTCTTGAACAACCTGCAGCAAGAGTTACCGTTACTGAATATGGTGTAGTTGCGATAGGGTTGACATTGATACTTGCAGTTGTTGCTCCACCGGGAGACCAAAGGTAAGAGGCACCATTGGTAGCAGTTAAGGTCACCAATGCTCCTGAACATGTAATACCGTCGTTGGCCGCAATTCCTGAGTTTTCTGTGAAAGCAAAAGTAACATCTGTACCATTGAATTCATCCGCTCCTATATCGGGTCTTGTTGCATTTCTTGCCATGCCATCATAATCAACCGTTACACCAGCTACTGGCATACCACCTTGATTGATACATTCGTTTGACACGATATGCAAATCAGTATCTGAGGTGAACGTTGGGTTGATATTTAAAGAAAGAGCATCAGCTGGGTAAGCTGCTTTCCAGTTCGCCAATGTCAGTTGATTGGCACCATTGAAGCCAACAGTATAGACAGTAGGAGCTGTGCTGATACCAAAGTAATCATTGTTATTGATTTCAGCAAAAACAAATCCAGTTGGAACATAAAGGCTATACGCTCTTGATGTAGTACCCAATGAATAACTTTGCTCATTGAAAAATATATTGTTCTTGAGCACAGTTCCTGTTATTGCAGTTGTGGTAGCAATAAATGGAGAAGAGATTGAACTTGTTCCCGTTCCTAGAGTCACCACTCCATAAAAATGCACTGAATTGTTCGCCACAGTGAAGTTAGTTCCACCATTCAATCTTATTCCAAATGGATTAAATGTTATGCTACTGGAAAAATTAACAGACCTCAAATCAGAAATGAAGTTATTCGCTATAAGGTTATTGGTAACATTGGTTGGTGTATTGAAATTAATACCATACGCGCCCCACCCGCCAGTGTTTTCAGCATAGATACCAGTAATATTATTTCTGGTAAATGATGAATTCTGAACACCTGCACCATTTTCAATTCCAATCAGTGTGGTTAAAGTAGTGCTTCTCAAGTTGAAAATGTTATTTTGTGAAATCAATGCCCCATTTACAAAAGCAAGATCTATACCCCTCAATAAAACATAATTGGCCAAAATATTAGAACCAATCGAGTTTTGAGTGATCGACAAACCACCAAGATCACCTACTACAGATGCTGCTCTTGCATAAATACCATACTGAACAGTGTTGATATTATTGTTTTGGATGGTCAAGTTGTCATTATCATCTCCCGTTGCAGTTGTAGTAACTGTAGTTCCAGCTACATGAATTCCGAATGTTGCGACAGTGTTTGAACCACCAATGATATTTGTATTTCGGATAGCATCATTTGTAGCTCCTAAACCTGTTCCCAAACTCTGAACACATACTACCGCAGTGTTTGCAGCAATAGATGTATTTGTTAAAGTCAAATCCCTTGTTGTTCCACCGATTGTATTAGAACCATCAATTGTTATCCAGTCAGCACCATTGAATCGAATCAAACAAGTAGCAGAGCTGCCAGATATAGTTGGTGAATTCCCAGGTGCTGGTTTGATTGTCAATGTATTCGATGCGCTTGCAGTAGGAATCGCATTGAAGGTTATCGGAAAAGTTTCTGTAGGATAATTGACATCAGTAAGGCTGAAAACTACATTTCCTGACACACAACCTGCATTGTAAGCGGCTGCACCCAAAGTCAAGGTTGTATAAGTTCCTCCTATTCCTACTGGAATTGTACCAGTAAGATTGGACTGTATAATTGTTGTGAAAGCATTTACTGGATGTGTAGTCACCGTATTTACATCCGTTGCAACTACTCCACCAATGAAAGACCCAATATTAGGTGTTGCTACAATATCTTGTGCAATTACGTAATAAGATACTACGTCAGCCGTAGCCAATCCACCCATATCTGCAGCAACTATTGTAAAGTTCCAACTTCCATTGGTTGCAGTTCCTGAAGCCAAAGTACCCGGTTGAGAGAACCAAGTTCCACTTGCTTTACGATAGTAAACTCTAGGCCTTAAAGCGCCAGCTGTAGGAACTCCTGTCAAATCTGAAATCAAAACATCATTCAATGCAATATCTGTTGTTCCACATACGGTAGCTGGAAGACGAATATACGAAATACCAGGAGGAGTTAAGTCAGCAACTGGAGTAAAATTACCAGCGTCAGCGCCAATATCTGTGGGTGTTAAAGAAGCCCTTGTCTGAGCATCAAAATCTTGAGGTGCACTTGCTATAGGTGCTCCACTTGCTTCAACTGGGGTTGCAGCTGCAGCTTGAATGTGTAGGTCAACAGTGGTTGAAGTACCGTTTGGAGCAATGTATTGCGGATTAGCAGAAAGTGAAGCCCAGTCCATTCCGGTAGCTGTTCGCCATGCAGCCAATGTATTGTAAGGCAAAGCATTAAATAAACCTAAGTTTCCTCCTGTACCTGGAGCAAAAAGGATATTGTTGTCACAAACCAAGCCTGCTTGACTGGCTACAGTACCTGGCAAAGACAAAGCATAGTTCAGTCCTGTACCTGCAGCATTTGATCTGTTGTTAAAGAAGATATTGTTTCTAACAACTCTACCTGCAGTGACGTTTGTGCTTCTGAAAGCAAATGAGTTGCTGGTTCCAGTTGCTACTGCTTGACCACCAACATAAATACTATTGAAGATGATTGAGTTGGTTCCTGCAGCTTCTGTTATACCGGTTACGATAAAGTTTCCGTTGTTATCAACTCCCGCGCCATCAACACCTACTCGGATGAAGTTGTTTTGATAGGTTCCATTTCCCGTATTAATTTGAAGTCCAGTTACTCCGTTTAAGCCAGAACTTGAAGTATTGGCTAAGCTGATTGAGTGAATATTGTTGCGCTCTATCAATGATGGAATAGCTGGCGGCAAGTTGAATACTGCACCGAATGCTGCCGTGGCAACTGCAGTATTATTGCTGTTGGATATGTTAAATATATTGTTTTGGCTCACTGTGTTGCTTCCAAATGTTTGACCATTACCAAATATGGTAAAGCCTAATGCAGAAACAATAGTGGTGGATGCCGAAGCACTTGAAAGATCTCTTATGGTATTACCAGTTACATTAAATGTTCCTAAAATATTAGGATTTGCACCTGACCCTTGAGCAGACATACCAGTCACAGATGCAGCAAGTCCAGTATTAAGATTCGCAAGATTTCCGATCGTGTTTTGTGACATTGACTGCCCAACACCAATTGAAAAGCTAATGATACCCAACAAACTACTGTTTCCATTGAGCGTACAACTATTCGCAACCGTAGTACTACCTACTGTGTTGTTGTTCACATTGTAACTGCTTCCAGCCAGAGTACTTTGAACAGAGATCAATCTTAATCCAGGCACTGTTGCAGGAACTCCTGTTACTACCATTTGAATACCTGCAATCGTATTGCCAGTAATGTTCATCAAGTTAGCAGGCGTACCTACCCCACATATAATTCCGGAGAAACTGAAAGCAGATCCCGAAGCAGAAACTACTATACTATTGGTGGATGAAGCAAGACCTATGGTATTGCCACTAATATTAATCAAACCTTGGGCTCCAAGTATTGCTGCATTTAAACCCGATGTATTTGTGGTTGTAATGTTTAAGTTTTGGATGGTATTGTTTGAAACAATAGAAACAACTCCTGCAGCCAAAAACAGATTAATTCCTCTAAAGTTGACTGTTGTACCAGAAAATGTCAAAGCAGCTCCACCACACAAAGGTGCATTTCCACCTATGAAGTTTCCTGTTACCAAGAAATTATTTCCAGTAGTGGTATTTGATATTTGAATACCGCCCCAAATGGTAGATGAAGATCTGGTAGCAGTCTGATAGATACTGTTGCCAGAAATGGTCCAATCTGTATTACCTCCTATGACATTGATTGCATAAGAAGTAGAAGCAGCTGCAAATGTGTTGAAGATATTACAGTTGCTGATTGTGTTATTGGTATTGTGTGTTGCCAAGGTAGTTATAGTACCTGAAGCATAGACACCATTCGTAGGTGTCGTTAGACCATCTCTAATAGTACAATTGTCAACGATATTGTTGCTATTTCCCATTGGAGTGTTAGTTGTTGAAAACCATACCACACCATTAGCAGTGCTGGTATTAACACCCACTAAACTACAAAACCTTAGAGCATTGGAAGTAGCGCCATTGATCAATTGAACAGCATAACCTGTGGTTGTAGTATTAGATATAGTAAGTTGAGACACCCCAACTCCACCTGCGCGACCATCAATAGTTACAAAGTCACCCGCATTGAAACTAATAGTCCCGATTGTGCTTGTACTAGCAATTGATAATCCAACAGAACCTGTTTGAGGTCTAATGGTTAAATTATTAACAGTTGATGCACAAAATAATTCAGGGATCACGATAGGGAATGCTGGTTCAGCAGAACTCACATAAGTAGTTTGTAATTCTAAAATAACAGGTCCTGACAAACCATTGGCTTGTAGATCAGCAATTCCTGCTGTAATACTTGGATAAAAACCTGTTGGTCCAACAGTTCTGGTTCCTGTGACAGAACATCCTGCTGTGGTTGCAGTTCCTGAAAGCGGTGAAGAAGGCAAGTAAATTGGCCCACCACATTGACTTCCGTTGAATGAATAAACCCAAAAATAATATTGAGTTGAAGGCACCAAACCAGTAGCCGTAAATGTTGTTAGAGCACTTGAGGAAACAATGACTCCACCCAAAGCTGAAGCACCTGGTGTATAAGTTGTGTTGTCCACTGGAGCAGTTGGAGGCGTAGGAGACGAAGTTCTTACCACCAAATAACCTGATGGCGCTCCTGCAGCGGCAGTAAAAGATCCACCTACCGTAGAAGAGGTTGGTGTTAATACCAAACTAGTTGGCTGAGCCGATGGTATTGTTGTAGCTCCAGCGGCTACCAATGAAATTTCATCGATCGATCCAGGATTTGCACCTGCTACAGATTCGTCATTTGACCACATGAAAACAAGTCTTCTTGTAGTACCTGCATAAGAAGCAGGAAGACAGATCGTTTGTGTCTGATAAACTGTTTGAACATTCAAGTTAGGAGGGCTAGCGTGAACCACTGCTCCCGGGTATGCTATAGGTATATTTAACCAACTTTGAAAAGCTCCAGCAGGAGAATTCAATACTGGTGTTTGTGAAGTTAGCATTGAATAGACAGTTAAATAGTCAAAACTTGCTTCTCCAGTACCTTTCCATTTGAACGAAAGTGTTATATTTGTTTGGCCGGCAGGGAATGTTACATCTCTGTAAAAATGAACAGTATTGGCCAAACCACCGTTGTAAGCCCAAGTTGCTCCTGCAGCATCATTTGAGATATAAGCACTGTTACTACCCGCAGAGGCTACAGCAACACCACCAATAAAAAAATTATTATTTGTACCTGGTGTTCCGTTTACTTCTGTCCAGCCATTCGCTGCAAAAGTAGAACCATTCTCAAATCCTCCATCTCCAGTAGGACTGATCAATGTTTGTGCATTCAAATTGCAAATGCAACCCAAAACCAAGATAGTTAAGGCGACGCAAGATCTTAAAGTGTGTGTTATATTTTTCATCGGAAAAAAATTTGTAGCTTGTCTTTTGATTGGATTAGTTGGCTTTATTTACTTCCAGAACTGGAATTGCATTCAGCCCTTCTATTAATCCAGGCAGCAAAGCATGATAGATATAATTGTAATCTGCACCCTTGGCAATAGTATCAGTGCTAATATCTTGTTCAAGTTTTTTTAATGAGGCAACCATCGCTTCCGATACTGACACATTAGAAAGAATATTGGAACGCAAGCTTTGAACCAAAAGACTGTAACCATTAAAATTGGCAACCTCTTGAGGATCTAAACTCGGTTGTGCTAAAAAATTGTCAACTCTTGCTTTCTCACTGCTTAAGTAAGTATCCAATTCTGCAGTAGTTTTAAAAACGCCACCAGCTAAATCAGGATAAGCTTGCGCGTTGGATGCGAAGCTGCAAAGCATAATTACACACAATGCCAGGCAATGTCTTAATGACATAAAATGATCGGTAAAATTGGTTTTCATAATAAGCGATTTAATCATGATGGTATTAAGACCAAGCTCCTGCTGGTCGGTTGGTTTGATAAGTTTATAATGTTTAAAGCAATGACACCTGGTGACCGAAAGGAATACCAGTTAGAACACATGTTTGATGTGCTATCAGAGTTAGAAAGAATTGCAGAATTGAATGAGGGAATCAGGTATTTCATGAAATACCCAAACACTTGCTCTTTAATCGAGCAGCATATAAATGAAAGTAAATAAATAAAACCAGACTGTTTGCTGTCTGATAATATGATGTTCATGGATTCCGAATTAATATGTTTGTTTCCTACTGAAACATCAGAAGGCGTATTAATCGGCTAATGGGAATTAAAGTAAATCTGAAACGGATATACCTTAACCCCACAAAGGTAGAGACTAATTAAATTGTTGTCAATGATTATTGTCAATTATTTAACATTAAATTAATACTATCAGGCATTAGTTTTTAATATATAATTTATTGAATATGTGTATTCACCTATTGATCATTTGCCTACTAACAATCAAGCTGTAATTTCTATAAAATTCCCTGTTACTCAAACTGTAAAATAAATCTATGAAAACAGCTTTAACCAATTAGAATCCAAGCTTATATATGAAAAAAAGGTAAATTGAATACAAAACGTCCTAAATATTTTTAGAAACAAATCCTTTGGAAGTTTTTATACAATAGCATGAGCTAGGCGTAGGCTGAGCCTAGGTCTGAGTGCTTTCAAATTTTTAATTTGACTTCGGAGCGTTGGAAATATTGCTTTTCTTAGCAGTGTATGATAATTGATATCCAATATTCAAGATGAACTAAACTAAAATAATCAAGCGAAATTTGAATATTTTATGGCGAAGCCACAAGAACACTGCGACGTAGGTGCAACTTTCGCCGAGCGGAGTAATGAGCTTTAGGTAGAACTAAAAATCCCCTCTCCGTCCGAAAGGATGTAGAGGGGAATAGATTGAGATAAAATATGCTTACAAAAGCCGTTCAATAAATCGCATAAAAAAAGCCCCCCCCCGAATTGCTCCGGAGAGAGGCCATCCCAAAAACCGATTTATAGTTTTCGCTAGAAATCGATGAGTGGTATTAGAAGGTTTTCACCCGTCTCGATTAATCGATGATGATCATCTTCTTAACTGCAGAGTTCGTATCAGTATCTAACTGATAGTACATAGTTCCCGCAGCTGGAATTTCAGAGCGTTCGATACGTACAAGGTTAGAACCTTTAGCGAAATCACCGTTAATAGCTTTCACAACTTTACCAGTTACATCGTAAATAGTAAGTGTTGCTTTGCTAGCTTCAGGAAGATCGAATTTGATTGTTGTAAACTCTTTGAATGGATTAGGCTCATTCTGATACAACGCGAAGTTGTTAGAAGTAACTGTACCATTGTTGTTGTTGAACACAAGAGCTACATCCATAGCTTCCTCGTTAGCATCGAATGCCATAGCAGGCGTTAAGCTAGAGTTCACACTGATAGCTTGGCTCAATTTAGCAGATTTATTAGCTTTGAATGTTACAGTGAACAATACTTCATTGTCAGACAATGTAGTGATTGATTTGCCATTCCAGCTAGTAGTGATCTTACCGTTTTCTAGGTGAGTCAAACCGAAGTTTTCACCTGTGATGTCAGCAGCAACTCCTTCGATTCCTACGAAATCAAGAGCGTCAACATCGAATCCGATAGTAAACTGGTAACCAGCGATGTTAGTGAAATCTTTTGCAGTAAAGTTAACTTTAACTTCTTG